>Ga0208849_1001257_pt1 | contig 18587 bp, 24 predicted proteins | sample NGESurdeep072012_10_FD_184470 | JGI IMG/M metagenome (GOLD analysis project Ga0208849, IMG submission 184470) | Arctic peat soil microbial communities from Barrow, Alaska - NGEE Surface sample 53-3 deep-072012 (SPAdes) | ecosystem: Environmental > Terrestrial > Soil > Wetlands > Peat ... | reverse complement strand
CAATAAACTCGCCAGCTCTACAAACCCTGCCAGTCCGCCGCTATTGCACGCTGTAACGCTTTTGGCTGCCTAAATTGCGGCGAAGATACGGACCGATCTATCACCGGGGCTCTACCTGTGCCGCTTGCGCGGCCTTGCATGATCGGCCAAATAGCCCAGAGAAGCGGGCGCTTAGGGACCGCTGGAGGTTGGACATGGCCGGCGTTGTGGAAGCTAAATTGCGTGAACTTGGCGTTACCCTGAAATCGGCTCCGGCACCGGTCGCTAATTACGTCCCATTTGTGCGCGCCGGAAACATGCTCATCGTATCCGGGCAGCTTTGTTTTGACGGCGACGGTAAACTCGCGGTCACCGGAAAACTCGGCGGCGGCGTCTCGATCGAAAGTGGCCAACAGGCGGCGCGCGCCTGCGCGGCTAATCTGTTGGCGCAGGTCAAGGCCGCGCTTGGCGATCTCGACAAGGTCGTGCGCGTGGTGCGGCTCGGCGGCTTCATCAATTCCGCGCCGGATTTCCTCGACGGTCCGAAAGTCATGAATGGCGCCTCGGATCTGATGGTGGCTGCGTTCGGCGACAAGGGTCGGCACGCGCGCACCACGATCGGCGTTGCCGTACTGCCGGCCGATGCCGCGGTCGAAGTTGAGGGCACGTTCGAAGTGTCCTGAACGTGCCGACCTCACTGGACTGGCTGATCGCCCGCCCTATCGCCCACCGCGGGCTACATGACACCGCGCGCGGCCTGATCGAAAATACTGCGGGCGCCGTGCGCGCAGCGATCGAGGCAAACTATGGCATCGAAGTCGACGTCCAGTTGTCAAGCGACGGCGAGGCCATGGTGCACCACGACGACGCCCTCGGCCGCCTGACCGAAGGCAGCGGCCCGCTCGACGCATACACCGCCGCAGGACTCAAGCGCATTGCGTTTCGCGGCAGCGCCGAGCGCATGATGACCTTGGGCGACCTCTGCGACCTGGTCAGCGGCCGCGTCACCATGCTGGTGGAAGTGAAAAGCCGCTTCGACGGCGATGGCCGCCTGCCGAGCCGTGTGGCGGCCGTACTCGGCGGCTATTCTGGCCCCGTCGCGCCGATGTCGTTCGACCCGCGCCAGCTTGGCTGGCTGCGGCAATTATCCCCGCGCTTGGTTTGCGGCATTGTTGCCGCCAAATACCGGCCCCATCCATATTGGGACCTGATGCCACCCTGGATGCGCCACGGTATGGGATACCTCGTCACGGCCTTGACGGCGCGGCCACAATTTGTGGCCTATGGGGTTGACGATCTGCCCGCTTTGGCGCCGCTGGCCGCGCGGCATATTTTTGGCTTGCCGCTGTTGACCTGGGCGGTGCGGACCGAGGCCGAGCGGCAGACGGCTGCGCGTTTTGCCGATCAGATGATCTTCGAAGGTTTTCGGCCATGAGCGAGGCGCCGAACAAAGCGATGCCGAAAACACCCCGGAAAGAGCGGGAGCAGGACGATGAACTGCGCATCACCGCGGTGAGCGCCATCGGCGGGCTCGAACAGGCGGCATGGGATGCCTGCGCCAATCCGCACGGGATATGTCAAGCAGCCGACGCCCCGTCTGAGGACCCAATTCAAGAACACGTCTACAACCCATTTATCTCACACGATTTTTTGTCCGCGCTCGAAGACTCAAAATCGGTCGGCGGGCGAAGCGGCTGGCTTGTTCAACACCTTCTGGTGACGAGCCGCGACGGTACGCTCTTGGCCGCGGCGCCCTGCTACATCAAGAGCCATTCTCGCGGTGAGTACGTCTTCGATCGCGGCTGGGCCGAAGCCTATGAACGCGCCGGCGGCAGCTATTATCCGAAGCTGCAAGTCGCCGTTCCCTTCACACCTGCGGCCGGGCGGCGGCTCCTGGTACGGCCCGGACCGCAAGCGCCGGCGCTGCGCCAGGCGCTGACCCGCGGCCTGCTCGAACTGTGCCGGCATGATGATGCGTCCGGCGTGCATGTCACGTTCGCGATCGAACCGGAATTTCGCTCGCTGGGCGAACTCGGATTTCTGCAGCGCAACGATCAGCAATTTCATTGGCAGAACGCCGGCTACGCCAATTTCGACGACTTTCTTGCCGCGCTGTCGTCGCGCAAGCGCAAGACGCTGCGCCGCGAGCGACAGGACGCAACAGCAAACGACATCAGCATCCACTGGCTGACCGGCAGCGATCTCACTGAGGACGTTTGGGATGCGTTCTTTACGTTCTACATGGAGACCGGATCGCGCAAATGGGGCCGCCCTTATCTGACGCGCGAATTCTATTCGCTGGTCGGCGAGAAGATGGCCAACCGCATCCTCCTGGTCATGGCCAAGCGCGCCGGCCGCTGGATCGCGGGAGCCATCAATTTCATCGGCTCGCACACCTTGTTCGGCCGCCACTGGGGGGCGATCGAGCACCATCCGTTCCTGCATTTCGAGCTGTGCTACTACCAGGCCATCGAGTACGCGATTGCGCACAAGCTCCCGTTCGTCGAGGCGGGCGCGCAGGGCGAGCACAAGATCTCGCGCGGCTATATGCCGACGACGACCTATTCGGCGCATTACATCGCCGACCCCGGGCTGCGGCGGGCGATCGCCGATTACCTCGTGCGGGAGCGCGCCTATGTGGCGGCTGTTGGCGACGAACTTGCCGCGACGGCGCCCTATCGCAAGGATTTGGTGATCGGTCCGCAATAACAACGGCTCGCGGGCTGCCGCGGAGGGCATAATGTCGAAATACGAACCGAACAATATCTTTGCCAAGATCCTGCGCGGCGAATTGCCGGCGCACAAGGTCTATGAGGACGACAAGACTTTTGCTTTCCTCGACATCATGCCGCGTGCGCCGGGGCATACGCTGGTCATACCCAAATCCCCTGCCCGGACGTTTCTCGATATTGCACCCGACGATCTCGCCGATCTTATCAAAGTAGCGCAGAAAATCGCCAAAGCTGCAGTGACCGTGTTCTCAGCTGACGGCTTGACCATTCAGCAGTTCAACGAGCCGGCCGGCGGTCAGGTGGTTTTCCATCTGCACATTCATGTCATCCCGCGCAGAAACGGCGTGCCGCTCAAACCCCCGGCAAGCGTCAAGGAAGACCCTGCGGTACTGTCGGATCAGGCCTTGCGGCTGGCCGCAGCGCTGAAAGGCGGGTGACCAGCATTCGCGCTCACCTGCTGCGCAGGCCGCATTGATGCTATTTGAGTAGAGGATTACCGCCCGCGTGCGACGCGCTCGATTTCGGCGCGCACCAAGCGCTCAACCATGCCCGGCAGATTTTCGTCAAGCCAAGTCTTGAGCATCGGGCGCAGCATTTCGCGGACCAGATCCTCGAGCGTGCGAGCGTTCTGCACCAATACGGTCTGAGCCAACGTATTGAAGGCCGAATCAACCGCCGCGCTGGTCTGGCGCGAAAGCAATTGAGGCAGTGGATCGCGAATCACGTGCGACGAAGCCCTTTCGGCAGAGTCGTCGAAACCGATATCGGAACTGCCGTCGATGGTGCGGAATTCCGCAGCCGGCGGCATGTTCACGTCCGCGCTGGGCTCGCTCGGTTCTGCTGCCGCCATCGATTCGGTCAGTTCAAGAATATCGGGGGCCCGCTCGTCACCGCCGCCATTCATTGGCGGGACCGGTGCGGGCTCAGGGGCGGCCGCCGGCGGCGGGGCTGGCGAGGCATCGAAGGCACTGGGCTCGACCAGGACCGGACGCGCAGCAGGATTGCGCGGCGGCATCACGGGCGCCGCTGGCGCGGCGGGCGGCTCCGGCGCCGCTGCTTGCTGCGGCGGTTTGGTCGTGTCGTCGTCGGCGATGATGCGACGGATGGAAGCAAGGATCTCCTCCATCGACGGTTCTTGCGCTTTCGCCGGCTGGGTCATACCCGCTCCCCGCTGCCTGATCCCGATGCCTATCGGTCTAGGCCCGCCAGTGCCTCGCGGCGCGACCAACCTAGACCGGTCATCCGCTTCGGCCGCATTGGCTCGGCCTTGTTACGCCAGCGCACCGGCTGCCGAATCGGTCGAGATTACTATGCGATATCGCTTTTAGGTTGGCGATACCGCCTTTCACTTGTCTTTCAGTATGTCACGGCGAAACGCGGATGCAAGAGAACGGTTGTGGACGGCCGCGTCAGTATTAAACCCTAGCGGCCATCGGGAGTGCGCAGACCGATCCAAGCATCGCGCACTTGCTGATAATGCACTTCGGGATCATAGATCGGCGCAGTGAGGCCCAGCGTTCGCACCGACAGCGCGCCAACCGCCGCAAGCAAGGTGTAAGAGGCGACGACGCGGTCGTGCTGCGCCGTCACCAGCGCCACCCGCGCGTTGACCAGTTCCTGCTGCGCATTGAGTACATCGAGCGTGGTACGCTGGCCGACGCGCGCCTCTTCACGCACGCCATTGAGCGCGATCTCGGCGGCGTTGACCTGCGCGGTGGTCGCCTCGATCTGTGCCTTTGCGGCGACGAGCTGTCCCCAGTTTTGCACCACGGTGGCGCGCGCCTGGTCGCGATTGACGTCGAGGTTGAGACGCTGCTGACCAAGGGTTTCCTTGGATTGGCGGATAGCAGAATATTCGCCGCCGCCCTGGTAGATCGGGATCGTCAATTGACCGCCAATGGAGGCGAGGAACTGCCGGGCGGTGGTGTCGCTGGGAAACCAGTTCTGCGACACGTTCGCGGCAAGCGTCAGGTTCGGGTAAAGCGACCCTTCGTTGATCTTCACAGCCAATTCGGCGATATCGACGCCATATGACGCCGCCGACACCGAGGGGCTTTGCGCCTCCCCTTGCGAAATCGCGGCATTGAGATTTGGCGGCGAAAAGCGGTCGACGGGGACGCCAGGTGCCAGCTTGCCCGGCGCCACGCCAATGACGCGGCGGTAATTGCCAACCGAGGTCATGTCGTTCGACTGCGCACCGAGCAGAGCCGAGCGCCCGGCGGCGAGCCGCGATTCCGCCTGCGCCACGTCCGTGCGAGTCACCTCACCGACATTGAAGCGGTCGCGGGTCTGCTTGAGCTGTTCGGTGAGCACTTCAACGTTGCGGCGGTTCAGTTCGAGGATCGCTTCGTCGCGCAGCAGATTCATGTAGGCGGTGGCCGCATCGAGCAGCACCTGCTGCTCCGTGACGCGCAAGGTTTCGCGCGCACCCATGACCTGGCTTTCCGCCTGGCGCACCCGGTTCGCGGTTTGCATGCCGTTGTACAACGTCTCGGTGGCTGATGCACCGACGCCTCGCGACGTATACGGCGTCTGTACGCTGGTCGTGGCGGCGACGCAGCCCGCAGGGAATGACCCGACGCAAGGGCCGCTGGCCAGGACACCGGTGAGCCCGTTGGTGTAGCTTTGCGTGGCGACGCTGGTGAAATTCTCGCCGCCGTTGGCGGTAATGCTGAGCTTCGGCCGATAGCCTGACAACGCCTGCGGCACGTTCTCATCGGTGGCGCGCAACGAAGCGCGCTGTGCATTGAGCGAAGGATTGTTCTGGTAGGCCTGCACCAGCGCCCAGACGAGCGTGTCCGCTGCCGCTTCGCCGCACGGGATTGCAACGGCAGCAGCGGTTAGGGCGACGCTGAACACGGCCAAGTTAAAAGCCCGTGCCCCGTTATTGCGCATGACCCACGACACACCCACGCTTCCCCGCACCCCACCCTTCGGCTTTCGCCGGGCCCCATAGCGGCCCTTGCGCGACATCTGCCGGATCGCGGCATCGCCGTCGGATTGAGCACATTAAGCGTCGTCACAGCGCCGTAAAAGTCCTGCCAAGGAAAGCTGCACAGAATTCCCAGCGATGGCACATATGCGCCACAGGTAATCGCCGCGTAACCGCGGCCCAAAGAGCGGCGCGGGAGCGCCGGCGAATTCGCTAGAACACGAACGTTGGCGCGGCGTGGAAGCCCGGCAAAGTGACAGCCGCGGCGTCGAAAATCGGCCGGCCGACGAGATGGCCTTCCGCTGGGCGGAACAATGTGGCCTTGGCCGCCGGCGCGTGACCGAAAATACAGGCGAGCCGTCCGCCCGGCTTGAGCTGGCGGCCAAGAGTGTCCGGCACGATCTCGGTCGCGCCATTGAGCAGGATGAAATCGTATGGCGCTGCGGCCGGCCAACCGGCCCCGAGGGGGCCCTGGACAACGACCACGCCAGCGGTGCCGCTACCGGCCAACGCCGCTTTGGCCTGGCGAGCCAAATCCGCATCCTCCTCCAACGCCACAACCGAACCGGCTAACCGCGCGAGAATGGCGGAGGAATAACCGAGGCCACACCCGACATCGAGGACATGCTCGCGGCCCGAGAGCTGTGCGGCCTGGACTAGTTTGGCAAACACCATCGGCGCCAGCATGGTACGGCCGCTGCCGAGGTCGAGTTCGCCGTCGACATAAGCCTGTTCCGCCAGCGGCTGCGGCACGAAGCGCTCGCGCGGCACCCCCAGCATGGCAGCGATCAATTCGGGATTGCGGACATCGGCGGTCCGAACCTGTCCGTCCACCATCATGCGGCGTGCAAGCGCGCTGTCGAACATCCTTCGCATCCCCCTGTGCGGCGAAATGCTTCGTCGAACCAAGCGGGTTGTGCGGCACGCTCGCACAAAACGCAAGCGATCCGGCCCCCGCCGTGCACCGCGGCGGTGTGTCAGTAAGCCGTGTGTCAGTAAGCCGTTATGTCAGTAAGCCGTTGCCCGTGCCGGGTCATTCCTCTATAGAGCAGCGGCTTGCCTCTATAGAGCAGCGGCTTGCCTTTATGGAGCAGCAACTTGCCGGCGCCGGCACATCCGGCATGTTAGTGGCGCCGGCAACGGCCACGTGGCGGAGTGGTTACGCAACGGTCTGCAAAACCGTGTACCCCGGTTCAATTCCGGGCGTGGCCTCCAGCCTTCTCTTGCGGACCGAGTGAAGGCTGCGGCGCCGAAGCGCAGCGAAGGCGGCTTGGCGAGCCACCGCCAGCTATGGCTCGGCAGACCAGCAATTGGCCGCTTCGCGCTTTCAATGCGGCAACAGCTTTGTTATATGCGCCCTGGTGAGCCTTTGAGCCCTGTTCCCCGGTAGCTCAGTGGTAGAGCAACCGGCTGTTAACCGGTTGGTCGCTGGTTCGAATCCGGCCCGGGGAGCCAATTCATATTGTTTTAATTGGATATTTTAACTTTTTACCATTCTGCCCACAAGAGTACCCCCGTACTACCCCCGTTCGCATCAGACGGTGACGGCACGCGGATCAGTTGCTAAACCGGAAGCATGTACACTTTCCTGACTTGGCTAACCCAAACGCTAGCAAGTTCAGCAGTCGTCATCATTGCATTCCTCGCGACACGATCAACGGCATTTGGCGAGCGTCTTTTCAGTTATCACCTCGATCAAAAGATCGCCGCTCTAAGACATGCGCACGAGGAAAAGATAGAAGGTTTGCGTACACAGCTTGCGCATCTTCAGGATCGCGGTCGCCGCGCAAATGAATTGGAGTTCGATGCGCTAACGAAAGTCTGGCAGTCGTTCGTGGACGCATGGCTTAAAACCCAGCAGGCAATCGTTGAATACATGTCCTTCCCCAATTTGAATGCCCTTTCCGAGAATGACTTGACCATTTTCTTGCAATCGGCGGAACTTTCAGCAGCACAACAAAATCAGGTTCTCCGGGCGGAAGACAAGAATAACATTTATTCAACAATACTGAGACTCCGCCAACTTAATCTGTCGGCTACCGCAATCTACGACGGTCGCCAATTACTCAGAACGAATGGCGTGTTTATCCCCGCAACAATTGCTTACGCTTTTCGAGATGCCTTCACTAAATTGTCGGGTGCCCAGGTTGAGCGATACATTGAATTTCAGCATGGACGCAGCATAGGGTACAAAAGCAGTCTAGCAGTCCTCGATACAGACGGCACAGGCATGATTGCTGATCTTGAAGTCCTCGTGCGGACTACAATAAGGCGCGACGAACAACAAGCGACGCATGACTAACTGTATTGTCTGCACAACGCCAAATGTAAGCGAGCAAAGAGGCCCGCGTCCCGACGGTGGCGGTTTTTTCCCGCTTCTCCTGTCCCAGAGTTGCAGGACGAGACGCCACAGGTGAATTGTCGCGACCTCACGCGGCGCGGTCGGCTAAAGCAGCACCGCACGCACGCAGAAAAAGCGCCCGGGCTGCGTTAGCCGCTGCACCAAATTGAGAGGGTGGGCCGCCCGTGATATAAAGGAGAATGCGCACGGCGTTCGTATTTGTCATTGCAATAGCTATGGTCGTCGGCGGCATCTTCTTTCTATGGGGAGAACTACTCTGGCTGCAGCACCACTCTATTCGCGGCATTTTCGTTATCGGAAGCGTGATGCTGGTTGTGTTGGGGGCTTATCTCCTGTGGACGGATTTTGTTGCCCCGATTTTCGGCATCAAGACGTGGGAGGACCAATAGTGCTCCGAGGGTCGCAGGACGCGACGCGGTCCATGTCATGCGGATCGCAACGCCATGGCCGACCTGGCCGCGATGTGTTGACACAATCTCGCGTTCCCTAACTGGCTCAACGGCGACGGGCGCCAGAATGGTGGCTAATCAGGTTTCTTTGTCCACGACACGTTGACGCTCTTGATCTTTTGATCAGGCAGAGTGGACGCCGTCATCCACGTCCAGGTCTTTCCTTTATCCCAAGAGATGATTGGCTTCCCGGTCTTGGTATCGTGACTATATTCGGGGGCACCTTCTCCGCCGACTAGATCGCCTGTCGCATTATACGCAGTGACCGACGCTTCGTACTGACAGCCTTTGCTCCCAAGCGGCGCGTGCATGAAATTGCAGTCTTCGGGCCGCACATTGACGTGAATTTCGGTGGGAGACACAAAATATCTGAGAGAGTACCAGCTTTTGTTAAACCAATCAGTCGTGCCGACGCTATCTGTGACCCAGATGATGGCGACGATGGCAATGAAGGGACCAAGGAAGCTGTCGCTATTCTGGGCCACTCCCTCCCCCAAGTCCGAACGCTGCCCCTACCGGAAACCTACGATCATCGCGGGGCTCGCGTCCAGTCGCCATCCGTGGACGCTCATTTTAAAAAAAATCGGGTACGGGGTGCCCATTGCACCTTCGGATTTTGTCATGCGAAAAAAAATTAAGCCGGGTGGCCTTCGTCGGTTTCGGAATTCTTCGGCGGAAAAAAATCAGGCCGGGGGTGGGTGTGGGGGTGGCGACTACTCCGCCGCACCGGCAGTGGACCGCGATCGAGGGGGGTTCCGGGCCGCGCGCCAGGCGCTAGGGCCGCGTGGACGTGCCCACTCCCCGCGTGACGCACCGGCCTGAGGACGTGCGCCGCTACGTCTGTGCCAGCCGCGACAACAGCCGAGCGGTGGACGTTGGATGCCAACATCTGCCGCGCGGTGTGAGAATGTCGCACCGGTTCAATTCCTCTGCAATATCACGAATGCTCGTGATCCCGTGGTCGCGGATATCTTCGATGATGGCTTGAAGGTTGGCCGCGCGGTGCTCTGCGTTTGCCTTCACAGCAGTAACCGCTTGCTTGTTGCCGACCTGTTTTCCCCGTAGTGCGCGGGCACCATTGGGATTGCCGAGCTTCACGCCGCGTGCCTTTGCAGCGGCCAGGGCCGCCTTCGTGCGCTCGCTAATCAGGCCGGCCTCTAATTCAGCCACAGAGGCCATCTGCGTAAGCAGGAAGCGGCCCATGGCGCCCGCCGGCACGTGGGGAAGGTCACAGAAGACAAGATCAACATCGCTCGCCACGAGCGACCGCAATTTGTCCAGAACGTCCCGGAGCTGGTCGTCGGCGCGGCAGCCCGCGGCAAATTGGGCGCCGTAGGTCTTCCTGAGCGTGCCGATCAGCGCGTGTCACCGATGATCAACTCGCGATTGTCAGGGCTGTAACGTACCTCCATGGCCATGAGCATTTCTCCATTGTTCCATATCAATGATTCGACTCCCGGGCCCGGAGTTCCTATCTAACCAGCATGGTTTTGTTGCATGAGCGTGTTATGCGCCGTCGCGTCGGCGCGATCGGGCCCTGTCTGCCCTCACCTGCAAAACGACCACCGACTGGGCCGAACTGGATCCACGAAATCAAGCACGACGGCTTTCGTCTGCTCGCTCGCCGCGATAATGGCGTGCGGCTGCTTTCGCGCAATGGCAACGATCTCCGCCGGCGCTTCCCGTTCGTCGCCATGGCAGTTGCCCCGCTGCCGGCACGGTCATGCCTGATCGCCGTCACGCGCGAAGCCGAGGAGGACTGGTCGTGAAGTCGGCCGATCTTGTCGTGACGGTGCGCTGCCTGCACTGCCGGCATAGAAGCACGCTGAGCCCCGGCGCGCTCGCCGCATTCGGGCTGCCGCCGGACGCCCCTATAGCGGCTTTCGTCAAACGACTCCGGTGCGGCAAATGTGGAAGCGGCAGCATCATGGCAAATCGAGTCGCAACCAACGAAGCTGCCGCCCGTCGAATGCGCGCGTGATGCCGGAGCGCCGTTTCCCGCCACCCTGGATCATTGAGGAACGGCCGGCGTGCTTCATCGTCAAGGACGCCAACGGCCAAGAGCTGGCCTTCGTCTAAGCCGCCGTGCTCTCATCCTGCGTCGGTTCGACGGCCAAACTAAAGTCGGCCGCTAGTTTCACTGGTCGCAGGCAGCGCCTTCGCCAGCGCTAGGACACCAGCGATAAAGCGGCGAGTATTACAATCCCAAGGCCCATCACGGCCATTGCGATCGGATCAAGTGCGCGCAAGTCGAACACGTAGCTTCCCCGATTGCTGAAGCGGATCAGCACGAACGGCGTAGGGTAGAGGCGAGCCATAACACGTTCGTTTGCGGGCCGCGCTGCAATCCTAAACGATTGGTTAAAATCTCCGCCTTCGAGTCCCCAGGCGAAAAAAGGCCCCGCCGGTATCCACGAACCTCCGGCGGCGCGGATCAGCGCAGCGATGCCCGTTCCCATCAGCCCGGTCCCGATCACCCGACTGCGGGATCGCTGTCACCCATGCAAAGCTTTCTGCCGTCACAGCGCTTTGCAGGCCGCTATCAGCTCGGGCGCTGTCATGAGGTCCGCGTATTTCTGGCCCATGTCGAACAGATTGGCTTGGTGCGGCGCCAGCGCACGATCGCCGACACAATCCGTCGGCACGATGGTACGAAAGTTGTGAGCGACGCTGTCGACCACGGTGGCGCGCACGCAACCTGATGTCGTGCAGCCGGCCACGACCAAAGTGTCGGCACCGCGGCCCGTCAGCCACGTGGCAAAGCCGGTGCCGAAGAAAGCCGAGGCCTGCTGCTTGCGCACCACAAGTTCGCCCGGCTTCGGCGAAAGCGCGGATACGATCTGGCTGAGCGGGCTGTACTCCGTGAGCTTGCGAAGCCCCGGCGCTTTACGGGCGAATACGCCGGCATCCGAGCCATCGTCGGCATAAACCACGCGCGTGTGCGCGACTGGCCAGCCAACCTCCCGCGCGAAGGCGAGCAGATGCGTCGTATTATCGATGGCGGCCAGGATATTGCCGCCGCCGAAATGTGCCAGGTCGGTGAAGCTGACGACGAAATCGACGATCACAAGAGCCGGGCTGCGGCCGAGGCCGACTGTTTGGGCGAAGCCCTGACGCTTATAAATGTCGAGTTCGTCCACCACAGCCCCCGCCTTCGGCGTTTTAGAATTCCTCGAGCAGGCGCCCGAACCCCATGATGCGGTCGTTGATCCCGTTGGCGCGCAGGGCATGCCAATAGGTCGCGGTGTTGATGGCGATGACTGGTTTGCCGAGCCACAACTCGGCCGCGGCGGCCAAGCGGATCATGCTGAGGTTCGTGCCGACCTGGATAATCGCATCGACATCATCGCCGTCGAGCGCACGCAGGGTGTTTCGACAGGTTTCCGTCGTCACTTCGGCGATGGCTAGCCAGCTCGAACATTGCAGGCAGGCGTCGCGCACGACCTCGAAGCCGCATTCACTGAAATAGCGCCGGACCTCGGCATTGGCCGCGGGAAAATAAGGCGAAAAAAATGCGATGCGTTTGATCCCGCCATACGCTCGCAGCGCAGCCGTGCATGCATGAGAGCCGCAGCTCAGCTTGAGGCCACTCGCCTCCTCGACCGAAGCCTGGAAGCGGTTTGCGCCTTCGATGCCGTCGAAGAAGGTCACCGCCGACATCCCGAGCACGAGATAATCCGGCGACGAGGTCATGACGCTGCGAACGGCCTCGATCGTGTTGGCGCCGATCAGGCGCACGCCGCTCATGAAGGCGTCGTTGCTAATCGCCTGCGCATTGGGCGTGAAGATGCGGCTGTAGTGATTGGTTACGCCGGCAGGCCGGAGGTCATCGAAATCCGGCTGCACGATGGTGTTCGTGGACGGCCCCATGACACCGAATTTTTTGCGCCACCCCAGTACGTCGGTCATTAAACCTCCTTGCGATCGAGATGTTGTGACGTGGTCGAGGGCCCGCCATTAAGCGTTGCAACCTGCGCCCGCTCGGCCCATTTGCGCTCGAATTCCCATGCATCCTGGAAGCCCATCAGTTCGCACATGCGCCCAAAACCGTAGCTCTCGGAGGCGGGCAACGCGGTGCTGTCGCCCACGCGCGCCAGATGCGAATAGACACGCTCAAGCGCCGCTGTAGCAGCAAGAAAACCCACGGCCGGATAGATCGCGAGCGAATAGCCCAGCGCCTTGAGCCGCGTTGCCGGCAGAATTGGGGTGCGACCGCCTTCGACCATGTTGACCATCAGCGGAGCATCGATCTCCTGGCCGACGCGGGCCATCTCATCCTCGGTCTCGGGGCTTTCGACGAAGACAAGGTCAGCGCCTGCCTTGGCATAGAGTTGGCCGCGTCGGATCGCTTCGGCGAGGCCAAGTGAGGTGCGGGCGTCGGTGCGCGCGATGATCAGAAAATCCCGGCTCTTGCGCTCGGCGACAGCAACTTCGATCTTGAGCGCCATCTCCTCTGCTGGGATCACCCGTCGGCCCGGCGTATGTCCACATTTCTTGGGCAGCTCCTGGTCTTCGATTTGAATCGCCGCGATGCCCGCCGCCTCATAGCCACGCACGGTGTGGCGCACATTGAGCAGCCCGCCATATCCGGTATCGGCGTCGGCGATCAGCGGCGTCTTAACGGTCTGAGCGATCTGACCGAACCGTTGCACCATCTCCGCATAGGATGCGATCCCGACATCAGCTAAACCGAGCGACGAAGCAACCGCACCGTAGCCGGTGCCATACAGAGCGGTGAAGCCGAAACCATCAGCAACCCTCGCCGAAATCAGGTCGAATACTCCGGCCGCGACGATGAAGCTCCCCTGTCGCAGTGCCGCCCTCAGCCTGGCGTCAGCCATTTCTTACCTCGTGTTGTGCTACGGATCGTCCCGCGAGAATCTGACGCGTGCGCGCCATCAGCCCGCCACAGGCGAGAATGGCCGCAACCTCGCCGTCGAGCGGCTGCGCCGTCCACCAGCACGACGCGATCGGGCGCTGCCGGACGAACCGCGCCCATAGCCTCGAACTGATCGAAGGCGAGCGGACCGGAGACGTCGTTGAGCATCAACACATCCGGCGTCACGATCGCGATTCCGCCGGCGCTGACCGCGCCCTCGGCGGCGTGCGCGGCGATGATCTTCTCCGTTATGGTCTGCGGCATTGCTCGGCGTCTCCGTCCGGCGCTACGGTGTCGCTTCAGCGTCGCGCAACGACTGGATCATCGAGGAACGCATCAGATACTGTTTGTGACGAACCGGATCGTCGGCGGTAGCTCGCAGATCGTCATAATAGGCTCGGCGTCTGGCCGGATCGCGCTCATTGAGTATTTGACGATTGCGTAGCGCCTGGGCCTGCACCGCCTCGATCGCCACTTTGCGGCGTTGACGCTCATAGCGGCCGAGCAGCGCCGCGTCCGCACCGCGCCATATTTCGGAAAGCTTCTCTGACACATTGATCGCGTCGTGGATGCCGCCGTTCATTCCCATTCCGCCGAGCGGATTGTTGAGATGGGCGGCATCACCCGCAAGCATGATTCGGCCGCAGACGAAATGTTCAGCCACCCGTTCGTGGACACGATAACGCGTTTTGTGCACGACCTCGTAGGGCGTCGGGGACGCAACGACCGCCTGCAGCCGCTCTTCGAGTCGGGCCGGCGCCATGACTGCTTCCTCGCTCTCGTCGGGATCGGTGGGTAGCAGCACGCGCCACAGGGTCGGGGTGCGCAGCAGCGTCATCCATTCGTCCGGATCGGACACGTAGGCGACGTGCGCGAGATCCGGCATCACCTTGTCGAAATCAAAGGTCGTCGAAAGCGAGAGATAGCGCTCCGGAATCGTCATGCCATCGAACGTAACCCCAAGCTCCGTCCGAATGACACTGCGGGCTCCATCGGCACCGATCAGGTAGCGCGCCTCCAGTTCATCTTCATCGCCTTCCGCATTGTGGACCGTGAGTACAACGCGATCGGCGTCCTGGCGCACGCCGACGGCACGGAGACCATAGAAGAGTTCGACGCCGGGTGTCGCAGCGAGACGGTCGCGCAGCACACGCGTCAATTTCCACTGCTCGCACTGCAGGCGATAGGGAAAGGTGGTCTCGCCGGCCAGTGCCGACAGGTCGAATGTTGCGATCGCGCCCTCGCGTCGATCGCGGAACTGCCACAGCGGGCAGATCAGGCCCTGGGCAATCAGGCTTTGGGTCACGCCGAACTTGTCAAGGAAATCCAGCGTCGGCGGGTGGAATGTCGACGCCCGCAGGTCGTCCGTAACGTCCACACTTTCTTCGACCACCGTGACCGGGATGTCGGCTGCCGCCAACGCGGTCGCGGCAACCAAGCCCACCGGGCCACCGCCAACGATGATGATCCTGTTGGGCGTCATCTTGGTCCCGTGGCCTCGGCTGGCGTGTCCTTGCGTCAAACTTGTCCAAACAATTAGCCATGTCAACGCTTCGCGTAACACCTATTACGCGCTGCACGCGATCTCCACGGTCCAGCTCGAGGCCGAGCTGGCGAATCGCATCGGCGCTGACGAAGGAGAGGAATGGATCCAGGTGCAAGGCGTGCGCTGGAACGAACGTGGCGGCACGCCAATTGCTCATATCGAATCCTACATTCCTAGCGAATTCAGGGCGGTCGTGGAGATGCCACGTCACGTCGCCAATGCCTTCGGATTGCCTGAGGCGAGCACCTCGCTTCAGCCTATGCGCCGCTACATCGCCCGCGGCGGCGTCCTGATTGCGTCCATAAACTGGCACCGCGCCGATCAGCATACCTATCAAATGGTGATCCATCGACGCATCGATCGCGAACAGCAATAGCCGCAACAGACGCGTTGGCATCAACGAAAAGCGTACTGACATGCGAATAACCGGCGGCCGTGCTGCGGAACATGAAGGCCCCGGCACGGTATGCCGAGAGTAAGCCGATCAAGATCCAAACGATCGAACTTGCCGCGCCGGGACCGTCTGCTTACCTCGACCTATCCGCTGCCGCGGCGCGCGGAGCGATAGGTCCAAAGGCGACACCAGGCGCCGGCTCGGCGGGGCGGTCCGCATCGCAACCGGCCCAAAGACTATTTCACCGTTCCAATGCGCAGCAATTCGGCGCGATCAATGATGCGCACGATGCCGTGCCCGACATCACAGATGCAGTCTTTGCGCAGCGTGCCAAGCACGCGGCAGGCATGGACTGGCGTTATGCCGGTGCAGTCGGCGATCTGCTGCCGGCTTAATGGGAGCGGGAACGCGTCATCGTCGACATCGCCGCGGTCTTCCGAACGCAGCATCACGTAGACGACAAGCGCGGCGACCCGCTCCAGCGCCGGGCGCTGTCCGAAGTCCACAAGCCGCCTGTCGGCGTCGCGATGCTCCGCGGCGCTCAGCCGAAGCCACAGATCGAACATCTCTCGGCTATCGCAAATCCTGGAACGAACCTCGGCAAAGGGCAACGTGCAATATCTGACCTTGGTCACGGCCTGAATGGAGAATTCAAACCCTCCTTCCAGGAGCGAACTCGAACTGACCAGATCGCCAGGCATCACGACAGACAAGATCTGACGCTTGCCGTTCGGCAGCTGGACAAAACGAACCGCCCAGCCATCGCAGACGACCAGCACACCCTGGCTCGGCTCACCCGCGCGATAGATATTCTGTCTGGCGGGCGTCACGCGACGACGCCATTTCGGCGTCGGCCACTCGCCGGCGCCATCGCACAGCGCGTCGCAAAAATTAGCATGGCGCAGCGTGCAATCATCGCACGGCGCCCCAGACGGCTTGGCCACTTTGTACGTAAAACCCGCTATCTCCGATGAAGCATTGTCTTTGTTGAGCAACATAAGCGTGGGCCACTCCCGGTCTGCAGCGCTGTGTTTCCTTGCCAAACGGACTCTGGCCCGTTTTTGAACCACGTTGTAGAACTCGCATTTTGATCGCGCGCAAAGATAATTTCTTCCCGTTTTGTTTGGACTAATTTCTCGATCCGTAGGAAGTCCGTAAGTGTTCGCCCCATTAGACAAAAGGAGCCATCATCGCGTTCCGCGACGGCCACATCCTCTGTATTTGATCGACGTTAATATGCGAGTTGAATCAAGAATCTGTTGAGTGCGCGCCACGGGACGATATGAACACAGCGTATCGCCCAGCAAAATAGCGTTGCGAGCTTTTGGCCGGATGTGCTATGATAAACAAGCGTGATTCAGCAATCAATATTGCCGGTCTGTCGTTTCTTTTGGCCGATCCTAATCCTCATTCGCTTGCGATAATCCACGGCATCCTGCGCGGCTTCGGCGCCAACCGCGTCATCGAGGTTCGCAATCGGCGCGACGCCATCCAGGTACTGATGGATCAGAAGATCGATATGATGTTGCTCGAGCCGAGCCTTCCGCCAGGCGGTGGCCTCGCCTTTGTGCGGGGCATCCGCGGCGACGCGAATAATCCGTGCCGCACACTGCCGATCCTTATCGTCACCGGCGACACCAGGACCTCGACCGTCAAGGCGGCGCGGGATTGCGGCGCCAACATGGTTGTCGCCAAGCCCGTATCGCCGAAGACCCTGTATGACCGCTTAGCCTGGGTGGCATTCCATCCGCGACCCTACGCCGAAACGACAAGCTATTTCGGCCCCGATCGGCGCTTCAAGATCGATGCGTTTCCGGACGGCAGCGGCAAGAGGACGGAAGACAATAACGCAACGGTCGCCGCGGACGAAGGACCAGCACTGTCGCAAAACGAGATCGATAACCTTCTCCAGGCAGCGCGGACCGGCGGTTAAAAGCTCGTCTCCACGAGCCGCACGGACGGTCCTGATTACACTATAGTCAGAAAGCCGCGCCGCCGACCGGTTTGTTGGCGAATCGCAGGTAGCTCAAAGACGACCCGCCGGAACCTGGCGGGCGTCAAAGAGCCTTCTGGGTAACCGTTACGGTAACATGTAACGGCTTCCCTGGACCCGGGCGCCATGCGAGCAGATCGTTGGGACATATTGCTCGGGACTTATGGCACTAAGCCCAATCATGCCTGAAAAGGCTCCGCCCCGCGGCGGGTTTGACCTTCATTCATTCGCCAGCCGGCACGGCGGCATCGTCACGTACACGCTGCGGCGCGGAAGCAGGCTATTCTCGCAAGAGGAGGCCGCAAGTGACTTATTTTATCTCGATCAGGGCCAGATTCGGCTCTCCGTTACATCCATCCAAGGCCTCGTAGCCACTGTCGGAGTCCTGATGGCCGGGGATTTTTGCGGAGAAAGCCGTCTGGCTGGCGCGCCGAAGCAGGTTGCGACCGCGACCTGCCTTGCCGACAGCGTGGTGGCGCGAATCGCACGACCAATTGTCATCCGCGCCATTCAGCAGGACCCTGCGTTTACCGAGTTTTACATCACCTACTTCCTGGAGCGATCGGCTCGCCTGACCGAGCGACTTATCAGCCAGTTTTTTGACTCGAGCGAGATCCGCCTGGCGCGCATTCTTCTTCAGCTGTCGAACCACGGCGGCCAGCAAGGACCAATCGTCATTCGCAACCTGGACCAAGAGGCACTGGCGCAGCTGATTGGCACGAGCCGATCACGAACAAACTATTTTATGAACAAATTTCGTAACCTCGATTATATTCGATATGATGGCTATAATTACATTATCGTGCACGACTTGCTGTCGCAGTTTGTATCGCGCGAAACTCCCATGCAAGTTGCCGAGGAGCGGAATAGCCAGCTCAAGCGGCATGCACTTGGCTGAGGTGTCTTTGCGGGGCGCCTATATCCCCGCCGTACTTTGACGCGGATCAAATCGTTTTGATTCGACTCACCCTAACGTTGGGATCATCCAAGCGGCGTAAACAAGCCGCCCAGCCCAGCCGGATAGTCCCCGCGTGCACATGCCGCCCCTTAGGGCGCTTCGCAGATGCGTAGCGCCGGAGGCTCAAGATGAGCGGTTCGGACGTTCACCCTCCTGGCAAGGCGCCCACATTGGCGCCGTCATTTCAACTTCAATCTTTTGCTGACCTTTATGGCGGGGTATTCCGCTACAAAGCAGCCTCAGGCAGTGCGATATACCGCCAAGAAGAGACTGCGGACTGCCTCTATTACCTGGAGCAAGGGCGAATCGTTCTCAAGGTCGCGTCCCCCCAAGGCAAGGACGCGAGCGTCGCCATGCTCGATG
>Ga0208849_1001256_pt1 | contig 18594 bp, 18 predicted proteins | sample NGESurdeep072012_10_FD_184470 | JGI IMG/M metagenome (GOLD analysis project Ga0208849, IMG submission 184470) | Arctic peat soil microbial communities from Barrow, Alaska - NGEE Surface sample 53-3 deep-072012 (SPAdes) | ecosystem: Environmental > Terrestrial > Soil > Wetlands > Peat ... | reverse complement strand
CCTCGGTGAGCTTGTAGAGTTCGCGTCCGTCCTCGAGCGGCAGCCCCATCAGCTCGGCGATGACGAAAGAGGGCATTTCCCCGGCCACGTCGGCGACGAAATCGCACTGGCCGGCGTCGATGACGGAATCGACGATCTGGCGGGCGAGCGCGTCGATACGCTCGGCGCGCAGGCGCGCGCTGGGCAGGGTGAATTCGGAGCGGATCAGCTTGCGCAGGGCGGTATGCTGCGGCGGGTCCATCATCAGCATCATCTTGAACGGGCCGAACGCCGCCTGCTGATCGGGCGGCGGGTCGGCGATCATGATCGTCGGCTCCGAGGAGAAGGTCTGGAAGTCGCGGTCGACGGCCCACACGTCGGCATAACGGGTGACCGCCCAGAACCCGCGTCCGGCCGGCTCCTCGTGCCAATGCACGGGCGAGTGCTCGCGCAGCCAGCGGAACTGATCATGCGGCTGGCCGGCCGCGAAGCGCGTCGGTGAGAGCAGATCGATGTTCATCGGCTTGCCTGCGGCGCCTTGGGGTTCGGCCGGGCGCCCGCCCGCGCCTATCGGAACGCGTAGTTCAGCGCCGCCCCGACCAGTTCGTCCTGGCGACCGAAGCGGGAGGTCTTGTCGACGCCCGCGTCACGACCGTCCAGGGGATGGCCGTCGGTCACGCACACATAACCCAGCGCGCCGACCAGCCTGCCCGGTGAAAGGCTGTAATCGATCACCGTTCTAGGCGCGCCGCCGTCGGGCGCGGGAGAGGCGAGGAAGTCGGCGCGCCGGTAGACCGCGGCGATGCGACGGCTTGCCCCGGCGTCCGATCGATCCGGCGAGGCGAGCGCGATCACGGGGGCCCGATGCAAGGCGGGACCGGCGCCCTCCTGGGCGGCCGGCTGCGCGTGAAGGGCGGCGGGCGCGGCGAGGGCGGCGGCGAAGGCCGCCGCGAGACGCATGGATCTTGGCACCAGCAACCTTTCCTCGGAGCACTTTTGCTCCCGGAAGGTCGGCCGCCCCCCGGCCAGTTGTCAAGCGATCCGGCGGAGCGGTAGTGCGGTAGTCTGAAAATCAGGCGCCCACGTAGCCACGCAGCTTCAAGTCTTTCGGCTCGCACTGCAGGCACACGAAGCGCGTGGGGTATCCGCGCACGATCGTGAGGGTGCCACTCATTTTCCTTGGATTGTGGCACCAGACGCAATCGCGTTGGTCCTGATAGATGAAGTTCACTCTGGGCGTGGGTTTGCGCACCATGGCCGCCTCCAGCTGGTAGCGATGAGTTTATGCCTTGACCCGCGCCTTGTAAGCGCCCCGCTTGGCCTCCGGAACATGCAGAACCGCTACCAAGTCCGACACTTCCCAAAGCCGATCCGAGACATCGACGGCCATCGCCGGAGACATGCGAAGCGCCTTATGAGCCCGGAGGAAATTGTAATATGCAAAGTGAAACCCCACGACGTTCGCGTGGTTCTCGACCTTCAATGCCTGTTGCCAAGTTTGCGATCAGCTTCCCGACATGGTTCGGGTCGCACGGGCGTTTTGGCGATTTCATTTCGGCCTGACGACCATAATCGCACCCTCGCGGAGCCCCATAAGCTCGATGACGTTAGGTGCGATCGGAAGGACACCGACGGCATCGTTGAGCGATATTCTGGCACGTCCGAGCGCCGCCTTCGCGTCAAATCCAGTCGGTGCGGCTACAATATAGAAGCTCGCCATTTTCGCCCGGCGAAACAGCGGCCTTCGCTCGATGCGAAAGATGAAGCCCTGCATTTGACCACTATGCCACACGCGCGCGGGAAGGGGTCAAGACGGGTGAACTTCAAACTGACCCACGGGCGCGCGCGTCAGAGTTGCAACGCCACGACCACACAGCCGAGCAGCGTGACGTAGACAATGACGCAGGCCGACACATAGAGCCGGTCCAGAAGGGGGCCCATCTTCCCCTGGCGTGTGACAGTTCCCGTGCGCATGGGCTGCTTCCTTTCGGCGAGGCGCAGAGCCCCCGCGCCGATAGCGGCGCGCGGCGGATCGAAGGGGAAGGGAATTCTCGAAGCGAACCACGCGAATCCAGCGGGCGCCGAATTTCTCGGCGCCCGCGGACGCGGCGCCGCGGGTTCGGGCAAGGGGCGTCCCTCAGGCCTCGGCGATTTCGTCCGTGATCACGGTAAAGCCGACCAGGGTCGCGGGTCCGAAAGTGGTGGTGATCGCCGTGTCGGTGGCGTCACGTCCCCGGGCCATCAGGATCCGGCCGATGCGGCGCTGATGGTTTCGCGCGTCAAAGGCGTACCAGACGCCGTCCAGATAGACGTCGAACCAGGCGCTGAAATCCATGGGAAGGACGACCGGCACGCCGATGTCGCCCAGATAGCCGGTGCAGTAGCGGGCCGGAATGTTCATGCAGCGGCAAAAGGCGATGGCCAGGTGCGCGAAGTCGCGGCAGACGCCCAGGCGACTCTCATAGACATCCCACGCCGTCTTTGTCGGGCTGGCGTGCTGGTAGCCGAAGGCGATGTGCCCGTGGACGAAATCGACAATGGCCTGGACTCGCGGCCATCCCGCCGGCGCCTGCCCAAAAAGTGACCAGGCGATGTCGCTCAGACGGTCGGTCTCGCAGTAGCGGCTGCCGAGCAGATAGACGACGGCGTCGTCGGGCAGCGCCTCGACCGGCGTCTGGGCGGCCTGCGGGGCGTAGGCGTCGGCAACCCCGCTGTCGCGGACGACGAAGTCGCTGGAAAGGGTCAGTCTGCCGGGGGGCGCCAGAATGCGGTGGCAGATGTTGCCAAAGGCGTCGAGGTAGCCGGTCACCGGGATATCGGGCCGGGCCCTGAGGCTATCGGGCGTCTCGAGATCGCCCTGGCGCGAGGGATGGACGCTGAGCATCAGCAGCATCGGCGAAGGGATCGGACAATCGTAAACGATCTCGAACCCGGCGCGGATGCGCATCGAACCCTCCGGGACGACCTGCTAGGCGGCCGTCGCCCGCGCGGTGATGCGACGATCGCGCGCCCTCGCGCGGCCCTCGGCCACCACGTCGACCTCTACATCCATGCCAAGGAAGTCGGAAGCAAAGCCTTCGAAGGTTCCATGCAAGGTCACCGCCTGCCTGGGATCCCTGGCGATGGCGACGCGGACAAGGTCCGTGGCGCCGACAATCCCGTTGGTCGGGTCGAATTCGATCCAGCCACAGGCAGGCAGGTAGATCCGCGCCCAGGCGTGGGTGTGGCCGCTGCCCACCTGGCCGTTGCGCGACGCCTGGCGCGACGGGGCGTAGATGTATCCGGAGACATAGCGGGCGGCGAGGCCAAGGCTGCGGGCGGCCTCGATCATCAGGATGGCGAAATCCCGGCAGCTGCCCCTGCCCAAGGCCAGGGTCTCGTGAGGGGCCTGGGCGGCGCCGTCGGGGCGGGACTGATAGGTGAAGTCGCCGTGGATGCGGCAGGTCATGTCGGTGAGCAGGCCCTGCAGGCTGGTTGGGCCGACGCGCCTGACGAACTGGCGAGCCCAGCGCTCCAGGACGCCCTTCGGATCGGGATAGTGGCGCTCCATGGAGCGGAGAAGATCGGGCATGTCCTCGGCGCTGTAGGCGAAGGGCGTCGTTCGCCGGTAGGGCTCCACGTCTCCGCCGAGTTCCTCGAACGCTCGGAGGGGCGTGTGCTCGAGCCGGACGCGGCTCTCAAAGGTCAGTTCCGCCGACCGCTCCCCGAAGTCGGCGATGCCAACGCAGTTGCCGAACACATCCTGGACATGCCTGAGCCGCGTCGGAGCGGGCGTGATGGCCACGCTCGCGGCGAGAACCCTCTGGTCGTAGCTCTCGCGAGGACGAAACATCATCCGATGTTGGCCGAAGGCCACCGGGCGGCTGTAGCGGTAGCGTGTCAGGTGGCGAATGGAGACCAGGGGCATAGAGATGGCTAACGCCGATTCGCGCCGTAATTCGAAGGGCCTTCTGTCGCGGGGGGATCCTGAAGCGGTGATTGTCAACAATTCGGGCGCCCCCTCGCCGTTTTTGCTTGTCGGCGATCACGCAGGGCGGGCCATCCCGCGGCGACTGGGAGACCTGGGCCTGGCGCCGGCCGACCTCCCCCGTCACATCGCCTGGGATATCGGCGTCGCCGGCCTTGGCCTCAGCCTCGCCGCGGCGCTGGACGCCTGCTTCATCCGCCAGGCCTATTCGCGGCTGGTGATCGACTGCAACCGCCGCCCAGAGAGCGAAGAGTCCATTCCCGTGGTCGCAGACGGCACACCGATACCTGGCAATGCAAGTCTGACCGCTGCGCAGCGGGCGGCGCGCGTGGGCGAAATCTTCCGGCCCTATCACGAGAGGATCGCGGCCGAACTCGACGCGCGCGGGCGCGCCGGCCTGCCGAGCGTTCTCATCGCCTTGCACAGTTTCACCCCGAGCCTGCAGGGCGTCCCGCGACCCTGGCGGTTTGGCGTGCTGCACAGGGGCGATTCTGCGTTCTCGACCCGGATGCTGGCGGCGATGGTCTCGGAAATGGGCGACCACATCGGCGACAACCAGCCCTACGCGATGGACGACACCGATTACACCGCCCCCCGACACGCCGTGAGGCGGGAAATCGACTACTTCGAACTGGAGGTGCGCCAGGACCTCATCGACGATGAGGCCGGCCAGGTCGCGGTGTGCCATCGACTGGCGCCGCTTCTGGCTGCATCCTGGAGCGCCCTGGCGGCGAACCGGCCGCCCGAAATCTAGGCGCCTTGGCCTTTCACGGCCGCCGGGCAAGGCGCAGAACTTGGAAAGGGAGCTGGCTAGCTTGCCCAAGACCAGGTCGGTCGTTCAGACACGATTGGGGGCCGGCGCCAGAGTGGGCGACGCAGGCGAAATTCCGCCGGCCAGCCCGCTCTCGGCCCCGTTCTATCCCCGTGCGCAATCCTATGACGACATGTTCTCCGCCGACGGTTCGCCGCGGGCCCACTACGCCGCGCTGCACGCCCGGATGTCGACCTTGAGCGGGGCGGAACTGGCCGAACGCCAGCGCACCTTGGAGCAAACCTTCCTGCTCCAGGGCATCACCTTCACCGTCTATGGCGCGAGCGACGCGGTCGAGAGGATCATTCCCACCGACCTCTTTCCACGCATCATCCCGGCCGCCGAGTGGGTGCTGATCGAGACCGGCCTGACCCAGCGCCTGCGCGCGCTCAACATGTTCCTTGCGGACATCTACGGCGACCAGAAAATCATCGCCGATGGCCTCGTGCCGCGCGACCTCGTTCTCGGCGCGCCCTCCTATCGCCGCGAAATGCACGGGGTCTATGTGCCCCACAACAGCTACGTCAACGTCAGCGGGGCCGATCTGATCCGCGGCGAGGACGGCGCATTCTTCGTTCTGGAAGACAACCTGCGGGTGCCCTCCGGGGTCTCCTACATGCTGGCCAATCGTGACGCCGCCAAGCGAACCTTTCCGGAGATTTTCAGGGACGCGGCGGTGAGGCCGGTCGAGCGCTATCCCGACCTGCTTCTGGCCACCCTGAAGAGCCTCGCCCCGGAGTGGCGACCCGATCCCCAGGTCGTGGTGCTCACGCCCGGGATCTACAATTCCGCCTATTTCGAACACGCCTATCTCGCCCGGCTGATGGGGGCGCCGCTGGTCGAGGGGCGGGATCTGGTCGTGCACGACAACATCGTCCATATGCGGACGACCACGGGCCTGCGGCAGGTGGATGTCATCTATCGCCGTGTCGATGACGACTTCATCGATCCCCTGACCTTCCGCCGGGACTCGGGACTGGGCGCGGCGGGGCTGTTCAACGCCTACAGGGCCGGCAACGTCGTGATCGCCAACGCCCCCGGCACCGGCGTCGCGGACGACAAGGCCGTCTATGCCTATGTGCCGGACATCATTCACTATTACCTGGACGAAGACCCGATCCTGCCGAACGTGAAGACCTTTCTCTGCCGCGAGCCCGCCCAGCTCGATCATGTCCTGGGCAATCTCGACAAACTGGTCGTCAAGGCGGTCGGCGAGTCGGGGGGCTACGGCATGCTCATCGGACCCCACGCCAGCGCCGCCGAACGCGAGGACTTCGCCGCCCGCCTGAAGGCCGACCCGGCCAACTACATCGCCCAGCCGACGATCCAGCTGTCCACGGCGCCCTGCCTGATCGAGGGCGCCATCGAGACGCGGCACGTCGATCTGCGGCCCTTCGTCCTGGCCGGCCGGGAGATCGCCGTGGCGCCGGGCGCCCTGACGCGGGTGGCGCTGCGGCGGGGGTCGCTGGTGGTCAACTCCAGCCAGGGGGGCGGCTCGAAGGACACCTGGGTGTTGGCGCAGGCCGAGCCGCCGTCATGATGCTCGCCCGGGTCGCCGACAGCCTCTATTGGATCGGCCGCTACATAGAGCGGGCCGAGCACCACTGCCGGCTCGCCGACGTCATGCTGACGGCGGCGCTCGATCAGAACGACGCAGCCCTCGAGGTGGCGAGGCGCTCGGCATGGCTCGAGGCCGACGCCGCCGAGCCCTGGAGCGAGGAGTCCGCCCCGAGCGCCGCCCATGGCCTCGTGCTCGACCGGCAGCGGCAGGCCTCGATCGTCAGCTCCCTGTCGCGCGCCCGCGAGAACGCCCGCCAGGTTCGCGATCACATCACAACCGAAACCTGGGAGCGTCTGAACCTCGTCTATCTGCGGGTGATCTCGCCGAACGTGGAGCGCGCCTTCGCCAGGTCTCCCGCCGCCTTTCTGCAGGCAATCATCGCCGACCTCCACCTGTTCAAGGGGGCCGTCGACGCGACCATGAGTCACGGCGAGGGTTGGCGCTTCCTATTGCTGGGAGTCTATCTCGAGCGGGCCCAGTTGCTGGCGCGCCTTCTCAACGTGTGTTTCGGCGAACGATCCGAGGCGACGCCTTTGGACGATCCGATGACGCAGATGCTGGTCCTGCGGATGGCGTGCGCGCTGGAGCCTTATCTTCGGGTCTACACCGCCGAGATAGAGCCGCGCTCCTTGCTCGAGTTTCTTCTCTTCGACGAAGAATTCCCCCGCTCGATCCGGTTTTCCACGCAGAGGATGGAGGATCATTTGACCCTGCTCAGCCGGCCGACCGGATCGAACGACCGGTCGCGACCCGAGCGTCTGGCCGCCAGGCTGAGCGGCCGCCTGCAGTTTGCCGACATGGACGAGACCCTCGCCCCTGGCGCCTTGCTCGCGTCGGTGGCCCACGAATGCTCGGCCATTCACGACGCCATCTACGAAACCTATGTCAGATATCCCCTCGAACAGCGCCTGCCGGTCTAGGGCATGCTGTTCACCATCCGCCATCAAACCCGATACGACTACGAGCCCGCTTTCCGCGAGAGCGTCATGGAGCTGTGGATACAGCCCCAGCAGAGCGCCCGCCAACGCGTGACGAAGTTCGCGATCGAACTGGACCCTCCCGCCCAACTGTTCTCGTACACGGACTTCTTCGGCAACGCGGTCTATCACTTCGACGTTCCGCAGGCGCACGAACGGCTGACGATCCAGTCGACGGCCAGCCTGGAGAGCAGCCCGCCCGCGCCGGTCCCCGAGGCTCTGGGGACCCAGGAATGGGACCTGCTGCGAAGCGATCCGGTGCGCGACCAGAACTTCGACTTTCTGCGTCCTCACGGTTTCACCCAACCGACGCCGGCCCTGGCGGCGTTCATCGCCAAACACGATCTGGGGCCGATGGACGGGGCCGATCCCTTGACGGCCCTGCGGGTGCTGTCGAGCCGGCTCTATGGAGCGCTGGACTACGAGTCGGGATTCACCGCCGCCGACAGTCCGATCGATCACGCCCTGACGGCCGGCAGCGGCGTTTGCCAGGATTTCGCCCATGTGATGATCGCCCTTTGCCGGGGATGGGGCGTGCCGGCGCGCTATGTCTCGGGCTATCTGTTCACCGACCGCGCCGCCGGCGACCGTTCCGATCCCGACGCCACGCATGCCTGGGTCGAGGTGTTCCTGCCGACGCTGGGCTGGATCGGGCTGGATCCGACCAACAACGTCGCGGTGGGCGAGCGCCACATCGTCGTCGCCGTCGGCCGGGACTATTCGGACGTGCCGCCCACGCGCGGCGTCTACAAGGGCGAGGCGGAAGGGGTGCTTGCCGTGGCCGTTTCCGTCACGCAGGCGAGCGCCCAGTCCATCGGGCCGGAATTCATGCGCACCGCCAGACCGGCCATTTCCAGCACCGGTCAGCGTCTTCCCTCCGCCGCCGCCCTCGACCAGATGCTGCAGCAACAGCAGTGACGCCTCGTCGGGCCGCAAGGCTGGCGTCGGCCGGCGCGCTCGCTCTGGCCCTGGCGGCGGCGCAGGTGGCCGCTCAGCCCGGATCGGCCGCCGATCCGATGGTGGTGCGGCTGGCGCCGGGCAGGCAAGCCATCACCCTTCGCGGCGTCTTGCGCCAGAACCGCGCCTGCTGCGCCTATCGGATCAGGGCCCGCGCCGGCCAGAGCCTGATCTGGCGCGTCACCGGTCCGAACGTCCGCACGACGATCACCTATCCCGACGGCCACGCAGACGGGCCGGGGCTGCCGTCCGCAATCCCGCTCCCGGCCGATGGCGACTATGTCTTCGCCGTCAGCCCCGACCTGATGGCCGACAACGCCTTTGGCCCGTTCGTCCTCAGGTTGCGCCTGCCGCCGGTCCATCGCTGAGCCTTCCGGCGGTGCGCGCGCCGTATGCCGAGGGCATGGCTCTCGCCCAATGGCGTGCTCTGTGGCAGGTTCGAACGACCAATCGAGGAGGCGATCCGCATGAACACCGCTGGCGCGTGCGGTCTCGCCCTCGCTCTTTGCGTCTGCGTCCCCGCAGCGATGACGCCGGCGCCGGTCAGCGCCCAGAGCGCCGCCGCCGCTGCGGATCCAGAGCGCGATGCTATGCGCGAACGGCTCAGGGCGCTTCTCGCCGTCGAAGGTCCCAAGATTGGCGTGGAATTCCGGCAGAGCGCCAAGCAGCCTTACAATTTCGTCGGCCTGCTCTCACAGGGCTTGAACAACAGCGATTCGCTCGAGATCGTCGTCTCCCTGACGAAATCGGGCACCATCGGCTTTCGCATCTATCCCCACTACAAGGGCGGCTACATCAACATGGGTCGGGTCAGGGACAGCGCCGAGCTCGCGCACCGGCTGCTTCGCTACAATGACGACAATTTCTTCTTCTGGGGGATAGACGACACCGGCGATACGTTCGCCGCCTACACGGTCACCGTGGAATCGGGCTTTCCGGACGCCGCCATGGACGTGGTCATCCGCAGCATCCGCGCCCAGGACCGGTTCGTCGGCGAAATGCGCCCCGCCATCGACGGCAGCACGGCGCCATAAGAGCCCATGACCGACGCCCGCGCGCTCCCCTCGATGAGCGCCGCGCAGCTGCGGCGGGCGCCCCTGAGCCTTGGCCTCAAGACGCTCTACGGGGCCGGGGCGATCGTCGACTCCAGCGTGCAGGTGGCGCTCGGCACCTTCCTTTTTTTCTATCTGACGGTGGTCTGTGGGCTCTCCAACGGCCTTGCGGGCGCCTCTCTCTTCGTGGCCCTGACCGTCGACGCCCTGGCCGATCCCCTGGTGGGTTCGATCAGTGACAGCAGCTGGTCGCGCCTGGGGCGGCGCCATCCCTTCATGTTCGCCTCGGCCCTGCCGCTGGCGCTCGCCCTTGGCCTGCTGTTCTCGGTTCCCACAGGTCTTGCCAACTGGTCGCTGTTCGCCTTCGTCACCTTGATCTCGATCGCCCTGCGCATCTCCCATTCGGCGTTCTATCTGCCCTATGTGGCGATGGGGGCTGAACTCTCCGACGACTATGCCGATCGCACCAACATCGTCGCCGCCCGCTTCCTGTTCAGCGTCGTCGGCGGCGCGACGTGCACGGCGCTGGGCCTGTTGGTCTTCCTGCGCGGGCCGCAGGGCCTGTTCCACCGGGCCGCCTACGCCCCCTTCGGGTGGTCCTGCGCCGCCGTCGCCCTGGTGGGCGCGGCCATCGCTTCGTTCGGAACGCTCGGCGCCCTGGACCGCCTGCACCGCGTCGCCAGGCCCCAGGGCTCCATGGCGCTGCGGTTCTTCCGTGACATGAGCGAAATCTTCCGCAACCGCTCCTTCGTGATCCTGTTTGTCTCCCTGCTCCTGCTCTTCACCGGCGCCGGAACGGTGGCGACGCTCAGCCTGCACACCACCAAGTTCTTCTGGAAGATGCCCAACTGGGTGATCCAGGTGGTGAGCCTTTCGACCTTCGCCGGGGTGTTCATCGGTGTGCCGTTCAGCGTCTTCGTCGCCAACCGCTTCGAAAAGCGCTCGGTGGTGATCGCCTGCTTTTTGATCCTGATCGCCTATCACGCCACGGTTCCGACCATGCGCATCGCGGGCCTGCTGCCGCCCAACGGCCCGGCCCTCTACGCGATCCTGATCGGACTTTCGGTGGTGCTGGGCGCCGTCGTGGCCTGCGCCGGGATCGGCTTTCAGTCGATGATGGCCGACGCCGCGGACGAGCACGAATTCATCTTCGGCACGCGGCGCGAAGGGCTCTATTTCGCCGGGCTCAATTTCTCGGCCAAGGCCGCTTCGGGTCTGGGGGCCCTGGTCGCCGGGGCGGCGCTGACCCTGATCCGCTTTCCCACCAACCTGGCGGCGCACGGCGGGGCCAATGTCGTGATCGACGCCGCAAGGCTACGCAATCTGGGCCTGATCTTCGGCCCAGGCATTGCGGTGATCTACGCCATCGCCACGGCGGTGTTCATTTTCTACCGCCTAGACCGACCGGCCTATGGCGAGATCCAGGCGGCCCTGGAGGCGCGCCGCAGGGCCGCCGCCGAGACGCCCGCGCCCGCGCCATCGTCACCCTGATGGGGGTGCGAGCACGCGCTGCAGGAAGCGCCCGCCGAGCTCGAGCCCGGCCGGATCGATGCCGTGTCCCAGGCCCGGCGACACGTGGCTCGCGAGATCGTAGCCCAGACGCGTGAACGCGCCGGCGGCGTGATGGAAGGCGGCGATGGGCACCATGGCGTCGGCGTCGCCATGGATGAGGAGGATGGGCGGCCGGCTGCGCGCCTCGACCTCCAGGGCCGCCTCGTCGGTCAGGGCGCCGGAATAGCCGACGATGCCGGCGAGGGAGCGCTCGCGGCGGGGGCCGACATGGAGCGCCATCATCGTCCCCTGGCTGAAGCCGACGAGGGCGAGCCTGTCCTCGGCAAGGCCGTAGCGGGCCAGTTCCGCATCGATGAAGGCGTCGATCGCCGGGGCCGCTCGCCGCGCGCCGGCCTCGCGGCTGCCCGAACCTATCGGCCACCATTGAAACCCACCCGGCGCTCCGGGGCAGGGCTCGGGCGCATTGGGGGAGAGGAAAACGGTATCGGGCACGGCGCCCTGCCAATGCGGCGCGAGCCCGATCAGATCATCGCCGTTCGAGCCATAGCCATGCAGCAGGATGACCATGGCGCGCGGCGCGGCGCGCGAGGCGGGCAGGACCCGGGGACCGTCGATCATGGCTGGCTTGCCTCCGCGCCCATGGCGCATCTAAACCAACTTTCTCCCCCATCGCACCCTCAGCCTCGCCGCCAACGTCGCCTCGGCGCTGGTCGGACTGCTCGCGCCCATCTGATGCCGGCGCCGCGGCGCTCCAGGTCTGGAACACCTGCCCAGGCCCGGCGTTCGAATGGACAAGGAGAATGTCCATGACCGAGATGAAAGCCGACGGCGCCGCGAACGTCGCCCTTGGCAGGTTCGAAAGCGCGGCGGGCGAGGCCCTCGGCGACGAGGAAATGCAGCTGCGCGGCGCGGGCCGCCAGGTCGGGGGCCATGTGCAGGAGGCGGCCGGCGTGGTGAAGGCCACCTTGGAGGAAGTGGCCGAGCAAGCGAGCGCGGCGTTCTCCCTGGCCAGCGACGCCTACCGGCGCATTTCCGATTCCGCTCAGGGCATCGCCCGGAGAGTCGATCCGTTCGTCGATGAGCGTCCCTATCTGGCCCTGTCCCTCGCCGCGGCCGGCGGACTCTTCGTGGGCCTGCTGATCGCCGGCCGAGGCCCCAAGGTGATTTACGTGAAGCCGCGGACCTAGCGAAGGCCCCATCGCTCGCGCGCCGCCCAGTCAGCGCCGCTAGACAATCCCTTTGTTACGCAACTGCGCGATCGCGCTGGCGTCATAGCCCAGTTCGGCGAGGATCGCGTCGGTGTGCTCGCCGAGCAGCGGGGCCCTGTGTCGGATCGACCCTGGGGTTTCGGTCAGGGTCAGAGGAACGCGGGCGAGCGGCGCGGGGCGAGGCAGGCCAGGGAAATCCACGCCCTGCAGAAAGCCCATCGCCTGGATGTGGAGGTCGTCGAGGGTCTGCTGCGGCTTGAGCACAGGACCGGCCGGGATCATGCGCTCGCCGAGAATCTCTAGGGCTTCGGCCGAGGTTCGGTCGGCGCACCAGCGGCTCATGCGCTCGGAGATGACGGCGGCGTTGTCTCCCCGGGAGATGTCGTCCTTGAAGCGCGGGTCGGCCAGCCATTCGTCTTCGCCCATGAGCAGCGCCCAGCGCCGATAGAGCGGCTGGCCGATGACCTGGACCAGGACCCAGCCGTCCCTGGTCTTGAAGATGTCCACCGGCGCCGCCGTCTGGCCGCGATTGCCGGTGGGGGTGCGGTCGATCGCCAGGACGGCTTGTTCGATCAGCAGCGGGCTGGCGACGGTGATCGCCGAGGCCAGCAGGGCCCCCTCCACCGTCTGGCCAAGGCCGGTCTGGCGCCTGGCCATCAGGGCCAGGACCGTGCCGTAGGCGCAGTGCAGGGCGGTGACGAAGTCGACCCACGGGCCCTGGAAGCGGTAGGGCCGCTCGCCATCGGCGTCGCTGGTCATATAGGCGGCGCCGCTCATCACCTGGCCCACCCCGTCGAAGCCGACGCGGTCGCTGTAGGGCCCGCCGCGGCCATAGGCGGTGACCAGGGTGAGGATGATGTCGGGCTTGAGCGTCTTGAGGCTGTCGTAGTCGAGCTTCATGGCGGCCAGGGTCGCGGGCGGGAGATTGGCGACGACCACATCGGCCCCGGCCACGAGCCTTGCCAACACCCCGGCCGCGCCGGGGTTCATCGGATCGAGGGTCATGCCGCGCTTGTTGCGGTTCATCTGCATGAAGCCGCCACCTTCGCCGGTGACCTCGGCCAGGGGCGCCTGGAAGCGGTCCTCGCCGCCGGCGCGCCTTTCGATACGGATGACATCGGCGCCGAATTCGGCCAGCAGGGCGGCGCAATAGGGCCCGGCGATGTAGCGGCCGAAATCGAGGACGCGAACGCCGGCAAGGACGCCTTTTGTGGGCGGGGATGCGCTCATCGGTTCAGTCTTGGCCAATTTCGCCGACAAAGGCCATTGTCCTCAGCGCCAGCGCCCGCGCGCCGATCGGCGAGGACTTCACCGGTTCGATCATCCAGGTGCTCGAGGGGGCCGACAAGGTTCCGGGCCTCGCCGCCGCCCGGGAAACCAAGAGTGCTAGCCGGTAGTCTGAAGGAAGCGTGCGAGGCCCCGAGGCCGCCTCAGCGGCCCGCGTCGGTCCTCCCCGGGGCGAGAACGGCGCCGGGATCGGCGCTCGCCGACGCTCGGCGAGATACGGCCCGCAGGTCGGCCACGATCGCTGGAATGCGCTCAGCCAGCTGCATGAGCATGGCGAAGGCCCCTTCGCGCGCCGCTGAAAGCGGCTCGAGGCTCGGGTCGTCGGGCCTGGCGGCAAGGTCGCCCGCCGCCGCCAGGATGCCGTCCAGCGGCATGGCGGCTCGCACCATCAAGGCGTGCGTCTTCGCCCGCAGATCGGCGCTGCGCAGGTCATAAAGTCGCTCGCGGTTGCGGTCGTAGATGTCGATCTCCTTTCGCGCGCCGTGGAGGATGCGCATGGTGACCGGCCCCCAGGGGTTGCCGCGCGAGCGAGACTCCTCGGCGTTGGCGAGGAGGATCTGCAAGGTGGCGAACACCTCGCCGAACAACAGGGCCGCGTCGCGTTCCCGCTCGCGTCGCCTCAGCCAGGCTTCGAACTGGGTGGCCAGCATGCCGCTCGCGGTGGCCAGGATCGCGCCGATGACGATGGCCGCCAGAGTCTCGCCGTTGGAGGATAGGTCGAAGCTCGGCAACCGCATGGATCCCTCGGTACTGGACGCGCCAATGGACGCCGCTCCGCTCGCCACCGCAAGACCTCGCCACGGTCGGCGCCCTCAGCGGTCCAGGAGGAGCTCGGCGGCGGCTTCGACGATGGCGTCCGCGTCCAGGCGGTAGGCGCCGTAGAGATCGGGCAGATCGCCCGTCTGGCCGAAGCGATCGACGCCGAGCGGGCTCACCCGCATGCCCATGACGGCGCCTAGCCACGAGAGGGTCGATGGCGCGCCGTCGAGCACGGTCACCAGGCCGGCCCCGGGCGCGAGCGGGGCCAGGAGCGCCTCTACGTGGCTCGTTCGCTGCGAGCCCCCTTGCCAACGACCGGCCTGGCGCGCGCTCCATCCGCGATGCAGCAGATCGGGCGAGGTCACCGCCAGAAGGCCGAGGCCGGGGATATCGTCGATCAACTGTTCCCAGGCGCAGATCGCCTCGGGCGCGACGGCGCCGGCATAGACAATGGCCGCTTCGGCGCCGGGCGCGGGCGCCTTGAGCCAATAGCCGCCTTGAAGGGCGTCGGCCTCCCACGCTGGCCCGGTGCGCTCGACCTGGCTGACGATCCGCGTGGTCAGGCGCAGATAGACCGAGCCGCCGGCCTCCGCCTGGAGATGGTCGAAAGACCAGCGCATCATGGCGGCCAGTTCATCGACGAAGGCCGGTTCGAAATAGGTGAGACCGGGCTGGCCCATGCCGATCAGAGGCGAGCCAATCGACTGGTGGGCCCCGCCCTCCGGACCGAGCGTCACGCCCGATGGGGTCGCCACCAGCAGGAAGCGCGAGTCCTGGTAGCAACCGTAGTTCAGCGCATCCAGACCCCGGGCGATGAACGGATCGTAGACCGTGCCGACGGGAAACAGCCGCGAGCCAAAGAGGGGCGCGGCCAGGCCGAGCGCCGCCAGCAGGAGAAAAAGGTTGTTCTCGGCGATGCCCAGTTCGATGTGCTGGCCCGCCCCGTGGCCTGCCCAGCGCTGGGCGGACGGAATCTTGGCGGCGCGAAAGACGTCCGTGAGCTCCCCCCGCCGGAAGAGCCCGCGCTGATTGACCCATCCGCCGAGGTTGGTCGAAACCGTGACATCCGGCGAGGTGGTGACGATGCGGTCGGCGAGGGGCTCTCGCGATCTGGCCAGTTCGAGCATGATCCGTCCGAACGCCGCCTGGGTGGATTGCTCGGCGCCGTGCGGGGCCGCCAGCCGCTCAGGAATGGCAACGCGCGGGGCCGTGGGCTCCCGGTTCGCGGACGCCATCGGCGAGTGCTCGACGAAGGCCCGCAGGCTCGCCGCGGCGTTGTCCCCCAGCCCGCCCCAAGGAGCCCATTCATCACCGACCGCGATGCCCAGGGAGGTGCGAAACGCCTCGATCTGCGGCGGATTCATCAGCCCGGCGTGGTTGTCCTTGTGTCCGGCGAACGGCAGCCCATAGCCCTTGACCGTATAGGCGATGAACAGGGTGGGCCGCTCGTCGTCGGCGGCGTCGAAGGCCTCGATGAGGGTGGCGATGCAATGGCCGCCCAGATTGGTCATCAGGGCCGCGAGGTCGTCGTCGTCGTAGGAGGCGATAAGGGCGGCCGCTGGTCCGCGGTGGCCCAGGTCGGCGACCAGGCGTTCCCGCCACGCGGCGCCGCCCTGATAGGTCAGGGCCGCGAACTCCGCATTGGAACAGCTGTCGATCCAGGCTTCCAACGCCTGGCCGCCCGGCCGGGCGAAGGCCGCCTTCTGCAATTTGCCGTGCTTGAGGGTGAGAACCCGCCAGCCGCACGTCGCGAAGATGTCGCCGAAGCGGGTGAACATCCGGTCCGCCGTGGTCGCGTCCAGGGACTGGCGGTTGTAGTCGACGATCCACCAGCAGTTGCGGATGTCGTGCTTGTAGCCCTCGATGATGGCTTCGTAGATGTTGCCCTCATCCAGTTCGGCGTCGCCCATCAGGGCGATCATCCGGCCCGCGTCGGCCTCATCCATCTGGCCATGGGCGATCAGATAATCCTGGACCAGGCTGGCGAAGGCGGTGATGGCGACGCCCAGGCCCACCGAGCCGGTCGAAAAATCGACGGGGATCTTGTCCTTGGTGCGCGAGGGATAGCTCTGCGCGCCCCCCATGCCGCGAAAGCGCTGCAGCTGCTCGAGGCTCTGGGCGCCCAGCAGATAATGGATCGCATGCAGCACAGGACTGGCGTGCGGCTTCACGGCCACCTTGTCCTGCGGGCGCAGCGCCTGGAAATAGAGCGCCGCCATGATCGCCGTCATCGAGGCGCACGACGCCTGGTGCCCGCCCACCTTCAGTCCGTCGCGGCTCTCGCGCAGGTGGTTGGCGTTGTGAATCATCCACGTCGACAGCCAGCGCAGCCGCGTCTCCAGCGCGGTCAGAGCCTCGATCGAAGCCTGGGCCTGGCTCTGTGGGGTCGCGGTTCTCGCCATGGGCCCTCAACGGACGATGACGCAGGGGATACTCTTCCCGCCGCGCCCACTCCAAATAGCCAGGGCTTCTTGTAATTTCCAATCGGCCGGGGTCTGTGAATCTGCCTCAAATGACGCCCATTTCGCCGGCCGAACGCAGCCTAGCCCCTGTCGATGTCGCGCAAGGGGACTGGGTCCTGAGGATCCGCGTTGGGACGGCCGGTTGGGCGATACCCAGTGGCGCTTCGAGCGCATTCCGCAGCGAAGGCGCCAATCTGAGCCGCTACGCGAGCGTATTCGATGGCGTCGAAATCAATTCGACCTTCAAGAAGGTCCACCGGCCAGGGACATTTGGCCGGTGGGCGAACTGCGTGGGGCCGGGATTCCAGTTTTCCGTGAAGGCCCCAAAGTCCGTCACCCACGACGCTGGCGGCCTGGGCCGCCAGGACTGCCTCGAGGCCTTCCTCGACCGGGTGGCCCATCTGGGCCGAAGCCTTGGCCCGCTGCTCATTCAGTTTCCCCCCAAGCTTGCCTTCGACGCCGAGCGTTTCGATGCCCTGTGGCGGCCAATCCGGGAGCGGGGAGCGTGGCTGGTCGCTTGCGAACCTCGCCACCAAAGCTGGTTCGAGCCAGAGGTGGACGGGTGGCTGGCCGAGCGTCGCATCGCGCGGGTGGGCGCCGATCCGGCGCTCCATCCCGGGAGCGGCGATCCGGGGGGTTGGCGGGGCCTGTCCTACTACCGCCTGCATGGCTCGCCCCGCGTTTACTATTCCGCCTACGGCGCCCGATACCTGCGGAGCCTGGCGGCTCGATTGAAGGCGGACGAGGCTGAAACGATCTGGTGCATCTTCGACAATACCGCCTCCGGGGCCGCCACCACCGATGCGCTGACGCTTCTCGCCCTGCTTGCCCCTCCGGGGCCCGCCGAGCAGACGACCGGCGTCTCAAACTGATCGATCGGAGGGTGGCTACGCGCAGGAAGCGTTAGGGCCGCCCTGCCCGGCCTTTCTCGCGCCCACGGGGGCGTGCGGCAGAGTCAGTGGGGCGTCGCTTCGCGCGCGGGGCCGCTTGACGGCCGAGGTTTAGGCTCGCCAAGCTGAAATGGCCCGAGAGGTGTTCTCGGGGCGGCCGGGCCTTTCGTGCCGGGGGCGACTGCATGTTCTGGCTGGCCTACCTGATAGTTCTGCTGGTCGCGTCCATTCCACTCGCGACGACGGTGCTGAGGCATCGCGGCGACCCGCCCTCGGCGGCGCTCGCCCACCGCGTCTACCGCGACCTGGCCTATATCGCGCTCGCCGTCGTGGCGATCGTCGCCTTCGAAACCACCTTGCGCATCGCCTTGGAGCGCTACTGGTTCTCCGAGCTCGGCCAGGCGAACCGGTTCTGGCTCGCGCTCGGCCTGCAAGCGGCGATCTTCTCCGCGGTGCTGGTCTTCGGCGGCCTCTTCGTGGCGTTCAACTGGCGCCTCGCCGCGCGACGCCTCGCAAGCCTGCCGCCCAGCGCGCCGCTGATCGCCGGCTTCGCGGCCGCCGTCCTTGTCGCGTTCGGCGCCGCCAGCCTTTGGACGACGCTTGTGGGCTTTCTCGGCGCAACCCCCTCGGGGATCACCGACCCGGTGTTCGGCCAGGATCTGTCGTTCTACATCCTTCGGCTGCCGCTCTACGAAGCGGCGGTGCGCCTGACGATGACGCTGCTCGTCATCACCATCGCCGGTTGGGCCGTCATCGGGGCCCTCTCCTATCTGCGCCTGCCGGTGCGCCCGCCCGTGCCGTGGCGCGCCCGTCGCGCGCGCCTGGCCGTGGTCGACACCAGCGCGGCCGACACCCTCGAGGCGGTCATGTCGAAAGCCCTGGCCGCCGGACAGGCCGCCTGGAACGGCTGGCTGCCCCAGGGGCTCATGCTGGCCGCGCTGTTCTGCCTCGGGTGCGCGGCCTTACGCTTCCTCGCGCGCTTTCGACTGGTCATCGTCGGCCACTCCGGCGTCGTCGCCGGCGCATCCTGGATCGACGCTCACTTCTGGCTTCCAGCCTATTGGGTGATCATCGCAGCGTGGACCGCGGCCGCCATCCTGCTCGCGGCAGCAGCGCTGTCGCCAGGCTTCCGGGGGTGGCTCTTCGCCAAGCGGCGGCGCTGGGCCGGAGCC
>Ga0208849_1001255_pt1 | contig 18603 bp, 18 predicted proteins | sample NGESurdeep072012_10_FD_184470 | JGI IMG/M metagenome (GOLD analysis project Ga0208849, IMG submission 184470) | Arctic peat soil microbial communities from Barrow, Alaska - NGEE Surface sample 53-3 deep-072012 (SPAdes) | ecosystem: Environmental > Terrestrial > Soil > Wetlands > Peat ... | reverse complement strand
AAAGTTCGACTGACCCGGGCTTTCGCAGCGGCGAGGACGTGCTGGTCACCGGCTGCGGCCTGTCAGAGACGCGCGACGGTGGCTACGCAGTGTACGCGCGCGTGCCAGCCGCAAGCGTGGTGGCCATGCCACCGGGTCTGGATGCTTTCTCGGCCATGGCGCTCGGTACCGCAGGCTTCGCCGCCGCCCGCGGCATCATGCGCATGGAGATCAACGGCCAGCATCCGGCGCTGGGGCCGATCGCCGTTACCGGTGCCACCGGCGGGGTCGGCTCGATTGCGATCGACGCGCTTGCGGCCAAGGGTTACGAAGTGGCCGCCATCACCGGCAAGCGCGAGTCGGAAGGTTATCTGCGCGCGCTCGGCGCCACGCAGATTCTGTACCGTGACGAACTGCGCTTCGAAGCGCAGGGACTGGAGTCGGCGCGCTGGGGCGGTGCCATCGACAACGCCGGCGGCGAACTGCTCTCCTGGCTGCTGCGCACCACGCGCGAACTCGGCTGCGTGGCCAGCATCGGACTTGCCGCGGGCGCCGAACTGCACACCACGGTGATGCCCTTCATCCTGCGCGGCGTGAGCCTGCTGGGCGTGAATTCCTCGAGCAGCACCCGCGACACGCGGCTTGCGGTCTGGCAACGGCTGGCCACGGATCTGAAGCCGCGGCATCTGGATCGCATCGTCACGCGCACCATCGATCGCCCGCAACTGGCGGCGGCGTTCGCCGACTACCTCAAGGGCCGGATCACCGGCCGTACCGTGGTGCGCATGGAATGAGCAGCGAGCCGCAGCGGCTCATCGGCGATGCGGCAACCATGGGCGTGGCGCTGGATGAGCAGCAGGCGGCACGATTGCTGCGATTGCTCGATGAACTCGCGATCTGGAACCGCAGCTATAGCCTGACGGCGATCACCGCACGGGAAGCCATGATCAGTGCCCATCTGCTCGACAGCCTTGCGGCACAGCCGGACCTGTGCGGCCAGCTGATCGCCGATGTCGGTACCGGCGCCGGATTCCCGGGCCTGCCGCTCGCCGTGCTCGAACCGCAGCGGAGCTTCACGCTGATCGATTCGGTGGCCAAGAAGATCCGCTTCGTGACGCACGCGGTGCGAGTGCTGGAATTGTCCAACGTCACGGCGCTGCAGGTGCGGGTGGAGAGCCTGTCGCCCGACACTGCATTCGACACCGTGATTGCGCGCGCCTATGCAACGCTCCCCGATCTGCTCCACGGTGTGCAGGGTCTGTGCGGGCCCGCAACGCGCGTGGTAGCGCTCAAAGGCCGCTATCCGCAAGATGAACTGGCCGAGCTGCCGCGCGGCTGGCGGCTGGCCCAGGCGCGTGCGCTCCATATCCCGCGGCTCGGGGCCGAACGGCACAGCCTTAGCTTTGTACAGCAGCCGGCGTGATCTGGGCAGGCTTCGCCCCGAGCAGTCCGGCCGGCAGTTTATGATGGCATTGCGCTCGTTGCGCGTGATCATGCCGATGTAGAAGAAGCCGCGGTACTCCGCGTAACACATGGCCTTGAAGGCATTGACCTCCGCGTCTTCGGCGGTGTGCTTGAGCGCCCCGGCCTTGAAACCCGCGAGCGGTGCGACGTGGAAGAAACGGAAGCGCTCGCCGGGCCGTTGGCAGTGCGCCTGCACCGGCCGCCAGCTGGCCTCGTCGCGGGTATTGTTGTCCACCACGATCACTTCGAAGTTCGGATAGTCGAGACGCGAGAGCGCATCGAGCGTCTCGATCAGCATGTCCGGCGGCTCGTTGTAGGCCGGAAGATGCACCGAGAGCTTGCGATTCGCGGGCTGCAGGGGCGCGATGGAATCAGCAGCCGCGCGTGCCCCCCGGCCCAGTGCGCCTCGGCCCATTCGTGCGCTTCCGCGAACAATACCGCAATGACGCCCAGCATTCCCAGGATCAGCAGCGAGCCGACCACGACGCTGGTGGGCGTCAGATACTGCTGCGTGTAGTCGTGCCCAGTGAACCGAGCGCGGAGTAGGTGCGAACCGCGTAGGTGTTGTTCTCGAGCAGCCGCAGATCCGAATCGATCTGCTCCACCGGCGGCACGTCCTTGCTGCCGAAGGGATTCTGATCGGCGGCGTAGGGCGAGAAGGCCACACCTTGTATATGTGCCGGCCAGGATAGTTCGCTCTCCGGACGATTCAGATATCCCCACAGGCCGAAAGTCATGACCGCAAATACCGCGGCCACGAGAATTCCGGAGAGCCACTTCATCGCTGCAGTTTACCTGTAGTCCGGCTCCATCAAGGGCTAGACTAAATGCGTCATGAAACGTGTGATCGCGGTCGCTAATCAAAAAGGGGGCGTGGGCAAGACCACCACGGCCGTCAATCTCGCGGCGTCGTTTGTCGCCATGCGACGGCGAGTATTGCTGATCGATATGGATCCTCAGGGCAATGCAACCGCCGGCTGCGGCATCGATAAAAATGCCATCGCCCGCGGCAGCTGCGAAGTGTTGCTGGGAGAATGCACGGCGCTGGAGGCCGTGTGCGCAACTTCCACGGCGCTCGCTGTGTTGCCGACCAATCAGGATCTGACCTCGGCCGAGGTGCGGCTGTTGATGAGCGGTGAGCAGCGCGAGCAGCGGTTGCGACGCGCGCTCGAGCCGATTCGCAGCGACTACGACCTGATCCTGATCGATTGTCCGCCGGCACTGAACATGCTGGCCGTCAATGCGCTGGTCGCGGCCGACAGCGTGCTGATTCCGATGCAGTGCGAATATTACGCGCTCGAAGGCCTGTCGGCCCTGGTCGCGACCATCGACCAGATTCGCGCCACGGCCAACCCGGCGCTGGTCATCGAAGGGATTCTGCGCACCATGTATGACCCGCGTAACAATCTCTCCAGCGAAGTCAGCGCCCAGCTACTCATGCATTTCGGTACCAGCGTGTTTCGCACCGTGGTCCCGCGCAACGTGCGGCTGGCCGAGGCGCCGAGTTTTGGCAAGAGCGCGCTTGCCCATGATCCGGACTCGCGCGGCGCGCTGGCCTACCTGGCACTGGCCGGCGAGATGCTGCGGCGTGAAGAGGAGCTGCGGGATACGGCTATGATGCGGGCATGATCCAGAAGAAGCCGACACTCGGCCGCGGACTGGCCGATCTGCTCGGCCAGACCCGGGCTGTCGCGGCGCCCGAGGCGGGCACGCGCGTTGCCGATGAGGAACTGGCGCGTCTGCCGCTCGATCTGCTGCAGCGGGGGCGTTACCAGCCGCGTCTGGATATGCGTCCGGAGAGCCTCGCCGAGCTGGCCGAATCCATTCGCGCCCAGGGAGTGGTGCAGCCGATCGTGGTACGTCCCGTAGGCGAGCCGGATGAACGTGGCGTGCAGCGCTACGAAATCATCGCCGGCGAACGGCGCTGGCGCGCCGCCCAACTGGCTGGATTGCGCGATATTCCGGCGGTAGTGCGCCGGGTACCGGATGAAGCCGCGATCGCCATGGCGCTGATCGAGAACATCCAGCGTGAGGACCTGAATCCGCTGGAAGAGGCAAGCGCGCTGCAGCGGCTGATCTCTGAATTCGGGCTGACCCACCAGCAGGCTGCCGAGGCGGTGGGCCGGTCGCGCGCCGCGGTCAGCAACCTGCTGCGTCTGCTGGAGTTGCCCGAGGAGATCTGCGAACGGCTGGCCAGGCGCGAGCTGGAGATGGGCCATGCGCGCGCATTGCTTGGTCTGCCGCAGCGGCGGGCACAGATCGAGGTGGCGACGCTGGTGGTGCGTAAAAGCCTGTCCGTGCGCGACACCGAGGCCCTGGTGCGCCGCATGAGTCAGCCGCCTGCCGCCGCCGAGATTCGGCCGGGTGCGGTGGATCCAAACATTCGCCGGCTGCAGGACGATCTGAGCGAAAAGCTGGGTTCCCCGGTGGCGATCGAGCACGCCCAGAGCGGCAAAGGCCGGCTGGTGGTGAAGTACAACAGCCTAGATGAACTGGACGGCATATTGACTCATATTGTTTAATTATTCAGGGGCTTAGCGACGTCTGCTGGGGACATTGAAGCCGGCACACGACCTCCCTATAATGCGCGTCCTTTGCCCGGGGAGCCCTGCAGTCGTCTCATCCGAGTCCAGCATCGACTTCCTGGCCGTACGGCGCCAGGCGTTGTCGGTCGTGGCGGGCCAGGCGGCGGTGGCCGTATGCGGTGCTCTGATCTGCTATGCGGCCCTGGATGCGCGCTCCGGATTATCGGCGCTGATCGGCGGCGGGATTGGTGCGGCGGCAACGCTGGCGCAGGTGGGTATTGGCCTGCGCAACAGCGCCGGCAAGGACCCGCGAGCCGTCGTGCGCGGCTTCTACCGTGGCTCTGCCATGAAGCTGCTGGTGACCGTGGCACTGTTCGTACTGGCGCTGCGCCACAGGAATCTGGCGCCGGCGCCTTTATTTGTGACCTACGTGGCCACATTTTTGGTGTATTGGCTGACGCTGGCGCGGACCTTTAGAGCGCGCGTCCAGTCCGGAGCATCCGCTAGCATGGAGGATAAAGATCGCTGATGGCCGCTGAAGCTTCACATGCACCGGAGTCTGTTAACGAATACATCCAGCATCATCTGAGTCATTGGAGCTGGCAATTCGGGAACAGTCCATTCTGGACACTGCACCTGGATAGCTTGCTGGTCTCGGCGGCACTCGGGCTGCTGTTCGTAGTCAGCTTCTATTTTGCCGCGCGCCGTGCGCAACGTCACGCCGGCGTCGCCCCGAGCGGTTTTCAGGGTTTTGCCGAACTGCTGGTGGCCGAGGTCGACAAGCAGGTCAAGGACAGCTTTCACGTCGAGAACAGCCTGATCGCACCGCTGGCGATCACCATTTTCTCCCTGATTCTATTGATGAACTCGATCGACCTGTTGCCGGTGGATTTTGTCTCGGTCGGCGAGCGGGCCACCGGTCTGCAGTTCTTCAAGGCCGTGCCGACCACCGACCTGAACATCACCTTCGGCATGTCGCTGAGCGTGTTCGCACTGGTGCAGTACTACAGTGTCAAGATGAAGGGCGCGCGCGGCTATGCCAATGAATTCTTCTTTCATCCCTTCAACACCATCTGGTTGTCGTGGTTCAACTTCATACTGAAGTGCATTGAAGAGATCGCCAAACCGGTTTCGCTCGGCCTGCGTCTGTTCGGCAACATGTATGCCGGTGAACTCATCTTTATTCTTATCGCTCTGTTTGCGCTGTCGTTCGGTTGGCCGACCGGGGTAGGCGGCGGCGCAGCGTGGTTCGTGCAGTTCCTGCTCACCATGGTCTGGGGAATTTTTCATCTGCTGATCATTACGCTGCAAGCGTTCATTTTCATGATGCTGACCATCGTCTATCTGGCGCTGGCGCATGAACACGGTCATTAGCTAAGGAGTTGACATGGAGAATGTGGCAAGTGTGGCGCAGATTCAGGGCATGACCGCCGTGGCGGTCGCGATCCTGATCGGCATGGGTGCGCTGGGTACGGCAATCGGCTTCGGCCTGCTGGGCGGCAAGTTCCTCGAGGGCGCGGCGCGCCAGCCGGAACTGGTACCGATGCTGCAGATCAAGATGTTCATCGTCGCCGGCCTGGTGGACGCGGTGGCCATGATCGGCGTCGGTATCGCATTGTTTTTCACCTTCGCCAATCCGTTCCTGGCGGCCATTTCGCACACGGGCTGAAGCCCGCGCGCATCGGAGCCCTCAAGCTGTGAATCTCAATGCAACGATCATCGCGCAGATGATCATCTTCAGCGCGCTGGTTTGGTTCACGATGAAATTCGTGTGGCCCATGATTACCGGCGCCATGACCGAGCGGCAGACGAAGATTGCCGAGGGACTGGCGGCCGGCGAGCGCGGCCAGAAGGATCTGGCGGCCGCCGAATCGCGCGTCGAGGAACTGGTGCGCGAGGCGCGGATCCGGGCGCAGCAGATCGAGCAGCAGGCGCACGTGCAGGCCAATGAGATCATCGAGACCGCCAAGCGCAGCGCTACTACCGAAGGGGCGCGCATCCTGAGTTCCGCGGAGCAGCAGATCGCGCTCGAAGTGCAGACCGCGCGCGATGAGCTGCGCAAGCAGGTCGCGGCGCTGGCCGTGGCCGGTGCCGGCAAACTGATCGAACGCGAAATCGATGCGCGCGCACATGCGCAGCTGCTCGACAAGCTCGTAGCGCAGATCTGAGCCCAGTATGGCTGAACGCGTCACCATTGCGCGGCCCTATGCCAAAGCCGTGTTTGCGATGGCGCGCGACGCCAAGCGTCTGCCGCAATGGTCGCAGAGTTTGGGCGTGGCCGCCGCGGTCAGCGCCGACGAACGGGTCAAGCCATTGTTCGGCAATCCGCACGTTGCCCCCGAGCAATTGGTGGAACTGATCGCCGGCGTCGCTGGCGAGGCGCTCGATGGCGACATGCGCAAGGTGTTGAGCGTGCTGGCCGCCAACCGCCGGCTGAGCTTCCTGCCGGAAATTGCCGGCCTGTACGAGAAGATGCGCTCCGAGTACGAACGCGTGCTCGATGTCACGCTCACTTCGGCGGTGGAATTGTCCGCCGAACAGCGTGAGCGGTTCGCGTCGGCACTGCGCAAGCGCTTCGAGCGCGATGTGCGCCTGCATACTGAAGTTGATTCGTCGTTGCTGGGCGGTGCCGTGTTGCGAGCCGACGATCTGATGATCGACGGCAGCGTGCAAGGCGGCCTGGCGCAGCTCGCCACGCAGGTTGCGGGCTAAGAAACCTGAGGATCGATATGTCCATCAAAGCATCCGAGATCAGTGACCTCATCCGCCAGCGCATCGAGCAATTTGCGTCTGCCAGCGAAGCGCGCGACGTCGGCACGGTGGTGTCCGTGACCGACGGTATCTGCCGTGTGCACGGCCTGGCCGATGTGCGCTACGGCGAAATGATCGAATTCAAGGGCGATCTGTTCGGCCTGGCATTGAACCTCGAGCGGGATTCGGTCGGCTCGGTGGTGCTGGGCGACTACAAGACGATCAAGGAAGGCGACACGGTCAAGACCACGGGCCGCATTCTGGAAGTGCCGGTGGGTCCGGAGCTGCTCGGCCGGGTGGTCGATGCGCTGGGCCGGCCGATCGACGGCAAAGGCCCGCTCAACACCAAATTGACCTCGCCCATCGAACGCGTCGCGCCGGGCGTCATCTATCGCAAATCGGTGAGCCAGCCGGTGCAGACCGGCTACAAGGCCATCGACGCCATGGTGCCGATCGGCCGCGGCCAGCGCGAACTCATCATTGGTGACCGGCAGACCGGCAAGACCGCATTCGCGATCGATACGATCATCAATCAGAAGGATTCGGGCATCAAGTGCATCTATGTCGCCATCGGCCAGAAGCAGTCCTCGATCGCCAACGTGGTGCGCAAGCTCGAGGAACACGGCGCCATGGCCCACACCATCGTGGTCGCGGCCTCCGCCTCGATGCCCGCTGCCATGCAGTATCTATCGGCCTACTCCGGCGTGACCATGGGCGAGTACTTCATGGATCGCGGCGAAGACGCGCTGATCATCTATGACGATCTGTCGAAGCAGGCCGTGGCCTATCGCCAGATTTCCCTGCTGCTGCGCCGCCCCCCGGGCCGCGAGGCCTTCCCCGGCGACGTGTTCTATTTGCACTCGCGCCTGCTCGAGCGCAGTGCGCGCGTCAACGAGGAATATGTCGAGCAGGCCAGCAAGGGCAGTGTCAAGGGCAAGACCGGATCGTTGACCGGGCTGCCGATCATCGAGACTCAGGCCGGCGATGTGACCGCGTTCGTGCCTACCAACGTGATTTCGATTACCGATGGGCAGATCTTTCTCGAGGGCGATCTTTTCAATGCCGGCATCCGGCCGGCCATGAACGCCGGCATTTCGGTGTCGCGCGTCGGCGGCGCGGCCCAGACCGACATCATCAAGAAGCTCGGCGGCGGTATCCGCCTGGCGCTGGCGCAGTATCGCGAACTCGCGGCGTTCTCGCAGTTCGCCTCCGATCTGGACGAAGCCACGAGGCGCCAGCTCGAGCGCGGCCAGCGGGTTACCGAGGTCATGAAGCAGAAACAGTACGCGCCGATGTCGGTGGCGCAGATGGCCTTGTCGATCTATGCGGTCAACAACGGCTACATGGACAAGATCGAGCGCACCAAGATCGTGGATTTCGAAGCCTCATTGCAGAACTTCGCGCGCTCCAGCTATCGCGCCTCGCTCGAGGCGATCAATGACAAGCCCGAGCTCAAGGCACACGAGGCATCGCTCAAGAAGATCTGTGAGGATTTCCTGGCGACCGGTACCTACTGACATCGGTTAACCAACCATGCCCGGCACCAAGGAAATCCGTTCGAAGATCGCCAGCGTCAAGAGCACGCAGAAAATCACCAAGGCCATGGAGATGGTCGCGGCGAGCAAAATGCGCCGCGCCCAGAATCGCATGCGCGCGGCGCGGCCCTATGCCGAGAAGATGCGCAACATGATTGGCCACCTGAACCAGGCCAACCCGGATTACCGCCATCCGTTCCTGCTCGAGCGCGAGCCCAAGGCCATCGGCATCATCGTCATTTCGACCGATCGCGGCCTGGCTGGCGGCCTCAATAGCAACCTGTTCAAGGTAGTACTGCTGCTGGCGCGCGAATGGCAGGCCAAAGGCGCAGCTGTCAATCTATGCGTGCTCGGCAGCAAGGGACTGGCGTTCTTCCGCCGTCTCGGCATGCCGATACTCGGCGGGGTCAGCGGCCTGGGCGATCGACCGCTCATCAAGGATCTGATTGGCGCGGTAAAGGTCATGCTCGATGCCTACCGCGACGGCAAGATCGACCGGCTGTTCCTGGTCAATGCGCAGTTCGTCAACACCATGACGCAGAAGCCGGTGGCAACGCAATTGCTGCCGGTGCAGGCCACCGCCGCCGACGATCTGCAGGAACACTGGGATTATATCTATGAGCCCGACGCGGCCTCGATCCTCGACGGATTGCTGACGCGCTACGTCGAATCACAGGTGTATCAGGGTTCGGTGGAAATGGTCGCCTCGGAAATGGCCGCACGCATGGTGGCCATGAAAAGCGCGTCGGACAACGCCGGCGAGGTCATCGGCGAGCTTCAGCTGATCTACAACAAGGCGCGGCAGGCGGCGATTACCAAAGAGCTGGCGGAGATCGTGGGCGGCGCGGCGGCAGTTTAGTTACGAGGACGGCGAATATGGCGACAGGAAAGATTACCCAGATCATCGGCGCGGTCATCGACGTGGAATTCCCACACGGTTCGGTGCCGGGCATCTATGAAGCGCTCAAGCTCAAGGATGTGGATCTGACGCTGGAGGTGCAGCAGCAACTCGGCGACGGCATCGTGCGCACGATCGCCATGGGCGCCTCCGAAGGTCTCAAGCGGGGTCTGAGCGTCGAGACCACCGGTGCGCCGATCTCGGTGCCGGTCGGCGAGGGTACGCTTGGCCGCATCATGGACGTGCTAGGCGCGCCGCAGGACAACCGCGGCCCGGTACAAACCAAGGAATACCTGCCGATTCACCGGCCCGCGCCCGCCTACGACGAGCAGGCCGGCGGCCAGGATCTGCTGGTCACGGGCATCAAGGTTATCGATCTGCTGGTGCCGTTCGCCAAGGGCGGCAAAGTGGGGCTATTCGGCGGCGCCGGCGTCGGCAAGACCGTCAACATGCTCGAACTCATCAACAATATCGCCAAGCAGTACTCGGGCCTGTCGGTGTTTGCCGGAGTCGGCGAGCGCACGCGCGAGGGCAACGACTTCTATCACGAGATGGCGGAATCGGGAGTCATCGATCTGGTCAATCTCGCGAACTCCAAGGTGGCGATGGTCTACGGCCAGATGAACGAGCCGCCCGGCAATCGCCTGCGCGTGGCGCTCACCGGGCTGACCATGGCGGAATACTTTCGTGACGAGAAGCAGGCCAACGGCCGGGGCCGCGACGTGCTGTTTTTCGTCGACAACATCTATCGCTACACGCTCGCAGGTACCGAAGTGTCGGCGCTGCTCGGCCGCATGCCATCGGCGGTGGGTTACCAGCCGACGCTAGCCGAGGAGATGGGCGTGCTGCAGGAGCGCATCACCTCGACCAAGACCGGTTCGATCACCTCGATTCAGGCGGTCTATGTGCCCGCCGACGATCTCACCGATCCCTCACCGGCTACGACCTTCGCGCATCTGGATGCGACCGTGGTGCTGTCGCGTCAGATCGCGGCGCTGGGCATCTATCCGGCCGTCGATCCGCTCGACTCCACCAGCCGGCAGCTCGATCCGCTGGTAGTGGGCGAGGAACATTACACTACCGCGCGCGGCGTACAGGCGCTGCTGCAGCGCTCGAAGGAATTGCAGGACATCATCGCGATTCTCGGCATGGACGAGCTGTCGGAGCAGGACAAGCTCACGGTGTATCGCGCGCGCAAGATCCAGCGCTTCCTGTCGCAACCTTTCAACGTCGCCAAGATATTCACCGGCCAGGACGGCAAGATCGTCTCGCTCAAGGACACCATCCGCGGCTTTCAGGGCATCATCGCCGGCGAATACGACTCGCTGCCCGAACAGGCCTTCTACATGGTGGGTACCATCGATGAGGCGGTCGAGAAGGCCAAGACGCTGCAGTAATGGATACGATCCACGTCGACATCGTCAGTGCCGAAGGGGAAATATTCTCCGGCCCCGCGAGCATGGTGTTCCTGCCGGCCTCGGAGGGGGAGATCGGGGTGGCGCCGCGTCACGCGCCCCTGTTGACGCTGCTCAAGCCCGGTGAGGTGCGGGTGCGTTCGCCCGATGGCGAGGAGCACCTTTTTTTCGTCGGCGGTGGTGCGCTCGAGGTGCAGCCGAAAAAGGTCACGGTGCTGGCGGACACGGCCGCGCGCGCCAAGGATCTCGACGAAGCGGCCGCGGCGGCGGCGCGCCAGCGGGCCGAGAGCGTGCTGTCGGGCCAGCTCGACAAACTCACCATGGCCCAGGCGCAGGCCGAACTGGCGCAGGCCATAGCGCAATTGAAAATGATCCAAAGGTTGCGCAAGGTCAAAGGCTAGCGGGGAATCCTCTGCTACAGTCCGCTGCCGTCATACCGACTGCAATACTTAGGACGCGCCGAGGCAAGTGAGTAATGGGTCACAGTTTCCTGTGCCTGCGCGTACCCCTGTTGCGGTGTCCGCACCTGTTAGAATTTGACCAATGCCCCGCAAGGATTCAAATCCCGCGCTCAAGGCGGCACCGCTCTCGATCGTGATTCTCGCGGCCGGCCGCGGCGTGCGAATGCAGTCCGATCTGCCCAAGGTCATGCAGCCGCTGGCCGGCGCGCCATTGCTCGCCTACGTGCTCGAGCTGGCTGCACAGCTCAAGCCGGCTTCCACTCATATTGTCTATGGTCACGGCGCCGATCAGGTGCGTGCACATTTCGCCGCTGCGCCGGTGCAATGGGCCCTGCAAGCCGAACAGCTCGGCACCGGCCATGCGCTGATGCAGGCCATGCCGGCCATTGCCGACGATCATCGCGTGCTGGTGCTCTATGGCGATGTGCCATTGCTGCGCATCGATACGTTGCGTGAATTGATCGCGCAGGCTGGCGCCGGCCATCTGGCGTTGCTCAGCGCCGCGCCACCCGACAGCACCGGCTATGGCCGCGTGGTGCGCGATGCACGCGGTGCATTGCGGCGCATTGTTGAGGAGCGCGACGCCACGGTTCGCGAGCGTGCGATCCGCGAAGTCAACAGCGGTGTGCTGACGGCCCCGGCAGGTCGCCTGCGCAAATGGCTCAAACAGATCAAGCCCCGTAACGCGCAGCAGGAGTATTACCTGACGGACGTGGTGGCCCTGGCGCTCAAGGCCAGGACCCGAGTGCTCGCCGTGATGGTGAAGGATGCGAGTGAAATTCAGGGCGTCAACGACAAACTGCAGCTCGCCGAGGCCGAGGCCGAGTACCGCCGCCGCCGCGCCCACTCGCTCATGAAGCAGGGCGTGACACTGGTCGATCCGTCGCGGCTGGATGTGCGCGGCGAAGTGACGGTGGGCCGCGATGTGATGCTGGACGTTAACGTGGTGCTGCACGGTCCGGTGCATCTGGCCGATCGCGTGCGTATCGGTCCGAACTGCGTACTGTCTGGTGCCAGCGTCGGCCGGGACACCGTGCTGCACGCCAACTGCGTGGTGCAAAACGCGCAGATCGGCAGCGAATGCCAGATCGGCCCATTTACACGTCTGCGGCCGCAGGCGCAGCTGGCCGATGGCGTGCATCTGGGAAATTTCGTCGAGATCAAGAACAGCGAGATTGGCGAGGGCAGCAAGGTCAATCACCTGAGCTACGTGGGTGACAGCGAGATCGGCAGCCGCGTCAACGTCGGCGCCGGCACCATCACCTGCAATTACGACGGCGCCAATAAATGGCGCACCCACATCGGCAGCGGCGCATTCATCGGTTCGGGCACCATGCTGGTGGCGCCCGTGAAAATCGGCGACGGCGCGACCATCGGCGCCGGTTCGACCATTACCAGCGACACGCCCGCCGACAAGCTAACCCTGGCGCGTTCGCGCCAGGTCACCATCGAACAATGGGAACGCCCGGCCAAAAGTCCGCGCAAGCCATGAAAGGAGCGCGCTGATATGTGTGGAATCGTCGGGGGCGTTGCCGACCGCAATATCGTGCCGGTATTGATCGAGGGACTCAAACGCCTCGAATACCGCGGTTATGATTCTGCCGGCATCGCCGTGCTCAGCCCCGACGGGCATCTCCAGCGCCTGCGTACGGTTGGCAAGGTGCGCGCGCTCGAGCAGGCGCTGGTCGAACTGCCGATCCAGGGCCGCACCGGTATCGCCCACACGCGCTGGGCCACGCACGGCGTGCCGAGCGAGCGCAACGCGCACCCGCATCTGTCGCGCGACGGTCTCGCGGTCGTGCATAACGGCATCATCGAAAACTACGAAGAACTGCGCGAGGAGCTCAAGGCGGCGGGCTACCAGTTCAGTTCCGAGACCGATACCGAAGTGGTGGCGCATCGCGTGCATTTCCACATGGAGAAGCTCGGCGACCTGTTCAAGGCGGTGCGCGCGACGGTGGCGGAACTCGAAGGCGCCTACGCACTGGCAGTGATCAGCGAAAAAGACCCGGAGCGAATAATCGCAGCACGCGTGGGCTGCCCGGTAGTGCTGGGCCTGGGATTCGGCGAGTGCTTTGTGGCCTCCGACGTGGCGGCGCTATTGCCAGTGACGCGCCGCTTCATGTTCCTGGACGAAGGCGACGTGGCCGAGATCCGCCGCACCGGCGTGCGCGTGATCGATCGCGAAGGCAACAATGCCGATCGCCCGGTCCGGGAAAGTGAGCTGTCGGCGGACGCGGCCGAGAAGGGCCAGTACCGGCATTTCATGCTCAAGGAGATTCACGAACAGCCACGTGCGGTCGCGAATACCCTGCAGGAGCGCGTCGCCAACGGCCGGCTGCTCGAGGCCGCCTTCGGGCCTGCCGCCTCAGCGGTATTCGAGCGTGTCGAGGCCGTGCATATTGTGGCCTGCGGCACCAGCTATCACGCCGGCGTGGTGGCGCGTTATTTCATCGAGCAGGTGTGCCGCATCTCGTGCCGCGCCGAGATCGCGAGCGAATACCGCTACCGCAGCCCAGTGGTGCTCAAGAACACATTGTTCGTGGTGATCTCGCAGTCGGGCGAGACCGCCGATACGCTCGCGGCGCTGCGCATGGCGCGGCAGAACGGTTACCTGTCGACGCTGGCGATCTGCAATTCGCCGGAGAGTTCACTGGTGCGCGAATCCGAACTGGTGATGCTCACGCGCGCCGGTCCGGAAATCGGCGTCGCCTCGACCAAGGCGTTCACCACCCAACTCACTGCCCTGGCCATGCTGACCGCGGCTCTGGCGCGTCACAACGGCGCCGACCCGGAGCGTGAGCGCAGCCTGGTCACGCGGCTGATCGAGCTGCCGGCATTGCTCGAGAAGACCCTCGAGCTCGACCCGGTGGTACACCGCCTGGCATTGCACTTCGCCGACAAGCATCACGCGTTGTTCCTCGGCCGCGGCGCCATGCACGCCATCGCGATGGAGGGCGCTCTCAAGCTCAAGGAGATCTCCTACATCCACGCGGAAGCCTACGCTGCCGGTGAACTCAAGCACGGTCCACTGGCATTGGTCGATGCCGACATGCCGGTGGTGGCCGTGGCGCCCAACAACGAACTGCTGGACAAACTGAAATCCAATCTCATGGAAGTGCGCGCCCGCGGCGGCGTCCTGTACGTGTTCGCTGATCCGGATTCGGGTGTCGAATCCAGTGAGGGCGTGCATGTGATCCACATGCCCAAGCACGTGACCGATTTCCAGGCGCCCATCATCTATACCATCCCGCTGCAATTGCTGGCCTACCACGTGGCGATTCTCAAGGGCACCGATGTCGATCAGCCCCGGAATCTCGCCAAGAGCGTGACGGTGGAGTAGGCCAAGGATTGGTTAAGCTGCCGATGTGCGTAGCAACTAATGTTGTTACCTGATTTATTCCCGGGATAAAAAATAGCGGTCGACTTGCGCCTTGGTCGGAATTAAAGGCGTAACGCCATTGTGTATCAAAGGGCAACCTTTACGGTCATGGCACAGCACTCGACTGATTCAGCGAAATTATCGTAATCGCCAGCATTAAATTTGCTCTGTCACCAAGTCGTGTTGGTGAAATGTCTTCCAGCGTGCCCCGCGTTGCGCGTTATCGACGGACGCCTGACTTCAGGCGTTCGCCTGTGTACCGTCCTGGACACGCTCTGCGATGAGCTCTGCGAACGGTTGGATGTCTTGTTCCAGGCTCGCACGATTGAGCGCGCGCAGGTAGCGAGCCCGGTCCTCAAGGCGAATGATCGTCCACGGATACCCGCCTGAGGCCAGCATCACGTTCATCAGGAAGCGGGCGACCCGGCCGTTCCCGTCCATGTAAGGATGGATGTACCCGATGAGCCAGTGCCCGAGCACTGCCCGAACCGAGGCCTCTGGCTCCGCCGCCATCAGGTCGAATAGCGTCGGCATCGCATCCCGAACCGTCTCCCAGCGCGCAGGAACGTAGCGTGAGGTCTTCAGGTAGACGAAGTCGTGCCGATAGCCGGCGAGCGCCGCTGGCGCCACGATGCCCGCCGCCACCGACGGCTGGAAGAGCTCGCGATACCACTCCGCGTGCGAATCGCGGGCTAGCTCCGCGGGGGGTGCCCCCTCCAGCACCGCCGCCACTCCTCGCTTGACTGCCGTGAAGGCCTGCCAATAGCCGCGTGCGGCCATGGCGTTGCGACTCCTCTGATCCTCCCCGTTCGTTTCGGGTCGCCACGCTCCCGTGCGGACGCGCTCGATCAGCTCCGCTGTGACCTGGTAGCCCTCGATGGAAAGCGAGTGGTAGGCGTCGGTCACGTAGAGCTCGTCGACCTGGCGCAAGTAAGCATCGCGGTCGCGGGGCAGGCATGGAGCCATCGGGAATGCTGCCATCACGCTCTCGCGCGCCAGCGCCCATAGTCCGTGTAGGCGCCCGATGATTGGCGCCTCGCCGGCCCCGAGCCGTCGCCCGACCCACGGGGCTTCTACGAAGGGGTCGCGCTCGGGGACCTGGTGGTCTGCAGCCCGCATGGCAGCTACGATCTCGTCGGCAAGATTGTCGCGGCCGATCCGGCGAAATGCTCCGGCGAGTCGACCTGCCACGACCGAGTGTCCGCCGCGCAAGAGTATTCGGAGGATGCCGGATGCGTCGCGCACGCTGTTGAGCGCGATCTCGGCCTCAAGGGGCTTTGCGGCAAAGAACGCATCCGGCACGCGCGTGAGCGCGGCTTCGAGGGTGAACACGCGAAGGCCGTCGAGGACGATCAGGTCCTCGGTCGGTGGTGGCTGCGTCTCCTTGATGTCATAGAGAGAGGTGTCGTGCAGAAGCTCGAGCTTGTTATTCTGGGCCTTGGGGCTGTAAACGATTACCTGCGTCGGGATCACGGTAGTGCCGGCGTGGAGCAGAAGCGACTGCTCAGCGGAGAGATGCCAGTTGGCGCCAAAGCGCGCTTCGCAGTAGAGAGCGCAGAACTCCCAGAACGCGGTGAGCCACGGAGTGCTTTCGCCAGGCTGCGGTTCTGGGCTCGCGCTGATGAGCCAGCCGTCGATAACCCGCTGCAGATAGCCGTGTTTCACCAGGCGGTCTCGGTGAACGCGGCTCAGCTGCTTTGCAGAGAAGACGCGGCGACCGCCCGCTTGCAGCGTGCGAAGAGTATCGAGTGAGGTCGCAATCTTCTCGTTCGGAGTGGCCACCGGCGACTCAACTTAGTTTGAAGTGCATCACCACAATTAGTATATCATGCCTTCTGTTATTTAGTTTATGAAGCTTTACTCAATTTAGTTTTTTGCGCTTTTGCATAGTTAAATCAGTCCATTAGGGAGTAACAATTAGCACCAGAAAGACTGACGGAGGGGATCCAGCAATGCCGGCCAGATCGGGGGTAGAACGGCCTCGCCTAATTCCGGCGTTGAGATCATCGCCAACCACGAGCCGCCGATCGTGCCAGGTCGATATGACGCCTTGGCGCTTGAGCATGGCCAGATGGGTCTCGAGCTGATCGCGGAAGCCTTCATCGCTATGGCTGTAGGAGAAAAAAACGATAGCCACAAAACCCTTACCAGCTGACGCCAATCCAGAAGTTCCGGCCTCTGCCTGTAGGTTTTTACATTGGCCCAGCGGCGGTATCAGCGATCAAATTCGGTTTCTCTAATAGGGACTGGCGTCCCCGGCCAGCAGGCTGACCCCGTTACTCCCGGCACTACGTAACAGAGGAAGGAATTCATGCAAGTGGCTTCAAACCAAACCTCCCTGCGAGGATTCAATCGTGGAGGTGCTCTCAGCGCCGCGCTTGCGGTTGTGATGTGTCTGGCTGCGGGCTGCTCGGACAGCCACTCGTCCCCGGCGGCACACGCCGTTGCGGCTTCCGCGGATGATCCTTCAGATGAGGTCAATCACTTTCCACCGTGCGACAAGCTTTCGGTCGCGGACGTACAGCCGTTCTTCAACACTCCGATCAAGAAGATCGCGGATCCGCCCAGCAGCGCGCCGGCCCAGGACTGCAAATTTGAGACGGTAGACGGCATTCAGGGCATCCAGATCTCGACCATAGTCGGATCGATGGTCAAGGCGTTTACCGCCAAGCCGCCGACAGACGATGGCAAACCAGGCATACCCTTAAGCGGCATCGGCGACAGCGCCATCCGCGAATCCAACGACATCTGGGTTTACGCCATGAAAAATGGCGTCTTCTGCATGATCCATGGCGACCATGCGGGCGAAAATGCGCAAGGGTCGGTCGAAGAAATACGTGGACTTAAGATCTCCGACTCTCTTGGCCACACCATCCCTGCAGCGACCGCCCAGGCAGTCGCACAGAATCTGGGCACGCTCTGCAATAAAATTTGGGGCAGTGGCAACACAACCCCATCGTTCGCCAACTGATTCTAGCCATGTGCCATGACGCGCTAATGCGCTGAGTGTGGGTGGTCCTCTACCGACTGCGGGCAGTCGTCGTCACTGCTACGCCGCTGATAGCCGCTCCATACCCATTGAAGTGCCGTACCCAAGGTCTGGAAAAGCGCCGCGCGATCCACGTGGCCCGCGTTGCGGGCAAAGATAAATTGATACGCATAGCCTTTAGCCGCAAGAGCCTTGGCCATGTTCTCACTGGCCAGGACCCAGTCGTGCATCCCGTCGTCCAGCGTATTGGGAAACCAGAGATCGCGATCGCCGACTTCGAACCAGACGCGTAAGGGCTTCGGCACGCTGTTCGCGATCAGGGGAGATCCAAGGCTCAAAGTGCTGGGCGCCAGAGCCTCGGCGCCTTTGGCGTTCAACAGCGGGCCGTCCTTCGGGCCCGTCCACGGGCTGTGGTACTCCCAGGCGCCGCCGCGCAGTGAGGTGCGGTGAGGCCACTGCTGATTGATCATGGTCGGCGAGTAGGCCAGTACGCGGTGATAGAGCTCCGGGTGAAACCAGGCCATGGTGAATGCGGCTGCACCGCTGGAACTGATGCCCATGGTCGCCCGTGCATCCGGATCGTGTGTGAGTCTCACGCCTGTCTTGCGCTCGACCAGTGGCAATACTTCCCGTTCAACGAACTCTGCATAGGTGCCGGAGACGGTGTCGTACTCGATTCCTCGCTCACTGCCCTGCGCATCCTGCCCTCCTGCCTGAATCGTGATCGCAACCATGGGCGGAAGCCGCTGCTGATGAATCAGGTTGTCGAGCACGGTAAAGATCGTGGCATCGAACAGTCCCCCATCGCCGACAACCAAGAACGGAGCCCTTCGGCCTGCGGTCAATTGCCTCGGTACGTAGACTGATATTGAGCGCGTCCAGGTGCCGGGATGACTCGTGGATACGATGAGATTGGATGGGTCGTTGGGATACGTGGAGTCGAAATTGATGGAGGTGTCCCGTACGAATCCCGGGTTGTAGATCACGCTATCTTCCGAACTCATCGTGAATGTAAATACCTGTCCTCTCGGAACGTCCTGAACGATTGTCTCTCACCCCGGCGTGTGGGTGCGGCCGATGATGAAGTTGCCTTGCGCAGTGGTCGACGGAAGCACGCCATCCGGAAGTTCGGTTGCGTTCGGGTAATTCGGATTGTGCGGGTCACGGGTCGGCGGCGAGGTCTTGAAGTCCAGGCCGCGCAGGT
>Ga0208849_1001254_pt1 | contig 18609 bp, 17 predicted proteins | sample NGESurdeep072012_10_FD_184470 | JGI IMG/M metagenome (GOLD analysis project Ga0208849, IMG submission 184470) | Arctic peat soil microbial communities from Barrow, Alaska - NGEE Surface sample 53-3 deep-072012 (SPAdes) | ecosystem: Environmental > Terrestrial > Soil > Wetlands > Peat ... | reverse complement strand
CGGTCCCCCTCCCCCGCGGCGCGGGTGAGGAATTTCTTAAACTCCTGCCCCGCGAAGCGGGGAAGGTGTCGCGGCGCGATCAGCGCCGTGACGGAAGGGGCGCAGGGCCGACCCACCGCATGCTCCGCCGCATGGACGCAGGCGCGCCGCGCCGCTACACCCCCGCCCATGGCGATCGGGGTGTTCGATTCGGGCATTGGCGGCCTTTCTGTGCACCACGCCCTGGTCCGTCGCCTGTCCAGCGCCGACTTTATCTATCTCGCCGATCAGGCCAATACCCCCTATGGCGGCCGGAGCGGCGAGGAGATCGTCGACCTGACCCGCGCCGGCTGCGAGCGCCTCTTCGATCGCGGCTGCGACCTGGTCGTCCTGGCCTGCAACACCGCCGCATCGGTGGCGCTGCGCCGCCTGCAGCAAACCTGGCTGCCCGGCCATCGCCGGACGCTTGGCCGCCCGGTCAATGTGCTGGGCATCATCGTGCCGACCATCGAGGCGGCGACCGGCCTGCCGTGGTCTCACGAGGCCGAAGCTGAGCCCGACCGCAACGGTGAAAAGATCGAACAGGTCGATGTGCTCGGGGTGTTCTCGACGCCGGCCACCGCCGCCAGCCGGGTCTATGAGATCGAGATCGACAAGCGACGGGCCGATGTCGCGGTTTTTTCGGAAGCCTGTCCCACGCTCGCCCGCGACATCGAAGGCGACAGCGACACGGCCGCGCTTCGTCAGACCATCGAAGCCCATGTCCGCGGCCTCGCGCGCCGCATCGGCCGCCCGCCCGACCGCGCCATCCTCGGCTGCACCCATTTCGAGATCACCGCCGACCTCTTCCGCGCCGCCTTGCCGCCCGGCACGCCGCTGATCCACCAGCCGGACGCCACGGCTGACGCCATCGAACGCTATCTCGGCCGGCATCCCGAATACGATCCTGGCTCAGGCGGCGGCCGCGCATTTCTCACCACCGGCCGCCCGGGCGTCCAGAATGGCCTCGTCGAACGCTTCTGGGGCGGGCCGCTCAGCTTCGATGCGGCCTGAAACCCAGAGAACCTCGGCGCTTGCCTACCCCGTTTCCCTACCTTGCCGCCCGTCCCCGGAGTGGTGCTTGTTCAGGATCCACCCGCGGATCGTCCCCAGGGGTGTAAACCCGAGGCGCTCGAGGATCGGGCGGCTGGTCTCGCGCGCATCGACGGTAAGAAACCTGTGGCCGCTGCGCGCCGCAAGTTTGGCCCGGGCCGCAACCATGGCCCGATAGACGCCCCGCCCGCGCCAGGCCGGCGCCACGCCTCCGCCCCACAGTCCCGCGAAGGCGCAGCCCGGCTGCGCCTCGAGGCGGCTCGCGCCGATCGGTGTTCCATCGGCGTAGGCGACGTAGAGGCGAAGCGCCGGGTCTTCCAGACTGGCGGCGATGTCGGCCCGCGACCAGTATTCGGCAAAGGCGGAGCTTGCCGCGCTGACATGATCGGCCAGGCCCGCCGCATCCGTAACCTGCCGGATGTCAATCCCGGACGGCGGGTCGGCCTCAAGGCTTGATTCCTCCAGGTCGAAGACCAGAAAAGTCTCCGCCTCGTCGGCGATGAAGCCAGCTTCGCTCAGCAAGGTCTCCAGCCCCGGCGGGCGGTCGTGGGAATAGACTTTCCACTCGACCTCGCCGCCGAGCCCGCGAAAGAAGGCCGCCTCCCGCGCGACGATGGCGGCCGCGGCGGCGCTGGGAAACTGCCACCAGGTGATGAAATTGTAGGCCCCGGTGGTTCTGAGCACGCCGTCCGTCCACGCGCGCGTCACCCCGGCCACGGCCGGCGGATCGGCGCGCACCTCGGCGTCGTAGCGGGCGAGGATGCTCGCCCCGTCCATCAATCCATCAGCTTGCGAGTCAGGTAGGCGAATTCCAGCGCCACGCGCTCGGCCTGTTCCTGCAGGTTGGCCGAGGCCGCGTGGCCGCCATCGGTGTTTTCGAAATAGAGAAACGGCAGGCCCATCGCCTGCATCAGCGCCGCCATCTTGCGCGCGTGGACCGGGGTGACGCGGTCGTCCTTGGTCGAGGTGACGAAGAACGGCTCTGGATAGGCGACGCCGGCCTTCAGGTTTTGATAGGGCGAGATCCCGCGCAGGAACGCCCGCTCGTCAAGGTTCGCGACGCTGCCGTATTCGCCGACCCAGGAAGCGCCGGCCCCGATCTCTTCGAAGCGCATCATGTCCAGGAGCGGCACCTGGATGACCACCGCATGCCACAAATCCGGATGTTGCTCGAACTCGACGCCCATCAACAGGCCGCCGTTGGAGCCGCCCTCGATGCCCAGGCGCCGGGGCGAGGTTATCCCACGCGCGATCAGATCTTTGCCGACGGCGGCGAAGTCGTCGTAGATTCGCTGGCGATGGGTCTTCAGGCCCGCTTCGTGCCAGGCGGGCCCGAACTCGCCGCCGCCGCGGATATTGGCCAGCACATAGACCCCGCCCTTTTCGAGCCACAGCTTGCCGATGGCGGCCGAATAGCTGGGCAGCATCGAAAGCTGGAAGCCCCCGTAGGCGTAGAGCAGGGTCGGGTTCGCGCCATCCAGCTTCATGTCCCTCGGATGAACCACGAAATAGGGGATCATCGTCCCGTCGCTGGAGGCGGCCTCAAACTGATCGACGTTGTCGCGCGAGGCGTCGAAGCGGGCCGGCAGGGCCTTGATCGCCGCCTCCTGGCCGCTCGCGGCGTCCGCCTGAAAGAGTCGGGTCGGAACGAGGAAGCTTTCGACCTCGAAGTAGAGCGCGTCAGTGAGTTCGCCCGCCGCGGCGATGGTCACCGAGGCGTTGGCGGCGACCGGCAGGCGCGCCTGAACCCACCCGTCGCCCTGGCGTGAAAAACTGATCAGGCCGCCGCGAACATTGTCGTAGAGCGCGGTGGTCACCCGCGAGCGCGTCACGGCCACCTGCTCGATCGACTGCCGGGGTCCCGGCGCGATCAACAACTCGACGCGGCCGCTATCGCCGCGCTCGAGCGCCTTCAGGTCAAGCGCGATCAGCGAACCCGAGGGCAGCTGCGCGCCGCCGGCCGGTGTCCAGTCCTCTTTGAGGGTGACGATCATCCGCCCATCGATCAGCCCCTCGACCGAGGCTTTCAGCGGCAGGGGCAGCCTGACGAGGCCGCCCGGCGTCAGCAGGAAGAACTCGTGCTCGAAAAAGCTCACCCCCCGCTCGATGACCACCGCCTTTTCGCCCTGAGCATCACGCAAGACCAGCGGATTGACCGCTACGTCGGTCGGCATACCGCGAAACACCTCGTGGGCCTGATCGAGGCTCTGGCCGCGCCGCAGCGTCTTGACCACGAAGCCGTAGCCGGACGCGGTCATGGTTCCCGGCCCCCAGTCGCGCGTAAGGATCAGGGTGTCTTCGTCCAGCCAGTCGCTGGTTTCCTTGCTGTGCGGCAGATCGAAGCCGCCGGCTACGAAACGCTTGGTCGCCAGGTCGAACTCGCGCACCCGCACCGCGTCCTCGCCGCCATCCGAGAGGGCCACCAGGCACAGCCGGTATTGCGGCTGGAGACAGTTGGCTCCCTTCCACACCCAATTGGCCTTCTCGGCCGCGGACAGGGCGTCGATGTCGAGCACCGTCTGCCAGGCGGGCGCGGCGCCCGCGTAGCTGGCCGGGTTTGCGCGCCGCCAGAGACCCCGGACGTTGGCCGGGTCCTGCCAGAAATTATACACGGCATCGCCAATCAGCTCAGGCTCCGGAATGCGGTCGGCGGCGTTGACGATGTCCAGGGCCTGGCGGTGCAGGCGCTCGTAGCGGGGATCGCCCTTGAGCACCGCCAGGGAGCGAACGTTCTCCTCTTCCACCCACGCCAGGGCCCGCGGGCTCTCCATCTGCTCGAGCCACAGATAGGGGTCGGCGGGGGCGGGGGTCTGGGTCAAGGCGGTCGTCCCGGCGACAAGGGCAAGCGCGGCGGCGGCCGCGGCGGTAAGGCTTGAGCGCATGCGCGCAGCTTTTGGCCGCGCCGCAAGCGCCTGTCCAGGGCGGTTCGAGCCCCTTAAGGCGGCGCCGGACGCCGCGCGCCGATCAGGCGATAGGCGTAGCCATCGTTTTGCGGCGAGTGGACATAGTCATAGATGCGCACGAAGTCCGCGTGCTCGGTCTTCATCAGCCGGTCCCAGAAGCGGAAATACAATCCGTAGTTCGAGTTTGAAGTGGCGTGGTGCAGGTCGTGATAGATGGATCCGGCCACCCAGCCGAAGCGCTTGTCGGTCACCAGCCAGCGCGGAAACACATCCATGCCCGAGTGGATGGCCACATTGTGGATGATCTCGACAAAGGCGAAAAACACGATCGTCGCCGTGGTGGCGGGAAAGAAGGCCACATAGAAGACCACGAACGAGCCCTGCACCAAGGCTTCGGGAATGGCGAATGAATAGGCCGTCCACGGCGTCGGCGCGCGCGACTTGTGATGCTCCCAGTGCATGAAGGTGAACAGGCCGCGCAGGTGCATCAGCCGGTGGGTCCAGTAGAAATAGGCGTCGTGAACCACCAGGATCAGCGGAAAGCTCAAGGCCAGCTGCCAGGTTGGGATGGTGTGTCCAAGGTTGAACGCGATGCCGAACGCCAGGGCGCCGACGCGGAAGACCACCTGGGCAAACTGGAACACCGCAAGGGTGATGGTAGAATCGACGATCTCCCGGCGCATCTGCGCGACCTTGGCCACGCCGCGCCTGATCCGAAAACGAAAAACGCCGACCCTGTGCAACAGCGCCACCACCGCGAACATCGCCCCGGCGAACACCAGATAGCCCAGCAACTCCACCAGCAGGGTGTCGCGCAGATGCCCGGCGTTGTGATGGAACATCGCCATCAGCGGCAAGGCGCGATAGTGCAACCCACTCATAGGCGTTCACGAATCTGGATGATGATGAAAAGTCCCCGGCGGCGGCCAGCCGTCCAACGCCCGGCGTCGCGGTCAAGCCAACTGATGGCGCCTTTCGCTCGCCAAGTCGATCCCGCGCCGTTGGCCGCCCCGCGCCCCGAATTCGGTCGCGTCTAGCCGTGCGCGATACCAACCGTCCAGCTTTTGGCCGAAACCTCGCCTGGATGCTTGAGGCCCTGGCCTACGACATCGCCGCTGGCGCGCTTCGGCTGCTCACCGTCGATGCGGCATCGGCGTTGGTCGGGGCCTTACTGCGCCGGATCGGCCCGCTGACCGGCGTCCAGCGCACTGTGGACCGCAATCTGCGCCTGGCTTTCCCTGAGATGTCGGCCGACGAGCGGCTGGCGCTCTCACGCACGCAATGGGAAAACTTTGGCCGCTTCTGCGCCGAGTTCACGATGATGGATCGCCTCACCCCGGCCAGCGGCCGCATCGAAGTGGTCGGCGCCGAGCACCTGAAGGCGATCGTCGATGGCGGCGGTTCGGCGGTGTTCGTCTCCGGCCACTTCGCCAACTTCGAGGTCATGCCCGCCGTTGGCCTGGCGGCCGGAGTCAATTGCCAGATCACCTATCGCGCGGCCAACAACCCCTATATCGACCGGCGCTTCCTGCGCACCCGCCAGAAGTATGGCGTCCGCTATTTCGCCCCCAAGGGCATCGACGGCTCCCGCGAGCTGCTTGAGGCCCTCAAGCGCGGCGAATCGGTGGCGCTGTTGAACGACCAGAAATTCGATGAGGGCCTGCCGGCGCTGTTCTTCGGCCATCTCGCCTATACCGCCGCCGGCCCCACCAGGCTGGCGCTGCGCTCCACCGGGCGATTGCACATGGCGTCGATCGAGCGACTGCGAGGGGCCCGCTTCCGGGTCATCTTCCATGAGCCCTTGGTCCTCACGCGCACCGGCAGTCGCGCCGCCGACCTCGCCGCCGGCGTCGATCAGGTCAACGCCTTCATCGAGGCCCGTGTGCGCGAACGCCCCCAGGACTGGTTCTGGGTCCACAAGCGCTGGGCCCCCTCCGCCTACGCCACCCTGGGTGCCTAACTACGAGGCAATTGGGCATTGGTGCGGATCGATGCGGGGCGCGCTATACCCCGTCGATGAGCCATCCGTTCGTCAAGATGAACGGGCTCGGCAATGACTTTGTCGTCGTTGAGGCCCAGGGCGCGCCGTTTTCACCTGCCGCGGAAGAGGTGCGCGCCATCGCCGATCGCGCCGGCGGGATCGGCTGCGATCAGCTCATCGTCCTTTCGCCCAGCGACGGGTCCGATGTGCGCATGCGCATCTGGAACGCCGACGGGCACGAGGTCGAACGGTGTGGGAACGCCGAGCGCTGCGTCGGCTGGCTGATCATGCAGGCGTCGGGTCGCCAGAGCGCCAGCATAGAAACCGGCGGCCGACGGCTCGAGGTCCGGGACGCCGGCCAGCGCGCGGTCACCGTCGACATGGGCCTCCCCGGGCTCGACTGGCGCGACATCCCCCTGGCCGAGGAGATGGATACCGCCCGCATCGAGCTTCAGGTCGGCCCCATCGACGCGCCGATCCTGCACACGCCAGGGTGCGTGTCTTTCGGCAATCCCCACGTGGTCTTCTTTGTCGAAGACGCCGACGCCGCGCCCGTGGCCAAGGTCGGGCCGATGATCGAACACCACCATCTGTTCCCCGAGCGCGTCAATGTCGGCTTTGCCCAGGTCAAGGCCCACGATCGTATCCGCCTGCGGGTCTGGGAGCGCGGCGCGGGCCTCACGCAGGCCTGCGGCACCGGCGCCTGCGCCGCCCTCGTCGCCGCCCACCGCCGCGGCCTCGCCGGCCGCGCCGCCACGCTCGAGCTCGACGGCGGCGAACTGGCTATCGACTGGCGCGCCGGCGACGGCCACGTGCTGATGACCGGCCCAACCGCGGTGGAGTTCACCGGGGTCTTGCCGTGAGTTTGGATGTCGTCACCTTCGGCTGCCGGCTGAACGCCTGCGAGTCCGACGTCCTACGCGCCCAGGCGACCGCCGACGGCGTCACCGACGCGGTGATCTTCAACACCTGCGCGGTCACCGGCGAGGCGGTGCGCCAGGCCCGCCAGGCGATCCGCAAGGCGCGCCGCGAGCAGCCGGCCAGCGCGATCATCGTCACCGGCTGCGCGGCGCAGATCGACCCGGCGGCATTCGCGGCCATGGACGCGGTCGACCTTATCGTCGGCAACGCGGAAAAGTCGGCGCCCGGCGCCTTTGGCCGCGCCGGTCCGCGCGTGCGGGTCGGCGACATCATGCGGTCCCGCCAAGCCGCTGCCTCCGTGGTCCAGCCGCCCCAGAAGCGGGCTCGGGCCTATGTCGAGATCCAGAATGGTTGCGACCACCGCTGCACCTTCTGCGTGATCCCCTTCGGACGCGGCAATTCGCGCTCGGTTCCGGCCGAGAGGGTGATCGAGCAAGTGCGGACCCTGGCCGCCGCCGGCTGCGCCGAGGTGGTGCTGACCGGCGTCGACCTGACCAGCTGGGGCGCCGATCTGCCGGGCGCACCGAGCCTGGGCGACCTTGTCGCCGACATTCTGCGACGGGTCCCTGAACTGAGGCGCCTGCGCCTGTCGTCCATCGACGCAGCCGAGATCGACGACGCCCTGATGGCCTGCCTGGCCGATGAGCCGCGCCTGATGCCGCATCTGCATCTTTCCCTGCAGGCCGGCGACGACCTGATCCTCAAGCGGATGAAGCGTCGGCACAGCCGCGCCGACGCCTTGAACTTGATCGCCGCCGTGCGCGCCCTGCGCCCCGACGCCGCCTTCGGCGCCGATCTGATCGCCGGCTTTCCAACCGAAAACGAAGCGGCGTTCGAGAACAGCCTTTCGCTCATCGACGCGGCGGGTCTCTCGTTCCTGCACGTCTTCCCCTATAGCCCCCGCCCCGGAACTCCCGCCGCGCGCATGCCCCAGGTTGCGCCGGCTACCGTCAAGGCCCGCGCCGCCGTTCTGCGCGCCGCCGGCGAGAGCGCCCTTATCCGCCATCTGGACCGCCAGACCGGCCGAAGCGTCCGCGCCCTGGTCGAACGACCCGGCCTCGCCCGCGCCGAGGACTTCACCCAAATCGCCTTCGAGGGCGAAGCCGCGCCGGGAACCGTGATCACCGGCGCGATCACCGGCCACGACGGCCGTCGCGCCAACATGAACGCACGGAAGATCGCGGTATGACCACCACACCGCTGACCGGCGGCTGCCAATGCGGCGCCGTGCGCTTCGCCATCGATGGCGCTCTGGGTCGACCGGGAATTTGCCATTGCCGCATGTGCCAGAAGGCCGTGGGCGGTCCGTTCGGCTCGTTCGTAACCGCCCCGGGTTTGCGGTAGACGCGCGGGGAGCCCAGACGATTCCAGAGTTCCGACAAGGCCTCCCGCGGCTTCTACGCGGCCTGCGGCACGCCGCTGAGCTTCGAATGGCGGGGCGAGCCGCCCGAGATCTCCATCGGCGCCTTTGACGATCCAGCCACCATCGGCCCGGCCTTCCAGGTGTCTGTCGAGAGCCGCTTGCCGTGGTTCGCCTCCCTGGCGGCCCTGCCCGAACGGTCAGGCGCGCCGCCGCCCTCGCAGGCCGGCGTGGTTTCCCACCAGCACCCCGATCACGACACCGACCGCTGGCCCCCGGCCTGACGCCCCGCTAAGACCTCGCCGATGATCGCATCCAGAGTGAACCACGAACCCCACGAACCGCGCGCTGCGGAGCGCGGCCTTCCAGGCCGCATGCGGGCAGGATGCCCGCGCTCCGGACAGTCCGCCCTCGCCCCCTGCCATGTTCGTGTCGTTAGTGACGTTCGTGGATAAAAGACACTGCAACCGATGACTGCCCCGCAACGCGGCTGGCTTTCGCGGCTGACCGACGGGCTGTCGCGCACCTCGCGGCAGATGACCGCCCAGGTCGCCCAGGTGCTCGTCGCCCGACCGCTCGACCAGGAGCGCCTCGATGCGCTCGAGGAAATGCTCATCGAAGCCGACCTCGGCCCGCACGCCGCCAGCCGTATCACCCAGGCCTTCGCCGACCAGCGGTTCGGCAAGTCGTGCGGCGAGGATGAGGTCAAGGAGGCGCTCGCCGCCGCCGTGGCCGCCGAGCTGACCCCGCGCCAGGGCCGCTTCGATCCGCTGTCGGGCCCGCGGCCCTATGTCGTCCTCTTCATCGGCGTCAACGGCTCTGGCAAGACCACCACCCTTGGCAAGATCGCCGCCGACCTCACCGGCCGGGGGGCCAGGGTGCTGATCGCCGCCGGCGACACCTTCCGCGCCGCCGCGGTCGAGCAGCTGCACGTCTGGGCGACGCGCGCCAAGGCCGACTTCATCTCCAGGCCCCACGGCGCCGACGCCGCCGGCCTGGCGTTCGACGCTTTCGAACGCGGACGGACCGAGGGCTACGATGTGGTGCTGATCGATACCGCCGGCCGTATGCAGAACAAGCAGGGCCTGATGGACGAGTTGACCAAGGTGATCCGTGTCCTGCGAAGGCAGGATCCCGACGCGCCGCACGAGGTGCTGCTGGTGCTGGACGCCACCGTCGGGCGCAACGCCCTTGCCCAGGAAAACATCTTCGGCAACGCCATCGGCGTCACCGGCATCGTCATGACCAAGCTCGACGGCACCGCGCGGGGGGGAGTGCTGGTGCCGGTCGCCCAGGCTTCCGATTCACCGATCAAGTTGATCGGGGTCGGCGAAGGGGTCGAGGATCTTCAGGCCTTCGACGCCGCCGCCTTTTCCCGCTCCCTGGTCGGACTGGCGCCGGCCAATGACTGAGCCCGCCCGCAAGGCCCCGCCCGCCCTGCGCTGGGTGATCGACGGCGCGCCGGCGGTCGCCTTCCTGGTGGTTATTCTGGTCACCCACAATTTTCGCACCGCGACATGGTTCGTGGTCGGCGGCGCGGTTCTCGCCCTGGCGATTAGCCTGATCTTCGAGCGACGCATCGCGCCGCTGCCCGCCGTGACCGGCGCGCTGGCTATCGCCTTCGGCGGGGCCAGCCTGATCTTCCATCGCGCCGACATCCTGCAGATGAAGATGACCATCGTCGATGCGGCCCTCGGCACCGCTCTGCTGGGCGGCCTGGCCATCGGCAGAAACCCGCTCAAGCTGCTCCTCGGCGGCGCCTTCGAGCTCGACGACCGCGCCTGGAAGGTGCTGGCCGTGCGCTACGCCCTGTTCTGGTGGGCCTGCGCCGGCGCCAACGAGTTCGTCCGCCGCACCCAGTCGCAGGAAACCTGGGCCACCTTCCGCGTCGCGGTGTTGATCGCCGCCGTCGTCTTCGCGCTCGCCCAGACCCCCTATCTGCTCAAGCACAGCCGCGAGGCCAAGGACATCGATCCCCCCGAACCCCCCGATCCGGGATTTTGACCTAAAATTCTTCCCCCTCTACCTGGGGGAATTACCGGCGAAGCCGGGGAAGGGGGCTTACCTGTTGCGCAAAACCCCCTTCGTCTCGGCGCGAAGCCGCGCCGATCCACTTCCCCCAGATAGAGGGGGAAGAGGGTGCAAGACGTCCACGGATCATCTGTCGTCAAAATGACTTGAAAGGCCGATAGGTGGGAAAGCTTCGCGGCGCGGAGGGAGGGCAGAGACATGGCCAAGCACAAGGGCAAGTCCGACGCGGTGGGACTGAACGCCTCGGCGACGCATCTCTTGCACAGGGCCCTGCGCCTGGCGCTCGATTTCCACGCGGAGGCGGCCGGAGAGGGCGCGGTCACGCAGCGCCAGCTGACGGTCCTGGCGGCGGCGGGCGCGGCATCGGGCCTGACCCAGAACGATCTCGTCCGCGCCACCGGCATCGACCGTTCGACCCTGGCCGAGCTGGTCGCCCGGATGCTGAAGCGCGGCCTCCTGGAGCGCCGGCGTTCGGCCACCGACGCGCGCGCCAACACCGTCAGCCTTTCGGCCGCCGGCCGCTCGGCCCTGGCCGCCGGAGCGGGGCCGTCGGCCGCCGCCGATGCGCGCCTGCTAGGCCTGCTCAGTCCCAAGAAACGCGAGACCTTTCTCAAGACCCTGAACGCACTGGCCACGGCGGCGGATCAGCCCGCCAAGACCAAGGCCGCCAAACCAGCCAAGCCGAAAAAGAAGAAACACAAGAAAGCCCGCAAGACCCGCGACGTCGGCGCGTAGGGCGCGCCCCCTCCACCACCCGCTCTCGCGGGCGGTCCCCCTCCCCCGCGGCGCTGCGCTTGCGAGGGAGGAATTTTCCTAAACTCCTGCCCCGCAACGCGGGGAAGGTGGCGCGGCGCTTTTGCTTGCGCCGTGACGGAAGGGGCGCAAGACCCCTACCGCGCCGCCGTCTGCAGCATCTCCTCCGCCTCGGCGGCGGTGATCGGTTCGGCGAGTTTGGCGCGGATGACGCCGTGGGCGTCGACGGCGTAGGTTTCCGGCACGCCGGTGACGCCGAACTCAATCCCCGCGCGGCCGTCGCGATCGCTGAGCACCGCCTGGTAGGGATCGCCAAAACGGGTCAGGAACGCCTTGGCCGCGTCGGGCTGGTCCTCGTAGGCGACGCCGATCACCTTGACCCCCTCGGCCTTCAGCGCCATCAGCGCCGGCGCCTCCTGCGCACACGGTCCGCACCAGGAGGCGTAGAAATTGATCAGCGCCGGCCCCGTGGCCAGGCCCCGGATCGGCGACGGCGCGCCTCCGGCCAGCGGCGGCAGGCTCAAGGCCGGAACCGGCTTGCCGACCAGCGCCATCGGTATGACCTTGGGATCGTGGTTGAGGCTATAGCCCCAGAAGAGCGCGATCAGCGCCATGAGGGCGGCGATGGGCAGGATGGCCGCCAGCCGCCTCACCCGCCGCGCGTCCCTTCCAGTTCCCGCGCCCGGCGGCGCCAGCGGCGCGTTCGCAAGGCGGTGTCGAGGATCATCCAGGCGAAGGCTGCCGCGCTCACGCCGTAGGCCGGCCAGATGAAGACAGCGTATTTGCCGGCGTGGACGAGGAGCTGGCTCATCGCGCCGCCTGCACGGCCAGGGCCCCGGCCCGCCGCCGCCACACCTCGCCCCGGGTGCGCACCATCCACAGGGCCCCGAACGCGGCGGTATAGCCGATGCCGGTCAGCGCCAGCGGCAGCAGGTACACCGGCGCAAGGGTCGGGCCCCCGGGGCGAAAGATCGACTCGCCCTGGTGCAGGGTGTTCCACCAGTCGACCGAATATTTGACGATCGGCAGGTTGATCAGCCCGATCAGGGCCAGGATCGCCGCGGCCCTGCCGGCCTTGGCCTCGTCGTCGATGCTGGCGCGCAGGCCCATGTAGCCGACGAAGAGCAGAAACAGCACCAGGACCGAGGTCAGCCGCGCGTCCCACACCCACCACGTCCCCCACATCGGCCGGCCCCAGAGCGATCCGGTGACCAGGGCCAGCAGGGTGAAAGTCGCCCCCAGCGGCGCCGCCGCCCTGGCCGCCGCATCGGCAAGGCCATGGCGGAAAACCAGGAAGAAGAAGCTTGCGGCGCCGAGGCAGCCATAGCTCAGCATCGCCACCCAGGCGGCCGGCACATGCACGAACATGATCCGCACGCTCTCGCCCTGTTGATAGTCGGGCGGGGCCCGAAGGCCGAGGGTGAGGCCCGCCCCGATCAGGGCCACGGCCAATCCCGCCAGCACCGGCGCCGCCCAGCGCGAAAAGGCCATGAACCGATGCGGATTGGCCAGGGCGGCGATCATGGGAAGGTGGCTTAAAGTGTTTCGCGGGCGAGGGGGAGTGGGTCTCTCTTTAGCCCCTTCTCCCACTGGGAGAAGGAGGGGCCCGCCGCCGCAGGCGGTGGGAAGATGAGGGGTTAGAACGCAGGCCGCGTAACCCCTCACCCTCCCACGTCCCTGCGGGACGCGGGCCCCTCCCTCTCCCTCTGAGAGAGGTGTTCCTACCCGAAATAGCCGCCGTCGCGCATGTCGGCGAGCAATCCCGCTTCGCGGGGGCGCCAGCCCAGGGTCTCGCGGGTGAGGACGCTCGAGGCCGGACCATCAATTCCCGCCAGCATGCCCATCCAGCCGAAGTGCGCGAACGCCGCGTCGGCGTCGATTCCGCGCACCGGGAGGCCAAGCCCATCGCCGATGGTCTGCGCGATCTCGCGCATCGCTATGCCCTCCTCGGCCACCCCATGCAGCCGGGCGCCGGGCGCCGCGTCCTCCAGCGCCAGCCGAAACAGCCGCGCCGCGTCCAGGCGGTGCACCGCGGGCCAGCGGTTGGCGCCGTCGCCGACGAAGGCGGCGAAACCCGTGCGCCGGGCGATGTCGATCAGCTGCGGAACGAACCCTTTATCGCCCCGACCGTGGACGGTCGGCGAGAGGCGCACCACGCTGGACCGCACGCCGCGGCCCGCGAATTCCAGCACCACCTCGGACATCCGGCCAAAGCTCCCGGGCGGGACCCGATCTTCCTCCGTCGCGGTGCGGTCGGGCGCCAGCATCAGGGTTCCCGACGCCGCCACCAGGGGCTTGTCCGTACCCTCCAGCGCCTCCGCCATCGCCTCCAGCGCCAGCCGGTCGATCTGGGCATTGGCCGCGTATTGGGAAAAATCGTGGATGAAGGCGGTGTGGATCACCCCGTCGCAAGCCCGCGCGCCGGCGGCGAGGCTGTCGGTATCCGTGAGCTCCCCCCTGTGCGCCTCCACCCCCGCCCGGGCCAGGGCCTGCGCTGCGGCGTCCGTGCGCGCCAGCCCGAGCACCCGATGGCCGGCGCCCAGCAATTCCGGCACGATCGCAGAGCCGATGAACCCCGTGGCCCCGGTTAGGAAAACCCGCATGCTGAAACTCCTCCCAACTCCGCCCACCCCCGCGCAGGCGGGGGTCCCGTCTTCTCTATGTGCTCAAGAGGCCTGTTGGCGCACGCCGACACAGCCGCGCAACAGGGGGTTCGCTTACCCGAGCGCATTTCTGCACGCCGCGGCCATAGCGAAGGGCGCCAGCGCGACGACCGCCAGGGCGTAGGCGGCCAGGAGCGCCAGGGCCGGAATCCAGTCGCCGCCGACTGCGAAAGCTTCGATCGCGGCGCCGCCGAAGATTACGGGGGGGGTGAGGAGGGGGAGGACGATGACGGCGATGAGGAGGCCGCCGCGGCGGCTGGCGAGGGCCAGGGCCGCGCCGGCGCCGCCGAGGAAGGCGAAAGCGAGGCCGCCGATGGCGGCGGTGATGAGGATCATCGGCGCTGCGGTGGGGGGCGCGCCGAGGGCGATGGCGGCGATGGGGGCGGCGACGGCTAGGGGCGCGCCGGTGGTCAGCCATTGGGCCAGGCATTTGATTGCGGCGACCGCCTCCAGCGGCACGGGGCCGAGGGCCAGGAGGTCGAGGGCGCCGTCCTCGAAGTCGCGCTCGAACAGGCGCTCTAGCGACAGGAGGCTGGCCAGGGCCAAGGCGACCCAGGCGACGCCGCCGGCGACGGCGGCGAGGCGCCCGGCGCCGGCCCCGATGGAGAGCGGCATGAGGGTGGTCACGGCGGCGCAGAAGCCGAGGGCCAGCAGAGGACCGCCGCCGCGTCCCCAGGCCAGGGCCAGCTCGCGGCGGAAGAGGACGGCGAGCGCGCTCACGCGGCGATCTCCACGGTCCTGGCGGCGATCGGCAGGGGGTCGTGGACGGCGGCGAGGATCAGGCCGCCGCCGTCCAGATGCGCAGCCATCACCTCGCCGATCAGGGCGCGGCTCGCGGCGTCCAGCCCGGCCAGGGGTTCGTCGAGCAACCAAAGGGCGCGCGGCGAGGCGATCAGGCGGCAGAGGGCCAGGCGCCGCTTCTGGCCGGCGGAGAGCTTGCGCACCTCGAGGTCGAGCACGCGCGCCAGGCCCAGCCGCTCCGCCGCCGCATGCGCCGCGTCCGCGCTCGCCCCCGTCCAGCGAGCCTGGAATACCAACTCATCGCCGGCGGTGCGACCGCCTTTCAGCCCGTCCTGGTGGCCGATCAGGTGGCAGTGGGCGCGCCGCGCCTCGTCGGCGTCAGGCGGGCCTTCGAAAACGATCCGTCCGGCCAGCGGCGCGATGAATCCGGCGACGGCGCGCAGCAGACTGGTCTTGCCGACCCCGTTGGGGCCGGTCAGGGCTACCGCCTCGCCGGCCGCGAGGGCCAGGTCGAAGCTCGAAAACAGCACCCGATCGCCGCGCTGGATGGCCAGGGATTCGATGGCCAGGCGGGTGATCACCAACCCTTCTCCCCCCGGAGCGCGGGCTTCCAGCCCGCCCTTGCCCGTAGCCGGTCGCCGCGATGGTTCAGAAAGAGCGGGCTGGAAGCCCGCGCTCCGGGAGAGGGGCCGCCTTGCGCCCCTTCCGTCACGGCGCGAGCAAGAGCGCCGCGCCACCTTCCCCGCTGCGCGGGGCAGGAGTTCAGATAACTCCTCCCTCGCAAGCGAAGCGCCGCGGGGGAGGGGGACCGCGACGGCGCAGCCGGCGTGGTGGAGGGGGCGCGGCGGGCCGGTGCATGGACGCCGGCGCCCCTTGCGTCTATGACACCGCCGGCCGCACGGAGATGGCGCGGCGATGGGGCGGACGCTGTGTGTCCCCCCCGCCTTGCGCGCCGTTCCGTAACCGATGTCCGGTTGGCCCAGAGCAAGAAGGATCCCCCCATCATGGCGTCGACAGACAGCCTCGACACTCGCCGCGACCTCGAGGTCGGCGGCAAGACCTATCGTTACTACAGCCTGCGCGCGGCGGAAGCCGCCGGCCTGTCCGGCATTTCGCGCCTGCCGGTGTCGCTGAAGGTGCTGCTGGAGAACCTCTTGCGCAACGAGGACGGCGTCAGCGTGCGGCCGGACGACCTCCAGGCGCTCGCCGCCTGGATCGAAAACCGCGGCGCCGTGCAGCATGAGATCGGTTTTCGCCCGGCGCGGGTGCTGATGCAGGATTTCACCGGCGTCCCGGCCGTCGTCGACCTGGCGGCCATGCGCGACGCCCTGGCGGGTCTCGGCGGCGATCCGGCCAAGATCAATCCGCTCAGCCCCGTCGACCTGGTCATCGACCACTCGGTGATGGTCGACTATTTCGGCACGGCCAAGGCGTTCGCAGAGAACGTCGAGCGCGAATACGAGCGCAATCTCGAGCGCTATCGCTTCCTGCGCTGGGGATCGGCGGCCTTCGACAACTTCCGCGTCGTCCCCCCCGGCACCGGCATCTGCCACCAGGTAAATCTCGAATACCTGGCGCAAACGGTGTGGACCGGCGAGGTGGACGGGGAAACCTTCGCCTATCCCGACACCGTGGTCGGCACCGACAGCCACACGACCATGGTCAACGGCCTCTCGGTGCTCGGCTGGGGCGTCGGCGGCATCGAGGCCGAGGCGGCGATGCTCGGCCAGCCGATCCCGATGCTGATCCCCGAGGTGATCGGTTTTCGCTTCACCGGCGCCCTTCCCGAAGGCGCCACGGCCACCGACCTGGTGCTCACCGTCACCCAGATGCTGCGCAAGAAGGGCGTGGTCGGCAAGTTCGTCGAATATTTCGGGCCGGGGCTCGCCTCACTGACCGTCGAGGACCAGGCGACGCTCGCCAACATGGCCCCCGAATACGGCGCCACCTGCGGCCTCTTTCCGGTCACCCAGGCGACGCTCGACTACCTCGCCGCCACCGGCCGCGCGCCCGAGCGCGTCGCCCTGGTCGAAGCCTACGCCAAGGAGCAGGGCCTGTGGGTCGAGCCGGGCGTCCCCGATCCGGTGTTCAGCGATACGCTCGAACTCGATCTGGGCAGCGTGCTGCCGTCGCTTGCCGGCCCCAAGCGGCCGCAGGACAAGGTGCTGCTCTCCGACGCCGCCGACGCCTTTCGAACCGCGCTCACCGGCGAGTTCGGCAAGGATGGCGAGGACGCGCCGGCGCGGATCGCTGTCGAGGGCGAGGGCCACGATCTCGGCAACGGCGATGTGGTCATCGCCGCGATCACCTCATGCACCAACACCTCCAATCCCAGCGTGCTGATCGCCGCGGGCCTGCTGGCCAAGAACGCCATTGCCAAGGGGCTGAAGGTCAAGCCATGGGTGAAAACCTCCCTGGCCCCCGGCTCGCAGGTGGTCACCGACTATCTGACCAAGGCCGGGCTGACCAAACCGTTGGATGCGTTGGGGTTCAACCTGGTCGGCTATGGCTGCACCACCTGCATCGGCAATTCGGGGCCCCTGGCCGAGCCGATTTCCAAGGCGGTGCAGGCCGGCGACCTGGTCGCCGTCTCGGTGCTGTCGGGCAACCGAAACTTCGAGGGCCGGGTCAATCCGGACGTGCGCGCCAACTACCTGGCCTCGCCGCCGCTGGTGGTCGCCTACGCCCTGGCCGGCTCGATGCTGACCGACCTGGTCACCCAGCCGCTCGGCCAAGGCAAGGGCGGCAAGGATGTGTTCCTGAAAGACATCTGGCCGACCAATAAGGAAATCGCCGACATCCAGCGAAAGGTCGTCGGGGCCGAGATGTTCGCCAACCGCTACAAGGATGTGTTCAAGGGCGACAAGCAGTGGCAGGCGATCGAGATCGCGGGCGGGCGGACCTACGCCTGGGACGTCGGCTCGACCTATGTCCAGAACCCGCCCTATTTCGAGGGCCTGACGATGACGCCGCAGCCGGTCGGCGACATCGTCGAGGCGCGCATCCTCGGCATCTTCGGCGACTCGATCACCACCGATCACATCAGCCCCGCCGGCAATATCGGCAAGACCAGCCCGGCGGGCGAATACCTGTCAGAGCACCAGGTCGGCGTGGCGGAGTTCAACTCCTACGGCGCGCGACGCGGCAACCATCAGGTGATGATGCGCGGGACCTTCGCCAACATCCGCATCCGCAACCGCATCACCCCGGACATCGAGGGCGGCATCACCCGCCATTTCCCTTCGGGCGATCTCATGCCGATCTATGACGCGGCCATGCGCTACAAGGCCGAGGGCCGCCCGGCCGTGGTTTTCGCCGGCAAGGAATACGGGACAGGGTCGTCGCGCGACTGGGCGGCCAAGGGGACCAAGCTTCTGGGCGTGCGCGCGGTGATCGCCGAGACCTTCGAGCGCATCCATCGCTCGAACCTCGTCGGCATGGGCGTGCTGCCGCTGCAATTCATCGCCGACGGCTGGCAGCGCCTTGCCCTCACCGGCGAGGAGATCGTCACCATCCGCGATCTTTCCGGCCTGCAGCCGCGCCGCCAGCTGATGGTCGAACTCTATCGCCCGCGCGACGGCAAGATCGCCCGCTTCCCGGTCCGCTGCCGCATCGATACCCCCACCGAGCTCGATTACTTCCTCGCCGGCGGCGTCCTCAACTACGTGTTGCGGAATCTGGCTCGGGGGGCGGCGTAGGGGCGCAGCCGCGCGCCTACTCCAGAACGTCATGGGTGAACAGGCGCTGCTCGGGTCCCTCACCCCATCTCCCCGACCATCGCCAGCGCGGCGGCGCGGGGGTCGGGGGCGGCGGTGATCGGGCGGCCGCAGACGATGTGGCTGGCCCCGGCGCCGAGCGCCTCGGCGGGCGTCGCGGCGCGGGCCTGATCGTCGAGCGGGGCCCAGGCCGGCCGCACGCCTGGAACCACGACCAGGAAATCGGCGCCGCCGATCCGCCTCGCCATCGCCGCCTCGCGCGGGCTGACGATCACCCCGTCGGCGCCGGCGTCGAGGCTCTGGCGAATGCGGCGCTCGACCAGCGCCTCGAGGCCCAGGTCATAGCCGATCTCTTCGACGTCGCGCGCGCTAAGGCTGGTCAGCACGGTCACCCCCAGGATCTTCACCGAAGTCTCCCCGCCGCGCCCCCGGACCGCCGCGCCGAGCACCTGCGGCTCGGCATGGACGG
>Ga0208849_1001253_pt1 | contig 18615 bp, 18 predicted proteins | sample NGESurdeep072012_10_FD_184470 | JGI IMG/M metagenome (GOLD analysis project Ga0208849, IMG submission 184470) | Arctic peat soil microbial communities from Barrow, Alaska - NGEE Surface sample 53-3 deep-072012 (SPAdes) | ecosystem: Environmental > Terrestrial > Soil > Wetlands > Peat ... | reverse complement strand
TACCCGGCGTATCCTGGCACGGGCGCATTCGCAGAGTCGCGCGTGGCCGACGGCGGATTCGTGGTCGACGTGCCGGTGCCGCTCACCACGATAACCGATGATTTCATAGCGGTGTGGGCAACGCTCTTGCCAGTCATCGCGAGCAGCTTTCGGCCGGCGACCATAATCGTGTCGGCCGGGTTCGATTTTCTGATGGGCGATCCGATCGCGGGACTGCCGGTCGCGGGGCGAGCGGTGGATTCTTTGTGCGGTCTGTTCGGACAGGTGGCCGATGAGTGCGGCGCGTCGTTGTGTTTCGTGCTCGAAGGCGGATACTCGATTGAGAATATGACCGCGAGCGGGTTAGCGCTCGCACGCGATTTCGGCTGCGCGTCCGGCGAGGTGCAGGTGCCGGTGTCGGCGCTTCCATCTTCACCGCACCTTCGCGACATCGTGACCGAGACGCTCAAGTGGTTCTAGCGACCTGCAGGAGGGCAAGTAACCCGTACTAGGGTGAGCAACGCTCACCCAATTGGGCAAGCGATGCTTGCCCTAGTACGTGCGTAGAAAAAACGGGGCAAGCGATGCTTGCCCTAGTACAGTTGCCCTAATACAGTTGCGCTAATACGTTAGGGTTTTAGGCTTGCGCCGATGGCGCTAAGTTCTTTGGCCGACAGGTCGCCGACGAGCGTGAGATTCAGGCCGTTGGAATTCCACGAGAGGATCGTTTCACTGCCGACCTCCGCATACTTGCCGTCGTTGTCTCCGACAGAGATCGCGTGCGGCGAGCCGTTTTCGAACTTCGGGAGCCGGCCGGTGGCGTTCTCGAATAGTGAGAAATCGCGCAAGCCGTCGTCGTAGACGAGCTGCAATGTTTGCACCGCATCGTGCATGCCGACCGACTCGTGGGTCAATAGAAAGCCATCCGGCAAGAATTTCGGCCGCACCACAGTGAACGAAAGAGCCGCCGCGGCCGCCACATCGGTGGCGGATTTGGTCGCATATGTCGCGCCCGGCACGAGCGTCATGCCGGCAGGGATGGAAAGATCGAAAAGATCCTTCGGCAACGACTTGACCGCCCGCACGTTGTCGAAGCTCGTCTTCGACGCGATCGTGCCGTCGGCGTGATAGATCTCCCGTCTGAGGATCAGGCTCGTCTGATCGTCAACCCACAGGCGCTCGACGAGCGTCCCAGTATGTTTCGACGTCATCACAAGATTGTGCGCGGCGCGCCCCGCCACGCTGGTCGCCGCGCCCACATCGACCGTGTAATTCTTTTCGATGCGGCTCGTATCGAGCGCGTCGCCAAGTGCGATCTCGTTCGAAGACCAATCATTTGCGTAGACTTTGTTCGCGCTAGGTTCGTATTGATAGGTGACGGTTTCGTTGCTGATGATCAGCCGGCCGTACGCGTCCGCCGGCGCGACGTACCAAATGCGCCACTGTGACGGCGCGAGATGGTCGATGTTCACGACCGTCGACTCAGCGCGGTCGCTTGTGTAGACCACCGAGGTCAGAGTGCCGGTGTAGGACGTGGCGTCGTCGGCTAGGACCGAGCGCGCCAACAGCGCGTTGCCTGCGGGCGATGAAGCCGCCGGCGAAGCGCACAGTGAAAGAGCGGCGATCGATACGATGGCGGCGCTCAGACGGCGCGCGTGTGCCGGCCGCTCGCGGCCTATGGGCGTGAGATCAGCGCGGTGCTTGCGCATCGGCATTGGCGGATGTCAAGACGTAATCGGACCAGGCGCGATCGTTCGCAGGCGAGCTCATGGTCTGAGCGACGTGTTCGCGCAAGTAGTAGTTCGTGGAGAACTGGGGAGGCGTCGCCATCGTATGGTCGTGGCGAAGCACGCCGGCCCCGCCGATCATGAGCAGGACCGCGAGTGGCACCGCGAGTTGCGGACGTAGAAAGGCGCGCACTTGCGTGATCAGCGACGGACGTTCGCCCGCGTGCATCGACATGCGCACGCCCGCGATGACGGACGTCGGCAAAGCCCGATCCGGGCTGAAGGCGGCGCGCAGCGCTTCGACGAGCGCAAGCTCGTCGCGATGGGCACGCATGCATTCGGCGCACTCGTGGATGTGGGTGAAGACGGCGGCATCCGAGACATCGTCGAGTTGACGATGGACGTAGTCGACGATCAGCGGGCGGCAATCGGTGCAAGTCATGACAATTGGTCCTTAGATTATTGCGTCTAGCGTGGAGAAGCGCCGAACGGTGGAGCGCGCTGCACCCTTCGAATATGTATAACGCAAGAACTCGACCCGGAGTTTCACTAACTGAAATGCGGGACAAATCATCCTTGCGGCTCCTTTTCCCGTTCGGAAATCACGAGCCGGCGCAGTTGCTCGCGCGACCGGTGCAGACGCGATCGGACCGTGCCGATCGAGCAGCTGACGATGTCGGCGATCTCTTGATATGAATACTCCTCGATGTCGGCAAGAACGACGACGACGCGCTGATCGTACGACATCGCTTTGAGGGCGCGCTCCATCACCGGCGACAACTGGCGTTCGTGGAGATTCGCGATGGGGTCGTGTGATGCGTCGAGCGCGGGGCGTGATTGCGGCTGATTGTCTTCCGGCAGCGGCTCGACGAACACGCCTTTCCGCTTGCGCAGCTCGTCACGATGAAGGTTCGTGACGATCCGGTAGATCCACGAGAGGAACGAAGTGCCCTCGCGAAAACTTTGCCAGGCACGGAAAACGCGGATGAACGCTTCTTGCGTGAGATCGCGCGCGTCGGATTCGTTGCCTGTCAGGCGATACGCGTAATTGTAGGTTTGGCGACCGTATGTCGCCATAGCGTGCTCGACGAACGCGATCTGCTCGGAGGAGGGCGCGGTGATGGGGGAGCGCGGACGCGCAGTCATCGCGTTCGGTCTTTGTCGTCGGCCTTGCTCAATACCTTGCCGTTGCCGGCAGGACCGCTCCGAAAGACCGGGTAAATCAAACACCAAGGCAGTTTTTTCATCGCACCGATTCCAGCGTTTTCCGGAGATATTCATTGATCGAACGCCGTCTGCCCGACGACCCAAATGAAACGGTTCGCCTCATAGTCTCGCTTCTCGTCCGGCACTCCGAGCTTTCTCGCATCGCCATCGATTCCAAGGCGCGCTCCATATCGTTTTATTTCATCGTGCGCGGAGCCATCGGCAAAGCCGAACGCGCCGCGTTCACGCGCGCGGTCCACGAGCACATGCAAGCGTTTCACGATCTCGACCGGCGCTCCGGAATCAGAGTATCGATCGAGATGGAAGCCGTGAACGGGATCACGATCGTTGAAGTGCGGCGCGACACGCGCACGGTCGCGCGCGAAGAGCTTGCAGTGGTCATCGCGTTGCTCGTCGACGCGTTTGGCGACCGGGTCGCAGCCAATCCGCCGGCCGACGGCGACGACGATCCGGCGGCGCAAGAAGAGATGGTCGGAAACGCGTTCGACGCGCTGCGGCGTGGTAAGCAGAAGAAGAGTCTGGTGGGATTTCGCGACGAGCGCCGCGTGCTCGTGTGTTTTGCCCATGGCGGGCGCGCGGGAAGTCAGGACTGATTTAGCGCCTCGGCGGCGCTCACGATATTTCGAAGCAAGATCGAGGTCGTTATCGGACCGACGCCCCCCGGCACCGGCGTCAGGGCTCCCGCGACCGCGGACACGCTGATGGGATCGGCATCGCCGACGAGCCGGCCGTCCACCACCGTCGTGCCCACATCGACGACGATCGCGCCGGGCGCCACCATATCTCCCGTGAGAAATCCGGGCTTACCCACCGCCAAGACGACGATATCCGACGCGAACGTGATGGCGGCTAAATCTTTCGTTCGCGAGTGGCAAACAGTGACTGTGGCATCCGCCGCGGTGAGAAGTGCAGCGGCGGGCCGTCCCACGACGGCCGAGCGCCCCACGACCGCGACGCGCGCGCCGCGCAAGGGCGGCGTCGGCGGCAGGCTCAAGATTTCCAGCACCGCGCTCGCGGTCGACGGCACGAACTGCGGCTTTCCAAGCGCGAGCAGACCTTGATTGTAAGGATGAGCGCCGTCGACGTCCTTGGCCGGATCGATGGCTTCGACGATGCGTTGTTCGTCCAACTTCGCCGGCAGCGGGCGTTGGATGATCAAACCGTGGACGGTGGGCTCGTCGACTATGCGTAGGACGATGGCGAGCGCACCTGAGGTATCCGCGGACGCGCCGATCGGAACGATTTCGATATTCACGCCGGCATCGGCGCCGATGCGACGCGCAGTCTGGGCGTAGAGCAGGCCTGGTCCGTCGCCGTCGACGACGATCGCGACGCATTTCGGCGCGATGCCGCGCGCGCGGAGCACGGCCGCGCGCTGCTTGACTTCTTCACGGATTCTCAGCGCGAGCGGGCGGCCTTCGAGGCGCGTCGCCGCCATCATGCGCCGCCTTTGAGCAGCGCATTTACTTTCCCAAGCACGACCTCCGACTGGACGTTCACTTGAGCCATGGCCGCATGCAGGCGCGAAGTCAGTGCGTCGGCCGCACCCCGGTCCTTGAGCGTCTTGACGTTGATCTCGACGTTGAGCGCGGCTCCTTTTGCCGCGCCCTGTGCGAACGCTGCGGCACACCCGATGTCGCTCACCGCGCTTGGATTGCCGAAGTTCACGAGTTCGGCCGCGAGTGCGCATGTGCGATGGGCCAGCTCCACGACGCGCAATGGCGGCTCTGCGGCGCCCGCGAGCGCCTGCTGTATGGCGGCGCTGCGCGCGCCTTTTTCCTCGTCTGTGCTCTTCGGGAGCTTGTAGGCTACACTCACGCGGTCGAACGCGACGACGTCATCGTCGATGCAGGTCACGAATTCGTCCACGATCTCCGCAGCCGATGCGCCGAGCATTGTCGCGCGATCGGCCACATCGGCGAATTTTGGCGAGTTCGATGTGAGTTGCGCGACCATGCGAACAAGACCGGCGGCGAATGCCCCAACCGCTGCCGCTGCACTTCCGCCGCCGGGCGTTGGGTCGGCCGATGCGAGTCTATGCGCGTATTCGCTCACCGACATAGAAGCGAGAGTCAAATGTTTTCTCCCCAAATGACGACGTCCAGCCGTTTTGCGGCAGGACGTCGTGTACCTTGTCGTCTTGTCTCGTCTGTACTCGGGCGAGCATCGCTCGCCCCGTGGGCAAGCGGGGCCGACCATAAATGTCGGCCCCTACAATCACGCGGGTGGGCGTTGGTCAGCTCTTGAGATGCAGGGTGATGGTCGCGGAGTTCGATGTCGGCTTGCTCGCCGTGAGGCGAACGGTGACATTCCCGCCGCTCACAACGTTGATCGTGACTACTTGTGAGAAAGAGCCGTTGGCGTCCGCGATGACATCGGCATTATAGCTGCCGGCCGGCATCCGGAAGACGCCGTTGACAATCGCCACGCTGGCCGCAACGATGTGCACGCGAGAATTCGGCAGAGCGGTTCCGGAAACCGTAAACGAACCGCCGACCATCGAGCCGCTCGAAGGCTGAAGATCGTGGAGGTAGTTGTCATTAGTGCTCGTGCCCGACGTGAACGACCAACTGGAGTCGAACGATGAGCCGGTCGAGGACGTGCCGACGACGCGCACAGTGTGCGAGGCGGTCGAAAGCGCGTACGGCGGCGTGAAGAGGAAGTCGGTCGGCGAGATGGCGGTCGCGCTGGTCACATCGCGAGAGTCTATGGTAACTTTCACGGAATTCGGATCGACGGTTTGCGAAAAGGTGGCCGAGACCGCAGGCTCGCTGGATTGAACGACGCCTTGATCGGGCGGGCTGAGATTGGTGAGCGCGACCGGCTGCGACGAACCCGATCCCGAAGAACCGCCGTTTGTCGAAATGCTGACGGTCTGATTGCCCGAGTCGTAATTGACCGCGGCCCCAAGCGCTTCGGAGATGAATCGCAGCGGCACAAGAGTGCGCGCACCAACCAAGAACGGCGCCACGTCGCTCGTGTAGTTCTGTCCGTTGATCGTCGCGGCAGTCGAACCTATCCTCAGTGAGATGTTCCGGCCGTTGCCGGTGGCGTTTATCAAACCGTTATCGTAGACGACGGTCGCGCCCATGCGCTCGAACACACCGCGAAGCGGCACAAAAACTCGGCCCGAACGTTCGATCGGTGGTTGATCGAACGACACGGTTGCGCCGTTGACCACGATGGTGACAGCGGCTGCGGCGGGTGCCGGTGGATTCGACGCCGCTATCAGCAGCGCGCTCGCGAGAGCGACCCGGATCAGTGAAGACTTGTACATTACGTACCTCGCAACAGCGAACAGAATCTCCGAGGATTCCGCGCGCGGGACAACAAAGTGGAGTGTATAGCTTTTACCCGCTATTCATGTAAATTCTCACCGGAGGAATCAACACTTGTCGACCACGCAAGAAAGCATGGCCGCGGCCGCTTACGACATCAAGGATTTGGGGCTGGCAGAATCCGGCCGGCGCCGCGTGGCGTGGGCTGCGCAAAGCATGCCCGTGCTCGCCGCAGTGCGCGATCGGTTCGCAAAAGAGCGTCCGTTCGCGGATCTCCGGCTTGGCGCATGTCTGCACGTCACAACTGAGACCGCAAATCTGATGATCGCGTTGCGCGCCGGCGGCGCTGAAGTGGCGCTATGCGCAAGCAACCCGCTTTCCACGCAAGACGATGTCGCCGCTGTGTTGGTCGCCGATCACGGATGCAAGATCTATGCGGTCAAAGGTGAGGATAACCAACGCTATTACTCCCATATCGAGGCGGTCATCGCGACGGATCCGCAATTCACCATGGACGACGGCTGCGATCTCGTCACAACGATCCTGACGAAGCATCCGGCGAAACTGGCGGCCATCATCGGCGGGACCGAAGAGACCACCACCGGCGTCATCCGCCTGCGCAGCATGGAGAAGGAAGGCGTCCTCAAGTATCCGATCGTTGCGGTGAACGACGCGCTCACCAAGCACCTCTTCGACAATCGCTACGGCACCGGCCAATCCACGCTGGACGGCATCGTGCGCGCCACCAACGTGCTGCTCGCCGGAAAAGTTTTCGTTGTCGCGGGCTACGGCTGGTGCGGACGCGGCATCGCGCAACGCGCGCGCGGCATGGGCGCGGTCGTGATCGTGACCGAGATCGATCCGACCAAGGCGCTCGAAGCAGCCATGGACGGTTATGGCGTGATGACCATGGAAGAGGCCGCACATCGCGGCGACATCTTCGTCACCGTCACCGGCAACACGCACGTGCTGCGCGAAGAACACTTCCTCTCTATGAAAAGCGGAGCGCTGGTCGCGAATAGCGGGCACTTCAACGTCGAGGTCGATATCGACGCGCTCGAGCGTCTTTCGGAAGGCGAGAAATCGAAGCCGCGCGAGTTCGTGGAAGAGTACCGGTTGGGCGACGGCCGGACGATTTGTCTGCTCGGCGAAGGCCGCCTGATCAACCTCGCGGCCGCAGAGGGCCATCCGGCAGCAGTCATGGACATGTCGTTCGCGAACCAAGCGCTCGCCGCAGAGTATGTGGTGAAGCGTCGCGGCTCGTTGAAAGCGTCCGTCTTCCCGGTGCCGAAAGAGATCGATGAAGAGGTCGCGCGGCTCAAACTCGCAGCGTTGGGCGTGACGATCGACAAACTGACGGGCGAGCAGAAGAAGTATCTGGCCTCGTGGAACGAGGGAACGTAAAAATGGCATACAAGCGTTCGTTCACATCGGAGAGCGTCACCGAAGGGCACCCGGACAAGATCGCCGATCAGATCTCAGACGCCGTGCTCGACGCCGTGTTAGCCAAGGATCCGCAGGGCCGCGTGGCGTGCGAGACGTTTGTGATCACCGGCCAGGTGCACGTGGCCGGCGAGATCTCCACCTCGTGCTATGTCGACATCCCGCAAATCGTCCGCGACACGGTGCGCAAGATCGGATACACCGACTCTCGCTTCGGCTTCGACGCCGACACCTGCGGCGTCTCGATCTCTATCGACGAACAATCATCGGACATCGCGCTCGGCGTCGATCAAGCATTGGAGATGAAAGAAGGCTCCTCGGAAGCGATGTCCGCCGTCGGTGCCGGCGACCAAGGAATGATGTTCGGATTCGCTTGCCGCGAGACCAAAGAGCTGATGCCGATTCCGATCGTGATCGCTCACCGCATCGCGCACACCCTTGCGGCCGCGCGGAAGAATGAAGTCGTCGATTTCTTGCGGCCCGACGGCAAGGCCCAAGTCACGGTCGAGTACGATGGCCACAAACCGGTGCGAATCGACACGGTGGTCGTCTCCACGCAGCATGCAGACGGCTACGACCACGGCGTCATCCACGACAACGTGCTCAAACATGTCGTCCGGCCCGCGGTGGACGGCTATCTCTCGATCGACGAGAAGACGAACATCTTCATCAACCCTACCGGGCGCTTCGTCATCGGCGGTCCGCTTGGCGATGCCGGATTGACCGGCCGCAAGATCATCGCCGACACGTACGGCGGCATGGCGCGCCACGGCGGCGGCGCGTTTTCGGGCAAGGATCCCACCAAAGTCGATCGATCCGGCGCATACGCGGCGCGATACGTGGCCAAGAACATCGTCGCGTCAGGATTGGCCGACCGCTGTGAGATCCAAGTCGCGTATGCCATCGGCGTCGCGAAGCCGGTGTCCGTATTCGTCGAGTGTTTCGGCACGAACCGCATCGAAGAATCGCGCATCGCCCAACTGGTGGCCGACCACTTCGACCTTCGGCCAGGCGCCATCATACAAAAGCTGAACTTGCGCCGGCCCATCTACAAACAGACGGCGGTCTACGGACACTTCGGCAGGCCGGAGCTCGATCTGCCATGGGAGCGGCTGGACATGGCGGCCACGCTACGCGCGGCGGCAGGCATCAAGCTCGACGAAGAAAAGTTCCCGCTTCCCATCCTGAAATAGAACGACGATCGTTGAACGGTTCGGAGCGGTTTCTCGCCGCGTGCGCGCGGAAGCCGGTAGATCGAACGCCCGTCTGGATGATGCGCCAGGCGGGCCGTTATCTTCCGGAGTATCGCGCGATGCGCGCGAACGTCGACTTTCTCACGCTGTGCAAGACCCCGGATCTCGCGGCTGAAGTCGCGCTGCAGCCGATCGAACGGTTCGGCATGGACGGCTGCGTGATTTTCTCCGATATCCTCATTCCGGTGGAAGCGATGGGCGCGCCGGTTTCGTTCGGCGACGCCGGCCCGAAATTGGACCGCCCGGTTCGCACGCTCGCCGACGTCGAGCGACTGCGCGTGCCGGATCCAGTGGAGAGCATGCCGTTCACGCTCGACGCGTTGCGCCTAGCGCGCACCGCGCTGGCAGACCGCGCGGCACTCGTGGGCTTCGTCGGCGGCCCGTTCACACTCGCTTCGTATTTGATTGAAGGCGGCGGGTCGAAGACGTACGCGAACACGAAGCAGTTGCTCTACTCCGAGCCCGCGTCGATGCACGCGCTGCTTGCGAAGCTCGCACAAACCATCGCCGGCTTCGCCGCCGCGCAAGTCGAAGCGGGCGCGCAGGCGATCCAGGTGTTCGACACGTGGGCCGGCGAGTTGTCACCAGAGGCTTACGAGGAGTTCGCCGTTCCGTATCAAGCCGAAGTCATCGCGCGAGCGAAGCGGGCGGGCGTTCCGGTGATCCTCTTCGTCAACGGCTGCGCGGGGAAGCTCCACGCCATGATGCGTGCGGGCCCCGATGTATTGAGCATCGACTGGCGCGTGGAGCTAGCCGCCGTGCGAAAGCAGGTCGGCGACGGCGTCGCGCTACAAGGCAACGTCGACCCGTGCGTACTATTGGCCACGCCGGACGCGGTCACAAGCTCGGCACGCGCGGCGATGATTTCGGCCGGACCGCTGGGCCACATCTTGAATCTCGGACACGGCGTCATGCCCGCGACGCCGCTCGAATGCGCGCAAGCGTTTGTCGACGCACCGAAATCGCCGTGAACGCGATGAAGCCGGCAGTCGTCTTAGCCCAACTCGGCGGACCGGAGAGCTTGGCCGACGTGCGCCCGTTCCTGTATAATTTCTTCGTCGACCTCATCCCCGACAATATTCCGGTGCCTGGCGTTTTCGTGCGCCCGTTAGCATGGGCTATGGCCACCGCACGCTATCGGTACTCGCAGAGCCTTTACGCCTCGATCGGCGGCGGCTCGCCGCTGCGCGCGCAGACCGCCGCACAAGCGCAGGCGCTCCGCGACGAACTCAAGCGCCGCGGCCGGCCGATGCCGGTCTACGTCGCGATGCGCAATTGGCATCCGCTGACGGACGTCGCCGTCCGACAAGCGATGGCCGACGGCGTGACGCATCTCGTGTTCCTGCCGCTCTACCCCCAATACTCGTATAGCACGACGCGTTCGAGTCTCAACGAGCTGCGGCGCGTCACGTCGGAACTGCGCGCGAAATACGAGCTGCTTGTCGTCGAAGAGTACTGCGAAGATGCTTCGTACATAGACGCAGTCGTCGCGGTCACCCGGCTCGCATTGGCCTCGTTCGCCGCCCCCGCGACAGACGTGCACCTCATCTTCTCGGCGCATGGGCTTCCGGTGAAATACATCGACCGCGGCGATCCGTATCTCGAGCACGTCAAACGGTCGATGGCGGCTGCGGTCGCGAAGCTGCAGCACAAGGGACCCGTCCATCTTTCGTTTCAGAGCCGGCTTGGCCCGGAGAAGTGGCTGCAGCCGGCATCGGACGTGTTGATCTGCGAACTAGGACTAGCCGGAGCCCGCGCAGTGTGCGTCGTTCCCATCGCGTTCGTCAGCGAACACGTCGAAACGCTCAACGAGATCGACATCCAATATGGCGAGATCGCGCGTGCTTCAGGCATCGCGGAATTCGGCCGCGCGTGCGCGGTGAAATGCCACCCGTCTTTCGTCCGATGTCTGGCCGATCAAGCGGAAGGTGCGCTGCGCCGTGCCGACGTCGGCGCAACCACCAACGCGGCCGCCGAGGCGAACTGATGTGACGGACGACGTTCAGGTCGACGTCGCCGTTATCGGTGCCGGCATCTCGGGCCTCGCCTGCGCGTTCGCGTGCCAAACGCTCGGGAAGCGCGTTGCGGTCTTCGAGGAGGCGACGGATTCCGGGGGATGCATAAAGACCCTTCGGCCCGAGGGCTGCATCGTCGAAGGAGGTCCGCAATCGTATTTGTCAGCGCCCGCGCTCGACGACCTGGTCGACGCGCTCGGGTTGCGGAACAAAGTCGTCGCGCCGGCGGCGGCGGCGAAACGCCGGTATATATTGACGCGCCGCGGCTTGATCGCCGTGCCGAGCTCTCCGCAATCGCTGTTGTTCTCGCCGCTGCTTTCCGCAGGCGCGAAGTGGCAATTGTTGTGCGAGCCGTTCGTGAAGCGCCGCAGCAGCGACGACGACGAGTCCGTCGCGTCGTTCGTGCGACGCCGCGCCGGACGCGAGATCGCGGACGTGGTCGCCGCTCCGTTCCTTGCCGGCGTCAACGCCGGCGATCCGGAGACGATATCGATGCGCAGCGCCTTTCCGGCGCTCGAGCGAATGGAGCACGATCACGGCAGCCTTTTGCGAGCGCTCCGGACGACAAAAGCGCCAAAAAGGCGGCCGGCATCATTCAGTTTCGCGCAGGGCAACGATACGCTGCCGCTTGCATTGACGGCATTGCTCGGAAAATCGGTGAAGCTCGGGGCCCCGGTGGACCGCTTCGTCATCACGCCGGAAGGCGCGACATTAAGCGTCGGCGGCGAGCGACCGGAAGAAGTGCGGGCGAAGCGCGTTGTTATCGCGGTGCCGGCGGGCGCAGCAGCGGAGTTGCTCGCACCAATCGCGCCGGAGGCCGCACGCGAGCTCAACGCAATCGACTACGCGCCGGTCGTGCAACTGGCTTTCGTCTACCGGCGCGATGCGATCGGCGTACCGCTCGACGGCTTCGGCTTCCTAGCAACAAAGGATTCGGGCGTTCGCGTTTTAGGTGCGGTGTGGAACTCCGTCGCGTATCCGAAACACTGCGCCGAAGGCGACGCGCTCGTGACCGCATTTTTTGGCGGCGCTCTCGACCCGACGGCGGCGATCGAAGCAGATGACGAACTCCTCACGATCGCGCACGCCGATCTTCGCCGTGCGATGAAGATCTCGGGCGCGAAGCCGCGTTTGGCTGCCGTATTCCGATGGGATACGGGCATTCCGCAATACAACATAGGACACGAAGTGCGGCTTCGGTCCATCGAAGCGTCGCTCGCGCGCTTGCCGGAGATCGCTCTGTGCGGTAATTTTCTGCGCGGCATTTCGGTGGGCGATTGCGTGCGCCAAGCGCGCGAAGTCGCGTTGCGGCTCACCGGCGCCGGCAGTGCAGGGGCGCGGCACCGCGACGCGTAAACTTCAGTTTCCCTGCACCTCAGAGTTCCGCATTCCCCGATAGCTCAGCTGGTAGAGCGTCTGACTGTTAATCAGAATGTCCGTGGTTCGAGTCCACGTCGGGGAGCCAATCGAAACCCGCATGGCCTAAAAGCTTTGCGGGTTTCTTAGTTTTCCGGACACTATGGATATGGATTCGTCGCGACACCAGCGGGATCGGTAAGCCCGTTGGGGCCGAACAAAACGCCCACGAGAGCACCGCCCGGATACAGTTCGACGAGGACCTGGGCGTTGACCGGATCGGCGATGAACATCTTTCCGTTCCTCCGGTTGATGGCGACGTGGAAATTGTCTTTAGCGCCCGGCATGGTTAAGATTGAATTGTACGGCGGCGGGATGAAGTCGATGCCGGCGCTCTGGTCGCAGACGACCAGATTGTGGGCATTGTCGATCTGCATGCCACCGGGGAAGCCGAGCGAGACCGGGAGCGTCGTTGGAGTCGGGCAACCGGCGAGACCATTCGGGTATTCGAGAATGACACCCAAATCGGTATTCGGATCAGCGCCGTCCACAAAGACTGCGCCGGTCGAATCGACTGCGACGCCTTCGTTTTCGAGCCCCGTAAAGCACGACGCCGTCGGTGTGGAGTTGCCCTGCGGGAACTCGACGACGATGCTTGCGCTGGTGCCGCGGAAGTCGACGGCATAGACATTGTTCGCTGCGTCGGTTGTGACGCTGACCGGATTAGCCATCCCGGAGGCGGTGTACGTGAACATCAGAGTGCCGTTCGGCGTGTATTCCGTGACTTCACCGGCGCAGTAGTCGGCATCGTATAGGCGGCCCCGTATGTCGTAGAAGTCGCCGTCCGGACAACCGGTGGGGTCGGCGACGATTCGTTTTGGAGCGAAGGTGCGATTCAGAATCTCGACCGTGCCCACGAAGTCGGACACAGCGAGATCTCTTGGTCCAGGGGTGTCCGGATTCACGTGCGCGACGGGATGTGCAAAGTCAATGCTCTGCAGGAACTGAGGTGCAACGCCGGTGAGCGCACGCGAATGTTCCGCGCGCTCGTGCGACAGATCCGCGACTCTGGCTGCGGGCACGATGGAACTACTACTGGAGCAACCGGCGAGCAACGCTAACGCCGCCACCGCGCCAAGAACTTTGCTGGTTGCAGAAATTCGCATGTGGATTCTCTCCTCGACTGCAGTAAGGGGGACGCGCCGCCGAGCGACGCGTCCCCCCACATATCTGGATGAGTCGGGTTTACTGTGGATACGGATTTGTCGCGACACCAGCGGGATCGGAGAGCCCGTTGGCGCTGTTCAGCACCGCGAAGGACGTACCGCTCGGATACAAGTCGACGAGGACGTCGGCATTAGAGGGATCGGCGATGAAGATCTTTCCGTTCTTCCTGTTGATGGCGACGTGGAAAGTATCTGAAGCGCCCGTGATGGTCGACGAGATTGAATTGTACGGCGGCGGGATGATGTCGACGCCGGCGCCCTGGTCGCAGACGAGCAGATTGTGGGCATTGTCGATCTGCATCCCACCGGGGAAGCCGAGCGAGACGCCGAGATGCGTCGGAGTCGGGCAACCGGCCAGACCGTTCTGGTATTCAAGGATGACGCCCAAGCCGGTATTCGGATCGTCGCCGTCCACAAAGACGGCGCCGGTCGAATCGACTGCAACGCCTTCGTTCGCGAGCCCCGTAGCGCATGACGCCGACGGTGCGGTGTTCCCCTGTGGGAACTCGACGACGATGCTTGGGCTGCCGCCTCCGAAGTCGACGGCATAGACATTATTGGCCGCATCGGTTGTGACGCCGACGGGATTACCCAACCCGGAGGCGCTGTAGGTGAACATCAATGTGCCGTTCGGCGTGTATTCCGTGACTGCGGCTCCGCAGTAGTCGGCGTCGTACAGGCGGCCCCGTACGTCGTAGAAGTCCCCGTCCGGACAGCCGGTGGGGTCGGTGACGATTCGTTCCGGGGCATAGGTGCGGTTTAAAATCTCGACCGTGCCCGCAAAGTCGGACACCGCGAGGTCCTTCGGTCCAGGTGTGTTCGGATTTATGTGCACGTAGGGATGCCCAAAGTTGATGCTCTGCAGGAACTGAGGCGCGACTCCCGTGAGCGCACGCATGTTTTCTGCGCGCGCGTGCGACTGATCCGCGACCCTGCCGGCGGGCAACGTGGAACTATTACTGGAGCAGCCGGCGAGCAACGCTATCGCCGCTGCAGCGCCCAGAACTTTGATGGTGGAAGATGTACGCATGTGGATTTTCTCCTCGACTTCACGCTACTGACCTTTGTGAGGTGATCTGTTTGCGACGCTTCGAGCGGTTTTAGCTGAGGGCAACAGCCAGAAACGTAGCGTCCGCATTCAGAGTATGAACGCGCAACCCATTGGGGCGAAAGTAACGCTTGGTCGGTTTCGTACGTAATACTTTTTACCCACCGTCCCTGTGGAAACTGTGGATGACCGCCAATTGGCCCGAAGTATCTCGCTAATACGAGTTATGAACAGGCCATATGTGGACAATGTGGAGAACTCCGGGATGGAATATACCCTAGCGGTACGACTAAGTGCATTCATATCCCACGGCACGAGACAAAGGTAGGCTTATGGGATCCGAAAATCCGGTTGACGCCGAGTGTGCGTGCCTCGGCTGCGAGTTTGGCAGCCACAGCGTCGACGAGATCAGGGCCGGCCGGTGTTCGCGGGTGACCAAAGATATTGGCGATGCGGTGAAGACTCAGGGTTGGGTGGCCATTCACACCCAGCCGCCGGACGACCGGTCTCTATTCTTTTGCAATCTGTGCGCACAACGGCTCACGCCGTGAACGAGTGCTAGCGCCGGAGTGTCAGCGGACAGCTTCCCACGCAAGGCCGGCTGCCTTGAACAGCGCTTTATCGTGGATCTGCACGCTATTGTATTCTTTCGGATCGCGGCTATCGAAATGTATCGCTTTCAATCGCGTGAGCGCGCCGTGGACGTGGCGCGCGGCGTCCGGCGCAGGAATCCATCCCCGGTCGAAGCCGATCTGCCAGCGATCAGCGTCGGTGAACGCGAATTTCGCGATCGTATCGGCTTGTTTGCACGCATCGACCGTCCGGCCGGCAAGGTCCATGTTGCGCGCGACGATGTCAAAGTCGGATTTCGCCGTTTGGGTGCCACCCTCGCCCATATACTGACTGAGATCTCTTTCACCGGTCGCGGCCAGCGCGGAGTAAAACCAGGTGTCCGAGCACGCGTCGGCACGCGCGCAGAGTCCGCTGAATAAAAATGCGGCCGACCAAACGACGGCCGCCAAGGCGCCTCGAATCATGTATCGCGTCCGTTCATCGCCAACATCTATTCGCTTTCCCAGGTTGGACGTGTATAAAACGTGTGGACTGTGAATAATACGTGAAAGCCGGTCCGGCGGGAGGGGGCTTTCGCGGCGCGAATGCTTTGCGAATCAAATATGCTGATCGTGCGATAAAATAAGATAATGCCGATGTTCTTGGCCGCGCTCATCCTCGCCGTAACGGCGGCCGCGCCTTTGGCGGCCGACCAGTCCGCGCCGAGCACCACGACGACCCGAAGCGCGAACGACATTCTCGACCGCGCTCTGCAGGTCTGGCGCGACCGGACCTATCCGCCGTACATGCGATATCTCATCGACGTCCGCGCTCACGTGAAGGGCCGGCTTTACGCCGAAGGATTCCAGGCGTGGGTCCGTACGATGGACGATTTCGTCATCACAACGCAAGCGCCGCTCTACTCGTCGAATCAAATGTCGAATCCCTACGGCACCAAGTTTCAGATATTCACGTGGACCATCGATCCGAGCACCGGCGTGAACACGCCATTCGGAGTCCCCCGGATCTCCCCGTATTACTCATTCGGCTTCGTGCCGCAGTCGGCCGTTGACTTCCATCCGCATCCGGTTCCCGGCAGCACGTCGGATGCGAGCGTGCTCGGCACGGTGACGGTCACAGCGCGCTACTACAATGCGACGCTCGTCGGTGAAGAGCAGTGCGATACCGGACCGTGTTGGCACTTGGCGCTCGAGCCGGTCGAAGATCCCGGCGAGTACCGGGTTCGCGCCATGTGGGTGGATGAGGATACGTTTCAACCGGCTCGCCTCACCGTCGCCGGCATCTTCAATGGCTGCGCCGCCTCGAAAGTGCAGTGGGATGTCCGCTACATGAATTTCCACGGCCAGTGGGTTCTGCGCGAGGAGACCACGAGCGAAGACGTTCGCGACGGAGGCGGCCTCTTCGGTTGGGGCGCGGCGACATTTCACGGATTGACCTATACGCTCGGCCACTATCATTTTCTCGACCAATTCGACGATTTCGAATTCTTCGACCGGGGATCGACGCAAGCCACTCAAGAGTAGTCCGCTCCTGCCCCGGATGAGAATCGCCGGCGCGTTGCGAACACGTCAGGCGACGTACCCTGGAAGGAGTATCCGTTCTGATCGCACGCCGTCTTGCGACCGCGCTCGCATTCGCTGTTCTCGCGCTCACACTAGCAACAAGCGTTCGCGCCGCCGAAACCGATTCGCGCGTGCAGTTCGGCGGCGGCAAGGCGTATCTGCACCACCCGCGTTTTCACGAATATTGGCTGACGCACGTCAAGCTCGTTCTGTCGTTCGACGAACGTAAAGGCGACGAATTCGGCGACGTCACCAACTCGGTCGTCGTCCTGCAGCCACAGACGCAATGGCTCGACTTCGATTCCGCGGATCTGCGCTACACTTGGGTTGGCTTAGCAAGCGGACCGGCGCTGCGCTACCGGACCTTCGGGCACACTTTGCGCGTATTCTTGCCGTCCGCCGCATCGCCGGGCAAAGCGTTCGCAGTCGAAACGCGCTTCTCGGCGCACCCGACGAAGGGTCTGTATTTCGTGCGCCCGGATGCGTCTTACCCTGCCAGGCCGTGGGAAGTATGGTCGCAATCGGAAATGGAGGATGGGCGCTTTTGGTATCCCACGTACGACTTCCCGGATGAGAAAGCGAGCAGCGAGACGATCGTGACCGTCCCCGAAGGACAGCACGTGCTCAGCAACGGCTCGCTAAAGTCGGTCACGCACGACCGCGGCCGCCGCACGTCCACCTGGGATTGGATCATGGTCGTGCCGCACTCGACATATCTGAACTCGATCGTTGCCGGTACGTTTGCGGATCAAACCGTGCGCGACGGCGGACTGCCCGTACAGTATTGGGCGCCGCCTCAGTATTCCGGCACCGCTACGTATGATTTCCGGGCCACCCCGAAGATGATCGACTTCTTTTCGAAATTCAACGCCGTGCCGTATCCATATCCGAAATACGCGCTGGCGGCAGTCGTCGACTTCACGTACGGCGGCATGGAGAACATCTCAGCGACGACGATCACCAGCAGAACGCTGCACGATCCGCGCGCCGAACTCGACGCGACGAGCGAGGGAGTCATCGCGCACGAGCTTTCCCATCAATGGTTCGGAGACTACGAGACCCTCTCCGACTGGGGCAACGCGTGGCTGAACGAGGGCTTCGCCACGTATTACACGGCGCTCTACGACGAGCACGCCCATGGCGAAGATGCGTTCGCGATGGACCGGCTTTCCATGATGGACGACGTCTTCGCCCAGGACGAGATATATCGACGCCCCATCGTGACGGAGACGTACGCGAAGCCGATCGACATGTTCGACGGCGACTCGTACTCCAAGGGCGGATGCGTCTTGCATATGCTGCGGACCATCTCCGGCAACGAGATGTACCGCGTCGGCGAGGCTGCGTTCTTGAATATCTTCGGCGAACGCAGCGCGAACACGGCGCAGTGGGTGCAGGCCGTCACGCGATCCACGGGCGTGGACATAAGCGGTTTTGCCGATGAGTGGCTCTACCGGGCGGGCTTTCCCGAATACTCGCTATCGTACATCTACGATGCCGCCGCAAAGGATGTGCGTCTCACTGTCGATCAGACTCAGAGCACCAAGTGGAACACGCCGTCGGTCTTCACCATGCCGGTCGACGTGCAGGTGACGACGCCCGATGGCTCTCGCACGACCTTCAAAGTTCGCAACGACCTGCGGCATCAAGTGTTTCACTTCACCGTGCAGTCGCGGCCGGTGATGGTGCTGTGGGACCCCGGACGCAATATCTTGGCGAAGACGACCTTCAAGAAAAGCGACGAGGAATGGATCTACCAACTTGAGCACGCTGCAAGCGTCCTCGACCGGCTAGCCGCGTTCGACGCCTTGTCCGATCGCAACGCTCCGTCACAGGCCGTGACCACGGCGCTCACATCATTCGTGATCACCGAGCCGGTGGCCGACGCGCGCGCGCGAGTCGCGGGCGAACTAAGCCCTGGCCCGCGA
>Ga0208849_1001252_pt1 | contig 18619 bp, 14 predicted proteins | sample NGESurdeep072012_10_FD_184470 | JGI IMG/M metagenome (GOLD analysis project Ga0208849, IMG submission 184470) | Arctic peat soil microbial communities from Barrow, Alaska - NGEE Surface sample 53-3 deep-072012 (SPAdes) | ecosystem: Environmental > Terrestrial > Soil > Wetlands > Peat ... | reverse complement strand
CGCAAAGGAAATGCCCGGTCTATATTGGTTTTGTGGCCGGCTTGATTAGATGCGGCACTAAGGGGATGGCCGCACTTGTTCCGGCCATCCACGTCTTTGGGTCCGATTTGGGTTTAAGACGTGGATGCCCGCGACGAGCGCGGGCATGACGAATAGGGACCTCATCGCGTCACCCGCCTTTGGCGCCCGCCATCAGCTTCTTCATATAGTCGAGCACGGTAGGCGAAGCATGCGCCATGTCGTCGAGCGCGTGGACGATCGCGTCCGCCGTGACCGGGCTGATGTCGATGCCGAGCTTCTCGCTCTCTGCGATAAAATCAGGGTCGTGGTGAGCGGCGTCGAAAGCCGAGCGCAAGGCCGCGAGCCGTTCGGGCGGAACATCCGGCGGGGCTGCGTATGGCCGTGCCATGGTGAGGAGCGGTGTCTCGGCGAACACAATCAACTCGCGCGCTTTGGCGTCGATTGCGAGCTCTCGCGCGGTCGGCACGTTCGGCAGGTCGGGATGGCGCGTGCGCCGCGCGAACTGCACGAGGATGCCGAAGCCGCTATCGGACTTGAGCCATTGCGGCCGTGATGTCTTGACGTAGGAATAATCGAAGGTGCGGCCATCCACCTCGCCGCGCTCGACCGCAAGGACGATGGCGGGCGTGGCGGTATAGCCAAGCACTTGCTTGATGCGGATGCCAATCGTGTCGCGCAGAATTTTTGGCACGTCTGCGTCGGTACCGCCCGCTCCGGTGCCACCGAGCACAAGCGGCGGGGTGTCCGGTTTGCGCGCCTCGGCGATGGTGTGCGCTGGCGCCTTGGGTCCAAGCACCAGCACATAGGCATCGTTGGCATAGCTCGACGACGACCCGACCCAGCCGAATTTGTGCACATCGAAACGCACGTTGGGGTCGACGCCAAGTAGCCCGAGAAGCGGCGTGTCGCGGGCGATGAGGGCGAATGTCGTGCCATCTTTCGGCGCATTGACGTAGGTGTAGTTGGCGGCGCGCATCGAGCCCGCACCGGGCATGTTCTGCACCACGATGTCCGGATGACCCGGAATATATTTGCCGATATAGCGAGCCACCAGCCGCGCCGTGATGTCATACCCGCCGCCAGGGGCGTAGCCAACCAGAAGCGTGATCTGCTTGCCGCGATAGAAATCGGCCACAGCGGCTTGCGCACTCGCGGTGCCGGCAAACGGCGCGGCGAGGCAGGCGGCCGCCAAGCCGCTTACGGCCTGTCTCCGGTCCATCCGGGATCTCCCTACTCAATAACCGCGCAGACGCTCAGGCAGCGAGATTGCCGAAGCGAGCGAGGTTTTGCTTTTGCTTCTCGTTGCGCGGTGCCAACTTGAATAGCCGCGCGGCGGTGCCGCCGAGGATATTGTGCTTCGCCTTCTCGGACAGAAATGGCAGATCCCAAACTGTCGAGGGCAGATCAAAATCCCAGTGCGGATAATCGGAGGCGTACATGAGCTGCGTCTCCGCGTTGATCATGCGGCACGTGCATTCGAGCGCGATCATGTCGACACGCTCCATCGGCTGCGACGCGTAATACATGTCTCGCATGTAATCGCTCGGCTTCTTTTTCAGGAGCGGATATTCGGAAGCCCGCAGCATGAATTCGTGGTCGAGCCGCTGCATCAGGAACGGCACCCAGGCGAGTCCGCCCTCGATCCAGATCACCGGCAGCTTGGGGAAGCGCTCGCCGAGGCCGTTGGTCACCCAGTTGGTCACATGCAGAATATTGAAAAATGGAAAGCCCAGCGCATGCACCGAGGCGAAACGGTTGAGCCCCTTGAACACCGGCTCGCCGACATTGACGGCGGAGTGGAACGCGAGCGCCAGCCCGCGCTCTTCGATGGCGCGGAACACCTTCATGTTGGCGTTGTGATGGATCGGCAAAGTGCGCGCCGAGGTTACCAGAAAACCGGTCACGCCCTTGCAGTCGCCGAAAGTCTCGATCTGACGCAACGCCTCGTCAGGATCGGTGATCGGCAGCGACAGCATTGAATAGAGCCGCCCATCGCTCTCCGGCAGCGCCTTCTCGACAAGCCAGCGGTTATAGGCCCAGCACAGCTCGATCTCCATTTCGGTCGATGGATGCAGTCCGACCGCAAGCAGCATGGTCGGAAACAGGCACGAATAGTCGACGCTCATCGCGTCCATCCAGCGCCGGCCGAGTTCGACGTCGCGCATCTTGCCGGATTGCGTCTTCTCCGAAGACCTCAGCGGATAGCGCGTGATGCGGCCGCCCATATCCTGAAAGCTCACCTGGCTCGGCGTCAGCGTCTGCCGGCCCTTGGCGCGGCCCGCGAGCACAAGCTGACGCAGCACCTCGTTTTCGATGAACGGCAGGAATTCGTCGAAGCACTCGTTCTCGTAATGGTGCGAATCAACGTCGGCGATCAGGAGGTCGTCGAGCTTGCGCTCATGGGCCTGGCGGCGAGCGTGGGCCAAAAGACGGCTGGTATCGAGTTCTTCGACGGACACGCGGCGGCCGCGATCGGCGAGAAGGTCCATTGGCAAAGCTCCGGCGAAATGTGGTGCAGATCGATGTGGCGCACATAACGAATGCGCCGCGCCGAGATTGCTCGGCGCGGCGCCAGATTGACGCGTTTTGGCGGGAAAAGCCACCCGTCAGCAGCAGGCTGAAGCGGCTGGGATATTTCTACGTCCGGTGAGGACTTACCACCAGCGGCAATGCCGATGTCCGTTGACCCACCAGCAGCGCCAGTGGTGACCATAACCCCAGCGGCGATAGCCCCAGCCGCGGTGGCCCCAACCGCGGTGGCCCCAGCCGCGATAACCCCAACCATGCCCCCAATGCCGCCACTGGACTTGCGTCACTGCGCCGTGGTCGGCGGCAACGCCTGTAGGCAACGACGCCGCGGGAGCGGCCTGCGCTGCCGACGCAACCGCGAGCATCGCTGCGGCCACCAAGCCTGCAAACACTGTTTTTCTCATCTGAACCTCCTTGGAAGCGAACGAACGTCCGCTGTATTTAGTAGACTCAAACATGATGGCGGTTCGGCGGCACGAAGAAAAAGAGTCTGTTTGCACCGCAGCACATCTGAACAAATAGTCAGAATTCAGTGCGTGAGCACAGATTAACAAAAATTAAGAATCGTCTTGACCGAAGACTCAACCGAGGTCAAAGAGCGCGATCGCGTTATCGCGGCCAATCTTGCGGCGATCGATTTCAGCGATGTCGGCGCTGTCGAACCAGGTTGCTCCCTGCGTGTGATCCTCGAATGGATAATCGACTGCGAACAACAAACGATCGGCACCGAGCGTCAAGATCGCGTGGACGAGCGACGGGGTGCAAAAATGACCGCTGGTCGTCACATAAAAATTTTCGCGAAAATAGTCGCCCATCGCCCGCTTCGCCGGACGGCCCGGCACCTTGTTGAGGCGATGATCGAGCCGCCACAGATCGTAAGGGATGCGCTCGCCGAGATGACCGAGCACGATCGTCAGCGCTGGAAATTCATCGAACAGGCCGGAGCCCATCAGCTTGAGCGCATGGATCGCCGTTTCCTCAGCAAAACCCCAAGGCGAGCCGACGAGATAAGGATGGCCTTCGTAAGCTTGGCGGCGGCTCGGCAACGGATCGCGCGGATGCAGGTAAAATGGCACGCCAAGCCGCTCGAGTTCGGCCCAGAATGGCCGGTATTGCGGCAGGTCGTAGTAGACCGCGGTGTCAGCCGCGCCGACCTGTGAAAAGCCATTGACCAGAACGCCCTTGAATTTGAGGTCGCGCACGCAACGCTTCAGTTCCGCGCTGGCCGCACCTGGATCCTGCATCGGCAAGGCACCGAGAGCGGCGAACCGATCCGGCCGCTTGGCGACAATTTCCGCCAGCGCGTCGTTCGCCTTGCGGGCGATTTCGACGGCCTTGGCAACATCAAAGATACCTTGAACGGCATTCGAGTTGAGCGACAGCACCGCCATCTCGATGCCGTTTGCGTCCATTTCAGTCAGCCGCGCCCCGAAAACATCGAGCAGCTTGCCGGACAGCGCGGACCAATACGGCCCCGGATAACGGGCCTCGCTGCCCTTGGTCTCTTCGATGCGGAAATGTTCTTCGACCGCGACTTTGCCCTGCATCGTCGTTTTCTCCGGCTCGCACTCGATCGGGAACCTGCGATAAGATGCCAGCAAAGTCACGCAGGATCGCACGGCCATGATCACATCAGGCAACATCGTTCTGCAGCGCGACGGCGAGCGCGAGTTCGACGCCTATCTGGCGCAGTCCGCGGGCGCCGGGCCGAGCATTGTCATCTTCACCGAGATGTTCGGCATGGCCCGGCACAATTTCGAGATGGCGGACGCCTATGCGCGGCGCGGCTTTCACGCGCTGGTGCCGAACCTCTATTGGCGTTCGCCCTACCCCGGCGAGCTTGGCTACGACGAACCGGACCGCTCAGCCGCGTTTGCGCGGCTTGCGGCCTTCGATGTGGATGCGGGCGGTCGCGACATCGTTACGGCAGTCAATTGGCTGCGTGGCCAGCCGTCGGCGAACGGCAAGGTCTTCGCGCTTGGTTTCTGCGCCGGCGGCCGCATGGCGTTCGTCGCGGCGGCGCGCGCCGGCGTCGACGCCGCGGTGTCATTCTATGGGATGGGCATCGCCCAGCATGCCGATGAGTTCGCCACCGCGCGGTGTCCAGTGCATTTGCACTATGGTCTGAAGGATCCGCACATTCCTCAGCCTGAAGTCGACGAGGTTATGCGGCTGGCGCAAGGCCGGTCCAATATCGAAATCTTTCTGTACGCCGGTGCCGGGCATTCATTCTTCAACCCGATCCGGCCCGGCTACCACGCTGCTTCCGCCAAGATCGCCGACGAGCGTCTTGAGGGACTGCTCGAACGGGTCTGCCCGGTCGTCGCGACAGCGTGAGCTCGGCGCGGACTCATAAATGCTAGCGATCTCGGTGTCCGCTGCCGGGGCGATAACCTGACAGAGCAGCACGATGTTCAACCGGTCGAAAATGACCCCTTAGAGACATCAGCAGCGACTTCTTTTTGCGATGCGAAATGCCCGGACTCGGGCATATACCTGAAAAGGCGTCTTATTCCGGCAAGCAGGCCTCTCGCCACGCTTCGCCGAATGGCTTGAATACGGTTGGATCAAGCTCGGCATAACGCGCTGTGCCGCGGATCGTGAAGGAGGGTTCGCGCTCCAACACGGTAAGCGCCATAGCCTTGGCATCCGCGGCTCGGCCGAGCCGAATGAGCGCGCCTGCCAAAATCGCACGAGGAAGACTATACACGGGATTAGCATCTACGACATTCTGAGCCGCCTCCGCTGCCTCACCGTATTTTCGGCTATAAAAATAGGCGACCGACAGAGCGTGGTTCGCTCGCCAGATTAATTGGTCAAACCGACCAAGCCGCAGCGCAAGCTGCGCCCGTTCAATGGCTAAGTCGGGCTTGCCTGTCCACGCGAGGATGGCGGCGCTCCAACAGAGCACAAAAATATTGCAATTGCTTAGTTCCATTGCGCGATCGAACACCTGCAATGCCGTCGCGGTATCGTGCCCATCATAGGCGAGCACAAGAGCAGCAACCGCAAGGGCTGTTGCATCGTCGTTACCGAGCCTTACCGCAGCACGCGCGTGGCGAATTGCAGCAAGACGATCTTCCTCACGAAGTCCTCCACGGCCAAAGCGTGAATGCATACACCAACTCATATACGCATGCGCAGCGCTGTAATCCGGTTCCAGCCTTAGCGTTTCCTCAAGCAGCGGAATTGCCTTGGCGGCTTCGGCCGGCATCCCGGCAAAGACGAGCGGCTGGGATTGCAGTAGGAGATCGTATGCGTTGAAAGAGTTGGGTCGTTTACGCCGAATGCGATCGAATTCGACTTTTCTTAGGCTCGGCTCTATTGCGCCCACCACACACATGGTGATTTCGTCTTGCAAGGCGAAGACATCCTCCAGCACGCGATCGTATTGTTCGGCCCAAAGATGTGTACCGCTTTCGGCATCGATGAGTTGGGCGCCGATGCGAATACGATTTCCGGATTTCCGGACGCTGCCCTGAACCACGTAGCGCACGCCGAACTTACGCCCAACTTCGTCAAGGGGCGCGGCTTTGTTCTTGTAGATGGAGGTTGAGTTTCGCGAGATGACGGAAAGCCATTTGATGCGCGAAAGCCCAGTCACGATTTCTTCGACCATCCCGTCGGCGAAATAATCCTGCTGTGGGTCTCCGCTCAAGTTGGTGAACGGCAGAACCGCAATCGACGGCCTATCGCCCAACCCCGACCGGGCGGCGGGCTCAACCTGTAATGCGGCGACCCGGTCGACGCCTTGTGCAGCGCCGAGCGGTCCGATGAACCGATAGCCGCGGCGCGGCAGCGTTTCGATCCAACGCTCGCCGCCGGGCTCCTCCGCGAGGACACGACGGAGCGCAGCAATCTGAACGGTGAGGTTGCTGTCTTCGACAGCGAGGCCAGGCCATGCCGCCTCGATCAACGCATCCTTCAACACCGGCGTGCCGGAACGTTCGACCAGCGCGCGCAACAATGCGACCGCCCGCCGGCCGAGCGGCAGGGCCTCGTTGCCGCGAAACAGGATTTCCGCCTCCGAATCTAAGCGAAAGGGCCCGAAAGCATGGATCGCTATGCCTGTCATTTAATCGAAATTCGCAGCCTTTTCCGAGTTTTTTCCGACCCGCTTCGCGACTTCCGCGCCGAACGGGGACAAGGTGCCCGTGTTGCTCACAGCAGCCCCGAACTGGAGGACAAGCCATGACCGTACACGATATCGTCGGCTACTGGACCTCGACGATGGTGTTCATGACCTTCGTCACGAAGGATATGCGGCTTCTGCGGGTCCTCGGCCTCGTCAGCAACGTCGCATTTCTCAGCTATGGCCTCCTTACCTGGCTCCCGCCGGTGTTTTGCCTCCATCTTGTTCTGCTGCCGATAAACGCCATTCGGCTCGGCGAGATTCTGCGAGCGGAAGGCTACCGCGCGTCGCTTCATCGGCTGGCGGCAACGGCGATGAAATTCCATTCGGCCTCCCAAGCCGATCGTCGGCTGGCGGCCTGACCACACTAAAGTCAATCCATAACCTTGTGGAGATAACAACATGATCAAGACCCCGCTTTGCGACCTCTTCGGTATCGAAATTCCAGTCATCCTGGCCCCGATGGGCACCTGCACGTCGGCAGAGCTTGCCGCTGCGGTGTCGAATGCCGGTGGCTTAGGCGGGATCGGCTCGCTGTTCCGCAGTCCGGGCGCTGTCAAGCGCGACATCGAGGTGGTGCGCAAACTCACGAGCCAGCCGTTCGCCATCAACCACATTCCGCAAGCCATGCATCCTGAAGTATTCGCCTTTGCGCTTGCGGCGCGGCCGGCGGTCATGTCGTTCACACTTGCCGATCCAGGCGATCTGGTTCAGCAAGCCCATGACGTTGGTGCGCTGGTGATGGTCCAGGTGACGAACGTCGCGCAGGCGGTTGAGGCCGCGCGCCGTGGCGTCGACGTGATCAGCGCGCAAGGCAGCGAGTCCGGGGGCTATTGCGGCGATGTCAGCACCATGACGCTGGTGCCGCAGGTCGTTGACGCAGTATCGCCAATTCCCGTCGTCGCCTCGGGCGGTATTTTTGATGGCCGCGGCGTTGCGGCTGCGCTGATGCTTGGTGCCGTCGGGGTCAATCTCGGCACGCGATTTATTGCTTCAAAGGAAGCACCGGCGCAGCAGGAGTGGAAACAAGCGATCGTCGACGCAAAATCGGAAGATGTTATCAAGGCGGACGTGCTCAACGAGATCAGCCCGGTGCCAGGCGCCGTCGGTTATCAGACCGTGCTGCGTTCGCTGCCGACGCCGTTTCTCACCGAATGGAGCGCCAAGCGTGAGGAGGCGCGACAAGAACGCGACCGGCTGCGGGCTCAGATCGTCTCGACGACTCAGGCGGGGCGTCAACATGAATGCTTGCTGACCGCCGGTCAGACCGCCGGAGGCATTAAGGAGATACTGCCCGTCGCTGAGATCATGCGCCGCCTGATGGTTGAAACCGAAGCCGCGCTCGCGAAATCCACGAGCATAAGCGGAAAAACATAGCCACTGCCCACGCTTCCCGCCTGGGCCGGCGTGCGCCCGAGTGTGCGTTACGCATCCAAGGCTGTCCATGCTCTTGTCTAGGGCGCGGGTAATTTCGGGCGCCGATCCGCCTTAGCAAAGCATGCGTTTTTGCTGCACTTGCTCACGGCAGAATCTGGCACAAAGCGGACATGCCCATGCTCATCCGGCGTTGTCCGCTTTGGACCTAAGCCGACCTTGCCGCTTTGCGAGTGCGCGCCCTAGAGCAGGCCGCGTTCAGAACAGACTGCCCTGCCCTTCGCCGCCGTCGGACCGGCGGCGGCGGCGCCTGATCGACAGCGGAGCGGTTTCGGCGGGCGGCGTCATCCGCGCGTCACCGGCGACAGCGCCGACGCGGCCATCGGAAAATTCGATGTCGATCCGCATTCCGGTGCTGACGGCGGCGGCGGCGCGCAGCGGGTGGCCGCTCCCATCGCGCACCAGCGCGAAGCCGCGATCGAGAACGCCGCGATAGGAATAGGCTGCGAGCAGTCCGGCGGCACGATCGAGACGCGCGGCGTGCCGGTCAAGAACGACATCGAGCGCGCGCGCGGCGCGCCCAGCGAACGTGGCAACGCGCTCGTTCTGGCGCGCGATCCGCGTGCGCGCAGCGGCGATATTGGCGGCGAGGCTCGCCTGCAGGCGCTGCGCAAAACTCGTGTAGCGATCGCGGCGCCGTTCGAGATAACTGCGCATCAGGCTGGCGTTCAGTCTGACGCCAAGCCTTGAAAAGGCGACGTGGTGGCTGTGGGCATTGGCGCGCAACGCACGCGGTAGCCTTGCCGCGGCGTGATCGAGCCGCTGTCGCGGCAGCGCCAGCAATTCGTCGGCGTCCGGCAGCGCGCGCGCGGCGGCGCGAAGCTCGGTTCGCCGCGCCTCCTGATTGCGCCGCCAGCAGGCAATGGCGCGGCGCGCCAGCGAATCGACATCGAGCAAAAGTTCGGCACGCACCGGCACCGCCATCTCGGCGGCCGCGGTCGGCGTCGGCGCGCGGCGGTCGGCGGCGAAATCGATCAGCGTCACGTCGGTCTCATGACCGACAGCGGAAATCAGCGGAATGAAGCTTTCGGCCGCGGCGCGCACCACGATCTCCTCGTTGAACGACCAGAGATCTTCCAGCGAGCCGCCGCCGCGGGCGACGATAATGAGATCGGGTCGCGGCGGCAGGCCCCCACCCTTCCCTCCCCCGCTTGCGGGGGAGGGTAAGGCAGGGGGCAGCGCGTTGAAGCCGGTGATGGCGGCGGCAACCTCGGCGGCAGAGCCCTCGCCCTGCACCTTGACAGGCCAGAGCAGCACGCGGCGCGGAAACCGGTCGGCGAGCCGGTGCAGGATGTCGCGGATCACGGCGCCGTCGGGCGAGGTCACGACGCCGATGATGGTTGGCAGCGTCGGCAGGAGCTGCTTGCGCGCCTCGTCGAACAGGCCTTCGGCCGCGAGCCGCTGCTTGCGCTCCTCCAGAAGCGCCATGAGCGCGCCGAGGCCTGACGGCTCCAGGGTCTCGACGACGATCTGATAGCTCGAACGGTTCGGATAGGTGGTGAGCCTGCCGGTGACGATGACCTCAAGCCCCTCTTCCGGCTTGATCCGCATTCGGCCAAAGGAGCCGCGCCAGATCACGGCATCAATTTTGGCGGTCTCGTCTTTGAGCGCGAAATAGGCATGGCCGGAAGAATGCGGGCCTTTGTAACCCGACACCTCGCCGCGCACTCGGACGTAACCGTAGGTGTCTTCGACCGTGCGCTTGAGCGACGCCGACAATTCGGAGACGGTCAGTTCCGGCAGGTTGAGCCGCGGTTCGTTCATCGCCATCGCGTTCTGCACAGGATCGCCGGCCATGTTGACGAACCGGCTCGCTCCGTGGCGATTAGTGCTGTTCATCGCGAGTGCGGGTCAAGTCCCGGGTGAAATCGCGGTCAATCCGATCCCCCACCCCTTCGCCAAGGTGCTGCGGCGCATGAATATTCTGCTGTTGGGCTCCGGTGGGCGCGAGCATGCGCTGGCCTGGAAGATGGCGGCGAGCCCGCTCACTGAGCGACTCATTTGCGCACCCGGCAATGCCGGCATCGCGCAGGACGCCGAATGCGTCGCGCTCGATATCGCCGACCATGGCGCCGTCGTCGCCTATTGCCGCGCCAACAGGATCGAACTCGTCGTGGTCGGACCGGAAGGCCCGCTCTGCGCCGGCATCGTCGATGACCTGGAGGCCGCCGGCATCAAGGCATTCGGCCCGACACGCGCCGCGGCGCGGCTCGAAGGCTCGAAGGGCTTCACCAAGGATCTGTGTCGCGCCAACAATATCCCCACGGCGGCTTATGAACGCTTCCGCGCCGCCGATCCGGCCAAGGTCTACGTGCGCGCACGTGACGCGCCGATCGTGGTAAAGGCTGACGGGCTTGCCGCCGGCAAAGGTGTGATCGTCGCGCAAACGCCCGCCGAGGCCGAGTCCGCAATCGACATGATGTTCGGCGGCGCGATCGGCGAGGCCGGCGCGGAAGTCGTCATCGAGGAATTTCTGCAAGGCGAAGAAGCCTCGTTCTTCGCGTTGTGCGACGGCGACAACGCCATCGCATTCTCGACAGCGCAGGATCACAAACGCGCGTTCGACGGCGACGAGGGTCCGAATACCGGCGGCATGGGCGCTTATTCGCCGGCGCCGAATATCGATGACGCGATGAGCGCGCGCGTCATGGCTGAGATTATCATGCCGACCCTGCGGGCGATGAAGGCCATGGGCGCGCCCTATAAGGGCGTGCTCTACGCGGGCTTGATGATCACGGCCGATGGGCCAAAGCTGATCGAATACAACGCGCGCTTTGGCGACCCAGAATGTCAGGTGCTGATGCTCCGCCTAATGTCTGATCTGGTGCCGGCGCTACTGGCGAGTCGCGACGAACAGCTCAAATCGTTCGATCTGCGCTGGTATTCGCAATCCGCGCTCACCGTGGTGATGGCCGCCGACGGCTATCCGGGCGCGTACGCACGCGGGTCGGTGATCGAGGGCCTGGACGACGCGGCCAAAGTCGAAGGCGTGGAGATCTTTCATGCCGGAACCAAGGCCGAAGGCGGCAAAATCCTCGCCAACGGCGGACGTGTGCTCGATGTCTGCGCGCGCGGCGACAGCGTCCGCCAGGCGCAATCGCGCGCCTACGAGGCCGTCGCGCGCGTGCGTTGGCCCGAAGGCTTCTGCCGCCACGACATCGGCTGGCGCGCGATCGAGCGCGAGTCCAACTGACGCCCGTTTTGGCCGATCTCTCCCGCCTGCCGCCCGACCAACGCAGCCCAGCTCTCTGGTATTCGGCATCAAACGCCTCGACCGCGACCGGCCATCGTGGGTAACATGGGCGATATCCAAAACACGGCGAGCGAATAACGCGGGAGGAACATCATGACGATCAAGCGACGCGACTTGCTGACCGGGGGCGCCGGCATCGCTGCGGGCATGGCCGCAGCCGGACTCCCGGCGCCGGCGCAGGCGCAATCCACCGTCAAGTGGGACCGCGAAGCCGACGTCGTCGTCATCGGCTCGGGCGCCTCCGGGACGACCGCGGCCATCGCGGCACGCGAGGGCGGCTCATCGGTGATCCTGGTTGAAGCGGAAAACCACACCGGCGGCCACGCCATTTGCAGCGGGGGCAATGTGCCGCTCGGCGGCGGCACCAGCGTTCAAAAGAAGTGGGGCGTCAAGGATTCGCCCGACCTGGTGTTCCAGGACTTGACCGACTGGTCGGTCGTCGAGCCGAACGGCGCCGCCGATTACCGCTTGAACGATCGCGAGGTGATCCGCGCCTTCGCCGACAATTGCGCGGCGACCTGCGAGTTTCTGCTCGCCCACGGCGTCGTGTTCGTCGACAAGGCTCCGGATAAGCTCGGCGGCAATTCGGTCGGCAACTCGATACCGCGCGAGATGCACGCCGCGGCGATGGACTGGCCCCTGATCCAGACCGGCAAGCCGGCCGCAGCGGATAAGCGTGCGACCATGTCGACCGGCAACGGCCTGATGCAGCCGCTCGCCGCGGCGGCGCGAAAAGCCGGCGTCGAGGTTTTGCTGAGGCACCGGATGACGGCGCTCCATCGCGAGATGCCGCACTCCGGACCGGTACTCGGCATCACCGTCGACAACGACGGCAAGACGCTCAACATTCGCGCGCACAAGGCGGTGATCGTCGGCACCGGCGGATCGACCAGCAATATCAACTTCCGCCGCATGTTCGATCCTCGCCTGACCGAGGAATATTGCGGCGCGGCCGGACAGCCGTGGTCGACCCAGGACGCCAGCGGCGAGCTTGCCGGCATGGCGATCGGCGCATCGCTGTGGGGGCTGTCGAATTTCAGCGCCGAGTTCGGCGACGGCATCACCAAGGCGGGCAACGTCGGCGCGCAATACGTCTACGTGAACCTGCGCTGGTACCCGGGCAGCGAGGTTTTCAGCAAGGCGCGTGCGACCGGCCTGCATGTCGGAGACTGGCAGGACCTCGTGCTGGTCAACATGATCGGCAACCGCTTCTACGACGAAACCGCACGCCAGTTCAGCTCCGGCGACTACGAATCGATGCTGCCCTATAATCCGCGCAGCTGGAAGAATGGCAGGAATCTGAAATTCAATCCCAATGGTTTTCTTGATGCGGCGCTTGCCGGCGTCGGCGACGGACACAATGGCGGCGGCCCGATCTGGGCGATCTTCGACGCCGACGCGGTGGCGCGCGAGAAATGGGATCCGAAGCCGCCTAACGTTGATTTCGAGGCCGGTTTCTTCTTCACCGCCGACACGATCGAGGAACTGGCGAAGAAGATCGTGATGAAATACCAGCGCGTGCCGATGCCGCCGGAGAATCTCACGGCGACCATCGCGCGCTACAACAGCTTCGTTGATTCAGGCGTGGACGAAGATTTCAGCAAGCCCAAGCCGCTCTACAAGATCGCCAAGCCGCCGTTCTATGCCGGCTGGTCAACGCCGGTGCCGCACGACACCCGCGCCGGCCTGCGCATCAATGGCAAGTGCCAGGTCGTCGACATGAACGGCGAAGTCATTCCGGGGCTTTATTGCGGCGGCGAATCCGCCGGCGGCTTCAGCCTGCACGGGCTGGCGCGCGCCACCTGTCAGGGCTTCATCTGCGGCACGCACGCCACCGCGGAGGCGCGGCGCACCTGACGCTTGCCCAACGCCAGACGTTGTTCCAGGACGGAGTTCGGGGCGGTAAATGGATCGACTTGATCGAATTCCGCTCTAAAATTCCGTCATGACAACGATCGACCGCCAGAGCGCATTTTCCGGCACCCGCGAGGTCGCCGAACGGCTGCGCTTCGATGTTGCGCGGCTCGAAGCTTATCTGCGCGATCACGTGGCAGGCTTTGCGGGGCCCGTGCTGGTGAGGCAGTTCAAGGGCGGCCAGTCGAACCCGACCTATCTGATCGAGACGCCATTGCGCCGCTACGTGCTGCGGCGGAAGCCGCCTGGAAAACTCCTGCCTTCGGCTCACGCCGTGGATCGCGAGCACCGCATCATCAGCGCGCTCTACGCGCAGGGCTTTCCGGTCGCCGAACCGGTGCTGTATTGCGCCGACGACAGCATCGTCGGCACCGCGTTCTTCGTCATGGCCCATGTCGATGGCCGAGTGTTCTGGGAGCCACAAATGCCGGGCTCCAATCCGGCCGAACGCGCCGCGGTGTATGACGCGATGAACGCGGCGCTGGCGCGGCTGCACAGCTATGATCCGGCGGTGATTGGACTTGGCGACTACGGCCGTGGCGAGAACTACGTGGCGCGGCAGGTTGACCGCTGGTCGAAACAGTACCGCGCCTCGCAGACCGAAACGATCGAGGCGATGGAGCGCTTGATCGCCTGGCTCCCCGCGCATCTGCCGCCGCAGCAGCCGCCGCGCGTCGTCCACGGCGACTACCGGCTCGACAACATCATCCTCAAGCTCCACGTGCCGGACATCGCCGCCGTGCTTGATTGGGAGCTCTCGACGCTCGGCGATCCGCTCGCCGATTTCTCCTATCATCTGATGCAATGGCACATGCCGCCGTCGGACGCCGGCACCGGCTCGCTGGTCGGGCAGGATCTGGCGGCGCTCGGCATTCCCACGCTCGACGCCTACGTCGATGCCTATGTCAGGCGCACCGGACTCGATCCGCGCCCGCATCTGCCGGTCTATTTCGCCTACAATTTCTTTCGGCTCGCCGCGATCCTCCAAGGCATCGTCGGCCGGGTGCGCGATGGCACCGCGACCAGCGCCTACGCGGCGGCGAAGGCCGAGATGGTCGGGCCGCTGGCGGCGAAAGCGTGGAGCTTCGCCGTCGCGGCCGGCGCATGAAAACCTTCGCGCTCGCGCTCGGCTCCGGCGGTGCGCGCGGGCTCGCCCATATCGCGGTGATCGAGGCGCTCGACGACATGGGCGTCAAGCCTACGGCCATTGCCGGGGCTTCGATCGGCGCGCTGATCGGCGCGGCATATGCCGCGGGGATCAGTGGGCATGACATCCGCCGCCACGTGCTCGGGATTGCGCATAAACCGAACGAGACGCGGCGCCGCTTGCTCGCGGCGCGCTCCGGCTCGTTCGCCAATCTGCTGTCCGGCCTATTCGGCCAGGCAACACTGCTCGACCCGGAGAAATTCTGCACGCAGTTCCTGCCGGACAGCGTGCCCGCGGATTTTGCCGCGCTGCAAATTCCCCTCACCGTCATGGCAACCGACCTGCATCGGCGCGCCGAAGCGCCGCTGAATTCCGGCGCACTACGTCCCGCCATCGCCGCCTCGCTCGCCATCCCTGGCCTGTTCCGGCCGGTGACGATCGACGGCCGCATCCTGATCGACGGCGGCACCACCAATCCGCTGCCATTCGATGTTCTGTTCGGGCGTGCCGACCTTGTCGTTGCGGTCGATGTGTTCGGCATTCCGGCAGCGGAGCGCGACGACATGCCGGGCACCTGGGAAGCCGTCTACACCACGATCCTGGTGATGGGCGGCGCCATCCTCGCCGCCAAGCTCGCGCACGCGGCACCGGATTTGCTGATCCGGCCGAACGTCACCATCTTCCGCACCCTCGATTTCCCGCAGGCGACCGCGATCCTGCGCGCCGCCGAGGCGGTCAAGGCCGAGGTGAAGGACAAGCTCGGCGCATTGTTAGGTTGAGCCGTCATCGCGGTCGAGCGCGCGCAGCTTCAGAGTCGTCTTGCCGATGCCGGCTCATAGTCGACAATCCCGAAAAGCCGGCATGCCGGTGCGCCGCACCGGCCGACGCAATGTGTCAAAACCGACCGTGAGCAGGCGCAGCACAATTGCGGATTATTCGATCGGCTCGTTGACGCAGCCTTGAAGCGTCAACTGTCGGACAGCATGAAAAATCGTCCGGGAGATCATCCCGCCGGAGCATTTTCGACGGTTGAGACTGCCGATCTGGCACATCCTCCATGGATGTCAGCGCGAAAGAGTGCGCCTTATGAACGTCCGGCCAGAGCCGCCTCTTCTCCCGCCGCATCGTTAAACGCATCATTGCCGATGTCGATGCGCACCCAGGAAATCTCCCCGGTGTAGCGTCCAAAGGGGGTTTCATAGTCCTCAGTAACTGGAGCCCCGTTATCGATGCCGATATCGGTGAAGTCATCGGCCGAGAAGACAAACGGCACCGTGCGCGAAATCCGCGCTTCTCCAACTTTCTTGCCGTCGACAAAAAGGGTACCCATACCACCCTTGCCGACGCCGCCTCCGTCGTATTTGAACCCGTACCGTATGGTGTGCTTACCGGGCGCCAACGGCTGCGTTGCACGTGCATAAACGTGGTCGAACCCGAAGAAACTATAGCAATGCGCCGGCACGCCGCTTTTCAGATATAGACCCCACCCACCGAACCGTCCACCTTGGACAATGATGACACCACTCGCCTTTGCATCGGGCACGGTGATTTCGGCAGTTACCGCATGCGATTTGTTTTTGATATCGAGAACCGTGTTCTCGTTCATGTGACTCATGCCGGGATACAATGTCTGCGACATACGCCCTGCCAGAAGATCGGGTCGTCCCGCAAGGGCCGGGATAGCCCGCTCGATTCTGCGGTCATCCAGCGGGAACACATTGTATTTGGCGCCCTCCAATAGGAAGAGTTGTTGTAGCTCCTTCAATTTCGCGGGGTTCTGCGCGGCAATGTTATTCGCCTGGGTCCAGTCATCGGGAGCATAGAGCTCCCAAACGTCGTTCTCGATTTTTGGAAGCGGTACATTCAAAAGCCAGGGTGTGCTGTGCCTGGTGCAAGCTGTCCATCCCTCGTGGTAGATGCCACGATTGACGAACATCTCGAAATATTGCGTCGTGTGCCGTTCAGCCGCCTTCGTATCGTCAAACGAATAGGCGAAGCTGGTGCCTTCGATCGGCTGCTGCTGAATGCCGTCCACGAACTCTGGCGCCGGCAACTTCGTCGCCTCTAGGATGGTCGGCACGACATCAATCACATGGCAAAACTGATGGCGCAATTCGCCCTTGGCTTTGATGCCGGCCGGCCAGTGAACAATCATGCCATTGCGCGTGCCGCCCCAATGGGAAGCAACTTGCTTAGTCCATTGGTAGGGCGTGTCCATGGCATGTGCCCAACCGACGGGATAATGGGGATACGTCATCGGGCCGCCGATCTCGTCGAGATGTGGCAGGATTTGCGATGCGCTCTGCACAATGCCGTTCAGAGCCGCCAATTCGTTAAGAGCGCCCTGAGGGCCGCCTTCGCCGCTGGCGCCGTTATCGCCGAGAATGTAAAGGAATAACGTGTTGTCGGCTTGGCCCATTGCTTGCAGCGCGTTCACAATGCGCCCGACCTGAACGTCGGTATGATCGGCGAACCCCGCATAGGCTTCCATCAGGCGCGCCGCCACTCGCTTTTCGTCGGCTGACAAGGAATCCCATGTCGGTATTTCTTGGGGCCGTTCCGTCAACCGAGCGTCCGACGGAATTACACCAAGCTGCTTTTGTCGCGCGAATATTTGCTCGCGCTGCTTATCCCAACCTGCATCGAATTTGCCGCGATACTTTTCCATGTATGGTTTCGGCACATGAAACGGCGCGTGCACGGCACCGTATGACACATAGGCGAAAAAGGGCTTATCCGGCGTCATCACCTTTTGCTCACGCATGTAGGCGATTGCGCGTGTCGTCATGTCCTCGCTGAAATGATAGTGGGGCTCGTCCGGCGTCGGCACCGGTTCTGTCCCATTGAACAGCGTCGGTTGCCACTGGTTGGTTTCGCCACCGATGAACCCATAGAATCGCTCGAAACCATCCCCCGTCGGCCAACGATCGAAGGGGCCGGAGGTGCTCGTTTCCCACACCGGCGTCTGATGCATCTTGCCGAAGGCGGCGGTGTTGTAACCGTTGAGCTTAAGCACCTGCGCGATCGTCGCCGCGCTGTCGGGCCGCACCGACGTGTAGCCAGGGAATCCCGTGGCGAGTTCCGTAATCGACGCCATGTTAACCGAATGATGGTTGCGTCCAGTCAGCAGGGCTTGACGTGTCGGTGAGCACAGCGCGGTGGTATGGAAGCGAGTATAGGTCAATCCTCCCTTCCCGAGCTGCTCCGCAACCGGCATGTTGCACGGTCCGCCATAGGCGCTCGATGCGCCAAAACCCATGTCGTCGAGCAGCACGATGACAATGTTCGGTGCGCCCTGCGGGGCGCGCAACGGCTGAATAGTTGGCGCGCGCGCATCACGCGCGTCGAACGCAGCGGCGCCTCTCGATTTCTGCTGCGGGATCGGCAGCACCGTCCGGCTGTCAATCGGCGTCTGCCCCCTTGCGCCGGTTATGGATCCGAATGCCGTGAGCAGCGCACCTCTGGCAGTCGTCAACAGCAGCTTGCGTCGATTCATGTGCAGCCTCCCTCCATCGTGTTTGTGATGTTATCAGCCCGCGCAAGACGCAACGAAATCCGACATGGCTTCGATGTATCGATCGGCCGAGTATGTCGCGCCGCCGGCTAGTATATAACGCCAGCATAGCGCAAATTTTGTGTCAGCAGCTAGACACCCCAATGGTGATCCGCCAGCCTTGGCAATTCGTATTGGTTGTGCGGCACAGCGAACTGTCCACCAGAAACGTCGTGATGGGGCATTCTCTGCCGAATTTCTCCGTCCGCGACATGTCCGTTTTTAACCCAAACGCTGATACGGCGGCGCGTAGCCGAAACCTGCGCTCTGTTACGCGCGCCTGTTTCACTGCCACAATTCGAAAATGCCTGCACTCGCCGCACCTTAGCAGACGAAATGCGAATCATGGCAGCAATGTCACAATTGCCCACTCGCGAATCAAACAAACAGCGAAAAAATACTCTCGCCAGATCAGAGAGATGGCGCAGCTCTGCGGAACTTCTTGAATTCGCACTGCGCGACGAACTAAAAGACATCATCCTGCTCGTCTAAAGGGACGTCAACCGGTGACGGCCGATTGATGCGAGCGGGGGCGGTGCCCGGGATGGGGTTCGTTACCTCATTCCGAGGCGGTTCGGAAACTCGCCCGGCCTGCCACGACGCAGGTCTGCCAGGAGCTGGCTGCCCGGGGCGCGG
>Ga0208849_1001251_pt1 | contig 18621 bp, 11 predicted proteins | sample NGESurdeep072012_10_FD_184470 | JGI IMG/M metagenome (GOLD analysis project Ga0208849, IMG submission 184470) | Arctic peat soil microbial communities from Barrow, Alaska - NGEE Surface sample 53-3 deep-072012 (SPAdes) | ecosystem: Environmental > Terrestrial > Soil > Wetlands > Peat ... | reverse complement strand
TCATAGCCGGCCTCGCGCAGGATCTCGTCGCTGTGCTCGCCGAGGCCGGGCGGCCGCTTCGGGCAGACCTTGTTGCTGCCGTCGATCCAGATCGGGCTGTTGACGGTGAGCATGGTGTCGCCCTCGAACGGCACCAGCACGTTGTTCTCGATCATCTGCCTGTCGTCCGGCAGGTCGTCGAGGATGCCGACCACGCCGAATACCAGGCCGTTGCCGTCGAGGATCTGGCGCCATTCGGCGAGATCCCTGGTGGCAAAGATCTGGTCGAAGATCCTGATCAATTCCAGCGATCGCGCATGGCGGTCGGCCTTGGTGGCGAATCGGGCGTCGGTGATGAAGTCCTCGCGTCCGATGCAGCGGGCCAGCGCCGGCCACTGCCGCTCCTCGTTGAGCAGCGACAGGATGATCCAGCGTCCGTCCCGGCACTGGTAGTGGTTGGTCACCGCGTTCAGGGCATGTTCGCGGGTGCGCCGCTCGCTGAATTTCGCGCCGCATAATCGGGCCTGGGCGAGCACGCCATTGGCCCAGACGCCGTTGGCCATCAGGTTCGAGCTGACATGCGAGCCCTTGCCGGTGCGCTCGCGCTTGTAGAGCGCGGTGACGATCGCGCCATACAGCGCCATCGCGCAAGGGTGGTCGCCCATGCCGGCGACCGAGCGCGCCGGCGTCGCCGCGGTATCGGCGCGGACCAGGTCCATCAGGCCGGAGCGCGCCCAATAGGCATTGCTGTCGAAACCCGGCTTGTTGGCTTCCTCGCCCTTTTCGCCATAGCCGGTAAACGACGCATAGATCAGGCGCGCGTTGAGCGGGGCAAGTTCGGCATAGGTCATGCCAAGACGTGCCCGCACCGCCGGCGGGAAATTGGTGACGAAGACATCGGCCTCGGCCACCAGCCGACGCAACACCGCCTGGCCTTCTGCCTTCGAGAGGTCGAGCGCGAGGCTGCGCTTGTTGCGGGATTCGAGCAGCCACGCGAAATTGTGTTCGCTGCGCGGATATCCCGGCAAATTCGGCAGGTTGCGATAGGGATCGCCCGATCCGGGCGGTTCGATCTTGATCACCTTGGCGCCGAAATCCGACAGCACGGTTGCGGCCGCGGGCGCTGCGATGAAGCTCGCGCAGTCCAGAACCTTGAGGCCTTCGAAGATGCCGTCTTCCATGGTGTCTTCGCTCCCGTGATGTCGGTCTTATTCCGTGTTGCGGAATCGCTGGTCGCAGCGATCATTGGATTTCCCGGCGCATTTGACCGATGTTACCGGGGTGATGCAACGAGTCATTCCGGGGCGCGCCTCTTGGCGCGAGCCCGGAATCCATACTCCCGATCGTGGTTATGGATTCCGGGCTCGCGCCAAGAGGCGCATCCCGGAATGACGAAGGATGAATTGCTTCGCTGGCGCTCGCAATGACGGAACTTTCTTCTACTCCGGATCGGACAGCAGCGTGGCGTTGCCGCCGGCGGCGGCGGTATTGATCGTCACGGTCTGTTCGGTGGCAAAGCGCGCCAGATAATGCGGGCCGCCCGCCTTGGGGCCGGTGCCCGACAGGCCGTGACCGCCGAACGGCTGGACGCCGACCACGGCGCCGATCATGTTGCGGTTGACGTAGACATTGCCGACCGAAAGCCGTTCCACAACATGCTCGATGGTGTCGTCGATCCGCGAATGAATGCCGAGCGTCAGCCCGTAGCCTGAGCGTTCGATCGATTGCAGCACGCGATCGAGCTGGTCGGCGGGGTAGCGCACCACGTGCAGGATCGGTCCGAACACTTCCTCGGTCAATTGATCCGCATCGGACAATTCGAAAACATGCGGCGCCACGTAATTGCCGTCGGGCGCCTTGCCCGTGAAATGCACGCGGGCCTGCCGCTTCATCCGGGCGATGTGGGCTTCCAGCCGCTGCTTCGCGTCAAGGTCGATCACCGGTCCGATATGAACCGCGGGATCACGGACATCGCCGAGCCGCAGTTCGCGTGCGGCGCCGCAAATCATCTCGATCATGCGGTCGGCGACCTCGTCCTGCACGAACAACAGCCGCAGCGCCGAGCAGCGCTGGCCGGCCGAGCGGAATGCCGACGTCACGACGTCGTCGGCGACCTGCTCGGGCAGCGCGGTGGCATCGACGATCATCGCGTTGATGCCGCCGGTTTCCGCGATCAGCGGCACGATCGGGCCGTCCTTCGCGGCAAGGGTACGGTTGATCGATCTGGCGACCTTGGTCGAGCCGGTGAAGACGACCCCGGCAATGTCGGGATGCGCTGTCAGCGCCGCGCCGATACGGCCGTCGCCTTGCGCCAGATGCAGCGCGGAAGCGGGCATGCCGGCTTCGTGCAGCAGGCGCACCGCTTCGGCTGCAACGAGCGGCGTCTGTTCGGCGGGCTTGGCGACGACACTGTTGCCGGCCATCAGCGCCGCCGTAACCTGGCCGAGGAAGATCGCCAGCGGAAAATTCCACGGCGATATCGCGATGAACACGCCACGGCCGCGCAGCCGCAGCACATTGCTCTCGCCGGTCGGGCCCGGCATGGTTTTACCCGGCCCGAACAGCCTGCGGCCCTCCGCGGCGTAGTAGCGGCAGAAATCGGCGGCTTCGCGGACTTCCGACAGAGCATCGTCCAGCGTCTTGCCGCCCTCGCGCTGCAGCAGCGCGATGAAGTGCGCCGCGCGGCGTTCGAGCAGATCGGCGGCATCGTCCAGTATGCGGGCTCGGGTTTCGGCCGGCGTCGCGCTCCACGCCTTGAATCCGGCGCCAGCGGCAACCGTCAGCTCGTTGGCTGCCTCCGCATCGAGGTCAGTGGCCGCACCGAGGCTCGGCTGGCTCGCCGCAACCGCCGCGACCAATTGGTTCAGCGCCGCGCGCTCGCCGAATTCGATGCCGCGCGAATTGACTCGCTGCGGCCTGTAGAGATCGCGCGGCAGCGGGATATGCGGGTGCCGCGCAGGGCCGGCGGCGCCGATGATCTCGAGCGGGCGCCGCAGCAGGGTTGCGACGGGCACGGTCGGGTCGGCGGCGATCGCCACGAATGAGGTATTGGCGCCATTCTCCAGCAGGCGCCGCACCAGATAGGCGAGCAAATCGCGGTGGCTGCCGACCGGCGCATAGGTCCGGTACGCCAATGTCGGACGATCCTCGCTCAATTGCGCGTAGAGCGCCTCGCCCATGCCATGCAGGCGCTGAAACTCGTAGCCGCCGTCGCCATCGGAAAATTCGAGGATCGTCGCGACGGTCAGCGCGTTATGGGTGGCGAATTGCGGAAAAATGCGGGGCCGCAGCCTCAGCAGCTGCCGCGCGCAAGCGAGGTAGTTCAGGTCGGTCATCGCCTTGCGGGTAAACACCGGGTAGCCGTCGAGGCCGCGCTCCTGGGCGCGCTTGATCTCGGTGTCCCAGTAGGCGCCCTTGACCAGCCGCACCATCAGCCGCCGCTTCAGCTGCCGTGCGAGCTGATCGGCATATTCGATCACGTCGCTGGCACGCTTCTGGTAGGCCTGGATCGCAAGGCCAAAGCCGTCCCAGCCTGCGAGCGATGCGTCACCGAGCGCGGCGGCGATCACGTCGAGCGACAATTCCAGCCGGTCCGCTTCCTCGGCATCGACCGTGAAATTCAGGTCATAGGTCCTGGCCCGGCGCGCCAGATCGATCAGCCGCGGAACCAGCTCCGTCAGCACCCGCCGGCGGCTCACGGCCTCATAGCGCGGATGCAGCGCGGAAAGCTTGACCGAGATGCCGGGCCGATCGGGCAGCGGCCGATGATCGGCGGCGCGGCCGATCGCATCGATCGCGCTGGCGTAGGAATTGAAATAGCGTTCGGCGTCGGGGCCGGTGCGCGCGCCTTCACCGAGCATGTCGAAGGAATAGCGCGGCGCGCGCGCCGAATCCGGCTGTGCCCGCGCCAGCGCCGATTCGATGGTTTCGCCGAGCACGAAGTGGCTGCCCATCAGCCGCATCGCCTGCCGCGTGGCGGCGCGCACGGCCGGTGCGCCGAGACGCTTGGTGAGCCGCCCGAGGGTGCCCTGCGGGGTTTCGCCGGGCTGCAGCACGCGCGCCGACATTCCGAGCGCCCAGGCCGACGCATTGACCAGGAACGCGCTGGACCGGGTCTCGTGATGCACGAAGTCGCCCTGACCGAGCTTGTCCTCGATGAACTGGTCCGCGGTGCGCGCGTCCGGCACCCGCAACAGGGCTTCCGCCAGCACCATCAGCGCGAGGCCCTCTTTGGTGGAAAGCGCGAACTCGCGCAGCATGTCCTCGACGCCACCGAACCGGTCGCCGGCCGCGCGGATGGCCTCGATCAGGCGCGTCGCGGTGCGGTCGATCCGCGCGTCCTGCGCGGCGTCCGGTCGGGCCGTTTCCAGTAGCCGCGCCGCGATGACATCGTCGTCCGGCGCATAGGGTGCCGTGAAAGGCGGCAGCGGTGAGGCATCGGACATCATGGCAAAGTTTCCCGGCACCCATCATGGACCCAAGTCCGGGATCGCGAAACCAGGTTTCAGGTGGGGCGGGAGCGGTCGAGCGCGCGACTTGCGCAATTTCCAACCGCAACGGCTTCATCCTTCGAGACGCATCGCTGCGCGATGCTCCTCTGGATGAGGTCTTCTTCCCCGGATGACGTGCTGGACCCTCATGGTGAGGAGCGCGCCTTCGCGCGTCTCGAACCATGAGGCCTCGGGAGAAGCAACAATGATTCGAGGGAACCGGAAAACGCTTTAGGATCGACCGGTCGTGGACATGCGGCCCGTGCGGCTGGCTGCAGCCGCCGGTTGCGTTTGACAAGGGGATCAACGAGGATTGAACTGGCCGAACCCGCGCATTCTGCGCCGATTCAAATGCGAGCAAGAGCGTCGTCCGCTCCTGCCGAGTGCTGGTTGTTGTCGGGGATCTTCGTTTTTCTGAGATCTTCCGGGGCTGCTCTCCCGGATTATGTCCGAGAGGGCGCTGTAACCGACTACCTTGATGGCGTCAAACCTTGAGGTTTTCCGCCGAGGTCTTGCCGCGATTGGCTACCTCTTCGTATTCCACCGTCTGTCCTTCGTTAAGTGTAGAAAGGCCGGCCTTCTCGACCGCCGAAATATGAACGAAAACATCTTTGCCGCCACTGGAGGGCTGGATAAATCCATAGCCCTTGGTCGCGTTGAACCACTTCACAGTACCTTTAGCCATCACGTCGTCTCCGCGGGATCGAAAAACGAGAACGGACTGCCGGTCCCCGCAAACCGTCATGTCCGATAGCCCCACGATAAGCGGTAACGGTCAAGCTTGATAGCTTAAACCTTTCGCGATTCTGGCGGAAAACGATCATTATCATGGCGCATTGTCGCTTTTTAGCTGTTCGGGCCGGATTTCGACGCGGCGGCCTGCGGCAAGGCGCGGCCTGCTGCGGGTTCTGAAGCTCCGGTTGTTGCCGCCGGCCTGCCCGCCGCAAGGGGGCGCAAGGCCGGTTTTTTGCTCAAGTTTCAGTAAGTTGCGGCGGGATAGCCGACGATCTTGCCGACGTCGGGGGTCGCAAGCGAGCCTCAACCGCGGGCTGAACAAAGCCCCCGGCCGCTCACGCGACCGGGGCCGTTATTTCAGGCCGCGACGATTTCGGGGTCGCCGGCCAGCGCGGACAGGGTCTTCGCATCGGCGACGGAGCGCACGGTCATTGGCTCGGTGCGTCCGCGAATGGTGACCTCGAGTTCGGGCAGATCATCGGACGCAAGGCCGGCGGTGGTACGGACCTCGTCGGAAACGACCGCTTCGCAGCCAAGAGTTTTGGTCATGTCCTGCAGCCGCGCCGCGACATTGACCGCATCGCCAAGTGCCGTGAACACCATGTGGTCACGATAACCGATGTCGCCGATGATGACTTCGCCGCCGTGGATGCCGATGCCGAACTGGATCGGCTCATGCAGGTCATGGCTGAGAAACCGGTTCAGCTCATCGACATTGGCCGCGATCCGGGCGGCTGCCCTGAGTGCCTGGCGGCAGGCGATTTGCGGGCTGGTACGCAGTCCGAACAGCGCCAGTTCTCCGTCGCCGACGAACTGGTTGGGTTGGCCGCCGCATTCGACCACGGCCTGCGACACCGCGCTCAGGAACCGGTTGACGATAAAGACGGTGTCGAACGGCAGCCGCTGCTCGGCGAGCCTGGTCGAGCCGCGCATATCCACGAACATGCTGACCAGATAGCGCTCCTGGCCGACGCGCTGGGGGTGCGCCGCATGCGCGTTCGCCGACATCGTGTGCGGCATGAAGAGTTGGAAGAACGACAGATCGGCGGTGGGGCGCAACTGGCAGGCAAGTCGAATCGCCGGGTCGGTTGCGCCGACGCGGTTGAGCACGAATGCCTCCCGCTGTGACGGCTCCGGCAGCGCACTGCAATCGCCGATGATGCGGATCCGGCAAGTCGAGCAACGGGCGCGGCCTCCGCACACGCTGGCATGGGGGAGACGGTAGCGCAGGCTCGCTTCGAGCACGCTGAGGCCCTTCGGCACCCGAATCGTCCGGCCATTGCCGTATGACAGGGTGATCAGGCCGCGGCGGCGCTCGTTCAGGGCGCGCGCACCGCTGCCCAGCAGGACCAGCCCGATCAGCCCGAGATAGCCGATCAGGAAATAATCGGTAATGTCATCCAGCACGCTTTGTTCAGCCGTCGTGCCGACATGTTGGGCCGAGAGGTTCTTGGCCTGCCATTGGGCGTCCGCGCTGGCTTCGGCGACACTCCGTCCCGCCTGATAAAAGCCGAGCAGGGCCAGCGTCGGCACCAGCACCGCTGCCGCCAGCAGGAAGGGCGCGGCGCGCTTGAAAAATGCTTTCATCCGCAGCCAGAAATACAGACCGATGCTGCCATGAATCCAGGCGATGATCAGGACGGTCGACATCAGCCATATCCTGTACGGCTGCGCGACCCAGAACGCGTAGAGTTCCTGTGGGTAGAGTTTTTCGTTGCCGAACAGCGTCTGGCCGAGACGTGCGCCGACGACATGGGCGACGATGAGCGCCGGGATGCTGAGGCCGAGCACGAGTTGCAGCGGCTCGATCGCCTTCCAGTGAAACTGCCGGCGCTGGTACAGCGCCCAGATCCCGAGACCGGTGTGAACCGTGGCGGCAGTATAGAACACGATCGCGACCGGCAGAAATTGCCAGAACAGGGTGTGGTAGTGCACGCCGACGGCAAGGGCATCCATCGAGATATTGCCGAGTGCATGGTTCAGGAAATGGCTGACCAGATAGGCGTACAGCACCACGCCGCAGGCAAGACGGATCTGCCGCAGTCCGATGCCGCGGGTCGATCTTCTCAGTCTCTCCCGATAAGAGTGGGCCATGCGATCCATGGAATAGATACCAGCAACGGTAGAGTTTTATTCCGCCGGTGAACAGTTTTCTACCGGGCGGGTTTGCCTTCCCACCATCCCTCGGACCGTGGCGCGGCGTAGCAAGTTGACACCCCGGCGCGAGTTGGGGAGAAAGCACCGTGACGATAGCCCCGCCCGACATCCGCAGCGTCAAACCAGATCGGTCCGGTCACCGGCAATGGCCGGCCGTGGTGGCGTTGATCGCGGCAATGACCCTGATGCGGGTGATCTACGCCTGCGCGATCGATCTGCGAACGGATGAAGCCTATTACTGGACCTGGTCGAAGGAGAACGTGCTTTCCTTTCTCGATCATCCGCCGATGATTGCGTGGTTCATCCGCTTCGGCACTGCGATCTTCGGCGACACCAATTTCGGCGTCAGGTTCGCCGGCGTGCTGGCCATGCTGGTCACGCAATTGCTGCTGGCGGACCTCGTGCGGCGCGTGACCCATGACATGCGTGCGGTCGTGCTGGCGGTACTGATGCCGGAGGCGGCGCTTTACTACGGCCTCTTGATGGCCAAGGTCTCGCCCGATGTGGCGCTGATCCCGTTCGCGGTCGCCATGCTGTGGGCGCTGGTCAGATTGAACGAAAGCGGCGACGGCCGCTGGTGGCTGGCCGCCGGACTGTTCGCGGGACTGGCGCTGCTGTCCAAATTTACCGCCGTCATGCTGATTCCGGCCGTGCTGGCATTCATGCTGGTGCCGGGGTGGCGCGGGCGCTGGCTTAAAAGTCCGACCCCGTGGCTTGCGGCGCTGATCGCGGTCATGGTGTTCCTGCCGGTCCTGGTCTGGAACGCCGGGCACGACTGGGCGTCGTTCCGATTCCAGTTGGTACGTGCCACCGCGACCCACCAATTGTCGTTGCGCACCGTCGGCGAATTCATCGGCCTGCAGTTCGGGCTGGTCGGCTTCATCCTGCTCCCGGTGGTGTTGTTCGGCGTTGGGCTGACGGCGTGGCGGGGATACCGCCGGGGCGACGCCGTCGCAATCATGCTTTCGACCTGCGTCATCGTTCCCTTCGGCTATTTCTTCTGGAAGTCGCTGACGCTACGGGTCGGCGACACCTGGCCGATGTTCCTATGGCCGGCCGGATTTGCCGCGGCGGCGATCAATATTGCCATGCTGCCGCGGGAAGGCTGGCCGGCATGGATGATCAGATCGACGAGCGCATGGGCTGACGCGGCGGTTGCGTCCGGAATCGTCTTCGTCGTTCTGGTCTTTCTCTACTCGGTCGTCTGCCCCTGGAATTTTTTCGGCAAGCTCGACCCGATCGGCGCAGAGGCGGGATACGGGCGGGTCGCGGACCGCGCGCAGGCCGAACTGCAAAAGACCGGCGCGACCTGGATCGCCACCACGGACTACCGGACCTATGCCATGATGCGCTGGTACTTCAACGGCCGCGTGCCGGTGATCCAGATCAACGAGCGTGGCCGCTTCATGGGCTTTCGCGATCCCGGCATGAACGCGATCGCGGGTCATGCCGGCCTCTATGTCGCGCGCGAACCGGACGAAGCCAATCCAGTCTGGGCCGCCACCTCGGCAGTCAGAGTGCCGCTCGAGCAGGTCGACCGCGTATGGCGCGGAACGGTAATGGATCGCTATGCGCTGCAGAAGCTGACCGACTGGACGCCGCAGCTTTCGCCACCGCCGGACTCGCCGCTGTTCCGCTGGCGGGTGCTGGCAGGCGAAGTCCCGCTGCCGGGGCAGGGCGGTTTCCGACCCAATTCATCCTTCGAGACGCATCGCTTCGCGATGCTCCTCAGGATGAGGGACTAGCCTCTCGGGATGAAGTCTTCCCTCATGGTGAGGAGGCGCTCTTGCGCCGTCTCGAACCATGAGGCCACGACGTCGCCGCATCCTTCGGGAAGCGCGCTTCTCTGGATGAGGTCTTGGGAGACCCTCATGGTGAGGAGGCGCTCTTGCGCCGTCTCGAACCATGAGGCCACGACGTCGCCGCATCCTTGACGCGGCCGTGGCCGATCCTCAGAGTCTGATTCGAAAAAGCGGCCCGCGTTGCAAACTCTTTTTAACGTCATGGCCGGGCTTGTTCCGGCCATCCACGTCTTTCTTGTTTCGTTGCCGCAAAGACGTGGATGCCCGGGACAAGCCCGGGCATGACGAAAAAACGAATCATCGCGAGCCAACATTGATCACTCACGCGTCGGCGTCGCGTTTGCGCAAGAGGTCCTTGGCCAGATCGGCCAGTGCCGGCCGCGGCAGCGCGGTGAACGGCAGCGGGCGGGTCACGTCGATCGCGGCAAGCCCGAGCCGCGCGGTCAGCAAGCCGTTGAGCACGCCTTCGCCGAGGCGCTGCGACAGTTTTGCCGCGATGCCGTGGCCAAGCACCTGTTGCACCAGGCCGTCGCTCGCCGCCATGCCGCCGGTGATGGCGAGATGGGCGATGACGTGACGGATCAATCGGATCATGCCGAGCGCGCCGGGCCGCCCGCCATAGAGCCGCGCCAATTGCCGGATCAGGCGCAACGACGCCACCAACACGAACAACACGTCGATCAGGGCGCGCGGGCTGACGGCGGTGACGATCGAGACGCGCTGCGCCGCCGCCGACACCAGGCGCCGCGCTTCCCGATCGAGCGGCGTCATCAACTCGCGCTCGGCGAGCCTGATCATGTCGGCGCCGTCGATGATATCGTCGGCGTGACCCTGCAGCGCGGAGCGGGCGCGCGCCAGTTGCGGATTCTGGTGCGCCAGTTTCAAGAGATCGTCGACAATCCGGCGGCTCGACGGCCGATCGTCGCTGACCAGCACCTCGGCGGCACGCCGATGCATGTTTTCGATGGTGGCGAGTCGCGCCAGCCCCAAGGTTTCGCGCGCGATGACCGCGGTCAGCGCCAGCGCCGCCACCAGGGCAAACGCCAGTCCGAGATAGCCGAGACTTTCGCTGCGGGCGAACAGATCCTCGATCAGTTGCGTGATGCCAAGGCCAAGGCCAAGCAGGACCAGACCGGCCACCGCGGTCCAGAACACCCCACCCCAGCGCAAGCGGCGTCGTGCCGGAACCAGCGGCACGCCTGCCGGCACCGGGAGCAGCGCCGGGTCGGCTTCCGGCGTGATGTGGACGGTGCCGCGGGCCGGCCGGCTGGAATCGTCCGGGTCCATCACGATGACCGCGGGGTCGTCGAGTTTGAACGTGGCCGGCCGCCGGTGCGGCGTTCGCTCGCTCATTGCAGTTTGTCTCCGATCAGGAACTGAAGGGCGCGGTCAAGGCGGATGTGAGGCAGCGCAAGTCCGTCCACGTCGGCGCCGTGGAGCAGCGGCGGGCGAAAACGAAGAAAACGAAAATCGGACTTTTCCGCCGCCGTGCTGGAAAGGCCGCGGAAGGCGCTTTCGCCGCTGAACAGCGCATCCGGATTGTCGGGCAGGTCGCCCGGAAAGGTCGCGACCTCGGTTTCGCCATCGAAACGCTCGCCATTGGCGGCCTCGCCGCAGGCCGGTGTGCCGAGGATGGAAGGCAGTTTTTCGCGGCCGCGCTGGACCTGGGCCTCGCGCGTGGCGCGGACCGCGGCCAGTGCCACGACATCGATGCCGGCTCCGGTATCGCCGGCTTTCGCGACCGCCTTGGCGACCGCCCGCCGCAGCACCGCCTCAAGACGATCATGGCTCGAATGATGCAGGTGATCGGCCTTGGTCGCGGCAAACAGGATACGGTCGATCCGCGGTCGAAACAGGCTGCTCAGCAGCGTCCTGCGTCCAACCCGGAAACAATCCAGGATTCCGGCCAGCGCCGCCTCGAGATCGTGCAGCGCCTCGGGCCCGGCGTTGAACGCTGCCAGCGCATCGACCAGGACAATCTGGCGATCGAGCCGGGCGAAATGATCGCGGAAAAACGGCCGAACCACCACGTCCTTGTAGGCTTCGTACCGTCTCGCCATCATCGCCCACAGCGATCCCGGGGGCGCTGTGCCGTCGGCCGGCAGATCGAGCGGGGCGAAGGTCAGGGCCGGAGAGCCCGCGAGGTTGCCCGGCATCAGGAAGCGGCCCGGCGGCAGCAGGCTCATGGCGAAGCGCTCGTCGCGGCAGGCGCGCAGATAGTCGGTGAACAGCCGCGCCGAATCCAGCGCCGCCTGCTCGTCTTCGCGGGCATTGGCGTCGAGGGTGGCAAGGTGCGCGTGCCATTGCGTCGCGAGCGGCGCGCGCGGCGGCCCCCGCGACAAGGCAACGCTCTCGGCCGACCATTGCTGGTAGGTCTTGTTGAGCAGCGGCAGATCGAGCAGCCATTCGCCGGGGTAGTCGACAATGTCGAGCGTGAGCGTGCGGTCCGCGCCGTTTCGCCGCTGATAGTCGATGACGAGCCGCAGTTCGCTGATGTCGACGGTGGAGGTCGGCCAGCGCCGCTGCTCGATCAGGGTGCGGACATGGTTCTCATAATCGAAGCGCGGCACCGCGTCGTCGGGCTGCGGCGCGAGCCGGGCGCGCGCGATCCGCCCGCTCGCGAAAGGCTCGAAAACCGGAAAGCGGCCCCCACGGGTCAAGCCGTGCACCAGCGCGGTGATGAAGACAGTCTTGCCGGCGCGTGACAGGCCGGTGACACCGAGCCGAACCGTCGGATTGAAAAAGTGCTCGCCATAGTCGAGCAGCGCCCGCGCCGACAGGCGTGCCTCCTCGACAATATCGGAAAAAACAGGGGCCATGCGGGCGTGAAAAGCTCGATCCGGAGCGGGGTAATGAAGAGGCGAACCATCGGGAAAGTGGCGATCGGCGGCCGGAAATCAAGCTTCATACTTCGGACGCGATTTGAGCCGAGGAGTTTCAGGGTTGCTTCTCCGGCGGTATTATTTATCTTTATCGCTTCGTTGTGGAGCTGCTGTGCTGTTATGACCACCTTCCGGCTAAAGCAACTCGCCTCGACATCGGTCCAAGCGGCGGCCGGTGCGATGCGCTGGAACTACGACCGCGCCGAGCTGATCGCCGACGGCGTGGTGCACGGGATCGGGGTGTGTTTCGGGCTGATCGCGGCCACGGTGCTGATCGTTCTGACGGCGGTCTACGCCACCGCGCTCGATGTCGCCGTGGTGTCGGTCTATGTCGCGGGATTGCTGGCCATGCTGGTGCTGTCGGCAACCTACAATCTGTGGCCGGTCTCCCGCGCCAAATGGATGCTGCGGCGGTTCGATCATTCGGCCATCTATCTTCTGATCGCGGCGACCTACACGCCCTTCATCATGGAATTGAAGGAGAGCATGTTTGCGGTCGCGCTGCTGGTCGGGGTCTGGTGCGTGGCGATCGTGGGCATCGTGCTCAAGCTGATCTGGCCCGGCCGCTTCGACCGGCTGTCGGTCGGCCTCTATCTGGCGATGGGCTGGAGCGGCCTCATGCTCTATGATCGTGTCGTGACGGCGCTGCCAACCGTGGCGCTCGGGTTCGTGATTGCGGGCGGCGCGCTCTATAGTCTCGGCGTGATCTTTCATGCCTGGCGGCGGCTTCGTTTCCAGAACGCGATCTGGCATTGTTTCGTGCTGCTTGGCGCGGCCTGCCACTATACCGCGGTGCTGGATCTGGTTCTGGCCTGACGATTTTCGAATCACCCTCGAGGCAATGATGCAGGTCGCGGGCAAAGTCGTGGTGGTGACCGGGGGCGCCAACGGGATCGGTCGGGCGCTGTGCGAAGCCTTTCATCGGGCCGGCGCGGCCAAGGTCGTGGTCGCCGATCTCGATGACGCCGGTGCGAAGGCCGTCGCGGCCGCGATCGATGGTGCGGCGTTCAAATGCGATGTCGGCCGGGAACAGGACATCCGCCACCTGATCGAGGAAACCGAGCGGCAGTACGGCCCGATCGCGCTGTTCTGTTCCAATGCCGGCATCGGCGGCGGGTTCGATCCGCTGTCGGAGAATGCCGGCGGAACCTCGGACGATCCCTGGGCGAGGAGCTGGGCCATCCATGTCATGGCGCATGTCTACGCGGCGCGGCATTTGATCCCGCGCATGAAGGCACGCGGCGGTGGCTATTTCCTCAACACGATTTCCGCAGCCGGTCTGTTGTCGCAGGTCGGCAGTCCGGCCTATTCGGCGACCAAGCACGGTGCGGTCGGTTTCGCCGAGAATCTCGCCATCTCGCACAAGGCCGACGGCATCAAGGTCTCGATCCTATGCCCGCAGGGCGTCGATACCGACATGCTGCGCTCGATCCCGAAGGGGCCGCAATCCGGCGATGGCGATCTCACGCCCGAGCAGGTCGCGAAGGATGCGCTGGCCGGCATCGAGCAGGAAACCTTTGTCATTTTGCCGCATCCGCAAGTGCTGGGCTACATGCGCAAGAAGACCGAGAACTACGATCGCTGGATCTCCGGCATGGCGAAGATCCAGGCCCGGATGCGCGAGGCTTACGGGAAGTAAACGACGCCGTCCGAGACCTCGTGGTTCGAGACGCCGCGCACGGCGCGGCTCCTCACCATGAGGGTCCGATTTGAGTCCTCATCCTGAGGAGCATCGCGAAGCGATGCGTCTCGAAGGATGAAGCCGTTGAGGTCGAAATTGCGCTAATCCTTCTGCGCATAGAGCTGCGGAACGGCCCAATCCACCATCACTTCGATCAGGCTGACGCCGTCATGGGCGAGGCCGCGCTGGAGCGCTGCGGGCAACTCCGATGATCGGCTCACCCGTACCGCGTCGCAGCCCATGCCTTGTGCGATCTGGACAAAGTCGATGCCGGGCAGATCGAGGCCGGGAACGTTGCGCACCTGCATCACCTGGCTGAAGGAGCGCATGGCGCCATAGCCGGCATTGTTGATCACGACCACCGTCAGCGGCAGCTTGCGTTGCGCCGCGGTCCACAGCGCCTGGATCGAATACATCGCCGAGCCGTCGCCGACCAGGCAAACGGTGCGGATGCCCGGGCGGCCGAGCGCGGTGCCGACCGCGGCCGGAAGACCGAATCCGAGGCCACCGCTCGCCATGGTGCAAAAACTATCCTGCCCGCGCATCGGCATGAATTTTTGCATCGCAGGGCGGTGCGACGGCGCTTCCTCCACCAGCACGGCGTCATCGGGCATCGCGGCTGAAAGCGTGTGCAACAGGAACTCGACCGGAATCGGATCGGCCGCTTGCGGCGCGGCAGGCAATATGCGGCCTTTCGGCATCGCACGCCTAGTTTCGGGCAGAGCCTCGAGCAGCATGGTCAGCGCCGGCCTCATGGTGGCAACGATGCTGGTGCCGAGGGGCGTCACCGCCGCCGCGGTCGGATCGTCGGTGATCTGGAACAGGGCGGTCGCGCCATCGAAGATCGAGGCATGGCCTTCGACGTGAAAGGTGAAGATCGGCGCGCCGATCACTGCCACCAGATCGTGGTCGCGCAGCGCATCGGAAAGCTGCGCCGGCGAGGCATGCAGGAATCCTGCGAACTGCGGATGCCGTTCCGGAAAACTCGATCGCGGCGAAAACGGGCTGACCCAGACCGCGGCCCTGGCTTTCTCTGCCACGCGCACCATCAGCTCGACGGCTTGCGCGCGGTCGACCGCCGGGCCGACCACGAAAGCCGGACGCTTGCTTGCCGCAATCGCCGCGACGAAGGCTTTCATCGCCTCCGCATCGGGTCCGAGTTCGCGGCTGACGCGGCGGGCTGGCACCGGCTCGGTTTGGCGGCTCCAGTCATCGATCGGTATCGAGACAAAGGTCGGCCCGCAGGGCGGCTGCATCGCCACGTAATAGGCGCGGGCGATCGCTGCCGGAACATCCTCGGCGCGGGCCGGCTCGATGCTGAACTTGACATAGGGGCGCGGAAATTCCGCGGCGCGTTCGGCGTAGAGAAAGGCCTGCAGTGGCAGGATGCTGCGGGCCTGCTGGCCCGCGGTGATCACGAGCGGGGTCTGGTTGCGGTGGGCGGTATAGATGTTGCCAAGCGCGTTGCCGACCCCGGCCGCCGAATGTAAATTGACAAAGCCCGCGTTGCGGGTGGCCTGGGCATAGCCATCGGCCATCCCGATCACGGAGGCCTCCTGCAGGCCCAGCACATAGTCGATATCGTCGGGCCAGTCGCTCAGGAACGGCAATTCCGTCGAGCCGGGATTGCCGAACACCTTGCGGATGCCGAACGACCGCAACAGCTCGAGCGTCGCCTGCTTGACGGTGACCGAACGATCGGCGGATTTAGCGGGTTTGCGGGACAATGCGGTGTGACCTCCGTCGTCATTCCGGGGCGCGAAGCGAAGCGGAGCGAGCCCGGAATCCACACTCCCGATCGTGGTTATGGATTCCGGGCCCGCGCCAAGCGGCGCGTCCCGGAATGACGGAGGAGTTTCGCGATGACGGGAAGCTCACCACGTCGCCGTGCCCTTCATGGTCGGCTGGCCTGCTGAATTTGCCGTCCACAGCTCCATGCCGCCAGCGGTCTGGTTGGCATTGATGCTGAACTCGCTGCCTTCGAACAAGGGCTGCAGCCCGCGATAGCTGAATTTCCCGGGTGGCTGGCCGCCATGCAGCCTTGCCGCCAGTTCGACAATGAAGCTCGCCTGCAGCGGGCCGTGGAAGATCAGGCCCGGATAGCCCTCGACCTCAGTGACATAGTTGCGATCGTAATGAATGCGGTGACCGTTGAAGGTGAGCGCCGAATAGCGGAACAGCAGCACCGGATCGGCCATGTGGCTTTCGCGATGCTGCGCGGGAGGCGGCGCGGCCGCCGGCTTGGCCTGCGGCGCCGGCTGACCGGACGATGCGTCGCGGTAGACGATATCCTGCCGTTCGCGGATGGCGATACCGCGCGGCGTCGTCACCTCGTGCTCGACGGAGACAAAACACAACACGCCGGTGCTGCCGGTTTTCATGGTGACGTCGGTAATGCGCGACGAGCGCTTCGATTCGTCGCCGACCCGCAGGGTGTCGAAGAATTCGAGTTGGCCGCCGGCCCACATCCGGCGCGGCAACGGCACCGGTGGCAGGAACCCGCCGCGCGTGGGGTGGCCGTCCTGGCTCAGTTGCGACATCGGAAACACCGGTGGGGCCAGGCACCAATGGGCCGTGAACGGCGCCACATCGCCCGGTTTTGGCTCGCCGATCTCCTGGAACAGCGTCGCGCGCAGGCCCTTCACCAGTTGCGCGGTCACGATGTCGGAGGCCTCGGTGGTGCGTCCGATCCATTGGCGCAGATGATCGAGGTCGATGGTGTCGGTCATGACGGTTTGGTCCTGGCATGAGGCACTTTCGATCGGTCCACGCGTTCGCCGACGTCCGGCACGGCGCCATAGCGGCGCGGCTGATCGACCACGATGGCGGCCGGAGCCGGATAGCTCACCATGCCCGCCGCGGTATTGACCTCGATGCGCCGCAGATGCGGGTGCACCGCGAGGTCGGCCATGCTGTTGACCTCGGCAAAAGCGATGTCGGCGTCGGACAGAAGCTGCAACAGCGCGTCCCGGGTCAGGGTGGCAAAGATATCGCCGACGGTGGTGTCGGTGAGGTTCCGGTTACGAACGCGCGCGACCATGCTGGAAAACCGGGGATCGTTCGGCAGGTCAGGCTGACCCAGCACATCCGCGCAGAGTTTCCTCCATTCGCGCTCGCTCTGGATCGATATCAGGATGTCCTTGCCATCGCCGGAGCGAAAAACGCCGTAGGGGGCGATCGAGGGATGGGCGAGACCGATCCGCTGCGGCGGATTGCCGGCTTCCGAATTGAGCAGCGGCACGGTCAGCCAGTCGGCCATCACGTCGAACATCGAAATCCGGATATCCGCGCCCTTGCCGCTGCGTCCCCGGGCGATCAATTCTTCCAGAATGGCGGCGTGGGCAGTGGCGCCGGTGGCGATGTCGACAATCGACAGGCCGACCCGGGAGGGGCCGTCCGGACCGCCGGTGATCGAGGCGAGCCCGCTCTCGGCCTGAATCAGCAGATCGTAGGCCTTGCGATGGGCGTAGGGCCCATCGTCGCCATAGCCGGATATGGTGCAGCAGATCAGTGCCGGATAATCCTGCTTCAATCGCTCGAGCGAGAAACCGAGCTTGTCCATCGAGCCCGGCTTGAGGTTCTGCAGCAGCACGTCGGCGCCGGCGATCAATTGCTCGAGGCTGGCGCGGCCTTCGCTGCTGGCGAGGTCGATGACGACCGAATCCTTGCCGCGGTTGAGCCAGACGAAATAGCTGCTCTGTCCCTTCGCCGCGGCGTCGTAGCCGCGCGCGAAATCACCCTCGGGCCGCTCGACCTTGACGACATGGGCGCCGGCATCGGCCAGCCGCGAACTGCAGAACGGTGCGGCGACCGCCTGTTCGACGGCAATCACATTTATTCCCTCAAGCGGCAGCATCGGGCGGGTCTCAATAGGAGCGGGGCATGCCGAGCACATGCTCGGCGAGGTAGGACAGGATGAGATTGGTCGAGATCGGCGCCACCTGGTAGAGCCGGGTCTCGCGGAACTTGCGTTCGACGTCGTATTCCTCGGCAAAGCCGAAGCCGCCATGGGTCTGCACGCAGGCATTCGCCGCTTCCCAGGAGGCATCGGCCGCCAGCATCTTGGCCATGTTGGCCTCGGCGCCGCAATCGAGCCCGGCTTCGTATTTACGCGTGGCTTCCTTCACCATCAGTTCGGCGGCACGCATCGCGGCATAGGCCTTGGCGATCGGAAACTGAATTCCCTGGTTCTGGCCGATCGGACGGCCGAACACCGAGCGTTCCCTGGCGTAGGCGGAGGCCTTGGCAATAAACCATTTGGCGTCGCCGACGCATTCCGCCGCGATCAGGATGCGTTCGGCGTTCATGCCGGACAGGATGTAGCGAAAACCCTTTCCTTCGTCGCCGATCAGGTTTTCCGCGGGCACCTTCATGTCGGTGAAGAACACCTCGGTGGTGGCGTGGTTCATCATGGTGCGGATCGGGCTGATCGCGAGCCCGTTGTCGCGGGCTTCCCGCATGTCGACGATGAACACCGACAGGCCGTCGGTGCGCTTCTTGACCTGCTCCTTCGGCTTGGTGCGCGCCAGCAGGATCATCAGGTCGGAATATTGCGCGCGGCTGGTCCAGATCTTCTGCCCGTTGACGATATAGCCGTCATTGCCCTCGCGCTTCGCAAAGGTCTTCAGCGACGAGGTGTCGGTGCCGCTGCTCGGCTCGGTGACGCCGAACGCCTGCAGCCGCAACTCGCCGCTGGCGATCTTCGGCAGCCATTTCGATTTCTGCTCGTCGTTGCCGTGCCGCAGCAGCGTGCCCATGGTGTACATCTGGGCATGGCAGCCGCCGCCGTTGCAGCCGGCGCGCTGGATCTCTTCGAGGATGGCGGCTGCGGCGGATAATTTCAGCCCGGCGCCGCCATATTCTTCCGGAATCAGGACCGACAGGTAGCCGGCCTG
>Ga0208849_1001250_pt1 | contig 18630 bp, 13 predicted proteins | sample NGESurdeep072012_10_FD_184470 | JGI IMG/M metagenome (GOLD analysis project Ga0208849, IMG submission 184470) | Arctic peat soil microbial communities from Barrow, Alaska - NGEE Surface sample 53-3 deep-072012 (SPAdes) | ecosystem: Environmental > Terrestrial > Soil > Wetlands > Peat ... | reverse complement strand
GCAACCTCCCGCGCCGCCATCTTCGCCTCCGTCCATCAGGGTGAGGACCCAAGCGAATCGATCAAAGGTTTCAAATTAGTTGAAGCTGGCGACTAGGTCGCCAGGATCCCTGCCGCCTCGTCGAGCGAGGCGTCGATGGCGCCGATCATCCGGTCGATCTCGGCGTGGGTGATGATCAGCGGCGGGCTCATCACCACGGTGTCGCGCACCGCGCGGACCATCAGGCCGTTTTTGATGCAGAGGTCGCGGACCAGGGGACCGGCGGTTCCCTCCGCCCTGCCGAAGCGCGCGCGCGTCGTCTTGTCGGCGACGATCTCCACCGCGCCGATCAGGCCCAGCGAACGCGCCTCCCCCACCAGCGGGTGCTCGGCGAGGCGGGAGAGTTTCTCGGCGAGATAGGGGCCGGTGTCGCGGGCGGTTCTTCCGACGAGGTCCTCGCGTTCGAGGATGTCGATGTTGGCCAGGGCCACCGCCGCCGCCGTCGGGTGGCCGGAATAGGTGTAGCCATGGATGAAGTCGCCGCCGGCGTCGCGCAGGGTCTCGACGATGAAATCGGCGACGCCGACCGCCGAGATCGGCAGATAGCCGGACGACAGTCCCTTGGCCATGGCGACCAGATCGGGTTTGATTCCAAAGTGTTGGAAGCCAAACCAGGCGCCCAGCCGGCCGAAGCCGCAGATCACCTCGTCGCAGATGAGCAGGATGCCATGCCGGCGGCAGATCGCTTCGACCCGGCGCCAGTAGCCGGGCGGCGGGATGATCACCCCACCCGCCCCCTGGACCGGCTCGCCAATGAAGGCGGCGACGTTTTCGGGGCCGACCTCGAGGATGCGCCGCTCGACGGCGTCCGCCGAACGGGCCGCGAAGGCCTCCGGGTCCTCGCCGAGACCCAGAGCAAATCCATACGGTTGCATGACATGTTCGAAGCCGGGAACGACCGGGCCGCCCTGGGCTCGCATGGCCCGCATGCCGCCGGCGCTGACCCCGGCGATGGTCGAGCCGTGGTAGGCGTTGTCGCGGGCGATGATCACGGTGCGTTCGGGCCGGCCCTTGAGTTGCCAGTAATAACGGGCCAGGCGAACGATGGTGTCGATTGCCTCCGAGCCGGAATTATTGAAGAACACGTGAGATAGATTGCCGCCGAGAAGTTGTGACAATTTCGCGGCCAGGGTCACGGTCGGCGGCGAGGCGGTCTTGAAGAAGGTGTTGTAGTAGGGAAGTTCGAGCATCTGCTCATAGGCGGCCCGGGCCAATTCTTCCCGGCCGTAGCCGACCTGGACGCACCACAGTCCAGCCATGCCATCGAGCAGGGCATTACCGTCGCCGTCGAAGATCGTGCACCCCTCGGCGCGGGTGATGATCCGGCTGCCGCCGATCTCGCGCATCAGACGGTGGTCCTGGTGGGCGGGCAGGTGATGGGCGACGTCGAGGCGGCGAAGCTCGTCGATGTCGTGGTTGCGGAGGGTCACGCGCGCGGGTCCTCGAGAGTCAGCGGCTGGCCGCGCAGGGCGCGGCCGAGAAGGCGGAAGAAAACCTGCGAATCCAGCTTCTTGTCGGTCTCCCATTCGGGATGCCACTGGACGCCCAGGACCGGCGCGCCGCCGACCTGCGCCGACACCGCCTCGATCAGGCCGTCGGGCGAACGGGCCTCGACCGTCAGGCCGCCGCCCAGCCGATCGACGCCCTGGTAGTGGACCGAATTGACCCGCAGCCGGTCGCGGCCGAACGCCCGCCGAAGTATACCCCCCGGGGCCAGATCGACGTCGTGTTCGTGTCCGAACATGTCCCCAAAGGCCACATTGTCGGGCGCGTGATGTCCCAGAAGGTCCGGATTGTGTCCGGTATCGCGCCTCAAATCTCCGCCGAAGGCGACGTTCAGTTCCTGAAAGCCCCGGCAGACGCCGAACACCGGCTTTCCCAGTCCGAGCATCGCTTCGATCAGGCCCGCCGTCATCGCGTCGCGGTCCGGATCGAAGGGGCCGGCGGCCTCCGACCGATCCTCCTGGCCGTAGCGTTCGGGGGCGACGTTGGATGGGCTGCCGGTCAGCAGGACGCCATCCAGTCTGGCCGCCACCTCGGCCGGGCGCATCAGGCCGGGCAGGGAGGGAACCAGCAGGGCGGCGGCGTCGGCGAAGGTCATGGCGGCGGTGAGATAGCGGTTCATCACCGCCTGCGCCGCCTCGACGCCGACGGTGCGGGCGCAGCAGACCACGCCGAGGACGGGACGGGCGGTTTCAGGCATTCTTCAGATACCAGTCGTAGTCGAGGGCCGAGACCACCTCGTTGAAGCGGTCCTGCTCGATGCGCTTGACCTTGGTGAACATGGCGACGAACCGCTCGCCCAGATAGTCGGCCATCACCGCCGAGGCCTCGAAGGCGGCCAGCGCCGCGGACCAGGTGGTGGGCAGGCGCTCGCCGCTCGCCGCGGCGGCGGCGTAGCCGTCGCCGACCACCGGAGGGCCGGGATCGATCTTGCCGGCGAGGCCGTGATGGACGCCGGCCAGCAGGGCGGCGAGCGCCAGGTAGGGGTTGGCGTCGGCGCCGGCGACGCGGTGCTCGACGTGCCGCGTGGCCGGCGGCCCGGCGGGGACGCGCAGGGCGACGGTGCGGTTGTTGACGCCCCAGGTCGGGGCCACGGGCGCGTAGGAGTTGGGCCGGAAGCGGCGGTAGGAATTGGCGTTCGGCGCGAAGATGGCCATGCCGTCCGCCAGGGTCGCCTTCAGCCCCCCGACGGCGTGGGCGAGGGCCGGCGCGCCGGCCGGATCGTCGCTGGCGAAGATGTTGGCCCCCGCCGCGTCGTTGACGCTGACGTGCAGGTGCAGGCCGCTGCCCGCCCGCTCGGCGAAGGGCTTGGCCATGAACGTCGCTTCAAGGCCTTGCCGCGCGGCGACGCCCTTGGCGGTGCGCTTGTACATCACCGCCTCGTCGGCGGCGCGCAGAGCGTCGGGGCCATGCCGGAGGGTGAGCTCCAGCTGGCCCGGGGCATATTCCGAGATCACCCCTTCCAGCGGCACGCCCTGGACGTCGGCGCAGCGCCACAGCTCGCGGAGAAACGGCGCCGCGTCCTCGATCTCGCGCAGCCCATAGACCCCGTGCTGGGTCGGCCGCCCTGCCAGCTCCAACCCGCCGGCCTCGAGCAGATAGTATTCCAGCTCGCAGGCGACCACCGGCGTCAGACCATCGGCCGCGAAGCGCTCGAGCACGCCCGCCAGCACCCGCCTGGGATCGAGATCGCACGGCGTTCCATCCAGTTCGTGCATCGAGGTGATCACCTGGCCGACGTCGTCGCCGAGCCAGGGGGCGGGAACCAGCGTCCCCGGCGCGGGCCAGGCCACGCGGTCGGCGTCGCCGTCCTCCCAGACGAGGCCCGTCTCCTCGCAGTCCCGCCCGGTGATGTCGCAGACCAGGATCGAACCGGGCAGGAACCGCCCCTGCCCGTAGACCGCCTTCAGCTCATGCCGCCGCAGCCGCTTGCCACGCGGCACGCCGGAGAGATTGGTGAACATCACCTCGAAGAAGGCGATCCCCGGGTGATCGGCGAGGAACCGGCGGGCTTCCTCCGGATCGGCGATGGGGTTTGTGGGCGCGGCGGCCAAGGTGATCCTTAGACAAGACTGTGATCACGTTTTGCCGGGTTAAGGGGCGGCATTCAAGCGGCGAAGCAGCGCCCTCGCGACGCCCACCCCGCGTCCTGGCGCGCCACTGGCGCCGGATTGGCCGGAATGCGGGCGCCGGCGGCGCCATCCCGTTCGCGCGGTTCCATCCGATCTGTTACTGGAAATCAAACCATCCCCGCCGGGCTCGACGATGAACATCGACGTCACCTACGATGCCAGTGTCGCCAATGCGCCGACCGGATTCACCACCGTGGTCGCCGACGTCGTCCAGTTCTACGACAGCCAGTTCGCCGATCCGATCACTCTCAACATCGACGTCGGATGGGGCGAGGTGGACGGGCAGAGTCTCGATGCGAAGGCCCTGGGCGAGAGCGACTCCAACTACACGGCCACGTCGTATGACTACGCCCAGATCAGGGCCGCCCTGACCTCCAGCGCGGTCACCGCCGAGGCCGCCGGCGCCGTCGCCACCCTGCCGACCGCCGACCCCACCGGCGGGGGTGTCTTCTCGCTCACCACGGCCGAGGCCAAGGCGCTGGGCCTCGCCGGCGCCAGCGCCGCGACGGATGGCTGGGTGGGCTTTTCCAGCGCGCCAGGCACGTTCGACTTCTCGGTTACGCAGAACAGCGGCGCCGTGGCGACCAACGAGTACGACCTCTTCGGCGTCGTCGCCCACGAATTCTCCGAGGTCATGGGACGGCAGATGAATTTCGGCGCCCATGGCGATGTCTTCGAGCCGTTGGACATGTTCGACTACAGCGCCCCGGGCGTACGCAGCTTCAACGCCAGCGCCGCCAGCCGCTATTACTCCGTCGATGGCGGCGTCAGCGACATGTTCGACTTCAACACCGACCCCAAGGGTGATCTCTTCGATTTCAGCGCGGGTGATGACGTCGCCGACGCCTTCGACGCCTTCGCGCCGGCCGGCGTGGTCAACCCAGTCGGCATAGGCGACCTGACCCTGATGGACGTGATCGGATACGTTCCCACACCGATCTTCGCCATCGCCGGCCCATCGTTGAACGGCGAGACGCTGTCGTTTCAGATCGCCGACCAATCACAAGGTCCAGCCCCGGCCTCGGCCGCCGGTATCTACGTGTCCACCAACCTCGATGCGGCGCCGACGACGGCGGACACGCTCCTGGCCAGCTATTCAACACCAGCCATCGCCGGTGGCGGCTCGGCGCATGCGACGACCGTGCTGCCCCTTTCGACCCTGGCGCCCGGCGCCTACATCCTGGATGTCATCGCCGACGCGAACGGGGCGGTCGTCCAATCCTCCTCGCGCAGTGACGCCTCCAATCGGTTGGCGATCGGTATTCTCGACAACGCCAACCTTACCGCCCTCCAAGCAGACCAGCTGAGCAATTTTGATTTGGCGGGGCTGGATCTGACCGGTTTCTTCAGTTTCAACGACTTATACGTCGCCGCGGCCGTGAACGGACCTGGCACTTTGGAGGCCGGCGGGACGGTGGTCTTCGGGCCCGGCGCCAGCCTGAGCGTCGCCGAATTCAGGGTCTTCAGCGGAACCGAGGTCGATGTCCAGACCGACCTGGCTTACGCGGGCTTCTGGAATCAGCAACTGGGACCGGTGAGGGTGGACGCCGGGGCGATACTGGATCTTACTGGGTCCGGTAACGTCATCGAATCGGCGATCGGAGGCCCAGGCGCCCTGGCGTTTTCCGGTGGATCAACGGCATTCGGCTCTTACGGCGGCTCGACCAACAACAGCCTGACGGTGGCGAACGTCGCGGTTTCCGGCCCGACGACGCAGGTGAGCGTGGCGATAAACCTCGCCTATGCCGGCGCCTGGACCCAGAGCGCCGGGACCCTGACCGTGGCCGGCGGCGACACCGTGACCTTTACCGGGGCCGGCGACAGCTTTTCGGGGACCGTGGCGGGGGCGGGGACGGTGATCTTCGCGGGCGGCTCGGACACCCTGGCCGGGGCGGCCATCTCGGCGGCCCATGTCTATGTCGCCGGCGGGGCGGTGACGCTTTCGGGGGCGATCACCGACACGGGGGTGATCGCCACCAGCGGCGGGGCCAGCCTGACGGTGGCGGCGGCCGGCGCGTCGCTCACCGGAACCGGCGTCCTCGACCTGGCCGAGACGGCGGTGAGCCAGATCATCGGGGCCGCGCCGTCGGCGACGCTGACCAACGCCAGTGAGATCGCCGGCGGCGGGCGGCTGGGGGCGGGCAAGCTCACCCTGGTCAACCAGGCGGCCGGCATCATCGTCGCCAACGGAACCAAGGTGTTCGCCATCGATACAGGTTCGAACACCATCACCAACGCCGGGCTGATCCTGGCGACCGGGACCGGCGGGATCACCATCGCCAGCGCGCTGAACAACACCGGCCATCTGGCGGTCAACGGCGGGCCGATCACGGTGACCGGCGCGGTCACCGGCCCCGGCTACGGCGAGGTGGTGAGCGGGACCCTGAAGTTCGCCGGGACGTTCAACGAAAACGTGGTCTTCACCGGCGGTTCCACCGGCACGCTCGAACTGGCCCATTCGATCGGTTACGCCGGCAGGATCCAGGGCCTCTCCACCACCGGGGCCAATGGCCTCAGTCTCGACGATATCGGCTTCACCGGCGTGACCACGGCTGCCTACAAGGGAACCACCACCTCCGGCGTGCTCACCGTCACCGATGGGACCCACACCGCCAGGATCAACCTGATCGGCGACTACGTCGGCCAGGGCTTCACCACCAGCCTCGGCGCGGGCGGGGTCGGGACCCGGATCGTCGATGACCCCTCGCTGATCCATTGGGCCAGCCAGGTCTCCGGCGGCTTCGCCACCGCGGCCGACTGGATCGGCGGCGTGGTCCCCGGCCCCGCCAACGCGGCCATCCTCGATGCGCCGGGTTCCACGGCCTATACGGTCACCGCCTCGGCCAGCCAGACCGTCGCCTCGATCCGGACCGCCCCGACGGCCACCCTGGTCATCACCGGCGGCGTATTCGACGCGGCCAGCGGAACCGGCGGCGGCGCCGATGCCGGTACGATCGCGGTGGGCGCCGGCGCGACCCTCAAGATCGGCGGGGCCTTCGACAATGCCGGCGTCGTCTCATTCGATGGCGGCGCGACCCTCATGGTGGCGGCCGGCGGCGCGACCCTCACCGGAACCGGAACCGTGGAACTGGGCGCGGCGAGCCGGCTCACCGGCTCGACGGCGGCGGCGGCGCTGACCAACGCCGGCGCGACGATCGAGGGCGCCGGTCAGCTCGGCGCCGGCAAGCTGGTCCTGATCAACCAGGCGGCCGGGGTGATCGCCTCCGAAGGCGCCGTCGCTCTGACCATCGACACCGGCGCCAACACCATCACCAACGCCGGCCTGATCGTCGCCGAGGGGGCCGGCGGGATGACGATCGCCAGCGCCATCGCCAACACCGGCGGACTGGCGGTCGATGGCGGGCCGATGACGGTGATGGGCGATGTCGGCGGCTCGGGCTATGGCGAGGTGGTGAGCGGGACCCTGAAATTCGCCGGGGCGTTCAACCAGAACGTGGTCTTCACCGCCGGCTCGACCGGGACCCTGGAACTGGCTCACGGCCAGACCTACGGCGGCGCGATCGACGGCCTTTCCACCACCGGGGCCAACGCCCTGGATCTCGACGACATCACCTTCGCCCAGGGAACCACCACGGCCATCTTCAGCGGTTCGGCGACCTCGGGGGTCCTCACCGTCACCGACGGGACCCACACCGCCAGGATCAACCTGGACGGCGACTATCTGGGCTCGACCTTCACGACCAGTCTCGGAGTGGGCGGGATCGGGACGCGGATCGTCGATCCGGCCGCGCCTGTCCCGGCGCCGGCGCACGTCTTCATCGCCGCCATGGCGGCGCTGGGCGCGGAAAGCGCCGGCTCGGTCAGCTGGACGGGCGATCCGCCGCACATCGCCCGGCCGATGCTGGTTTCACCCAGGGCCGCCTGAGGCGGCCGCTCCGAGGATGGACCCGACGGAGTAGGGTGGCGTCCTACTTCAGATGTTGCGAGAGGTGCTTGCTCATCTCGAACATGGTCACCTTGTCCTTGCCGCCGAACACGGGCTTCAGCTTGGCGTCGGCGACGATCTCGCGCTTGTTGGCGGGGTTCTGGAGGTTGTTCTTCTTGATGTAGTCCCAGACCTTGGAGACGGTCTCGCCCCGCGACACCTTGCCCGAGCCGATGACGGCCGAGAGTTCCGGCGACGGTTGCAACGCCTTTTGGAGGGCGTTGGGTTTCTTAGCGGCCTCGGCCATGAAGGTGATTCCATTGCAGCGGTTGACGTAAAGGAGTCTGTAACGCGCGCCGGGGCGTCACCGCAACAGCGGAGTGCGAGGGGGCCGCGAGGCGATCAGTGGCCGCCGGCCGCCATCGGCGAGGCGAAGGCCTTCATCTTCGGCGAGAACCACACCGCGGCGGCGGCGACGAGGAAGACCAGGGTGGTGAGCTGGAACATCTGGTCGGTGGCCAGCATCACCGACTGGCTCCGGGTGAGGTTGTCGAGCTGAGTCAGCGCCTGCCCAGGGCTGAGACCCGAGGCGGTGAGGGTGTCGGTGGTCGCCTGGGCGTCGTTGAGGCGGCCGGCGAAGGTCGCATGGTTGCGGGTGGCGGCGTTGTCCCACAGGGTGGTGACGATCGAGGTGGCGAAGGCCGCCGAGAGCGTGCGCAGGAAGTTCGACAGGCCGGCGGCCGAGGCCATCTCCTGGGGCAGCACCGACGACAGGGCGAGCTGATTGGTGGGGATGAAGAAGAACGGCATGGCGAAGCCCTGGGCCAGGAACGGCAGGGCGATGGTCCAGTAGTTGGCGTTGCTGGCCAACTGGGAGCGAGCGACGGCCACGCCGGCCAGCCACAGGACGCCGAAGGAGATCAGCGCCCGGCTGTCGAACCGGGTCATCAGCCTGGGCACGATCGGCGACATGACCACCGCCAGCACCCCGCCGAAAGCGGTGACGTAGCCGGCCCAGGTGGCCGTGTAACCGAGGTTGGTCTGCAGCCACAGAGGCACCAGCACGATGCTGGAGAAGAAGGCCCCGAAGGTCAGCGCGATGGTGATCACCGAACTGGTGAACCCCCGGTGGCGGAAGACGCGTAAGTTGACGATCGGGTTTTCCGCCGTCAGCTCCCAGATCAGGAACGACACGAAGCCGATGGCGGCGATGAGAGCCAGGACGATGATCGTCGGCGAGGCGAACCAGTCGAGTTCCTTGCCCTCGTCGAGCATGATCTGCAGCGAACCGACGAAGGCGATGAGCAGGCCCAGGCCGACCACATCGACCGGGACCTTGACCGTGGCGGTGTCGTGGCCGCGCAGGGAGCGCAGGGCGAAGAAGCCGCAGGCCGCCGCCACCGGCACGTTGATGAAGAAGATCCACGGCCAGGAGGCGTTGTCGCAGATGGCCCCGCCGAGGATCGGTCCCAGGATCGGGGCCACGACCACGGTCATCGACCACAGGCCCATGGCCTGGCCGCGCTGGGCCGGCGGGAAGATGCGCATCAGCAGGGTCTGGGACATCGGCATGATCGGCCCGCCGCAGATCCCCTGCAGGACGCGGAAGGCGACCAGCCAGCCGAGCGAGGGGGCGAGGCCGCAGAGGGCCGAGAACAGCCCGAATCCGAAGATGCCGAACACGAACACCCGCATCGCGCCGAACCGCTGGGAGAGCCAGCCGGTCAGCGGCACGACGATGGCCTCGGCCACCGAATAGGAGGTGATCACCCAGGTGCCCTGGTTGGGCGCCACCGCCAGCCCCCCGGCGATGTTGGGCACCGAGACATTGGCGATGGTCATGTCGAGAATGACCATGAAATTGCCGACCGCAAGCAGGAAGCCGGCGAGAGCCAGGGCGGCGCCTTTCAGCGGGGCGGGGTCGTCGCCAGGGGCGTGGGAGGCGGCCATGGCCGGCTACTTCGCAACGCGAATACCCTTCTCCCCTCGCGGGAGAAGGTGGACGCCGAGAGGCGGCCGGATGAGGGGCCGGGTGGTCTCCCCGCGAGCGCGCCGGGGACGCCAATCCCCGCGGCCGGCGCACCCCCTCATCCGACCCGCTCCCGCGGGCCACCTTCTCCCGCGAGGGGAGAAGGACGACGTGGAATTCAGGCTCGCAATCATCCCCTACTTCGCGGTGTCGATATCGACGTTCATGGAGAGCCCGACGCGGAGGGGGTGGCGGGAGAGTTCGGCGGGGTCGAGGGCGATGCGGACGGGAAGGCGCTGGACGACCTTGATCCAGTTGCCGGTGGCGTTCTGGGCCGGGATGATCGAAAACGCCGCGCCGGTGCCGCCGGCGACGCCGATGATCCGGCCGTGGAACTTCACCGCCCCACCGTAGAGGTCGCTGGTCAGGATCGCCCCCTGGCCGATACGCATCTTGCGCAGCTGGCCTTCCTTGAAGTTGGCATCGACATAGACGTTCTGGATCGGCACCACGGTCATCAGCTGGGCGCCGGCCTGGACCCGCTGGCCGACCTCGACGACGTTCTTGGCGACGACGCCGTCGATGGGCGCGCGGATGACGGTGCGGTCAAGATCGAGCCTGGCCTGGTCGACCTTGGCCTGGGCGACGGCGACCTCCGGATTGCCGGCGACGCCGGTCCCGGCGACAAGGGCGCTGGCGGCGCGCTGCTGGCCGGCGGCGGCGATCCGATTGGCCTCGGCCTGGGTGACGGCGGCCTGGGCCGCGGCGACGGCGTCGCGGGTCTGGGCCAGGCGGTTCTGAGCGGCGGTGATCTCGTCGCCCGACACCGCGCCGGCCGACGACAGAGCCTGGCGGCGATCGAGGTCGGTGCGGGCGCGGGCGAAGTCGGCCCGGGCGCTGGAGAACTGGGCCCGGGAGCGGGTGATGTCGGCGGCCTTGGCGGCGGTCATCGCCGCCTGGGCGTCGTTGTTGGCGAAATAGCCCTGGACCTTGCGCCGCGCCTGCCCCAGTTCCGCTTCGGCCTGGGCCAGGGCGAGGCGATAGTCGGCCGGATCGAGAACCACCAGCACGTCGCCCTTCTTGACCGGCAGGGTCTCGGTGGCCGGGGCCTGGATGATCGGGCCGCTGACCAGGGGCGTGACCACGGCGACGTCGGCCTGGACATAGGCGTCGTTGGTCGCCTCGTGGTGCGAGGCGACCAGGAACCAGTAGATGAGCCAGGCGGCCAGGGCGACGAGCAGCACGGCGCCCAGGATCGCGAACAGCCGCCCGCGCCGGGCGCCACGCGCCTTGGCGGCGCCGGGAGGCGCGGCGGCGGGGGCCGGCTGGGTCGCCGCCGCCCCAGTGGCGGCGGCTTCGGCGGGTGGGGTGCGAGCGTCCATGGTCTTGCGATCGAAGCCTTCAGGATTTCGGGGTGTCGGCGAAGCCGCCGCCGAGGGCGCGGACGAGGGCGATGTCGAGGGTGAAGCCGCGCGCCTGGGCGTCGGCCAGGGCTCGGCGCTCGCCGATCACCGCGTCCTCGGCGCTGAGGACGGCGACGTAGGATGTGAGTTGGCCCTGAAAGCGGAGCCTGGCCACGGCGTAGGCGGCCTCGCCGGCCTCCAGGGCCTGGCGGCGCTCGGCGAGCTGGCGGGCGGCCGACTGGACGCTGACGGCGGAATCGGCGACGTCCTGGAGGGCCTCGGCGAGGGTCTGGTCATAGGCCCCGACCGCGGCGTCGTAGTTGGCCCGGGCGCCGCGCCAGGCGCCGCGCAGGCGACCGCCGTCGAAGATCGGCAGGCTCACCGCCGGGCCGAACTGGCCCACGGCGGCGACGGGGTTGAACAGCTGGCTGATATAGAGGGCCTGCTGGCCGACGAAGGCGTTGATGGTGATGTTGGGATAGAAGGCGGCCCTGGCGGCGTCGATCTGTTTGGCCGCCGCCTCGGCCCGCAGCCGCGCGGCGACGATGTCCGGCCGCCGGCCGACGAGGTTCACGGTCAGATCGGCCGGCAGGCCGAAGGCCTTGACCGAACCGGCCGTCGGCATGGCGATGTCGAGGCCGCGGTCGGGGCCCTCGCCGAGCAGGGCGGAGATGCGGTGGCGGGCGATGAGGATCTGCTCGTCGAGGGCTTCGACGTCGGCCTGGGACGCGGGGGTGGCGGCCTCGGCCTGTTTCAGTTCGGCGCGGGTGTCCAGGCCGTTGCGCAGGCGCGCGACGACGAGGCGGCTGGTCTCGGCGCGGTTGGTCACCGTCGCCGCCGCCGCCACGCGCTCGGCCCCGAGTCTGGCCAGGTCGCCGTAGGCCTGGGCGACGGCGGTGGCGAGAGTGAGCCGCGACTGGGCGAGATCGGCCCGGACGGCCTGCGTCTGCGACACCGCCGCGGCCAGGGCCGCGCGGTTCCTGCCGAACAGGTCGAGGTCGTAGGAGGCGTCCAGGGCAATCCGGCCGTAGCTCTGGTAGCCCTTGGGCAGGTAGTTCTGGATGATTGGCGGAAAGCCCTGCTCGCGGCTGAGCTCGGTCTCGTCGGCCTGGCCGTTGAAGGTCAGCGACGGCGCCGTGGCGGCGCGGGCCTGGCGGGCCTGGGCGTCGGCGGCGGCGAGGCGGGCGCGGGCCTGGGCGAGGGTCGGCGAGCCTCTCAGGGCCTCGTCGATCAGCGCCGAGAGCTGGGTGTCGCCGTATGCCTCCCACCAGCGATCGGCGGGCCAGTCGGCGGCGGGAGCGGCGAGGCTCCGGTCGGCGGCGTAGGAGGAGGCCGGCTTGACCTCCGAGCGCGGACCCATCCGGGGCACGGTGGCGCAGGCCGCGACGGCGAGGGCCGCGGCGCCCACGGCCAAGGCCCGCTTCCAGAAGTGACCGTACGGTTCGTTCATTTTGCGAGCCTGGCTCAAGGCCCGAAGTCTTGTCAAGACATAAACCGTACCGTATGGTCATTTTCATGACACTGGCCGAGACCGAAACCCCCTCCCCCCGCACCGAAGCGCGACGCCGCGCCATCCTCGACGTGGCCAGGGAGCTGTTCCTCGTCCAGGGGTTCGCCGCCACCTCGATGTCGGAAATCGCCGGCCGCCTGGGCGGCTCGAAGGGGACCCTCTACAACTACTTCCGGTCCAAGGAGGAACTGTTCGCCGCCTTCATGACCGACACCTGCGGCGACCTGGCCTACGGCGTCTACGCCCGACTGCCGCCGGTCGGCGCCGACATCCGCGACGCGCTGATCGAGCTTGGCGAGGGCCTGCTGAAGTTCCTTTTGCGCGACGACACCATGGCCATCCAACGACTGGTGGTCGCCGAGGCGGGCCGTTTTCCGGAACTGGGCAAGGTGTTCTACGAGACCGGCCCGCGCAAGAACGAGGAGCGAATGGCGAACTACCTGCGCGCCGCCATGGACGCCGGACAGATTCGCGACGGCGACGCCATGCAGGCCGGCCGCTGGCTGCGCGACCTGATCCTCTCCGACATCCTCACCAAGCGGATGTGGGGTGTGGTCGATGACCTCGGATCGGCGCGGGTCCGCGCCCACTGCGCGGAGGCGGCGGAGATCTTCCTGACGGCGTTCGGGGCGGCGTCGTCGGGAATGTGATCCCAGGCAGGGATTCGCTGGGTCGCCAACGGATGGACTGAGCGGGCGGCTTTGCGCCCCCTCCACCACCTCGTCCTTCGGCGAGGTGGTCCCCCTCCCCCGCAAGAGGGCGTGGGAGGATAGAGCAGGTTCGACTGCCTTCTATCCTCCCATTCGACCCCGGCCTTGAGCCGGGGGAAGAGGGGGAGGTGGCGCGACGCTCTTTCTCGCGCCGTGACGGAGGGGGCGACCCCGCGCTGGGCAACCTGCGCAAGCTTGCTTAGGCAAGGCTCCGGACCCTCGGAAGTCCGCTTAGACTGACCGCGCCCCGCGTGGCATAAGAAGGCGCGCGCCGTCGCGCCGGTGAATGGAGAACCGTCCGATGAGCCTCGAGTTGACCCTCCTTGGCTGGACGCTGGTCCTGGCCCTGGTGCAGATTTTTCTGGCCGCCGCCGTCCTCAACAAGGATTTCGGCCTGAAATACAACATCGGCGCGCGCGACGCTCCGGCGCCGCCAGCCTCGGTGCTGGGAGGCAGGCTTCGGCGCGCGCAGAACAATCTGTTCGAGACCCTGCCGCTGTTCGCCGCCGCCGTGCTCATCGCCCACGCCGCCGGGCGCGAGAACGCCATGACGCGGCTGGGCGCCGAACTCTTCCTCGGCGGACGGATCGTCTATCTGCCGCTCTACGCCGCCGGCGTTCCGGTGCTGAGGACCCTCGCCTTTCTGGTTTCGATCGTGGGCCTGGTTCTGGTGCTCGGCGCCATCCTGCGCCCAGGCTGAACGCTGGCGGGAAGGCCGAGGTCATGATTTTCGGCGCCCACGTGGTCGTTCACAGCCGGGACGCGGACGCCGCCAGCGCGAACCGGGGCTCCCCCAAAGGTGACGAAAGGCTAATGTTGGCGCGGGCGTCGATCGCTTGACTTCCTTCTTCCCGCGCCGGTCTACTCGGCGGGAAAAAGGCGCGAGCGCCCGTCCAGTTCAGATGAGTGGTCTTGGCCTTTCAGCGAAATTTCCCGATCGGCGTCCGCGCCACGATGGCCGCCGCTATCGTCGGCCTGGCGGCCTGCGCGCCGAAGGCGCCGGGGGGGCCGCCCAATCGCGGACCTCCGGAAGTCGGGGTGGTGACCCTGGCGGCCGGGCGGGTGGATCTGGTCACCGAGCTTCCCGGCCGCACCAGCCCCTATGAGATCGCCGATGTCCGCCCCCAGGTCGGCGGGATCATCATCGCTCGCCCGTTCACCGAGGGCGCCGACGTCCGCGCCGGCCAGGTGCTCTACCAGATCGATCCGGCCCCCTATCGGGCGGCGCTGGGCCAGGCCGAGGGCCAGCTCGCCAGCGCCGTCGCCAACGTCGCCACCACTAAGGCCAAGGCCGAGCGCTATGGCGACCTGGTCAAGATCAGCGCGGTCAGCAAGCAGGATTATGACGACGCCGAGGCGGCCTACAAGCAGGCGGCGGCCAGCGTCCAGCAGCAGCGCGCGGCGGTCCAGGCGGCGCGGATCAATCTCGACTACACCCGGGTCACCGCGCCGATCTCCGGGCGGGTTGGACGATCGGCGTTCACCAAGGGCGCCCTGGCCACACCCGGCCAGACCGCCGCCCTGACCACCATCCAGAGACTGGATCCGATCTATGTCGATGTGAACCAGTCGGCCAGCGAGGTAGTGAAGCTGCGCCGGGCGCTGGCGGCCGGGCGGCTCACCAGCGGCGGCGCGGCGAGCGTGGCCGTGCGCCTGGAACTGGATGACGGTTCGGACTATCCCCTCGAAGGCAGGCTCCAGTTCACCGACGTCACCGTCGATCAGACCACCGGCGCGGTGACCCTGCGGGCGGTGTTCCCCAATCCGGGCGGCCTCTTGCTGCCCGGCATGTACGTCCGCGCGAAGATCGCGCAGGGAACCGCGCCGGCCGGCCTGCTCGCCCCGCAGCAGGGCATCGCCCGGGACGACAAGGGCATGCCCACGGCGATGGTGGTCGATACCCGGGGCCGGGCCCAACCGCGCCAGGTGCAGACCGACGGGGCGGTGGGCAATCAGTTCCTGATCAAGAGCGGGCTCGCGCCCGGCGACCGGCTGATCGTCGAGGGGATGCAGAACGTCAAGCCCGGCGCTCCGGTGCGCGCCGTGGCGGCGCACCTGGCCCTGACCCGATAAGCCGCGATGTCCCGGTTCTTCATCGAACGGCCGATCTTCGCGATGGTCATCGCCATCGTCATCATGCTGGCCGGGACGCTGTCGCTGCTCGCCCTGCCGATCGCGCAATACCCCACCATCGCCCCGCCCAGGGTGTTCATCGGGGCCAACTATCCGGGCGCCGACGCGGCCACGGCCGAGTCCTCGGTCACCCAGGTGATCGAGCAGCAGCTCAAGGGCATCGACCATCTCGACTATTTCTCGTCCACCAGCGGCTCGGACGGTTCGGTGAACATCAACGCGACCTTCGCGCCCGGGACCAACCCGGACATCGCCCAGGTCCAGGTGCAGAACAAACTGGCCCAGGCGACGCCGCTGCTGCCCGCCGAAGTGCAGCAGCAGGGCCTGTTCGTCGGCAAGTCCGGGGCCAGCTTCCTGATGATCGTGGCGCTCTTCGACACCACCGGACGCTACAGCGACACCGACATCGCCGACTACGTCAACAGTCGCCTGGTGGATCCCCTGTCGCGGGTCAACGGCGTGGGCACGGTCAATGTGTTCGGCGGCCAGTACGCCATGCGCATCTGGCTCGACCCGTATCGGCTCGACAACTTCAAGCTGATGCCGTCTGACGTGCGCAACGCCATCCTGGCCCAGAACGTGGAGGTTTCGGCCGGGCAGATCGGCGGCCAGCCCGCCGTCGCCGGGCAGGCGATCAACGCCACCATCACCGCCCAGTCGCGGCTGCACACGGTCGAAGAGTTCCGCGACATCGTTCTCAAGAGCCAGCCGGACGGTTCCCTGGTCCGGCTCTCGGACGTCGCCCGGGTCGAACTGGGGGCCAACGGCTACGGGGTGGTCAGCCGCCTGAATGGCCGGCCGGCCAGCGGCATGGGCATCACCCTGACGCCGGGGGCGAACGCCCTGACCACCGCCAATGCGGTGAAGAAGCGGGCCATTGAACTGGCCGCCAGTTTCCCGCCCGGCGTCAAGCTCGCCTTTCCGGTCGACACCACGACGTTCATCAAGCTCTCGATCCGGCAGGTGGTCATCACCCTGATCGAGGCCATCGTCCTGGTCATCGCGGTGATGTTCCTGTTCCTGCAGAACTGGCGCGTGACCCTGATTCCGGCCCTGGCGGTGCCCGTGGTGCTGCTGGGGACTTTCGGCGTGCTGGCCGCCGTCGGCTATTCGATCAACACCCTGACCATGTTCGCCATGGTCCTGGCCATCGGCCTGTTGGTCGATGACGCCATCGTGGTGGTCGAGAACGTCGAACGGATCATGAGCCAGGAGGGCCTGTCGCCCAAGGACGCGACCATCAGGTCGATGGGCGAGATCACCGGCGCCCTGGTCGGCATCGCCCTGGTGCTGTCGGCGGTGTTCCTGCCGATGGCCTTCTTTCCCGGTTCGACCGGGGTGATCTACCGGCAGTTCTCGGTGACCATCGTCTCGGCCATGGTGCTCTCGGTGCTGGTCGCCCTGGTGCTGACGCCGGCCCTGTGCGCGACATTGCTCAAGCCGGCCCCCAGGGCGCATCGCGCGCCCAAGGCCGAGGGTCCCGGCGGCGGGTTCTTCGGGCGGTTCAACCGCGCCTTCAACGCGACCAGGACGCGCTACAATTGGGGCGTGCGCGGGCTGATCGGCCGGCCGGCGGCGGGCTTCGCCGCCTATGGCGTGGTGGTGGCGGCGATGGCGGGGATGTTCTTCCTGCTGCCGGGCGGCTTTCTGCCGGCCGAAGACCAGGGGACGATGTTCACCATCTACAGTCTGCCCACCGGGGCGGTCCAGGATCGGACCGTCGCGGTCGCCAAGCAGATCGAAACCTATTATCTGACCCGGGAGAAGCGGAATATCGACACCGTCTTCGTGGTCACCGGCTTCAGCTTCGCCGGCACCGGGCAGAACCAGGGACTGGCCTTCGTCCACCTTAGAGACTGGAAGGACCGGCCGGGCGCCGCCAACCGCGCCCCGGCCATCGCCCAGCGGGCGACGGCGGCGTTCTCCAAGATCCGCGACGGCTCGGTCTTCGTCCTGGTGCCCCCGGCGGTCCAGTCGCTGGGCAACTCCTCGGGCTTCGACCTTGAGCTGGAGGACCGGGCCGGCCTGGGTCACAAGGCGCTGGGCGCGGCGCGCGACGAGCTCCTGGCCATGGCCGCCAAGGACCCCATCCTGGCCGGGGTTCGGGCCAACGGCCTGGACGACACGCCCCAGCTCCACGTCGATGTCGATCAGGCCCGCGCCGGCGCCCTGGGTCTTAGCCAAGCCGACATCAACGACACCTTGAGTTCCGCCTGGGGCGGCTCGTTCATCAACAACTTCATCGACCGCGGGCGGGTGAAGCAGGTCTATATCCAGGCCGACGCGCCGTTCCGCACCAGTCCGGAGGACATCGACCGCTGGTTCGTGCGCACCGCCACCGGCACGATGGCGCCGTTCTCCGCCTTCGCCTCGTGGCGCTGGACGGTGGGGCCGGCCCAACTGGAGCGCTATGACGGCATTGCCGCCATGGAGATCCAGGGCAATCCCGCCCCCGGCAAGAGCACTGGGGCGGCGATGGCCGAGATCGCCCGGCTGGCGGCCCGGCTGCCGGCCGGCATCGGCTTCGACTGGACCGGACTTTCCCTCCAGGAACGCCAGTCGGGGGGCCAGGCGCCGGCGCTCTACGGCCTCTCCATCCTGGTCATCTTCCTGTGCCTGGCGGCGCTCTACGAGAGCTGGTCGATCCCCTTCGCGGTGATGCTGGTGATCCCCCTGGGCGTGGTCGGGGCCCTGCTGGCCGCCACCTTGCGCGGCTTCTACAACGACATCTATTTCCAGGTCGGCATGCTGACCACCATCGGCCTTTCGGCCAAGAACGCCATCCTGATCGTCCAGTTCGCCGACGAGGCGGAGAAGCGCGGGGCCACGCCCCGGGAAGCGGCCATGGAGGCCGGACGCCTGCGCCTGCGCCCGATCCTGATGACCTCCCTGGCTTTCATCGCCGGGGTGTTCCCCCTGGCCGTCGCCACCGGCGCGGGAGCCGGCAGCCAGAACGACATCGGCACCGGCGTCATCGGCGGCATGCTCTCGGCCACCGTCCTGGCGATCTTCCTGGCCCCGCTGTTCTACGTCCTGGTGCGCGGAGCGCTGCGGCCCAAGGCGAGGGAGGGGTGAGATGGGCGAACCCGCGAAACTCCGCTCGAACCGCCGTCGCTCATCGGCCCGGGCGAGCGCCGCGAGCCCGGCGCGCGAGGTCGCGAGGCCAATTCCCGACGCCAAGACGCCGGATTCACCCATCGCGCACACGATCACCCTCTCCCCCATTGTTCAACGAGGGGATGCACACATCTCGAAAGCCACGGAGCAAAGCTCCTCCACCGTAGGGGGAGGGGGACCGCCTCGCCGAAGGACGAGGGGGTGGAGGGGGTTCTCCGCTTCTCCGAC
>Ga0208849_1001249_pt1 | contig 18671 bp, 13 predicted proteins | sample NGESurdeep072012_10_FD_184470 | JGI IMG/M metagenome (GOLD analysis project Ga0208849, IMG submission 184470) | Arctic peat soil microbial communities from Barrow, Alaska - NGEE Surface sample 53-3 deep-072012 (SPAdes) | ecosystem: Environmental > Terrestrial > Soil > Wetlands > Peat ... | reverse complement strand
CCAGGCGATCTACAGTTTGAACGTCATCTCCACTGTCGCCTGAACCGGGATCTTCTGGCCTTCCGCACCCACTTGCTGATTGTAGTACCAGTTGCCGTACGGGTATTTCAACTGCGCGGGCGGGTTCGCCACGAAGTTGCCGGCCGGAGCGAGCAAGTTCGACGCTAGCTGGGCGTAGACGCAGGTATTCGGCGCATCCCACGGTTCGCCGCGCTGCGAGCAGCTGTCGATCAAGTTCGCCAACGTGAGCGTGGCTTTGACGCGCGGCGTGACGTCGTAACCAAGCGCGAGATTCGCGGTGAGCCGCGCCGGCTCGCGAAACGCGCCCATGTTGTCGAACACGCCCGTGTACTTGTCCGGGATGAAGATGAAACTCGAACACGTGGTGGTGTCGGCTATGGTGCCGCTGGTCACGCCCGCGCACGACGTCGGGTTGTAGCCCGGCCACACGAGCGGCGAGCCGTACCAAGTGCCGGCGCTATACGTGAATGTGGGCGTCGCCGTGAATTTGTTGGCTTTGAAGCCGACGACGACCGAGGCGGTGAACGGCACATCGTAGCCGATGGCGCCGTTGAACGGCGATGGGATCAGATCGTACGGCGTGTAGTAGCCTTCGCGGTCGAGCAAAGGTTGCGGCCTGTTATTGAAATACGGATTGGTCACGATGACGCCGCCGTTATCATACGTCGCGGCGCCACCGCCGGCGGACGTGAACGAATTGTATTCCCGGATGCTGTTGTTGAGCAGATCGATGACGTTCTTGCCGTTCGGGAAGTTGCCATACTGGACGGTGGTATGGGTCCACGTCGCGGCGATCTGCAGCGCGATGCCGTCGTGGTCGAAGCTGCCTTTGTTGAAGGCGAATTCAACGCCGGTGGACTTCGCGTGCCCGGTGTTGATGCCGGCATCGACGCCCTGGCCGTTGAGGGCGATGTTCTGAAGCTGATTCTGCGTCGCCCGGTAAAACGGCGTGATCTTGAACGCCATGTCCGTGCCGTGCACGTGCTCCTCAAGCGAAAGATCGAAATTGTTCGACGTATCCGGATACACGGGGTGCACCGGCGTGTTGTATCCGAAGCCGACGAACTGGCCGATGAATCCCGGCAGATTCTGCTGGAACGTGTTGAACTCTTGATACGAGGTCGACGGCGGCCGCGCGTAGCGCCCGTACGACCCGCGCACGACCGTATCCGGCGAGAACTGATACGAAAATGCGAAGCGCGGTTGCGGCACGGTGAACGATTCGCTTGTGCCGGCGGTGTTGTGCATGGTTGAGGGCGTCGTGCCCGCCGGGCACGGCGAAGCAACGCCCGTCAGGGGATCGATCGTCCGTTGCAGCGCCCCGACCCCGGGATCGGTGCAGAATTCGCGATCGAATGCTTGGAACCAGAACGCGCGCGCCGGATACCCGGCTTCCAAGTCCTGCAGTTTGAAGCGGTAATTCTCCACCCGCACGCCGATGGTGAAGTTCAGTTTGTCGTTAGGCCGCCAGTTGTCGGTCGCCGACAATCCGGTGGTGTAAGGCACGACGTTGTCCACCTGGCCGTTGCGGCCGTTTTCGGTCATGATCCATTGCGCGTTCGCAAGCGCTGCGGGCGATCCGGGCGGCGCCGTGCCTGGCGTCAGACCATTTGCCTGACCGCTGGTGATATCGGTGATGTTGCCGAACGTCGGATTCCCAAGGTTTGGATTGCCGTTGGGGTCGTCGGTCGGATTGAAGCAACTGGTGTGAAACCCGGTGGTGAAGCTGTAGCAGTTGCCTCCGCTGTCCATATAGTTCGACTGCGCATTCGTAAAATAGCTGAAATTGTAGAAGCCGGCCGATGCGGTCTGCAGCTTACCGGTCTGATACGACGCCGTGAGGTTGATCAGGTGCTTCTCGCTCAATTGTTTCGAGAACGTCAGGTTGCCGCCGTACGTGTGATCGATCACTTCGTAGTCGGGCAACTGCCCGCCGAAGGTCTGTTGCGCGCTCACCGGACCGCTGATGAACCACCACGCGTACCGTGAATAGCCGAACACACGGAGATAGGTCTTGCTGTCGATGTTGCGTTGATATTGCAGCTTGGTGAGCCCGACGCCGTTGTCCGAACCTTCTCGTTCGGCCACCGGCAAGAGGTCGGTGAAGCCCGCGCGGTTTTGCGGCGAGTTGGGGAAGAGCGCAACCGATCCTTTGCTGGGGTCGGGCGCGGCCATCAGCTGGCCGCCATATGCGAATCCATCGAAGTACGGTATAGGGCCGCCGAACGTGGTGTCGGCGAAACCGTTGTTGCTGAGAAGCCCAAGGTCGTCCTCGGAGCCGTAGAATTTCTGCAAGATGTCGCCGTACATATACAGCACTTGAAGGTCGTCTTTTCCGGTGTCGTTGTGGTGGCCGACTTTGTAGTGAAAATTAAGCAGCGTTTCGTGATCGACGGTCTGCCCGATCGCGTTCGAATTGCCCGGTGCGAAGATCGGCGTACCGGACCCGTCGTAGACGCACGGCGCGACGGCGCAGAAGGAATTTCCGTTGACGTCGATCGCGTCGTTGCCGTTGTGCGACGGGATGTACAGTGGATAGAAGAAAAGCGGATTGCCCACGCCGTTGTCCTGATTGGCGTAACGGTACGCTTGGCTGATGACGGCGGTGGCGATGTAGTAGCTCATGTTGCGGTCGGGCGTGGCGCCGCCGTACTCGAAGACCCCCTTGTCGTACAGAGTGGGTCCACCGATGCCGCCGATGAAATTGGCGTAACCCGGATAGGTGCCGCTCTTGATGACCTGATTCACGTAGCCGGCTAGTCCGGAAGCGTCGGCCGAAGCCGGCGTGCCGCCGGTGTACACTTGAACTTCTTGATTGCCCAGGCTCGTGAGCGTGGCCACGGCTGCGGAGTCGGATTGCCTGGTGACCGGGATGCCGTCCACTTCGTACGCTACTTGATCGTAATCGCCGCCGCGGATGAACACGCTTTGGTTCCAGCCCTGCTGTCCTTGCGGGTACACGACGCCGGGCGCGCTGGCGATCGCGCTGTACGCTTGATTGAGGCCACCGGATCCGGCAAGCGTCGCGGACGCCTTCTGTGCGGCCGCATTGATCGAGTACACATCGCTGGTCGTTCCTGGCCGGACGAGCGACGCTGTGGCTCTCGTGGACACCGTCGCGAGCGTGCGAACTTTTTGCTGGAGGTTCAACGTGACGCTGCGCGACTGATCGGAGATGACCGTGACGCCTTGCAGGGTCGCGATATCATATCCGTCCTTGCTCGCGGTCACGGTGTACGTATCGGGATTGAGCGATATGAAGCTGAAGAATCCGCTCGTGTCGGTCACGACCGTTTCGGACTGAGACGGCGATGAGGCCGAGATCTTCACGGCCGCGATGGGCGCACCCGACGCGACGTCGACCGCTCTGCCGCGCAGCGTTCCCGTTGTGCCGGCGCCCGCGGGTGCGGACGGTACGGCGATCAACGCGCACAACGCAATGGCGATGACCAAGCGTTTATACAACACGAGCAATCCCCCCGGCAAGCGTTAAGGCGGAGTATGGTTCTGAGTGTACGCGCATCGGGTCCCTTCGCCTATGTTCGGCCGCGACAAATTTCAGGCTAGTTGTTATGGAGAAAGTCTAAGATTCTGGTCGCAAGCTGGAAGCGAAATCGGATCTCTGAATCGTCGAGCTTGATTTTCAAAATCTCGACGGCGCGGTTGAGCCGGTAGCGAAGGGTGTTCGGATGGATGCCGAGCGTCTCGGCCGTTTGGCGGAAATTGAATCCGGTGCGCGCGTAGGTCAGTAGGACCCGTTTGAGCATCTCTCCGTTTTTGTGGACCTGCAGCGGTCCGAAGAGATCGTCGATGAACGCAGTCCGAGCGCCGGCATCACCCATGAGCACGCGCGGAACAAGCGCATCTTCGAAGCGCCGGATATTGGAAGCGTCGCGGTAGCTGAGCAGCGATTGCGCTTCCCGGTAGCTGCGCCGCGCGCCTTGCGCGCCCGTGTAGGCTCTGCCGAGCACGACCGTGATAGACTCGTCGCCGAGCGCGCGCCACGTGGCCGTGATGTCGACGCCGTCGGGCAGCAGGAAGGCGACGTAGTTGAGCGAGGTGGTCAAAAGCGGCCGGTGCCTGCCCGTCTGCAGCCGGTGCCGCAGCGCGCTCGCCGCCCGCTCGCGCCGCAGAAAACCTTCGCGCGTGAGCGGCAAGGGTTCGGGTATGACGGCGATGCCGATGCGGTGGAGGCCGCCCGGGTCGAATCCGAGCAGGCGCGCCCGCTCCACTGCCTGCGCGTCGTCTTCCTCCGCCTCCAGCAACGAGAGAAACGACGCATAGCCGAGCCGCGATTCCATACTGGAAAGTTCGCGCTGGTGCGCGACGTGGAGTGCGGCGACGAGCGCCGCATGTTCGGCCGCCCGGTTATCGAGCTCCGACAGTTTGACCTCGCCTTCGATGATCCAGACGAGACCGACGAGCTCGTCGCCCAACCGGATCGGGCAGACCACGCGCGCGCTCAGACCGATGTCCGGCATCGCCGGGATCCGCATCGGCCCTGCGCTTGCGAGAACGCCGGCGAGCAGTCCGGTGCGCTCCATCGTCTCCTGCATGATCGCCGGACTCTGCGCGCGCTCAAGCGTCTCGCGGCGCACGGGGTCGTCCTCGGTGCCATGCTCGTAAAATGCGAGCAGTTTTCCGGTCGGGTCTTCGAAGGTCACCGAGCGGTTGATCAGTTCACCGAGCGACCGCGCGAGATCATCGAGGTTGGTGCCGCTCGCCGCGCCCCGGGTGAGCGCCCGGTGGATCTCTTCGGAGCGTTCCAGCAACGTGTACTGTTCCGCGATGATCGCACGATGCAACTCTTCCGTTATCTGCGCGAACGGCACGTCGAAGGGGATTTCGAGCAACGGCAATCCGCGGCGGTCGGCTTCATCGCGCGCCGCGTCGGTGAAATGCTCGAGGTAGCGGGGGACCGCCAGCGCCATCGCGGCCAGGCCGCGATCAGTCAGGGTGCGGATCTGCGATCGTTGCGCGGCCTCATTGGGAGGCCACGCGAATCCGGTGGTAAGGAGCAATTGGCCGGGCCGGACCCAAGGGGCCGGCTCGGGCATGTCGATGACGTGGGCCCAGCGGACGTCCCGGTCGAGCCCGGACTCCCCGGCGACAACACGCGCGGACCGCATCGAGGCGATCTGCAGGGCCTCGCGTACGTTCACGATGCTCCTTGGGCAAGCCGCACGAACTTTCGGACGAATTTTGTGCGTCGGCGACGTGGCGTTTCCCTGCCCGGGATTGTACTGTAATAGGGCAAGCATCCCGTACTAGGGTGAGCATCGCGTACTAGGGCAAGCATCGCTTGCCCATTTGGGTGAGCGATGCTCACCCTACTACGGACGATAATGAAACGAAAGGACTCAACAGTGGCCGTTGCATCGTCGCCTACGGAGGCGCTGCTCGAATCACGCGCGGCAGAAGTCGTTCGCGGAGTCGGGAACACGCATCCGATCTTCGTCGACCGGGCGTCAGGCGCGCGGATTTGGGACGTCGACGGCAACGAATATTACGATTTCGTCGGCGGCATCGGCGTGCTCAACGTCGGGCATTCGCACCCGAAAATCCGTGCGGCCGTCGTCGCACAACTCGACCGGTTCTCACACGCCTGCTTTCAGGTCGCGATGTACGACACGTACGTGCGCTTAGCCGAACGTTTGAACCAGCTCGCGCCCGGCCCGAGCAAGAAAAAGACGTTGCTGCTCACGACCGGCGCCGAAGCCACCGAGAATGCGGTGAAGATCGCGCGCGAGTTCACCGGCCGCCCCGCAGTGATCGCGTTTCACCACGGCTTCCATGGCCGCACGCTGCTCGCCCTGACGATGACGGGCAAGAACAATCCGTACAAACAACATTTCGGACCTTTCTGCAGCGAAGTCTACCATGCGCCGTTCCCATATGAGTATCACGGTTGGACAACCGAACGCGCACTGGGCGCGCTCGAAGAGCTTTTCGAATCCGAAGTGGCACCCGATCGTGTCGCCGCGATCATCATCGAACCCGTGCTCGGCGAAGGCGGCTTCGTGCCGGCGCCCCCGAAGTATTTGCAGGAACTGCGGCGCATCGCCACGCGTCACGGCATCGTTCTCATCTGCGACGAAATCCAATCGGGTTTCGGCCGGACGGGAAAGATGTTCGCGATCGAGCACGCAGGCGTCGAACCGGACATCATCACGATCGCGAAGAGTCTTGCCGCCGGATTGCCGCTTTCGGCAGTTATCGGGCGCGCCGAGATCATGGATGCTCCCGGTCCCGGCGGGCTAGGAGGAACGTACGCGGGCAATCCGCTCGCGTGCGCAGCCGCGCTCGCCGCGCTCGACATTTTTGAGGAAGAACATCTGGTCGAGCGCGCCATCGCCATCGGGCTGCGAGTCGAAGCCTCTCTGCGCGAGTTGCAGCGGCGTTTCTCACACGTCGGGGATGTGCGCGGGTTGGGCGCGATGATGGGGGTCGAATTCGTCGATGAGCCCGCATCGGGTCTGCCCACGATCGCGAAGCTCATCGTCGCCGAAGCCCGCAGCCGCGGACTCCTGCTGATGGCGGCCGGCGCCAAAGGCGACATCATCCGCGTGCTGGTGCCGCTCGTGATAAAGGACGACGAATTGGAGATCGCACTGACGAGGCTGACCGAAAGCTGCGAAGCGGTGCTTGCGTAACGAATTAGAATGTAGGAGGGCAAGCATCGCTTGCCCACGTCGCATTACCCAGTAGGCAAGCGATGCTTGCCCTAATACAAACGGAGAAAACAAATTCCTACGAACTCGAATAGCGAAACCATAGCATACACGCAACGCGTGTTGGATCTTATCGCGAAGCCGGCGATCACGCCCGACGACGCCGCGTGGATCACGGCGGAGACCGTGAACGGATTTCGCGATCATGTCAATCCGGGTTTTCTCGAATATCGCAAGGCGTTGTCGGTCGATCATGCGGCGGCAGCCGTCGAATGGGAGGATGCCGGGCCGAACGCCTTTCGCGATGTCAACGGCAAAGAGTACATCGACTGCCTTGGCGGATTCGGCATCTTCAACGTGGGTCATCGCCATCCGAAAGTCGTCAAGGCGGTCACCGACCAGCTGAAACGCCAGGCCCTGCACAGCCAGGATCTGCTCGACCCGCTGCGCGCCATGCTCGCAAAGACGCTCTCGATGGTCACGCCCGGCAACCTGGAATACGCCTTCTTCTGCAATAGCGGCACGGAAGCGGTCGAGGCCGCCTTGAAATTGGCGCGCGCGTACGATCCCAAAAAACCGACCATCGTCGCCGCCACGAAAGGATTCCACGGCAAAAGCTTTGGCGCGCTCTCGGTCAGCGCGAAAGGCGAATTCCGCATGCCGTTCGGCCCGATGCTGCCGAATGTCGAACACGTGCCGTTCAACGATCTCGAAGAACTGCGAACGGAGATGCACAAATTGCGGATGGTCGGCGAAGAGGCGGGCGCGGTTGTGCTCGAACCGATCCAAGGTGAAGGCGGCGTGAACCTGCCCGACGACGATTATCTCCCCGGCGTGCGAAAGCTCTGCGACGACTACGGCGCGTTGCTCGTGCTGGATGAAGTTCAGACCGGCATGGGCCGCACCGGCAAGATGTTCTGCTGCGAGCACTACGGCGTCACGCCCGATCTCATCTGCCTTGCAAAGGCGTTCGGCGGCGGCGTCATGCCGGCAGGGGCGGTGGTGGGAAGCAAAGCCGTCTTCTCACGGCTTTTCAAAAATCCGTTTCTGCACACGACGACGTTCGGCGGCAATCCGCTCGCGTGCGCTGCGGCGCTCGCGACCATCAACGTCCTGCTTGAAGAGAAATTGCCGGAGCGCGCAGGGGTCATCGGCGCGAAGTTCATCGCCGGCCTGCGCAAGTCGGTCGAAGGGCACGCGAACATCGTGAGCGACGTGCGCGGCAAAGGTCTTCTCATCGCGATCGAATTCGTCACGAACGAACTCGGTTTCGAACTGGGAAAGCAGATGCTCAAACGCGGCGTGCTCGTCTCCGGCACGCTTGTGAACGCGCGGACCATCCGCTTCGAGCCGCCGCTCACGATCACGGAGGAGCAAATCGAGTACGTCTGCAAGGCGTTGGGCGACTCGCTCGAAACCATGTCTCGCAAGACGCTCAGCGCGTGACGTCTCGCCGGAAACGAGGGTTCAGATGTTGACCATGCAGGACGATCTGCTCAAGAATCTTCACCGCGAAAACGGCGTCGCGCTCATGTTCATCGACGGCGTATTCAGCGCCGCGTCCGACGGTGGTACGAGCAAGTGCATCAATCCTTCGAACGGCGAGCTCATCGTGCGAGTCGCCGAAGGCACGCTCGCGGACGCCGAGCGGGCCATCCGCGCTGCCCGAGAGGCGTTCCAAAACGGACCCTGGGGCGAGTCGCTCGCTCAAGACCGCGCGCGTCTGCTCCACAGACTCGCCGACCGCATCGACGAGCACGCCGAGGAGCTCTCACGTCTCGAGACGTTGAACAACGGCAAGCCGTTGCGCGAAACCCAATACGACATGACCGATGCGGCGAATTGCTTCCGCTATTACGCTGGTCTTGCCACGAAGCCGCACGGCCAGACCTTCGACGTGCCCGCCGCGTCGCAAAGCTTCACGGTGCGCGAACCGATCGGCGTCTGCGGTCAGATCATCCCTTGGAACTATCCGCTGCTGATGGCCGCGTGGAAGCTTGCGCCGGCGCTTGCCGCGGGAAACGCCTGCATCCTCAAGCCTTCGGAACTCACGCCGCTCACCGCGTTGCGCCTCGCCGTGCTGATAAAGGAAGCCGGTTTTCCGAACGGCGTTGTGAACATCCTCACCGGCGCGGGCGCGGTGGTGGGTCACGCGCTCGCCGCATCCGACCTCGTCGACAAGATCGCCTTCACCGGCGGCACGAAGACCGGACGTTCGATCATGCAAGCCGCCACTGGCAACCTCAAGAAGATCTCGCTCGAGCTCGGCGGCAAGTCGCCGAACATCGTCTTCGCCGACGCGGATTTCGACACGGCGATCGACTACGCGCTTTTCGGCATTTATGCAAACGCGGGTCAGGTCTGCTCGGCGGGATCGCGCCTCATCGTCCAAGACACGCTTCACGACCGCTTCGTCAAACGGCTCGTCGAACGAGCCAAGAAAATCGTGGTCGGCGACGGCTTCGACCCGACGGTCGAGATGGGCCCGATCGTCAGCCGCGCGCATCAGGAAAAAGTCGAGGCATACATCAAGATCGGCCTCGCCGAGGGCGCCACCCTTGAGTGCGGGGGCGAACGATTAGGCGGCGAGCTAGGGGTTAAAGGCAACTTCATCGTGCCCACGATCTTCTCGAACACGAAGCCGTCGATGCGCATCGTGCAAGAGGAGATATTCGGCCCCGTGCTCGTCGTGCAGAAATTCAAGGATGAAGCAGAGGCCGTCGAAATGGCCAACGATACGATCTACGGCCTCGCCGGCGCGGTCTTCACGAACGACATAGCGCGCGCGCACCGCGTGATCCGCAAGCTGCGCGCGGGCATCACCTGGATCAACACGTACCATCCCACGTACAATGAAGCGCCGTGGGGCGGCTACAAGCAGTCGGGCATCGGACGCGAACTCGGCACCTACGGCTACGACGCCTACACCGAGGTCAAGCAGATCAACGTCAACCTGGCGGTCGAGCCGAGCGGCTGGTTCGCCGACCGGTGAGCGCAAGCACGGCGAATCCGGCGGTCGTGCACCGCGTGCTCCCGGTCGCAGGTGAGCGCAGGCCGACGGCGACAGCCGAGCCGGTGATCAATCCGTACGACGGCAGCGTCGTGGCCACCATCGGCGTCGGCACCGCTGCAGACCTCGACGACGCGATTTCCGCCGCATCCGCTGCCTTCGATTCGTTTCGACGCTGGCCACGCTACAAACGCAAGGACTTGCTGCTCGGCGTCGCGGCACGACTGCGCGAGCGGCGCGCGGAGTTCGTCGATCTCATGATCGCCGAAAGCGGCAAGCCGCGAACGTACGCCGGCATCGAGGTAGACCGCGCCGTCAGCACGTTCACGCTTGCCCCAGAAGAGTCCACGCGCTTCGGCGGCGAGATGCTGCCGCTCGATCTGGCGCCGTCGACCGAGGGCTACACAGCGATCGTCGCCCGCTTCCCGATCGGCGTCATCGGCGCGATCTCGCCGTTCAATTTTCCCCTGAACCTGGTCGCACACAAACTTGCGCCCGCTCTCGCGGTGGGCAACACCGTGGTGTTGAAACCTCCGCCGCAAGCACCCCTGAGCGCGCTGCTCCTCGCCGACGTCTGCTACGACGCCGGGCTTCCGGCTTCCGCACTTTCCGTGGTGCATTGCCCGGTCGGCGTCGCGCAGACAATCGCCGCGGACGAGCGCATCGCGATGCTTTCGTTCACCGGATCGGCCAAGGTTGGCTGGCACTTGAAGTCCGTCGCGGGCAAGAAGAAAGTCGTGTTGGAGTTGGGGGGCAACGCCGCCGCGCTCGTGTTCGCCGATGCGGACGTCGCATGGGCGGCGAAACGCTGTGCGCTTGGCTCGTTCGCGCACGCCGGCCAAGTCTGCATCAAGGTGCAGCGCATCTTCGTGGAGCAGACCGTTTTCGACGCGTTCGTCACGCTCTTCCGGCAAGAGACCGCGGCGCTGCACGTCGGCGACCCGGCAAGCCCCGAGACATTAGTCGGCCCGATGATCGACACCGCGAGCGCCGACCGCGTCAGCGCGTGGGTCGAAGAGGCCGTGCGCGCGGGCGCCAAAGTCTTGGCCGGAGGCGCGCGCCGTCTCAACGTGCTCGAGCCGACGATTCTCACCGGCACGACGCCCGCGATGAAGGTGGAGGCCGAAGAGATCTTCGGGCCGGTTTCCACGATCGCGCCGGTCGCTTCGATCGATGAAGCGTTCGCGCGCGCAAACGAAACCCGGTATGGCCTGCAGGCGGGCGTCTTCACGTTCGACGTGCGCAGCATCGCCAAGGCATTCGACGAGCTGAACGTCGGCGGCGTGATCTGCAACGACTATCCCACGCTCCGCGTCGACAACTTCCCGTACGGCGGCGTCAAGGAGAGCGGATTTGGCCGCGAAGGCGTCCGTTACGCGATGGAAGAGATGACCGAGCTCAAGACTCTCGTCGTGAAATACCGGTAGGAGTCCGTGCAAAGCGTGGCGGCGTTTCTCAAGCGGCTGGCGGCGTGCCAGCCGCTCGACCGTCTGCGCTCCGATCATGAGGGACCCAAATTGCGCCGCGTGCTCGGCGTGTGGGGGCTCATCGGGATCGGCCTCGGCACGATGCTCGGCGGGATATTCCCCACGGTCGGCGTCGGCATTCAGACCGCCGGCTCCGGCGTCATACTCGCGTTCGGGATCTCCGGTCTGGCCTGCGTCTTCGTGGCGCTCTGTTATGCCGAATTCGCGTCGATGGTTCCGGTCGCCGGCAGCGCCTATACGTATGCGTATGCCACGCTCGGCGAGTTCATCGCGTGGGTCATCGGCTGGGATCTCGTTCTCGAATACGGCATCAGCGCGGCACCGGTCGCATCGTCATTTTCGGGCTATTTCCAAGAACTGCTCGGTTACTTCCACCTCGTCGTGCCGTCCTCGATGCAGACAGCGGCTCTCGTCACAAATCCTTGGCCGATCTCGATCGGCAGCTGGCACCTCCAATTAATGCAATTCGATCTCGCGCATTCGCAGTACGATGTCATCGCCGCCGTATCGGTCGTCGTCGTCAGCGCGCTGCTCGCGATCGGCATCAAAGAATCCGCGTCGACCAACGCCATCTTTGTCGTCGTGCAGATCGCTTCGTTCGTCATCTTCCTCATCGTCTGCACGCACTTCATCCATCCAGGCAATTTCACCGGCGTTGCGCCACTCGGTTTTCACAGCGTCGTCGCGAGCGCCGCTCTCGTCTTCTTCGCCTACATCGGCTTCGATACGGTCACCGTCGCCTCCGAAGAGTCCAAAAATCCGCAGCGCGACGTGCCGATCGCGATCGTCGGCTCGCTCTTCATCGGCGGTCTGCTCTTCGTCGCCATCGCCGCCGTCACGGCCGGCGTGGTGCCGTATAACAAGATCGCGGCGGACTCAGCGATGAGCCAGGCGGTCCGGCTGGCGGGCAATCAATTCTTTCCGGTCGTGTCGGTGACGATCGGCGCGATGGTCGGCAACATCAGCGTGATGCTGACATCGTTGCTCGGCCAATCGCGCATCTTCTACGTCATGTCGCGCGACCGGCTGCTGCCGCCGGCTGTGTCGGCGCTGCATCCAAAGTTCCTCACGCCTGCGCGCACCACGATGATCACCGGAGTCGTCGTGGCGTTTCTCGCCCTCATCGTGCCGCTTGCCGATCTGCTCAAGCTCGTCAATATCGGCACCTTGTCCGCGTTCGCCATCGTCAGCATCGGCATCGTGATCCTGCGCGTCGTCGCGCCAAACGCAAAGCGTCCATTCCGCGCACCTGCGGGGCCCCTCATCGGCGTACTCGGGTTCCTCATGTGCACCGGTTTGATACTCTACGGGCTCTCGCTCCCGACGTGGATCCGGTTCTTGGTGTGGTTCGCCGTCGGCGCTGCGATCTACGGCTTTTACGGGTATCACAAGAGCACGCTGCATCCCAAGAACGCATCCAACGTCTAAGCGCTGGACAATTCTGTGAGGACGACGTTCATCGCCGGTCTTGGATTCGCGCGGCACTTCAGCGGCTCAGATGGCGCGCTGCCAGAAACTTGCCGGTCAGCGATGTCTTGTGTCGTGCCAGCTCGGCTGGATGGCCTTCGAAGACGACGGTGCCGCCGTCGTGGCCGGCACCAGGTCCGAGGTCGATGACCCAATCCGCCCGGGAGACGACATCGAGGTTGTGCTCGACGACGATGACCGTCGAGCCGGCATCCACCAGCCGGTCAAAGAGTCCGATGAGCGTGTCGACGTCGTTCATGTGGAGCCCGGTCGTGGGCTCGTCAACGACATAGATGTTTCCCGACTTGCCGAGCTCGGCCGCGAGCTTCAGCCGCTGCCGCTCGCCGCTGGACAGCGTCGAAAGGGGCTGTCCGAGCGTGAGGTACCCGAGCCCGACATCGACGAGCCCTTGCAGGATCTTCTTGATCGCCGGCTCGGTGAAGAATACATGTGCGTCGGCGACCGGCATCTCGTAGACATCGCCAATCGACTTGCCGCGAAGCTTGTACTTCAGCACCTCATCGGTGAAGCGCTTGCCTTCGCAGGTCTCGCACTCGCTGACCATCGGGTCGAGGTGTGCGAGGTCGGTAAAGATGACACCCAGTCCGTTGCAGTCGGGGCATGCGCCCTTGGAGTTGGCCGAGAACAGCGCAGCGTCGACGCTGTTCGCCTTGGCAAAGGCCTTGCGCACGTTGTCGAGCATGCCGGTATAGGTCGCGGTGTTGGACCGGCGCGAGCCGCGCGCGAGGTCCTGGTCGATGATCACAGTCTCTGGATAGCTCCGCGGCAGGCAGCCCTCGATCAGCGAGCTCTTGCCCGCGCCTGCAACCCCCGTCACCACCGTTAGCACACCGCGCGGGATGGAAACGTTGAGGTTCTTGAGGTTGTTATGCTTCGCGTTCTTGATCTTGAGGGCGCCGTCGGGCTTCCGGCTGTCCACCTTGATCGGTTGATGTTTTTTGATGTGGTTGCCGGTGAGCGTGCCGGACTTGAGCAGACCCTCGTACGGCCCTTCGTACACGATCTCGCCGCCATTGTTCCCGGCGCGCGGGCCCAAGTCGACGACGTGGTCGGCGATGGCGATCATGTCGGGCTTGTGCTCGACGACGAGCACCGTGTTGCCCTTGTCTCTGAGCTGCTGCATGAGGCCGGCGAGACGCCCCACGTCGTGCGGGTGGAGGCCAACGCTGGGTTCGTCGAAGACGTAGGTCAGGTCGGTGAGCGAGGAGCCCAGGTGCCGCACCATTTTGACCCGCTGGCTCTCGCCGCCGGAGAGCGTCGAGCTCTCGCGGGCGAGGCTGAGATAGCCCAGGCCGATGGTCACGAGGTTGTCCAGGCGCGCCGCCAGCGCATCGAGCATGGGTTGAAGCTGCGGCGCCTTGATCGACCGGATGAACAGGCCAAGGTCGGAAACCTGCATGGCCGAGCAGTCGGCAATGTTCTTGCTCCTGATCTTGCTCGCCAGCGCCTGCTCGTTGAGGCGGGTGCCGTGGCACGCGGTGCAGATGGCGCGGGTGAATATCTTATCGTATTCGGCGCGCACATGCGGCCGGAGCTGCTCGGGGTCCTTCGAGCCCAGGCCGCGCTTGAGCTTGAGGATTACGCCCTCGTAAGTGAGGTTGATGCCTTCTTTTGAAATCTTGACTTTCCGGCCGTCGTCGAGGTGGAGTAGGTTGTTGAGCTCTTCCTTTGAGTAATTCTTGATCTTCTTGTCGATGTCGAAGAGCCCTGAGCGAGCGTAGATCAGCCACCACCAGTTGTCGACTGAAAAAGCCTCCGGAAGCAGCGCTCCTTCTTTCAACGATTTCGATTTGTCGATGACGGCGTCCATATCCATGGCCGCCACCTGCCCGATGCCTTCACAGACCGGGCACATCCCGCGCGGATCGTTGAAGGAATAGAGGCTGGGTGATCCCAGCTGGGGTTTGGCCAGGCGCGCGAAGATGATGCGCAGCATCTGGGCTGCGTCGGTGACCGTTGCCACGGTAGAGCGCGAATTGCCGCCCAGGCGCTGCTGATCGACGATGATGGCGGCCGAGAGGTTCTCAAGCGAGTCGGCGTCGGGCTGGCCGTAGCGCGGCATGAACTGCTGCACGAAGGCCGGATAGGTCTCGTTGATCAGCCGCTGGCTTTCTGCTGCGATAGTGCCGAAGACCAGGGACGACTTGCCGGAGCCCGACACGCCGGTGAAAACGGTGATCTTGCGCTTGGGGATATCGAGCGAGACGTTCTTGAGGTTGTTCTCGCGGGCGCCGCGGATCTTGATCGAGCCGTACATCGCATCCCCTCGCATTATTGTGGCGGCATCGATCTGTCCGCGCCTAGCGCGGCTTAGGCTCCAGAAGCTCCACCGGTATGCCGTTGGGATCTTCGACAAACGCTATCCACCGGGTGCCGCCGGGTGATTTCTTCGGGCCTTTCAGAATTTTCACGCCTTCGCTCTTCAATCGTTCGCAGACGCCGGGAAGATCGCCGTCGACCTCGAGTGCGAGATGCTCGTAACGGTTGCCGATCGCATACGGCTCGTGCTCTTCTAAATCGTAGACAAGCTCGACGTACGCATCCCAGTCGCGACCGACGAATGCCATATCGGCGTTACCCTCATAGTGCGCTTGATCCAAGAGCTTGAGCCCGAGCTTCTCCGTATAGAACTTGATCGACTCCGCCATGTCGTTGACGAAGATCGACGTGTGCAAGTAACGAGACATCGTTCGGCCCTCCTGTTGAATTGCAAGCGTGCCCCTCCGCTGCGAAAGACGACTTGTCCTGCGGATCGCACGCGGCTCGCGAGGGAAAACGCAGGTGCAATCACGCGACCGCGAAAAAGTGAACGGCGCCGTGCCGGCTCGCGACAGTCGATCGGTGCCCTACGTTCTCGGGATGGTGTGTTCATGATTTTCCTCGCGTTGTCAGCGCTTCTTGCCTTTCTCGCGCCGGCCAGTACTTGGTCGAATCAGCTTCCGGCGTATCATGCGCCGGCGTTGCCTTCCTTTCTCGGCATCGAGGTCGGCGAAAAAGCCACTGCCGTCGACGCGAAATTCGGCACCCCGACGCTTGTCAAAACGGCGGGTGATGGCGAGTTTCGCGTGTACAACCTTGCAAGCGGGGTGGCGCTGATCGTCAAGGTTCACGATGGTTTGATCGTTCTCGTCGGAGCGGGACTGCGGCCGAAGATGTTCGCCGATATCACCGATCCGTATGGTGTGGCGATCGGCGCCGCGGCCGACACGATTCAGCTTCGCCGCGGCACACCGCTTGCGACTCTCTCAAACGGGTCGCTTGAGTATAACGCATCGCCGGCCGGACATTGGTTCTATCGTGTCGACGACGGCAAGGTCACCGACATCTCTTTGACGATATCGTACGAAGCGCTCGGGCTTACGAAAACCGATGATGCAGGCCGCGATGGATCGAACGTCGCTACTGCGATCGTCATCACGGCCAAGACCGAGACGGACGGCATCACCGCAGAGCACGACTACATCGCAAAACAGCCATGCGCGAACGGCGGAACTTGGTTATGGACAAAACAGTCGGTGCGCGCCGCGGGATCCCTGAAGTACGATCAAATCGACACGAAGTGTTCGTCATCCGACGACAGCCGTTCGTTTTTCTTCGACATCACGAGTTTCTTTGGGAGATTGGGGGACTAATATGCTCGTTCACGGCCCCCGCTCGCTCATCGCAGCGATCTTGATCTCGTGCGTTCTGCCCGCGACTTCGTTTGCCGCGCCGGCGCAAGCGCCCACCGCCGCGATGATGGCGCCCGTGCGGCGAATCGTCACGTTCGTCAATACCGGAGCCGGAATTCCGGCGGGCACATATGCGGCAGGCGCGACGATTACCGATGAGTTCGCGCCCTTTCATTGGACGTCGGCCGACGCCGGAACACTGTGGAGCACCGGCTTCACCACATCCAATAACGCGGCGGGAATCACAAAGCCCCACATCGTGCTTGGTGCGCCCACCGAATACGTCGCATCGGCGACGCGCGCGTACATCGTTTTTCCGGGCAGGTTCACACCGTTCTTCCACGACAAACCGTTCGTCGAGACTGGGTATTGGACGTTCGTGGTGGTGAAGGCGGGCGTCGGCTGGCGGGTGGCTTCGCAAGCGTGGGCGGGCGTGACGTTCAAATAGCGCGGTGAGACGACTGCCGGCAAGGCCCGTCCGGCTTAGAAATCGACGGGACGCAAGTAGAACTCGTTGATGGCGGTCGCCGAAAGCATCGCCGTGGTCGCCAAGTGCCGCTTCCAATGCGTGGCGTCGACGCGCTTCTTCACGAGCGCGACGTCGCGATGGGAGAACCCCTGCGCCGCGATGTCGGCCGGCGAATAACCGAGCAATATCGCGTTGAGGATGCGGTCGGCGCGCGCGTAGGTGATGCCGAGGTCGTCTTCGTCGGTTTGGCCGCGGATGAGATCGGCGGTCGCCGGCTTGTCGATGATGGCCGTGGGCACCCCGAGATGGCGGGCGAGCACCCAGACTTGTGACTTGAACAGGTCGCCGATCGGGTTGATCGGCGGCGAGTCGTCACCGTGCCACGTGAAGTAGCCGAAAAGCCGCTCGGATTTATTGCCGGTGCCGATGGGCAATCCGCCGACCTTTGCAGATTGGTCGAACAACACGAGCATACGCGCGCGCGCCATGACGTTGCCGCGGCGCTGACCGTCTGCGCCGCGCTCGAATTTGAGGTAGCCGTCGACGGCAGCCGAGATGTCGATCAGCCGGTCGCGAATGCCGGCCTCGCGGATGACGAGCGCCCCGTGCGCGAGGCTTTCTTTGCTCGATGTGCGGTATGGCATGCGGATTCCGTGGACGTTCTTCGGGCCGAGCGCACGGCTGCACAGAAGCGCGACGACCGCGGAGTCGACGCCACCGGAGATGCCGACGACGGCTTGCGTGATCCCGCGCCGGTGCACGAGTTCGTCGCGCAGGAATCGGACGAGCCAGCGCTCGACTAGCGCCGGATCAACCGCGAGCGGGTTGGTCGCGCGCGGCGCGCGGACGATGGCGAAGGCCGGTCCGGCGTTCACCTTTCCACCTGCGGCTGCAGTTGCGCGGCGAGTTCGGCGAGATTGGCCTCGAGGTCGCCGAGCATGGGAAGCGCGGCGCGCGCGACGGCGACGTCTTCCAAACGGATCTTCGTGCGCAAGATGGCCGGCTGGTCGAACGGCGCTTCCGCTCGCAGGTCGCCGAGAGGGCCGACGACGCGCGAAGCGCCGGTGAAGCCCTTGCCGCCTTCAAAGCCGAGTAAGCCTGCGTACACCGTGAAGATGCCATGTTCGGCCGACGTCACGCGCATGATGTCGCGCCACATGCGCACGTTTGCGGGCTCGGCGTCTTCGAGCCCGCGACCGGGCGACGCGCTCGGGATAAAGACTATCTGCGCGCCGTGCAGCGCCGCAACTGTGGTTGCAAGCGAATGGCAAGCGTCCTCGCAGATGAGCATCGCGACCCGGCCGTACGGCACGTCGAACGCCGCGATGGCGCTCCCGCGCGACACGAACCGCTCTTCGTCGAAGACGCCGTAAGTGGGCAGAAACATCTTGCGGTGGACGTGGCGAAGTTTCGGCTTCGTACCGAGCGTGGCGTACAGAGCGCTATTGTAGAGCTTGCCGCCGTCGTTCTCGTAAAAACCGACGATGACGTCGAACGGGTGGTGCGCTTTGCCGCAGCCTTTGGCGGCGCTTGCATTGATGTGATGCAGCGCCTCATCTGCGGAAAGCGCGAGTTCGCGCACCCCGCCTTCCACAAAATAGCCGGAGAGACAGGTTTCGGGAAAGACTACGACGTCTGCCATACCGGCGCGATCGCGCTTTAAACTTGCAAAAGCCCCCGTGAGGGCGTTTAGGTTGGCTTTGAGATCGCCCTTTCGCGGCGCGAATTGCACGAGGGCGATGTCGAGCGTTTTCGAGCTCATCGGATCGCTCGTTCGACCACGCCACGAAAAAGCCCCGCGACGAGCGCGGGGCGTTGTATGGCCGATTGCGACGAAACCGCTAGAACATGCGC
>Ga0208849_1001248_pt1 | contig 18696 bp, 19 predicted proteins | sample NGESurdeep072012_10_FD_184470 | JGI IMG/M metagenome (GOLD analysis project Ga0208849, IMG submission 184470) | Arctic peat soil microbial communities from Barrow, Alaska - NGEE Surface sample 53-3 deep-072012 (SPAdes) | ecosystem: Environmental > Terrestrial > Soil > Wetlands > Peat ... | reverse complement strand
CGGCGTGAAGATCTTCTCCTGGATCGCCACGATGTGGGGCGGCTCGATCGAGTTCAAGACGCCGATGCTGTGGGCGATCGGCTTCATCTTCCTGTTCACGCTTGGCGGCGTCACCGGCGTGGTGCTCGCCAATGCGGGCATCGATCGCGAACTGCACGGTACCTATTACGTCGTCGCGCACTTCCACTACGTGCTGTCGCTTGGCGCCGTGTTCGCCATTTTCGGCGGCTGGTATTACTGGTTCCCGAAGATGACCGGCTACATGTACAGCGAGCCGCTCGGCAAGCTGCACTTCTGGATTACCTTCATCGGCGTCAACATCGTGTTCTTCCCGCAGCACTTCCTCGGCATGGCCGGCATGCCGCGGCGCTACGTCGATTATCCCGATGCGTTCGCCGGCTGGAATTTCATCTCCTCGATCGGCTCGTACATCTCGGGCTTCGGGCTTCTGGTGTTCTTCTACTGCATGGCGCTGGCCTTCATCCGCAAAGAGCGGGCCTCGGCCAATCCGTGGGGACCCGGCGCAACGACGCTGGAATGGACGCTGCCGTCACCGCCGCCGTTCCACCAATATGAAACGCTGCCGTTGATCCGATGAGCGTTACGCTGGCACGCGCCGAGCCCTCGATCGCAGGGGCCGGCGACTACATCGAGCTGATGAAGCCGCGGGTGATGTCGCTCGTGGTGTTCACCGCGTTTGTCGGCATGATGGTCGCGCCCGGCCACATTCATCCGGTAATCGGCTTTGCCGCGCTGCTGTGCATTACCGTCGGCGCCGGTGCCGCCGGTGCACTGAACATGTGGTACGACGCCGATATCGATGCGCGCATGGAGCGCACCGCCGGCCGGCCGATTCCGCGCGGCCGCGTCGCTCCGGGCGAGGCGGCGGGGTTTGGTTTCACGCTCGCGGCGTTTTCCGTGGTGACGCTTGGGCTGCTTATCAACCTTGTGGCCGCCGCGCTGCTTGCGTTCACGATCTTCTTCTACGTCGCGATCTATACGATCTGGCTGAAGCGCTCGACGCCGCAGAACATCGTCATCGGCGGCGCCGCGGGTGCCTTGCCGCCGATGATCGGCTGGGCTTCGGCCACCGGCGGTCTGGCAATCGAGCCGGTCGTGCTGTTCCTCATCATCTTCTTCTGGACGCCGCCGCATTTCTGGGCGCTGTCGCTCTACCGCATCGGTGACTACGCCCGCGCCGGCGTTCCGATGCTGCCGGTGGTCGCCGGCGAGGGCGAGACGCGCCGCCAGATCTGGCTTTACACGCTGCTGCTGGCGCCGCTCGGCGTCGCGCCGTGGCTGCTCGGCTATACCGGATTGATCTATGGGGTCGCCGCGCTGGTGCTGGGCGGCGGAATGCTCGTGCTGGCGCTGCGGGTGCGCCGGGAGAGCGGCGGCCACGCGGCGTGCAAGCAATTGTTCGGTTTCTCGATCCTTTATCTGTTTCTGCTGTTCGCCATGCTGCTGGTCGACCGGATGTCGGGAGGGCTGTTCGGCCATTTCACGGCATGACGATGGCGAGTGAGACGATGGATGAGTTGCGTAAGCCACCCGCGGATGAGCCGTGGCCGCAAGGCGGCATCAGGCTTAACGAGGAGCAGTTGCGTGCGCGGCGCACGCGTTCGATTGCTATCGCGCTTGCGCTCGGAGCATTCGTTGCAGTGATCTTTGCGGTCACGATTGTGCGGCTCGGCTCTGCGGCGTTGCAGCGGCCGATCTACATGCAGCCGGCCCAGCCGGCGCAGGGGACGAAATAGCCGTATCCATGCAACAGCCAATCGATCCTCGGCCGCATCGCAAACCCAGAAGCCGCGACGTTCTGGTCGCCTTCCTGTGCGGCGCTTTCGTCGCCATGATGGTCGGCATGTCGTTTGCTGCGGTGCCGCTCTATTCCTGGTTCTGCCGCACCACCGGATTCGGCGGCACCACCCAGGTGGCGAAGGCGCTGCCGACCCGCGAATTGGCGCGCACGATCACCGTGCGGTTCGATTCAAACGTCGCCGAAGGCCTGCCGTGGTCGTTTGAGCCGGAGCGCCGCACCATCGACGTGCGGCTCGGACAGGTGGTGACGATCTACTACAAAGTCACCAATCAGTCCGCGCGCGTCACCGTCGGGCAGGCCGGTTATAATGTCGGCCCGCCGCGGGTCGGTATCTTCTTCGAGAAGATCAACTGCTTCTGCTTTACCACGCAGACAATGAAGCCGGGCGAGAGCCGCGACATGGCGGTGGTTTTTTACGTCGATCCGAAACTCGCCAAGGATTCTGAACAGAACAACGTCAGTACGATCACGCTCTCCTACACGTTCTATCCGGTACACCTGCCGAAAGAGCCTGTGACAGTGAGCGGCGGTCCGGACAAATCCGGCCGCATCTGAGGAATTAATCGGAGAAAATGACGATGGCCGATGCCGCTGCACACGCCAAGCCGCACCACGACTACCACCTGGTGAACCCGAGTCCGTGGCCGGCCATCGGCGCCACGGCCGCCTTCATCACGGCCGTCGGCCTGATCCTTTGGATGCACGGAATCGTCAGCTATGCGCCGCTGATATTCGGCGTCGGCATGATCGGTATCGCCTACACGATGATCAACTGGTGGCGCGACGTGATCCACGAAGCCGAGGTGGAAGGCGATCACACCCAGGTGGTGCAGATCTCGCACCGCTATGGCATGCTGCTGTTCATCGCCTCCGAGGTGATGTTCTTCGTCGCCTGGTTCTGGGCCTATTTCAACACCGCGCTGTTTCCGGACGAAGTGAGGGATGTCGCGCGGATCGCGTTCACCGGCGGGGTGTGGCCGCCGAAAAGCATCGAGACGTTCGATCCCTGGCATTTGGCCCTGCTCAATACCCTGATCCTGCTCACGTCGGGAACGACGGTGACCTGGGCGCATCACGCGCTCCTGGAAAACCATCGCAAGGGACTGATCTGGGGGCTGGTGTGCACCATCGCGCTCGGTGTGAGCTTCACTGCCTGCCAAGCCTGGGAATACGCGCACGCCGCATTCCATTACTCAGGCAACATCTACGGCGCGACGTTCTTCATGGCGACCGGCTTCCATGGCGCCCACGTCATCATTGGGTCGACATTCCTGACCGTCTGTCTGTTCCGCGCGCTGGCCGGCCAGTTCAAGCCCACGCAACACCTTGGTTTCGAATTCTGTGCCTGGTACTGGCATTTCGTCGACGTGGTGTGGCTGTTTCTGTTCGCCTGCATCTACGTGTGGGGCGCCGGACCCAACGCGGGCTGACGCCGGCGCGAGTCGGCGCGCCGTTTCGGACCGGCGGCGCGTGCCGATGGCACGCGCATTCGCAAGCAGGTATGCGCTAGCCCGCATGTCCCAGCCCGCATGGCCGCTTGCGCTAAGAGGGGCGCGAGCCGATATCGCCGTTATGATCGAGAAGCCGATCGACACGATTGCCGGCGCGATCCGCGCCGGGTTGGCTTGCAAGTGTCCGCGCTGCGGCAAGGGAAAGCTGTTTTCCGGCTTCCTGACGCCGCGGCCGCGCTGCGACGTCTGCGGGCTCGATTACAAATTTGCCGATTCGGGCGATGGCCCTGCGGTCTTCATCATGTTCCCGGCCGGCTTCATCGTGGTTGGCGCCGCCTTGATCACGGAAGCGGTCTATCATCCGCCCTACTGGGTGCATGCGGCGCTGTGGCTGCCCTTGATCCTGATCGTGACGCTCGGCCCGTTACGGCCGATGAAGGGCATGATGATAGCGCTGCAGTACTTCCACAAGGCTGCCGAGTCCCGCTTCGGTGGGACTGAGGAGCCGTGATGGATGACATGAGCGCGCCCGTACGGCACCGCCGCTCATGGGTCGGTTTGCTGATCCCGGCGTTGATCGCGTTCGCTGCGCTCATCGGCCTTGGCACTTGGCAGATTCAGCGCAAGGCCTGGAAGGAAGGCTTGATCGCCTCGCTCGACGCGCAGCTCGCCGCGCCGCCGATCGCATTGCCGGCGCCCGCTACCTGGACGGGGCTCGACCGAGCCAAGGACGAGTACCGCCGTGTCATGTTCAGCGCGACGTTCGACAATGCCAACGAGGCACTTGTCTTTGCCGCGCCATCGACCTTCCGCCCCGATGTTGACGGCCTAGGCTATTGGGTGTTCACGCCCGCCCATCTGGCGGACGGCAGGATCGTCATTGTCAATCGCGGCTTCGTGCCGGACGGTCGCCAGGACCCGAAAACGCGTCCGGCGGGACAATTAGCAGGCCCGGTCGCCATCGTCGGCTCGATGCGCTGGCCCGGCGAGCATCACTGGTTCACGCCCAACGATGAGCCGGCGAAGAATCTCTGGTTCACCGCCGACCCTCAATCGATTGCCGCAACGAAGGGCCTGTCCGGTGTGGCGCCGTTCTATGTCGAGGAGGAGAGCCCGGTCCCGCCGGGCGGATTGCCCAAGCCCGGCAAACTCATGGTGATGCTGCCGGACAACCATTTGCAGTATGCGCTGACCTGGTACGGCCTGGCGCTGGTTCTTGTCATCATGTTCGTTGTCTGGGCCTACGGCCAGGCACACGGCGAAGGCAGCGACCAAGGCGGCGGTGACGTCGCCCCCGGAAACTCGCCGCCGCGGCAGGGCATTTCACCTTCCTTGTGAAGCGGTCCGTTTTGCTATTAGTGTGCCGGGAGTGGCCTTGGCGGCGGTTCCGTCGAGCGCAAAAATATTCGTTAAATCAAAGGCTTATTCTGCGCGGGCTTGGGCTACGCGCCAGTCGCCGCATCGACCCACGGAAGGCAAACAGTGCGCTACGTTTCGACCCGGGGCGAGGCCCCGCCGCTCGGCTTTGCCGAGGCCATGCTCGCGGGTCTGGCCCGCGACGGCGGCCTTTATGTGCCGCAATCCTGGCCTCGGATCGAGCCGCAGGAGATTGCCGCGTTCGCCGGCCGCCCCTACGCGGAGGTCGCAGCCGACATCATCGGCCGATTCACCGACGAGACGATTGCTCACACCGACCTCGCCCGCATGGCGCGCGAGGCCTACTGCGGCTTTCGCCATCCCGCCGTGGTGCCACTGACACAACTCAACGCCAACACCTTCGTGCTCGAGCTTTTTCATGGGCCGACGCTGGCGTTCAAGGACGTGGCGATGCAGCTCCTGGCGCGGCTGATGGATCACGCGCTCCGCGCTCGCGGCGAGCGCCGCACTATCGTGGTGGCGACTTCAGGCGACACCGGCGGGGCCGCCGTGGAGGCCTTTCGCGAACGCGACCAGGTCGATCTGATCGTGCTGTTTCCGCAAGGCCGCATCTCCGATGTGCAGCGGCGCATGATGACCACGACGGGCGCCGCCAACGTCAGCGCGCTCGCCATCGAGGGCACCTTCGACGATTGCCAGGCGCTGGTGAAGGCGATGTTCAATCACGCCGATTTTCGCGAGCGCGTGCGGCTCTCCGGCGTCAACTCGATCAACTGGGCGCGCATCGTGGCGCAGGCGGTGTACTATTTCACCGCCGCGGTGACGCTCGGCGCACCCCATCGCAAGGTGGCGTTCACAGTGCCCACCGGCAATTTCGGCGATGTCTATGCCGGCTACGTGGCGCGGCGGATGGGCTTGCCGATCGACCGCCTTGTCATTGCTACCAATGTGAACGACATCCTGGCGCGAACGCTGGCGACCGGCGCCTACGAACTGCGTCCCGTGGTGGCGACCACATCGCCGTCGATGGACATCCAGGTCTCGTCGAACTTCGAACGCTTGCTGTTTGACGCTTATCGCCATGATGCCGCGGCAGTGCGCGGGCTGATGGCTTCGCTCGCGCAATCGCGCCGATTCGCGCTGTCGGCACCTGCGCTTGCTGAAATCAGGACGCTGTTTGCCGCTGGCCGCGCCGACGAAGACGAGGTCGCGGCGACGATCCGGACGGTCAAGCGCGAGACCGGCAATTTCGCCGATCCCCACACCGCGGTCGCGATCGCGGTGGCTGAAAAAGAGCCGCGCGACCCAGGGGTGCCGATGGTGGTGCTATCGACCGCGCATGCGGCCAAATTCCCCGATGCGGTCGAGGCGGCCTGCGGCGTCCGGCCGGCCTTGCCGGAGTGGCTTTCCAATCTCGATACCCGCGAGGAGCGCGTTACCGTGCTGCCGGCGGACCAGTCAGCGGTTGAGCGTTTCGTTGTGTCGACGAGTCGCGCCGCGCATGAAGGAGCGGCAGTATGAGTGTTGCGGTGACCAAGCTCAAATCCGGCATCCAGGTAGTGACCGACACCATGCCGCATCTGGAGTCGGCCTCGCTTGGCGTTTGGGTCAATGCCGGCAGCCGCGACGAACGCCGCGACGAAAACGGCATCGCGCATTGTCTCGAACACATGGCGTTCAAGGGCACGCGGCGCCGTAGCGCGCGCCAGATCGCCGAGGAAATCGAGGCGGTGGGCGGCGATCTCAATGCAGCGACCGGCGCCGAGACGACGGCGTATTATGCGCGCGTGCTCAAGGCGGATGTGCCGCTGGCGCTCGATGTGCTGGCCGACATCCTGTCCGAACCGGCATTCGATCGCCAAGAGCTTCTGCGCGAGCAGAATGTCATCATCCAGGAAATCGGCGCGGCCGCCGACACCCCGGACGATCTGATTTTCGAGCACCTGCAGGTCGTCGCCTTTCCCGACCAGCCGCTGGGCCGCTCGATCTTGGGCACGACCAAGACGGTGAAATCGTTCGATGGCGCCAAGCTCCGCGAATATTTGGGCAGGAACTACCGCGCGCCCGACATGGTGGTGGCGGCGGCCGGGGCAGTCGATCATCAGGCCGTGGTCGCCGACGTAGAGCGGCGTTTTGCAAGCTTCAATGGACCGGCGCGGGCCGCGCCCGAGCCCGCGAGTTTCGGCGGCGGCAGCCACGTCGAAAAGCGCGAGCTCGAACAGGTGCATATCGCGCTGGCATTGCCCGGCGTCGCGCAGACCGACCCATCGCTATTTTCGCTGCAGGTTTTCACCAGCGTGCTGGGCGGCGGGATGTCGTCGCGGCTGTTTCAGGAGGCGCGCGAAAAGCGCGGGCTGTGCTACTCCATCTATTCGTTCCACGCCCCGTATTCGGACGTCGGCATGTTCGGCCTCTACGCAGGCACCGACGCGGCGGACGCCTCAGAGCTGATGCAGGTCATTGTCGAGCAGATCGCCAACACCGCTGAGACTTTGTCCGAGCGCGAGGTCGCCCGCGCTCAGGCGCAGATGAAGGCCGGGCTGTTGATGGCGCTGGAGAGTTCGGGCGAGCGCGTCGGGCAACTCGCCCGCCAGATGATGATTCATGGCCGGCCGATTCCGGTTCAGGAGCTGGTCACCAAAGTCGACGCCGTCACGGTGGACAGCGCGCGAGCGGCTGGGCGGGCGCTGTTCGGCCGCGGCAAGCTCGCCACGGCGATGTTGGGACTTGGTTCCGGGCTTGAAAGTGCCACCACGATTGCTCAAAGTCTGACACTCCGGGCCGCCTAATGAGGGAATCGGGCGAGGGCTCCACACGCGGCCAATCGTCCGCGTAGACGAGCGAACAGTTTGTTGGCCGGTAAGTCGGGCGAGGATGGCGTTTTTTCGCACCATCAATTTTTCCGAACCGCTCGCTACCATCACCGGCGAGGGCGTGACGCTGCGCACCCCGCAGATGACCGATTACGCCGAATGGGCCGCATTGCGCGAGGGTAGCTGCGAGTTTCTCAAGCCTTGGGAGCCGACCTGGCCGGCGGACGATCTGACGCGAAGCGCGTTCCGGCGTCGCGTCAGACGCTATGCCGAGGACCTGCGGACCGATCAAGGCTACGCGTTTCTGATCGTCCGCAACACCGATGGCGCGCTGGTCGGCGGATTGACCCTCGCCAACATCCGCCGCGGCGTCGCGCAAGCCGCCAGTGTCGGCTACTGGATGGGCTTGCCGTTCGTGCGCCGCGGCCACATGACCGCGGCCGTGCGGGCGGTCATCCCTTTCGCCTTCGCGACGCTGCGATTGCATCGTCTGGAGGCCGCCTGTATTCCGACCAACGCTGCCTCGACGCGACTCCTGGAAAACACCGGCTTTGCTCGGGAGGGCTATGCCCGGGAATATCTGTGCATCAATGGCATCTGGCAGGATCATCTGCTGTATGCGCGCCTGGCGGGGAATGCCGAATCTTGACAATTGCAGCGGCGCCGCGTCGCGGCAGCCGCCTTGGGATGGCCACGGTTCGCTTGCAATGATTGATGGGAATGCGCGCGAATTTGCATGTTTGTCGGCGCAGCTGAGCGGTTGATTGGGGGATGCTGAAAAACCGAAAATGGACGTGCTGGCGCGATCGCGCCGCGATCGCGGCGTCGCTTGCGCTCGCGCTTTTGGCGTCGGGGTGCGGCGGCGGCGGTAATCTTTTTGGCGGCCCGTCAGCCTCGGCGCCGACGGCTACGGCTACGGCGATTCCTGCCTCGTCCAGCGGCGGCCTTCTGCCGGCCGACATCACGAACTTCTTCTCCGGCTCGTCCGACAAAGGGCAGCAGGCGGTCGCCGGCGCGACCGCTGACGCTGAGTGCCCCTACATCCAGATCCGCGAAGGCGCATCGACCCTGACCATCAACGGCTCGGGCGACAACGCGGCGATGTCCCTGAAATATCAGGGGACGTTTGTGCGCGCCGCGCGTCAGTGCGCGGTTGTTGGCGGTCAAATGGTCATGAAGATCGGAATCCAGGGGCGCCTGGTCCTCGGACCGCAAGGCGGTCCCGGCCAAGTCAACGTGCCTTTGCGCATTGCGGTCGTCGATGAGAAACCGGCATCGTCGAGGACCATTGCGACAAAACTGATTATCATCCCGGTCGTGGTGCAATCCGCCGACGACAATCCGAGCTTCACCCATGTCGAGGACAATGTGACGTTCCCGATGCCATCCTCGAGCGAGCTGGATAATTACGTCGTCTATATCGGGTTCGATGCGCTCGCCGCGCAGCCGCAGGAAAAGCGCAAGGCGCCGCGCGCGAAGGTCAAGCGCAAGCCCGCACCCAGGGCGCAAGCCGCGCCGCCGCTGCGGACGAATTAAGAAGACTCCGCCATGCCCGCGCTTGTCGCGGGCATCCACGTCTTAATATACGCCCGCGCCAGACGTGGGTGGCCGGAACAAGTCCGGCCATGACGGGGGTAAGTGCCGCAAGATAGAACGTTGTCCGTTGTTTATCGTGTGAATGTTCTTGCTTTGTTCGACACGACACTGTAGCGTTTGTCCATGCTTTCTGACTCTATTGACGGCGTGGGACTAGACCTTCTCGGATTTGCAGGTGAACGCAGGTTTGCGACCATTCTCGCAGACCCGCCCTGGCAATTCACGAACAAGACCGGGAAGATCGCGCCCGAGCACAAGCGTTTGGCGCGTTATCGGACTCTGACGCTCGACGAAATCAAGGCGCTGCCGGTGCCGGAAATCGCCACGCAAAGAGCTCATCTTTACCTGTGGTGCCCGAACGCCCTGCTCCCACACGGCTTGGAAGTCATGAAAGCTTGGGGCTTCACCTACAAGTCCAATATTGTCTGGCACAAAGTGCGCAAGGATGGTGGTTCGGACGGGCGCGGCGTCGGATTCTATTTCCGCAATGTCACTGAAATGATTCTGTTCGGCGTGCGCGGGAAGAACGCTCGCACGCTTGCACCCGGTCGGCGTCAGGTGAATCTACTCGCCACTCGGAAGCGCGAGCATTCGCGCAAACCCGACGAGCAATACGAGATCATCGAATCCTGCAGCCCCGGTCCGTTCCTCGAATTGTTCGCCCGCGGCATTAAAAAGAATTGGGCGATGTGGGGCAATCAGGCGGACGAAAACTACAGACCAACCTGGAAGACATACGCACACCATTCGCGCGCGATTGCCGTTCCTGCCGAATAGTCAATTATCGTCGTTATCCTCGTCGTCCTTGAGCACTTCGTCGAGTGCCGTCTTTCCTTCGTGAAACGTCACAATACCATCGGGTAACCCGATTAATACCAACGGGCACGGATTGCCGACACCTCGATGGACACGGTCATCAAGCTTGCGCCAATGAGTCGTGGCTTCCCCGAATTTATCCGCAACAAATTTGTCGACAAAAGCTTCGCGGAATGTGAGTGGATTTTTCTTCCTGTTCATTCGAGTTTCAATTGCGCGTCTCTGTTTTGACGTCGGCTCATAACCCCAGGCTTTCAGCGCGTCGATAGACTGGATTTGCCGCTCATCGACAAACCTTCGAACAAGTGCGCGCATGCTTTCCTGCAGCGAACGTCCGCGAGTCACTATAATCCCAGCCGATATGGCGCCGTCGGCATGTAGCCTCTTAAAATTCTCAAGGTCCCTGTCGAAGAAGGGGTCTTTGTTGTTCCACTCGATCTCAAGCGCTACGACTCCAGCCGGGAATTCCTTGACGTGATCAATTTCGTGCGAAATTGACTCGCGCTCCCGGCCGTTGATGATTTTCTTTATTTCGAACTTTGTTTTGACCCATTCCGCAGCAGCCAGCGCCTTTCGAAGCCGCTGAGTTCCCTTAGCCTCACCACCGCCGCCAGCGATAATTTCTTCAATCGGGATCGTTAGGCTGTTCAGTGCGACTTCCAGCTCAACCAGCACGCCCGGAAAATCGACCGAAAGGATTGCACTCGCGTGCGAATGATATTCGATCTGAAACCCTTTGGCGGTCAGCGCAGAAAACTCTTTGGAGGGATCACTCACCATACTCATTACTTGGTCGCAATTGTCATTTGCCCCCTGAAGCAATAGCAAATTGATGTGAATAGATCTACCGCAAGTTGCTCACCCTTAGACAGTCAGGTAAACTCGATTAATGTGTTGATCCGACCTGGAGGCGGGAGCCATGCAACAGGGCGATTATCAAATCACGAATCCGGACCGGTATGACATTGCGACTGAAGTCTTATCGTCTGCATTTCGTGTTCTGCAGGCGGTGGGATTCTCAGAGCAGGAAATAGCAAAGCTATTAGCACAAGCAACCGACAAAGGACTGCGTGGCCCGCTTTGGCTCAACCCTGTTTGAGCCATTCGCCCATCTGCCCGGCGATCTGCGTCACCCGGCTGGCAAGCGCCTAGCGACGGTGCGATTCCGCTTCGCATAAACCCTCGCCACCAGCCACGGCAGCAGCACGATGACAAATCCGATCGGCACCAGCGCCACCAAAACGATCGCGCGCTGCGGCCAGGGGCCGAGCGCGGCGACGAATGGCGGAATGATGATGCCGGCCGGCGGATTGCCGACGAAGCCGTAATCGGCTCCGAGCCACAGATCGATCGGCAGGATCAGCGCCAGATAGACGAAGCTCACGAGCACCGCGATGCCGAGATCGCGCCAACCGGGGCGAAAGCCGCGCACCACGACATCGTAGACCGCGCAGGCGGCGATGACGGTGTGCGACAGCCAGAATGCCCAGAACAGCACGAAGGCCGGGCCGTCGATCAGCGCCGGCTGAATGAAGGCCTGCGCGGTCAGCGCCGCGGTCCAGAAATAAAGCGTGGCGCGGGCGAAGCGCCAGCCGGTGACGAGCGCGAGCGGCGCGATGAGCCCGTTGATGTCGCAGAGCTGCAGCGGCAGTCCGCCGCGCCAGTCGATGCCGCGCGAGTTCCACCAGGTGTTATAGGCGAGCCAGAGGGCGATCGCGAACGCCGCAAGGGCGTAGCGCAGCGCGCGTTCGGATTTCTTTTGCAAGCCTCGGCCCAGCAAACTCGGCGCCGCGATCAGTACGAAGCAGGCGGCAAGCGTGACGCCGTGCAGCCAGCCGTAAGGCGCGAACACCGTCCAAGCGCCTGGGGTGAGGTCGAGCGGCGGGTTCATCGGAATGGTCCTACCGCATCAGAAAGCGCGGCGCACGTTGTTGCGCCCTCGCCCCTTGCGGGAGAGGGCAACTCGGCGGTGCAACAACAAAGGTGGGTGAGGGGTCGCGGCCGCAACCCCTCACCGAGTCGAGTTTGTTGCTCGTCTTGCGTGGCCCTCTCCCGCAAGGGGAGAGGGCACGTTTATCTGCGCCGCGTGTTCGGCAATTCGCGCGCCGCAAGCGCTGTCCCCTATTGCTCCGCCCGCAGCGGCCGGGTCAGCAGCGATTCGATCGCCTCGCCGACGCTCATGCGCTCGTCCAGGAGCGCCGCGACCGCGGCTGAAATCGGCATGTCGACGCCGCGCTCGCGCGCCATGTCGAGCAGCACCGGCGCGGTGAAGACGCCTTCGGCGAGGCCGCCGTGAATCTCGGCGGGCCGCTGGCCGCGGCCCAGCGCTGCGCCGAACGAGAAATTGCGCGATTGCGTGCTCGAACAGGTGAGCAGGAGATCGCCGAGGCCGGACAGGCCCATCATGGTCTCCGACTTGGCGCCGTAAGCGCGGCCGAAACGGGCAAGCTCCGCAAAACCGCGCGTGGTGAGCGCGGCGGCGGCGCTAGCGCCGAGTTCGCGGCCCGCCACCACACCGGCCGCGATGGCGAGCACGTTCTTGGCCGCGCCGCCGATCTCGACACCGCGCACGTCGGTGGAGTGATAAGGCCGAAAGCTCGCCGAGCCGATCGCGCGCGCCAGTTCGGCGGCGAGCGTGTCGTCGCGCGCGGCGAGCGTCACCGCGGTCGGCAGGCCGCGCGCCACGTCGGCGGCGAAGCTCGGCCCGGACAGGATCGCCGGCTCGGCCCGCGGCGCGCATGCGGCGACGATGTCGGTGACGAATTGTTTGCTGCCGCGCTCGATGCCCTTGGCGCAAACCACGACCGGCGTCTCCGCGGCAAGCATCGGCGCCAGCGCCGTGGCGGCGCTGCGCACCGCCTGCGTGGGCACGACCAACAGGATCGCCTGCGCGCGCGCCGCAACGGCCAGGTCGGCCGCGACGGCAATGCGGTCGTCGAGGCGCACGCCGGGCAGAAACAGACTCTCGCGCTTGTTTTTCAGATTGGCCGCGTTGGCGGCGTCATGCTCCCACAGCGTGACGTGGCGCCCGGCGCGCGCGCAAGTCAGTGCCAGGGCCGTGCCCCAGGCGCCGCCACCGATCACCGCGATGTCGTTGAAGGCCATGTTTGACTCGTCAGCATCACATCGTCATTGCGAGCGAAGCGAAGCAATCCAGAACAGCGAAAAGGACTGGATTGCTTCGTCGCCATAGCCCGTCGAAGACGGGCGTGAACGCCCTTTGCCTCGCAATGACGCTTGAGTGAATCGATCCGACGCCATTGCACGCCTCTGCGCGGAAGTTATAGCGCTTTCCCGCGCAACAGTTTCGGCACCTCGCCGACGAGGCCGGCGGCTTCGCGGATGAACAGGCGCTTTAGTCCCGGCAGGCGCTCGACCATGCCGAGGCCGACATCGCGGGCGAGGCGGAGCACATCGGAGCGGTTGGAGAACAGCCGGTTCAGCCCGTCGGTCGCAAAGCCCATCGCCATGGTGTCGAAGCGGCGCCAGCGCTGATACCGCTCGAGCACGTTTACCGTGCCGGGATCGAGTCCGAGACGCGCCGCATCGACGATCACTTCGGCCAGGGCGGCGACGTCCTTCAGCCCCATATTAAGCCCCTGCCCTGCGATCGGATGAATCACATGCGCGGCATCGCCCACAAGTGCGATGCGATCGGCGATGAACGAACGCGCGACGAAGAAGCCGAGCGGATGTACGCGCCGCGCGCCGATCACCTTGAGTTCGCCGAGATGCAGCTTGAAGCGTTGTTCCAGCTCGGCGTGAAACTCCTTGTCCGGCAGCCCCATGATGCGTTCGGCCTCATCCGTGCGCTCGGTCCACACGATCGAGGAACGGCGGCCCTTGAGCGGCAGAATGGCGAACGGTCCCGCAGGGAGAAAATGCTCCTCGGCGCGGCCGTTGTGATCGCGTTCATGCGCGACATTGATGACGATCGCCGACTGGCCGTAGTTCCAGCCGTGGGTGGCGATGCCAGCCGCTTGGCGAAGAGTCGAACGCGCGCCATCGGCGGCGACCAGCAGGCGCGCCGCGATGGAGCCGCCGTCCGCGAGCGTCGCGGCGATCCGGCTGGCGTTCTCCGAGGGAGGCGAGAATTGTTTCACCGCATCGGTCAGAAGCACGACGCCGCAATCGCGCGCCTTGGCTTGCAGCGCCGCGACCAAGTACTGGTTCTCGATCATGTGCGCGAACGGTTCGCCCGGCTCGATATCGCCACCGAAGCTCAGGAACGCCGGCCGCGTCGCGTCATTGAGCCGGCTGTCGGTCACCACCATGTCGAGGATCGGCTGCGCCTCGCCGCCAACGGCGTCCCACACGCCGATCGCCTCGAACAGCCGCCGCGCCGCGGCAACGATCGCGGACGCCCGCTCGTCGCCGGCATGGCTTCGGCCCAGCGCCGGATCCGCAACCGTCACGGCAAACGACGAGCCGAGCGCCTGCCGCAGCGCGATCGCAAGGGTGAGGCCGGCAAATCCGCCGCCGGCAATCAGCACATCCGTGTGGTTCGTGGTCATCGCTCAAGTGTAGAGCAAATTTCGCTCCGGTTGACCCCCCTCACCCGCTCGCGCGACCCCGATTAATGTGCCCTCTCCCCTTGCGGGAGAGGGCAACGCAGGACGTCCAACGCACTCCGACGGGTGAGGGGTTGCGGCGCCGCCGACCCCTCACCCATTCATATTGCGGAACCGCTGCGCAGCCCTCTCCCGCAACGGGAGAGGGCACTGTGACGAGCGTCGCGTTTCCCAGTTCGGGATAGTTCGCACGATGAAGCGCGTCGGGCTTGACCCCACGGGCGTTCCCGTATGCAAAGGTGAACGGCCGATGACGCCGCGGGGAACAGGTCATGTCCGCCGTACAGGAATTGATTGAGACCCTCGATCTCGAACCGCTGGAAGTGAATCTGTTCCGCGGGCGCTCGCCGCAATCGCGCTGGCAACGCGTGTTCGGCGGTCAGGTGATCGGCCAGGCGCTGGTCGCGGCCTGCCGCACGGTCGATGACGTGACGGCGCGGCCGCCGCATTCGCTGCACGCCTATTTCATGCTTGGCGGCGATCCCAAGGTGCCGATCATCTACGAGGTCGACCGCATCCGCGACGGCAAGAGTTTCACCACCCGCCGTGTCAATGCAATCCAGCATGGGCAGGCGATCTTCACCATGGCGGCGTCGTTTCACCTGGCAGAGCAAGGCCTGTCGCACGCGCTCAAGATGCCCGACGTGCCGGCGCCCGAGGCGCTGCCGACCGAAGCCGAGCTGAAGGAGCGCATCTGGCCGATGATGCCCGAGCCGGTGCGCCGCTATTACGAGCGCGAACGGCCGATCGAGCTGCGTCCGGTCGAGATGGGCCGCTATCTCGGCGAGAAGAATCCGGAAGGGCGCTTCAACGTCTGGATTCGGGCGACGGGAGAATTACCCGGTTCGCCCGCGATCCATCAATGCGTGCTGGCCTACGCGTCCGACATGATGCTGCTCGACGCCGCGCTCATTCCGCACGGCAAGAGCGTGTTCAGCGAAGACATCATGGCGGCAAGCCTCGACCATGCGCTGTGGTTTCATCGCCCGTTCCGCGCCGACGAATGGCTGCTCTATGCGCAGGACTCACCGAACCTTAGCGGCTCGCTCGGCTTTTCCCGCGGATCGATTTTCACGCGCGACGGCACGCTGGTCGCTTCGGTGGCGCAGGAGGGATTGCTGCGGCAAAGGCGGCCACCAAACAAATAATCACTCGTTCGCCTTGATGCCGGCCGCCTTGATGACTGGCGCCCATTTCGCGAGCTCGGCCTTTTCATAGGCCGCCAGCGCCGCGGGGTTCTGCTGATCCGCCGGGAAGATGACTTGGCCGAGCTTCGTGAGCCTGTCCTTGATGGTCGGATCGGCCAACGCGGCCTGTGCTGCCGCATCGAGCTTGGCGATGATGTCGGGCGGCGTTCCTTTGGGAGCCCAAAGCCCGTGCCAGAACGGCAGGCTCACGCCGGGGGCGCCCGCTTCGGCCAACGTCGGTGTGTCGGGCAATTTCGGCCAGCGCTTATCGTCGACGACCGCAAACGCCTTGAACTTGTGCGCCGTCACATAGGGCAGCGACGCCGACGCCTCCAGGCATGACAGATCGATATGGCCGCCGACCAGGTCCGTGATCGCCGGGCCGGCGCCGCGATACGGCACGTAATCGAATTTGACGCCGATGGCACCGGCAAACGACACCGCTCCGAGCTGCGCGGCACTGCCGGTGCCGACGGTACCAAACGTGGCGGGCGATTTTTTCGCCTTGAGCCAGGCGATCAGCTCTTTGGCGGTGTTCGGCGGAATCGCGTCCTTGCCGAGAATCAACAGCGGCGAATAAGCCAGCAGCGAAATCGGCGCCAAGTCCGTCTGAATGTCGTAATCGAGCTTGTAGATCTGCGGCGAGCCGACGTGGCTCGACCAGTTGCCGATGCCGATGGTGTAACCGTCGGGGGCGGCGTGAACCACGCGCCCGGTGGCGATTGTGCCGCTGGCGCCACTGACGGTCTCGACCACGATGGTCTGGCCGAGCTTGTCTTCCATGCCTTTGGCGACCAGACGCGCCAACGCGTCGGTTGGGCCGCCGGGCGGAAATCCTACCATCAGCGTGATCGGATGTGACGGAAAACTGTCCGCACGCGCGGCCGCCATGCCCAACAGGACGGCGAACGCCGCGATGGCGAGCGTGAGCTTCTGCATCGTCCTCCCCTTTTCGTTTGCGCTCTTGTTTGCGGCGCTTTTGCCCGACGATGACACGGTGCGCGCCGGCCTAATAGGTCAGCAGCCCTGTCGCGACGCGCCGCATTGCCTATATGCAGGCCTTCGGCGAGCCGCTTTGGCGGCCGATTGACGCTGGCCCTGCGGCCCCTGTAACCATCCGGAAATGTTTGAATTTTTTGAACGAATCCTGACCCCGACGGCAACGCCGGAGAACCCGGAGCCGCCGGCCACGCTGGTCGCCTTCCTGTGGCACTTTGCCCGGCAGGCGAAATGGCTGTTTGCGGCCTTGTTCGTGGTCGAACTGATGTCGGCGCTGACCGACAGCGTGGTGCCGTGGTTCATGGGCCGGGTGGTCACGCTGGTGACGAAGACCCCGCCCGACCGCTTGTTCGCCGCGCACTGGCCCTTGCTCGTCGGCATTGTGGCGTTCGTCATCATCGTGCGGCCAGCGGTGACGCTGATGCGTTACCTTATTTCCAACCAGGCCATCGCGGCGCCGTTCACCGGCCTGATCCGCTGGCAGTCGCACTGGCACGTGGTGCGCCAGAGTTGGGCGTTCTTTCAGAACGATTTCGCCGGCCGCATTTCCAATCGCGTCATGCAGACCGGCCCGTCGGTGCGCTCGACGCTGACCGCGACCATCACCACGGTCTGGTACATCTCGGTGTACGGCGCCTCGGCGATCGCGCTGGCCGCCGCCGCGGACCGCTGGCTCGCCTTGCCGCTGGTGCTGTGGTTTTGCGGCTACGCGGCGCTGCTCGTCTTTTTCGTGCCGCGCATGCGCGAGCGTTCGAAGGTGTCTTCGATCGCGCGCTCGACGCTGATGGGGCGCATCGTCGACAGCTACACCAACATCCTCACCGTCAAGCTGTTCGCCCGCGCGCACGAAGAGGATGAATATGTACGCGACGCGGTCGAGAGCCATGTCGACCTGTTCAAGTCGGCGCAGCGCCTGCTCACCGCGTTCGTGTCGCTGCTCGACGTGCTCAACGTGCTGCTCATCGCCGGCGCCGGCGCGCTGGCGGTCACGCTGTGGCGCTACGGCGCCATCGAGGTCGGCGCCATCGCCATGGTGCTGCCGCTGACGTTGCAGCTCACCAACATGTCGCGCCAGATCGCCATGCGCATCACCGAAATCTTCGAGGATGTCGGCGTAGTGCAGGAGGGCATGATCACCATCGCGCAGCCGCTGCAGCTTCCCGATCCGCACAATGCGCGGCCGCTGACGGTGCATGCCGGCCGCATCGACTTCAAGAACATCAATTTCGGCTACGGCCGCGAGGCCGGTGTGCTGGCGAACTTCAACCTGACGATTCATCCGGGCGAGAAGATCGGCCTGGTCGGCCGCTCCGGCGCCGGCAAATCGACCGTGGTCAATCTGCTGCTGCGCTTCTTTCATCTCGAAGGCGGCGCCATCCTGATCGACGGCGAGGACATTTCCGGCCTGACCGAGGAATCGCTGCGCTCGCAGATCTCCGTGGTGACGCAGGATACCTCGCTGCTGCACCGCTCGATCCGGGAAAACATCCGCTACGGCCGCCCGCAGGCGAGCGAAGAGGACATCCTGCGCGCCGCCAAGCTCGCGCACGCGCACGACTTCATCACCGAGCTGGAAGACTGGCAGGACCGGCGCGGCTACGACGCCCATGTGGGCGAGCGCGGCGTGAAACTCTCCGGCGGCCAGCGCCAGCGTATCGCCATCGCGCGCGTCATTCTCAAAGATGCGCCGATCCTGGTGTTCGACGAGGCGACCTCGGCGCTCGACAGCGAAGTCGAGGCCGCGATCCAGGCGAGCCTCGGCACGCTGATGGCCGGCAAGACGGTGATCGCGATTGCGCACCGGCTCTCCACCATCGCGCAGATGGACCGGCTGGTCGTGCTGGAACACGGCCGCGTCGTCGAGCAGGGCAGCCACCGCGAATTGATCGCGCAGGACGGCCACTATGCCGCGCTATGGCGCCGCCAGGCCGGCGGTTTTCTGGACGCCGCCGACATGCAGGCCGCGGAGTGACAGGCAGCCGATAGCTTGGCGGGCCGAACCGTATTGGAACACGCGCGTTAGCCCGAGGTTCCAGCCCGTCCGGTTTCCCGCATGCCTGGATT
>Ga0208849_1001247_pt1 | contig 18721 bp, 15 predicted proteins | sample NGESurdeep072012_10_FD_184470 | JGI IMG/M metagenome (GOLD analysis project Ga0208849, IMG submission 184470) | Arctic peat soil microbial communities from Barrow, Alaska - NGEE Surface sample 53-3 deep-072012 (SPAdes) | ecosystem: Environmental > Terrestrial > Soil > Wetlands > Peat ... | reverse complement strand
GATGGACGGGCCACGCCAACGCATCCTCGAGGCCACCTATGCCTGCGTGGCCCGCTGGGGCCTGTCCAAGACCACCGTCGAGGACGCGGCGCGCGAGGCGGGATTGTCCCGGGCCACGGTGTACCGCTATTTCCCCGGCGGTCGTGACGAGCTCATCGACGCCGTCGTGTCGTGGCAGTTCCTGCTCTTCTTCGTGAGCCTCTACGAAGAGGTCCACGGCGCCACTTCTCTGGAGGAGGTCCTCGACCGCGGGTTGGTCTTCGCCCGCCGATCGCTGCTCGAGCACGAGGTGCTCCAGAAGATCCTCGAGACCGAGCCCGACGTGCTCATGCCCAAGCTCACCGTCGAGTCCAACCGGACGGTGGGGCTCATCGCCGGCTTCCTCGTCCCCTACCTGCACGAGCACGGCATGGCCGACGGCATCGAGATTCACGAGGCGGCGGACTTCCTGGCCCGCATGATCCTGTCCTACATCTCGTCGCCCGGACATTGGGACCTGGGGGACCCCGAGCAGGTCGCCACCCTGGTGCGTACCGAGCTGCTCGCCGGCGTCATGGGGGAGTTGGGGCCTGCGGTCCCCTGAGCAGCACCGCGCCCCGCCGGGGGTGCCATTGACAATGAGACATCTTGAGCCATACTGTCTCGCCGTGGGCACGGCGCGGCTGGAGCTGGTGCGGGGCACGCCTTCGGGCGGGCCCGTCGAGCCCCGCGACGCCACCGCCAGTCCGGCCCGGGTGCGGATCGTCGACGGCGCGTTGTCGTGTATCGCCCGGCAGGGCGTCGCCAGGATCACCCTCGACGACGTGGCCCGGGCGGCAGGGTGCAGCCGGGCCACGGTCTACCGGGTCTTTCCCGGAGGCAAGGACGCCGTGCTCGGCGCCGTAGTCGACACCGAGGTCTCGAGGTTCTTCAGCGCCCTAGCCGTCCGCATGGGAGAGGCCGCCGATCTCGAGGACGTGCTCGTGGCCGGCATGACCGAGGCCGCCACCCTGATCTCCGGGCACCCCGCCCTCGGGAATCTGCTGGCGCACGAGCCCGAGCTCGTCCTCTCGCAGCTGGCCTTCGCCCGCATGGACCAGGTGCTGGCGGTGACGTGCGCCTTCACCACGCCGTTCCTCGGGCGCTGGCTGGACAAGGCCGAGGCCAAGCGCGTGGCCGAATGGTCGGCGCGCATCGTGGTGTCGTATCTGTTGTGCCCCGCCGACGGGGTCGACCTCACCGATGCTGCGCAGGTGCGCCACCTGGTGCGCCTGTTCGTGCTGCCCGGCATTCGGGCACTGCGCGTGCCCCAGGGCGCGGCCCCGCGATCTTTGCAGTACCACCGATCACTACCCACCACCAAGGGGGAAGCATCATGACGGAGCAGATGCGCGAGACGGTCGACATCATCGGCCGCGACGACATCAACGACCTCGAGGCGATCCTGTCGGTGGTGAACACCGACGTCGACGAGGAGCGCCACGCCGTCCACTCGGTCTACGACACCATCTTCACCTGGGACTACGAGAAGGGGCAGCGGCCCAAGCTCGAGAAGCTGTACGAGAAGGCCAAGAAGACGCAGTGGAACGGCCAGACTGACCTTCCGTGGGAGACCGACGTCGACCAGGAGGCGCTCGTGGTGGCCAACGCGGCCGCCAACGGCGGCCTTGGTGAAGGCCTCGACGTGAGCGGGACATCGCTGGCGTTGTGGGGCGACAAGGAGTGGATCCAGTTCGGGGTGGAGAGCCAGAACTGGACGCTCTCGCAGTTCATGCACGGCGAGCAGGGCGCCCTGGTGTGCACGGCCAAGATCGTCGAGTCGGTCCCGTGGATCGACGCCAAGTACTACGCCGCAACACAGGTCATGGACGAGGCCCGGCACGTCGAGGTCTTCGCCAAGTACCTCGACGACAAGCTGTCGGGCCACTACCCGATCAATGCCCATCTCCGGCTCCTGCTCGACGACATCATCGCCGACCAGCGGTGGGACATGACCTATCTCGGCATGCAGATCATGGTCGAGGGCCTGGCCCTGGCGGCGTTCGGCTTCATGCACCAGATGACGACCGAGCCCCTGCTCAAGCAATTGCTGCGCTATGTGATGTCGGACGAGGCCCGCCACGTCGCCTTCGGTGTGCTCAGTCTCCAGGAGTACTACCAGCAGCTGTCGGCGGCCGAGATCCGCGAGCGCCAGGAGTTCGCCTTCGAGGCGGCCGTGCGCATGCGCGACCGGTTCCTCCAGCAAGAGGTGTGGGACCGCATGGGGGTCAACCCCAAGGAGATCGTGCCCTTGCTCATGCAGGTGCCCGACCGCCAGGTCTTCCAGTCCCTGCTGTTCTCCAAGATCGTGCCCAACTGCAAGAAGCTCGGCCTGCTCGACGCGGCCGACGGCTGGTTGCGGGTGAAATTCACCGAGCTCGGCGTCATCGGGTTCGAGGACTGGACCGACACCGGTGAGGAGTACGACAGCCTGCAGGCGACCCCGGCGACCGGCGCCGTCGCCTGACACCGGCCCGGGCCGCCAGCGGCGCCCGCCGGGGGGCTAGCCTGACGGCGTGAAGTCGTCACCCGGGCCTGCGCGATTCGGCGCCGTCATCACCGCCATGGTCACGCCCTTCGACGAGGACGGGGGCCTCGACGTCGACGGCGCCGTCACCCTGGCCCGGTGGCTCACGAGCCACGGAAGCGACGGGCTCGTCGTGACGGGCACCACCGGTGAGGGTCCGGTGCTCTCCGACGCCGAGCTGGGGCAGCTGTGGCAGGCGGTGTCCGAGGCCGTCACCGTCCCGGTGCTCGCCGGCACCGGCTCCAACGACACCCGCCACACCATCGAGGTCACGAAGTTGGCCGAGGCCGCCGGGGTCGACGGCGCCCTGGTGGTGACGCCGTATTACTCGCGGCCCTCGCAGACCGGCCTGTCCGCCCACTTCCGGGCCGTCGCCGCCGCCACCAGGCTCCCCGTGGTCCTCTACGACATCCCCGTGCGCGCCGGCCGGCGCATCGCCCGCGACACCATGGTGCGACTGGCCCGGGACGTGCCCAACATCGTCGGCGTGAAAGATGCCACGGGTGACCCGGCGGGCTCGGCGCGCCTGGTGGCCGAGGCGCCCGTTGGATTCGAGCTCTACAGCGGCGACGACGCCCTCACCCTGGCCCTGCTGGCGCTCGGTGCTGTGGGCGCGGTGAGCGTGGCGTCGCACTGGGCCGGGGAGGAGACCGCGGCGATGGTCGCCGCCTGGTTCAAGGGCGACACCGATCGAGCACGGGCGACCAACGCCACGCTCATGGAGTCCTACGACTTCGAGTCCACCGAGACGTACCCGAACCCGCTGCCGGCCAAAGCGGCGTGCCGCGTCCTGGGACTGCCCGTCGGCCAGTGTCGGCTCCCCCTCGGTGCCGCACCTCCCGATCTCGACGAGCGGGCCCGCACGGTGCTCGCCAACCTGGGGCGCGACGTGCACGCCGTTGCCGGTGCCCGCCCGGGCGGGTCGCTTGCCTGATCCTGTTCGCGTCATCTTTCTGGGTGGGTTGGGAGAGATCGGCCGGAACTGTGCGTGCTTCGAGCTCAACGGCCGCATCGTGGTGCTCGACTGCGGGATCATGTTCCCCGAGCCCGACATGCCCGGCATCGACCTGGTGCTGCCGGACCTCTCCTATCTCCGTGAACGGGCCGACGCCGTCGAGGCGGTGGTCCTGACCCACGGCCACGAGGACCACACGGGCGGACTGGCCTTCTTGCTCCGGGACCTGTCGGTCCCCGTGTACGGCTCCGCCCTCACCCTGGGGCTGGCCCGCAACCGCGTGGAGGAGGCGGGGCTGGTCAACCGGGCCCGCTTCGTCGAGGTCACCGACGGCGAGCGCCGCCAGATCGGCCCCTTCGAGGTGGAGTTCATCCCCGTCACCCACTCGGTGCCGCACGGCTTCGCCACCGCCTTCCACACCCCGCAAGGCGTGATCTTGCATTCCGGGGACTTCAAGATCGACCTCACGCCCGTGGACGGCCGGCTGACCGACCTGGCGCGCATCGGGACCCTGGCCTCGGGACCGGGGGTGCGGCTGCTGTTGTCGGACTCGACCAACGCCGAGGAGCCGGGGTTCACCGAGTCCGAGACCCAGGTAGGGGTGACGCTGCGGGGGCTCTTCCAGGCCCGCGCCGGGCGCCGGATCATCGTGACGTGCTTCGCCAGCCACATCCATCGCGTGCAGCAGGTCGTCGACGCCGCTCTGGGCACGGGCAGGAAGGTGGCCACGCTCGGCCGGTCCATGGCGAAGAACGTCGAGCTGGCCCGGCGTCTCGGTCTCCTCGAGCTTCCCCCGGACCAGGTCGTCGACGTCGAGCACGTCGACGACATGGACCCCGGCAAGGTGTGTGTCATCTCCACGGGATCGCAGGGAGAGCCGATGTCGGCCCTGTCGCTCATGGCTGGGGGCGAAAGCAAGTGGCTGCACTTGCGCCCCAATGACGTGGTGGTGATCAGTGCGCATCCCATTCCCGGCAACGAGTGGGCCGTGGGCCGGGTCATCGACGGCCTGTACCGTCGCGGCGCCGAGGTGATCCATACCGGGGTCGAGCCTGTACACGTGAGTGGGCACGCCCGCCAGGGTGAGCTCATGGTGCTGCTGTCGGTGGCGCGTCCCGAGTGGTTCATCCCCGTGCACGGCGAGTACCGGCACCTGGTGAACCACGTGCAGCTGGCCACGCGCATGGGGGTGGACGACGCCAAGGCCCTGTTGTGCGAGGACGGGGACTCGGTGGTGATCGACGACGCCGGGATCCACCGGGGAGACTCGGTTCCCGCTGGCTTCCTCTATGTCGACGGGACCGTCGGGGATGTGGGCCACGGGGTCCTGCGCGACCGGCGCGTGCTGGCCGAGGAGGGGGTGGTGGTCGTGGTGGCCACCGTCGACCCCCATGCAGGCGAGGTCGTGAGCCCTCCCGAGATCGTGACCAGGGGTTGGATCCACGCCCCGGAGGCCGAGGCCCTGCTGGGCGAGGCGAGCGACGTCGTGCGCGCCGCGCTGGAGAAAGCCCTGGCCGAGGGGGCCACCGACCAGGAGACGCTGCGGCGCCACGCCCGCAAGGCCCTCGGGCGGTTGGTGGGGGAGCGGACCCGGCGCCGGCCCATGATCGTGCCGGTGGTCGTCACCGTCTGACGCTGGCCCCGTCCCGCTCGGCGTTCTCCCTGGTCACCAGGCTGAGGGCCGATCCTCGGATGGTCGTGGGGCGGCTGTTAGCGTTGAGGTCATTGTGGTGACCACGAAGCGCCGTCCGGCGCGTTCACGCGCCCCGGCCCGGTCGGCACCCGGCAGGCGCCGGAGCAAATCCAGCCGGAGCAAGGCCAAGGGTCGCGCCCGGGCCACGCGCCCGCCGAAGCGGTCCGCCGCCAACCCCCGTCGCCGGGCCCCGAGGCGCGCCCGACGCCCGGCGTGGGTGCTGTCGGCCCTGTCGGTGCTCGAAGGCCACCTCGAAGACGCCTGGGGGATCGGGCTCGCCACGGTGGGGATCCTGGGGGCGCTCGCCCTTTACGTCAACGCCCTCGGGCCCGTCGGGCACGGGGTGCGTCACGGGCTCGGACTGGTCCTCGGGGTCGGTCGCTTCCTGGTCCCCCCCGTCTTCGCCGCGGCCGGGGTCATGCTCATCGCCGGCCGGCCACGGCACGAGCCGACACGCGCCGCGGTCGGGTTGGCCCTCACCCTGGCGTCGGTGGCAGGCCTCGCCGACCTCGCCGGGGGTGCCCCGCACTTCTCCGCGTCGTCCACCCGTCTGACCGGGGCCGGGGGCCTCATCGGGGCGGCGTTCGGCAACCCCCTGCGGTCGGGCCTCGGGGACTGGGGTGCCTCGGTCGTCCTCCTGGCGCTCGTGACCCTCGCCTTGGTGCTCTTCACCGGTGTCACCGTGCGCGCCGCGATGGCCGGGATGGGGCACGTCGGTCGTGCCTTGTGGGAGTCGGCGGTTCCCCACGGCTCCGACGACCTCGACGCCGATACCGACGCTGATACCGACGCCGACGCCGAGCCGGACTCCGAGTTCGACGCTGACTTCGGCGCCGGCCCCGAGCCCGCCGTGAGCGGTCACGGGCGCAAGCGTCGTGGCGAGCGCCCGGCGCTGTTCGATCTCGACGAGGTGCTGAGCACCGTCCCTCCGGTCATCGACGACGCCGGCCTCGAGCCCGAGCCCGAGATGCCGGCACACGCCGACGTCGCCCTGGTCGAGACCCGGCCCGACTCCTCGTTGGTGGCCTCGGTGCCGAGTCGGCCCGCCGAGGGCTCGTTGTCGATGGACGCCAGCGCCGCCACGGGGGACTGGCGCCTCCCGCCCATGAAGATGTTGTCGCGCTCGAAGCACCAGGAGCTCGATCGCGCCGAGATCAGCGCCGCGGGCCGGGCGCTGGTCACGGCCCTGGCCGCGCACGGCGTCGAGACCCGGTTGTTGGGCCACACCGTGGGCCCCACCGTGACCCGCTTCGAGCTCGAGCTCGGCCCCGGGGTGAAGGTGGCACGGGTCACGAGCCTGGCCAAGGACATCGCCTACGCCATGGCGTCGGCCGACGTCCGCATCCTGGCGCCCATCCCCGGCAAGTCGGCCATCGGCATCGAGGTCCCCAACCGCATGCGCCAGCTGGTGACCCTGGGCGACGTGCTGGCATCCGAGGAGGCTCGCACGGCCACCCACCCCCTCGAGGTGGCCCTGGGCCGCGACATCGCCGGGCGCCCGGTCATCGAGAACCTGGCCGACATGCCCCACATCCTCATCTCGGGCGCCACCGGAGCGGGCAAGTCGTCGTGCATCAACTCGTTGATTACCTCGATCATGATGCGGACCACGCCCGAGGAGCTCCGTCTCATCCTCGTGGACCCCAAGAGGGTGGAGCTCGGCCAGTACAACGGGCTTCCGCACCTGCTCACCCAGGTGGTGGTGGACCCCAAGAAGGCGGCCAACGCCCTGTCGTGGGCCGTCACCGAGATGGAGCGCCGCTACGACGTGCTGGCCGAGGCCGGGATGCGCGACATCACCGGCTACAACGCCGCCGTGGACCGTGGCGAGCTCGACGACGTTGGGCCCCTCGACGCCGACGGCGAGGACCTCGATCCCGGTACCGAGACGGGCGACCTCGACGACGAGGTGGCCGACCGGGTGGCGGCGCGCCTGGCCGAGTCACGCGAGGCGGTGACACCGACGGTGCAACGCGAGCGCCTGCCGTTCATCCTCATCGTGGTGGACGAGCTCAACGACCTCATGATGGTCGCCGCGCGCGACGTCGAGGATTCGGTGTGCCGGATCGCCCAGATGGCGCGGGCCGTCGGCATCCACCTCGTCCTCGCCACGCAGCGTCCTTCGGTCGACGTCATCACCGGGGTGATCAAGGCCAACGTCCCTTCACGCCTGGCGTTCTCGGTCTCGTCCCTGGCCGACAGCAGGGTGATCCTCGACCAGCCCGGGGCCGAACGCCTCATCGGCAAGGGGGACATGCTCTTGCTGACGGCGTCCTCGTCGGTGGCGCGACGCATCCAGGGGCCGTGGGTGTCGGAGAGCGAGGTGCGGACCGTGGTGGCGCACTGGCAGCGGCAACGCAGTGCCGAGTACGTGGTGGGTATCGCCGGCGACGAGAACTTGGCGCGCGGCGGCGACGGCCTCGATGACGACGACGAGCTGCTGCCCGCGGCCATGGAGCTGGTCGTTCGATCTCAACTAGGTTCGACGTCGATGTTGCAGCGCAAGCTCCGGGTGGGATTCTCGAGGGCGGGACGCCTGATGGACCTTCTCGAGCGCCGGGGCATCGTGGGGCCGTCGGAGGGTTCGAAGGCTCGTGCCGTGCTCATGGCACCCGAAGAGCTCGAGCAGCTAGCCGACCGGTAGCTTCCTTCCCCATGGTCCGACACCGAGGCCGACACAGCCGTGGGGCGGGCACGGGGCCCGACGCGGGCGATGGTGACCCCGTCGACGTCCCGGGCCCGGTCGATGCCGCCCGTGCCACGTCCGAGGGATCCTCCGTGGTGTCGCCCGACGTCGGCGCCCATGGCACAGCCGTCGCTCCCGGAGCCCTGACCAGGGGGTCCCTGGCTGCGGTCCTCGACGTCGCGCCCGAGCCGGCGTCGATGTCCGACGAGGCGATGTCCGACGGGGCGATGTCAGACGAGGCGATGGTGTCGGCGCCCGACTCGCCGGCTGACACGGCATTGCCGCCGGTGTCGCGATCGGTCCCGACCACCCTCTCGCCCCCGATCACGCTCTCGACGGTCGTGACCGCACCGGCCGGGGCCGCATCCCTGGCCACCCCGCTCGTGGCCGCCCCCGACCGGCACCGGCGGCGCTGGCCCTGGGTGGCGTTGGTGCTCGTAGTGGCGGCGGCGGTCGTGGTGGGTGTGCAGCTGGGCCGCCCCTTCCCGGCGGTGGCGCTGCACCGGGCGCTCCCGGTCACCACCCCCGTGTCCGGCGCCACCCCGGCCCTGCCCTGGCCGGCGGCGGGGCAGGCCGCGGTGGCCGTTCCCCAGCTCGGCGTCACCGTCCAGTCCGGCCCCGAGGCGGCGGCGCCGATCGCCAGCCTCACGAAGATCATGACCGCCTACCTCACCCTGCGCGACCACCCCTTGGCCCCGAGCGCCCCGGGGCCGGTGCTCACCATGACCACCGCCGATCAGGCCGAGGCGTCGACCGAAGAAGAAGCGGGCGCCACCAACGTGCCGGTGCAGCCGGGGGAGCAGTTGACCGAACGCCAGCTCCTCGACGGTCTGCTCGTCCACTCGGCCAACAACCTGGCCGACGTCCTGGCGCGCTGGGACGCGGGCACCGTGCCGGCCTTCGTGGCCACGATGAACACCACCGCCGCGGCCCTGGGCATGGCGCACACCCACTACGCCGATGCCAGTGGCCTCGACCCGGGAACGGCGGGAACCGCCGGCGACGAGCTGCTCGTGACCCAGGCGGCGATGGCGATCCCCACCTTCGCGGCGGTGGTGGCGCAGCCCACCGTGACACTGCCCGTCGCGGGTGTCCTCGCCAACTACGTGTCGTCGGTCGGGACCGACGGCGTCGTGGGGGTGAAGTCCGGGTTCACCCAGGCTGCCATGGGATGCCTCGTCCTGGCGGGCGAGCGCACGGTGGCCGGTCACCGAGTGCTCGTGCTGGCGGTGGTGACGGGACAGCCCGGTGAGGACCCCCTCGACGTGGCCAACGGGGTCGATGAGCACCTGCTCGACGCCGTGGCGGCGGGACTGCGAGAGGTTCCGGTCACCGCTGGCGGTGTCCGGGTGGGGGAGGTGACGCGCCCCTGGTCGCACGCCAGCGTGCCCGTGGTGGCGTCGCGTCCCATCACCCTCCTGGCCTGGCCGGGCCAGGAGCCACGCTTGGCCATGACCACGGGCCCCCTGCACCTCGGGGTCGAGGCGGGAGCCCGCGTGGGAACGCTGTCGGCGTCGATCAGCCACGAGCGGGTCGTCGTGCCCGTACGCGTGGCGGGCAGCCTGGTGGGCCCCTCGGTGAGTTGGCGCCTCAAGCGGTCGTGAGCTGAGCCGCCGGGGCGGCACGGGGACGGCACTACCCTGGACGTCCATGCGCGCCCGGGCTCCCGCGTCGGCGGCCAACCTCGGCCCCGGCTTCGACGTTCTGGCCCTGGCCCTCGACCTCTACGTCGAGGTCGAGGTGGAGCCGTCCTCGCGCCTGGTGGTGCGCTCCGAGGGTGAAGGGGCGGACCTCGAAGAAGACGACATGCACCTCGCCGCCCGGGTGGCGATCGACGTCGTGGGCCACGACCGGCTGGCGGTCACGGTCCGATCCGCCATCCCCGTGGCCCGTGGCCTCGGATCCTCCGCCGCCCTGGCGGTGGCAGCGGCGGCGGCGGCGGGGTCGAAGGACCCGTTGGGGGTGGCGGCCAGGATCGACGGGCACCCGGAGAACGCGGCCGCCTCGGTGGTGGGCGGCCTGGTGGCGGCCACGCTCGTGCGCGGCGCGGTGCGGGCGGTCCGCATGCCGCTCGACGGTGGCTTGGTGTTCGTGGCCATGGTGCCCGAACGGCCCTTGCCCACCACCAAAGCCCGTCAGGCGTTGCCCTTGGAGGTCAGTCGCACCGATGCCACGTTCAACCTGGGTCGGCTGTCGCTGCTCTTCGCCGGCCTGGCCGACCGCTCCCTCATGATCCGCGAGGCCACCGAAGACCGCCTGCACCAGGACTACCGCAGCCCGTTGTTTCCCGAGGCCCCGCAGCTGCTGGCTCGCATGGTGGCGGCGGGCGCGCTGGCGTCGTGCTGGTCCGGGGCGGGGCCCACCTTGCTCGGGATCTGCGACGGCGAACACGGCGAGCGGGTGCGCGCCAGCGCCCAGGAGGCCATGGAGGGAATCGGGGTCCCCGGGCGGGCCCTGCTCCTGCGGCCCGATCTCGAGGGCCTGATCGTCGAAGGGGGACGCGGGTGAGCCGCACGTTCCACATCCGTACGTACGGGTGCCAGATGAACGAACACGACTCCGAACGCCTGGCGGGGCTCCTCATCGCCGACGGGCTCGAGCCCACCGACGACATCGAGCACGCCGATCTGGTGGTGTTCAACACGTGTTGCATCCGAGAGAACGCCGACAACAAGTTCTACGGACACCTCGGGCAGTTCAAGGCCCTGCGCCAGAGCCGGCCCCAGATGCAGATCGCCGTGGGGGGTTGTCTGGCCCAGAAGGACCGGGACGCCATCCGCCGGCGGGCCGGCCACGTCGACGTCGTGTTCGGGACCCACAATCTGACGCGGGCCCCGGCGCTGCTGCGCCAGGCTGCCGTGACGGGCCCCGTGGTCGAGATCCTCGATGCCCCCGCCCCGGAGGGCGCGTCGGACCTGCCGCTGGCGCTGTCAGCGGCTCGCGAGCTGCCCTACACGGCGTGGGTCACCATCCAGATGGGTTGTGACAACTCGTGCGCCTTCTGCATCGTGCCCCAGGTGCGCGGCCCCGAGGTGAGCCGGCCCGTCGAGGACATCGTGGCCGAGGTGACGGGCCTGGCCGTCCGGGGCGTCACGGAGGTGACGCTGTTGGGCCAGAACGTCAACTCCTACGGCCGCGACCTCACCCGGCGCCGCCCGTTGTTCGCGCAGCTCCTGCGCGTCGTGGGGGCCGTGCACGGCGTGCGCCGCGTCCGCTACACGAGCCCGCACCCCAAGGACCTCCGACCCGAGACCATCGCGGCCATGGCGGAGACGCCGTCGGTGTGCGAGCACCTCCACCTGCCCTTGCAGTCGGGGAGCGACCGCGTGCTCAGCGCCATGCGACGTGGATACCGCGCCGAGCGCTATCTCGAGCGTCTGGCCGCGGCCCGGGCCGCCATCACCGACCTCGCCGTGACCACCGACATCATCGTCGGCTTTCCGGGGGAGACCGACGACGACTTCGAACGCACTCTCGAGGTGGCGGCGGAGGCGGAGTACGACAGTGCGTACACCTTCATCTTCTCGCCTCGCCCCGGGACCAGAGCCGCAGCGATGACCGAGTCCTTCGTGCCCGACGACGTCGTGGCCGAACGCTTCGAGAGACTGCGCGTCGTGGTTGAACGCTCCGCCCTGGCCAAGCACCGCGCCCGCATCGGTCGCGTCGAGGAGGTCATCGTCGAAGGGCCCAGCGCGCGAGACCCCGAGGTGATCACGGGCCGCACGCGCCAGAACAAGCTGGTGCACTTCGCCCCGCCGCCGGCGGGGATGCCGGCCCCGGGTGCCTATGCCGAGGTCGCGATCACCGACGCCGCCCCTCACCACCTGCGCGGTGCGTTGGTCCGTGTCACGAGCGAGCCCAGACGACGCATCCGAATTCCGGTCTCGGCCCAGTAGGGCTCGTGGGCGGGCACGTCGCATCCGGGCACGTGGCCCTGGTGGGCCCCACGGCGTCGGGGAAATCGGCGCTGGCCCTGGAGCTCGCCCACCGGCGCCCCGACGCCGAGCTGGTGTCGGTCGACTCGATGTGCGTGTATCGCCGCATGGACATCGGCACGGCCAAGCCGAGCCAGGCAGAACGGGCCGCCGTGCCGTATCACCTCCTGGATCTGGTGGACCCCGACGAGGAGTTCACCTTGAGCCGGTTCCAGGACTTGGCCCGCCAGGCCCTGGCGGGAATCGAGGGTCGGGGCCGACGCGCCTTGCTCGTGGGGGGGACGGGGCTCTATCTGCGGGCCGTGGTCGACCAGCTGTCGGTGCCGGGGCGATACCCCGAGGTGGCCGCCGAGCTCGAGACGGAGGCCGACACCCCGGGGGGGACACAACGCCTCCACTCCCGATTGATGGTGCTGGACCCGACCGCGGCGGCCCGCATGGAGCCGACCAACCGCCGTCGGGTGGTGCGCGCCCTGGAAGTCACCTTGGGGGCGCACCGGCCCTTCTCGTCGTTCGGTCCCGGGCTCGACGCCTATCCGCCGTCCCCGTTCCGCCTGGTGGGCATCCGTTTCGACCCCGCCGTCCACGATGCCCGCATCGAGGAGCGTTTCCGCGTCCTGCTCGACGCCGGCTTCCTCGACGAGGTGCGCGCCCTGGCTACACGACCCGGTGGGCTGTCGCGTACCGCCCGCCAAGCCCTCGGGTACCGGGAGCTGCTGGCGCATGTGGAGGAGGGGGTCCCCCTCGAGCGCAGCGTCATCGAGGCCAAGCGGCGGACCCGGGCCTTCGCCCGGCGGCAGTGGGCCTGGTTCCGGCGGGACCCCCGAATCACCTGGCTCGATCCCGACCGAGACCTCCTGGCGCAGCTCCTCGCGGTGTGGGACGCGTCGGGCCGAGGGACCCGGCACTCGGGCGCCGGGGCGGCCGACGAGGTGCGAGACTGAGCGCGATGGACGCCCGGGGCGCACTGCGCCTGACGAAGCACCACGGTGCGGGCAACGACTTCCTCGTGCTGCTCGACCCCGATGATCGCCGACGGCTGTCGGCCGCCGAGGCGCGTGCTCTGTGTGACCGGCACCGGGGCATCGGGGCCGACGGCGTCCTGCGCGCCGTGTCGGGCGCCGGCCCCGCGGCGCTGTCGATGGACCTGCACAATGCCGACGGCGGGGTGGCGGAGATGAGCGGCAACGGGATCCGCTGCCTGGTCCAGGCGGCTGTGGACGGCGCCTTGGTGGGCGCCGGGCGCGTGGCTGTGCAGACCCTGGGGGGGTTGCGCACCGTGGAGTACCGGCCCGGACCGGAACCGGGGGCGGGGTACGGGCGCGTGGACATGGGTCGGGCCGAGCTCGGGCGCCGGCTCGAGGAGCACGAGCTCGGCGACGCCCGGTGGGGTCGATTCGTCGACATGGGGAATCCCCATGTCGTGCTGTTCGGCTCCAGGCCTGAGGACCACACCGTGGGGACCGTCGGGGTGCGCTGGGACCGGTCGGTCCCCGAGGGGGCCAATGTCGAGTTCGTCTGGCCCGGGCCCGGCGCCGGCGAGCTCTCCATGAGGGTGTGGGAACGCGGGGTGGGTGAAACCCTGGCCTGCGGGACGGGCGCCTGCGCGGTGGTGGCCGCCGCGCACGGGCAGGGCGAGGTCGGCACCCGTGTCCGGGTCCACAATCCCGGTGGGCCCCTCGACGTGGAGCTCGAGGAGTCCGGGGTCTTCCTGGCCGGACCGACCCAGAAGGTGGGCGACGTCGTGGTCGACGAGGCGTGGCTGGCCGCATGGGCCGCCGCGCCCGGTGTCGAGCGGGCCCGGGAGCACCGAGACCCACCCGAGGTCGTGGCGACCGAGGTGGCGACTCGACAGTGACGCTCATCGAGCGCAGTTTCCGGGAGCGCATCGTGCTCGTGGGTGTGGTGTTCCCGTGGACGTCGCCTGACTCGGTCGACGCCGATCTCGACGAGCTGGCCCTCCTCGTGGACACCGCCGGTGCCATCGTGGTGGACCGGGTGGTGCAACGGCGCGACCGCCCCGACCCGGCGACCTTCATCGGGAGAGGCAAGGCCGAGGAGCTCCACGAGCTGTCGCTGACCCTCGACACCGACACCATCGTGTTCGACGACGAGCTGTCTCCCGCCCAGCAACGCAACCTCGAGAAGATCCTGGGTCGCACCGCCATCGACCGCACGGCGGTGATCCTCGACATCTTCGCCCAGAACGCCCGTTCCCAGGAGGGCAAGGCCCAGGTGGAATTGGCCCTGTTGCGGTACCGGCTGCCCCGGCTGCGGGGCAAAGGGTTGACCTTGTCCCAACAGGCCGGTGGCATCGGCACCCGGGGTCCGGGAGAGACCCAGCTCGAAGTGGATCGCCGGCGCCTGTTGCGCCGCATGACGCGCCTCGAGGCCGACCTCAAACAGGTCTCCGCCACCCGCCGGACCCAGAGCCGGTCGCGCCTGCGGTCGCGCCAACGTGTCGTCAGCCTCGTGGGGTACACCAACGCCGGCAAGTCGACGCTGCTCAATTGCCTGACCGATGCGGGCGTGCTCGTCGAGAACCGCCTCTTCTCGACCCTGGACTCCCGGACCCGCCGGCTGGCCCTGCCCGGAGGCGAGACGGTCCTGGTGTCGGACACGGTGGGGTTCGTGCGCAAGCTCCCGCACCAATTGGTCGAGGCCTTCCGATCCACGCTCGAGGTGGTCAAAGACGCGGATCTCCTTCTCCACGTGGTGGACGCGTCGGCGCCGGAGCCCGAGATGCAGATCGACGCCGTGCGCTCGGTCCTCGACGAGATCGATGCCACCGGCGTGCCCGAGCTGCTCGTGTTCAACAAGGCCGACCGCGCCGCCCAGGCGGCGACGCGCATGGCCAATGCCTACCCCGACGCCGTGGTCCTGTCGGCTCTCACCGGTGACGGGATCGACCAGTTGCTGCGCGCCCTGGGCGACCGCCTGCGGGTTGCGGACCGGGTGGTGGAGCTCGTCGTCCCCTTCGAGCGCGGCGACGTCCTCGCCGCCGTGCATCGCGAGGGCGAGGTCGTCGACGAGTCGCACCGCGAAGAGGCCACGGTGGTCCACGTCGTGCTCGACGAGGCCGGCCGCGCCCGGTTCCGCGAATTCTTGGCGTCATGAGCGACCCCGACGTGCCCCAGGGTTTCTCGCCCCCGCCCTATCCCTACGACCGCCTGGCGTCGGCGGCACAGGCGGCGGCGGCCCATCCCGGCGGAGTGGTGGACCTGTCGGTGGGCACTCCGTGCGACGCGCCCCCTGCCGCGGTCATCGAGGCCCTCGGCACCTCGGGGGCCGAGCGCGGCTATCCGGCGTCGATCGGCAGCGCAGCCCTGCGGGGGGCGGCGGCGGATTGGATGTGGCGGCGTTTCGGGGTGTCGGTCGACCCCGGTCAGGTCGCGGCGTGCGTGGGCACCAAGGAGTTCGTCGCTACCGCGGCCTGGTTCCTGCGCCTGCGCACCCCCGGTCGTGACACCGTCGTGGCCCCGGCCCTGGCGTACCCGACCTACGCCATGGGGGCTCGCCTGGCCGGCTGCCGGCTGGTGGAGGTCCCCGCCGCCGCCGACGGCGTCCTCGACCTTTCGGCCGTCAGCGACGCCGATGCCGAGCGCGCCCTGTGTCTGTGGGTGAACAGCCCCTCCAATCCGACCGGCGCTCTGACGGACCTCGCCGTCGCCGCGGCGTGGGGGCGGGCCCGGGGGGTGCCGGTGCTCTCGGACGAGTGTTACGCCGAGTTCACCTGGGAGGGCACCCCCACCACGGTCGTCCAGGACGGCACCGAGGGCGTCCTCGCCCTGCATTCGTTGTCGAAGCGCTCGAACCTGGCCGGTGTGCGCGTGGGCTTCTACGCTGGTGACGCCGGGCTCGTCGAGTTCCTGGCCGAGATCCGAAAGCATGCCGGGCTCATGGTGCCGGGGCCGGTCCAAGTCGCCGCGGTCGTGGCGTTGTCCGACGACACCCATGTCGCCGAGCAGCGCGAGCGCTACCGCCGGCGACTCGCCCGCCTGGCCGAGATCCTGCGGGGCGCGGGGCTCGAGGTGACGCTGCCCGCCGGGGGTTTCTATCTGTGGGTGCCGGTGCCGGCGTGGGCCGAGGAGCAAGGCGTGGTCGAAGGACGGCCTGGCGCGTGGGTGCTCACCACGGCGCTGGCCGAGGCGGCCGGGATGCTCGTCAGCCCGGGCGAGTTCTACGGCGCGCAGGCGGTGGGGTTCGTGCGGGTGGCGGTGGTGCAACCCGACGAACGGATCGAGCTGGTGGCGACACGGTTGGCCTCGTCGGACCACCCTCGTCTGGGGCGGCGGTCGGCGGGGCCGGGCCCGGTGCGCTCGGGGGGCAAGGGCGCGGCCCGGTAACCTCGGACGATGGCCGACCTGCCGTCCCGGATCGAAGAGCTGTGGTCCCGGGTGGGCGAGCTGAGCCCCGCCGACACCGACGCCCTGGCCGTGGTGACCGAGGCCATCGACCTGCTCGACCGGGGTGAGGCCCGCGTGGCCGAGTTGGACCCGAAGACCGGTGATGTCGTCGTTCACAGTTGGCTCAAGACCGCCATCCTGCTGTTGTTCCGGTTGCGGGCCATGGAGACCGCAGAACTCGGTCCCTTCGAGTTCCACGACAAGCTCCCGCTCAAGGCCGGGTACGAGGCTGCGGGTGTCCGGGTGGTTCCCGGCGCCTCGGCGCGCTGGGGTTCGTTCCTGGACCGCGGCGTCATCTTGATGCCGAGCTACGTCAACATCGGGGCGCGCGTCGGCACCGACACCATGGTCGACACGTGGGCCACGGTGGGGTCGTGCGCCCAGATCGGAGCGCGGGTGCATCTGGCCGGTGGCGTGGGCATCGGTGGCGTGCTGGAACCGCCCAACGCCGCGCCGGTCATGGTGGGCGACGACGCCAACATCGGGAGCCGGTGCATGGTGACCCAGGGGGCGCGGGTGGGGGAAGGGGCCGTGCTGGCCGAGGGAGTGATCCTCAATCCGAGCATCCCGGTGATCGACGCCACCACGGGCGCCGAGCTCGGCCGGGGCGTGGTGCCGCCCTGGAGCGTGGCTGTGGGCGCCTCGCGCCGACGGGAGTTCCCCGGGGGCGAGTTCTTCCTGCCCTGTGTGCTCGTCATCAAGCGGCTCGAGCCCGGGGAGCGCCACGACAAGGCCCAGCTCGAGGCAGCCCTGCGCGAGCACCAGGTCGGCACCTGACCCCTGGTCGGGTGCGCACGACATGACCGATCTGCTGGCGTTGACGGCCGAGCTGGTGGCCATCCCCTCGGTCAGCCATCACGAGGCCGCCGTGGCCGATCGGGTCGAAGCCGAGCTGCGCCGCGTCCGGCATCTCGACGTATTGCGCTTCGAGGACACGATCGTGGCGCGGTCCGATCTGGGCCGGGACCGGCGTGTGGTGCTGGCCGGCCACCTCGACACAGTGCCCCCGTTCGACGACACCGGGGCGCGCCTCGACGGGGACACGGTGTGGGGGCTGGGCTCGGTGGACATGAAGGGTGGCGTGGCCGTGCTCCTCGACTTGGCCGCCACCATCCCGGATCCGGCCGTGGATATCACGGTGGTGCTCTATGCATGTGAGGAGGTGGCGCGGCGTGACAACGCGCTGGCCCGCCTGGCCGCCACCCACCCCGCCCTCCTCCATGCCGACGCCGCCGTGTTGTGCGAGCCCACCGGTGGCGCCGTCGAGGCGGGGTGCCAGGGCACCATGCGGGCGGTGGTGTCTGTCGGGGGACGCCGGGCCCACACCTCGCGTCCGTGGACGGGCGTCAATGCCGTGCACCGGTTGGGCCCGGTGCTCGCCACCCTGGGGCGCTACGAGCCGCGCCGGGTTGTGCTCGACGGGTGCGAGTACACCGAGCAGCTCCAGGCGGTAGGCATCGAAGGGGGCGTGGCCGGCAACGTGGTGCCCGACCGCGCCACGGTCACAATTAATTACCGGTTCGCCCCGGACGCCGACGCCGCGGTGGCCGAGGCGACCCTGCGGCACCTGGTCGGCGGCGCGCTCGACCCCTCGGCCGGTGACGGGATGGAGGTCGTCGAGGTCGCGCCCGGGGCCCCACCGGCGCTAGGCCATCCTGCGTTGGCGTCGCTGGTGGCCGCCACGGGCGCACCGCCGCGGGCCAAGGTGGGGTGGACCGACGTCGCCACGTTCGCCGAGATCGGGGTGCCGGCTACCAACTTCGGCCCCGGCGACCCGCTCCTGGCCCACACCCCCGACGAGCACGTGTCGCGCGCTGAGCTCGACCACGCCCGCCAGGTCCTCGCCACCTTCTTGCTCTCCGACTGACCCTCACCGCCCGACTCGGGCGCGGACCCGGCATCTTCCTGCTGCAAAGTGGTCAGGAGATGGCCAGTTCTCCTCCGTAGAGTGCCCCGAGGGTGCCGATGCTCGGCACCGTGATGCCGACCGAAGGGGAGACACCTCGTGGACTGGAAGCTCGAGCTCGTGGCGGTGCCCGTGACCGACGTGGACCGTGCCAAATCGTTCTACACCGACAAGGTGGGATTCACCGCCGACCACGACCACCGGGTCAGCGACGACATGCGCTTCGTGCAGCTCACCCCGCCGGGCTCGGCGTGCTCGATCGCCATCGGAGAGGGGATCGTCACGTCGACACCGGGATCAGTCCAGGGCCTGCAGCTGGTGGTGCCCGACATCGCCGCCGCCCATGACGAGCTCGTCGAACGGGGTGTGGAGGTGAGCGAGGTCCAGGACTTCGCCTGGGGATCGTTCGTCTTCTTCAGTGACCCTGACGGCAACGGCTGGGCCGTGCAGCAGATCCCGGCGCGCTCGTGATCTCCGAGTCATCTCAGAGCTTGCGAAGGACGGTGACGACCCGGCCGTAGATCGTCACCTCGTCGGGCGCGAACTCCATGGGCGAGAAGGCGGCGTTGGCAGGGGAGAGCACGATCTTCCCCCG
>Ga0208849_1001246_pt1 | contig 18737 bp, 15 predicted proteins | sample NGESurdeep072012_10_FD_184470 | JGI IMG/M metagenome (GOLD analysis project Ga0208849, IMG submission 184470) | Arctic peat soil microbial communities from Barrow, Alaska - NGEE Surface sample 53-3 deep-072012 (SPAdes) | ecosystem: Environmental > Terrestrial > Soil > Wetlands > Peat ... | reverse complement strand
AACGCGCGCGCGCTGGCGCTCGCCTACGCCAAGGGCATCGGCTGCACGCGCGGCGGCGTGATCGAGACGAGCTTCAAGGACGAGACCGAGACAGACCTGTTCGGCGAGCAGGCAGTGCTCTGCGGTGGCGCTTCCGAGCTGGTCCAGGCCGGCTTTGAGACGCTCGTCGATGCCGGCTATGACCCGGAGATGGCCTATTTCGAGTGTCTGCACGAGCTCAAGCTGATCGTCGACCTGATGCACGAGAAGGGCCTCGCCGGGATGCGCTATTCGATCTCCAACACGGCCGAGTACGGCGACTACACGCGCGGCAAGCGCGTGATCACCGAGGAGACCCGCGCGAGCATGCGCCAGATCCTCAAGGAGATCCAATCCGGCGACTTTGCGCGCGAGTGGATCGCCGAGAACCGCGCCGGTCAGGAGAACTTCCTGCGTATGCGCGCCGAGCAGGCCGACACCCAGGTCGAGCACGTCGGCGCCGAGCTGCGCTCGGGCATGGATTGGATCGAAACCTCCTTCTGAGGTCCGATCCGCGCGATGCTCGCCTACGTCTTCTGGCATCGCCCGCGGGAGGGCTCGGCGGTCGACACCTACGAGCAGGCGCTCGCGCACTTCCACCGCTCGCTCGCGCACGCTCCGCCCGCGGGCTTTCAGGGCTCGGCGGCGTACCGGATCCCCTCCCTCCCCGCTGGGCCTCCTTGGCTTGGATCCTCGGGGGCCGTCTCGGGGGCCGTCCAGACACAGCAGGCGCCTGGCGCCGGCCCCGGCTATGAGGACTGGTACTTCGTCGATGACTACACGGCGCTCGGTGTCCTGAACGAGGCCGCGGTCGGGCACGGGCACCGCAGTGTCCATGACGACCTCGCCCGCCACTTCGGCGGCGGCGCCGGCGGTCTCTACGGCCTGATCGAGGGACATCCTCCAGACGGCACCGCGTCGCTCGAGCAGGTGTCCCTCGCGGTCTGGGTCGGGCGTTCGCCGGGGGTACAGCGGCGCATGCTCGGCGAGCTGCTCGGCGATGGCATGGACCCCCGGCACGCGAGCCTCTGGCGGCGGCAGCTGGTGCTCGGGCCGGCGCCCGAGTTCTGCCTGCTCGCCCACAAGGTGCCGCCCGGTGTGGCGCCGACCCGCCTGCCGAAGGGCTGGACGGCGACCGTCTTCGAGCGAGAGGCGCTATGGACTGGGTGAGCACTGCTCGGCGATCAGTCCAACGTCGGTCGGCGATCGCCCCGCGGTCGTATACCCGAGGCATGCGCGATGCGACTCGGCTCGTTCGCTACACTCGCTCACGTCGTCGCGACTGGCGCTGAGGTGGAGCTAACCACCGGGAAGCGACGTACAGGCAGGACCGCCGCGCGCCTGGGCATTCTTCGATCCGCGACATTTCACGAAGGAAGCCCATGATGCCGAACTCATCGCCACAGCAGAACACCGCTCTCGTGATCCCCGAGCAGTTGAAGCCGGCCGACGGGCGCTTCGGCTGCGGTCCCTCGAAGGTCCGCCCCGAGGCACTCGCGCGCCTGGCAAGCGAGGGCGCCGCACTGATGGGAACATCGCACCGCCAGCAGCCGGTGAAGGCGCTCGTAGCTGCGATCCGGGCCGGGCTGCGCGAGCTGTTCGCCGCGCCCCCGGGGTATGAGGTCGCGCTCGGCAACGGCGGCGCCACCGCCTTCTGGGACGCTGCCGCCTTCGGCCTGATCGAGCACCGTGCGCTGCATCTGACCTACGGCGAGTTCTCCGCAAAGTTCGCGCAGGTGACCGCCGGCGCGCCGTTCCTCGAGGAGCCGGTCGTGGTCTCCGCCGACCCCGGCGACGCCCCCGACCCCGCTGCGCTCGGGGCAGGCGGCGCCGAGGCGCCCGTTGACGCTGTGACGTGGGCGCATAACGAGACCTCGACCGGGGTGATGGTCCCCGTGCGGAGGCCAGCCGAGGCCGGGGACGCGCTGGTGCTGATCGACGCCACCTCGGGCGCGGGCGGCCTACCGGTTGATATCGGTCAGGCCGACGCCTACTACTTCGCCCCCCAGAAGAGCTTCGCCGCCGAGGGCGGGCTGTGGATCGCGCTGCTCAGCCCCGCCGCCCAGGAGCGAATCGCGGCACTCGACGCCTCCGAGCGCTGGATTCCGGCTTTCCTCTCCTTGCAGACGGCGCTCGAGAACTCCCTAAAAGACCAGACCTACAACACGCCGGCGGTGGCAAGCCTGTTCCTGCTCGCCGAGGAGATCCGCTGGATGCTCGACGCCGGTGGCCTTGACTGGTGCGTGTCGCGTACGACAGCATCCTCGGAGCATCTCTACGGCTGGGCCGAGCGCAGCGGCTACACGACGCCGTTCGTGGTCGACCCGGCCAAGCGCTCGCTCGTGGTCGGGACGATCGACTTCAACGATGAGGTCGACGCGGCCGTGGTCGCAAAGACGCTACGGGAGAACGGGATCGTCGACACCGAGCCCTACCGCAAGCTGGGGCGCAACCAGCTGCGGATCGGAATGTTCCCAGCGGTCGACCCCGGCGATGTGCAGGCCCTCACGGCATGCATCGACTGGGTGGTCGAGAGGCAGGCGGCATGAGCGCGGCGACATCGGACACGACGAAGGGGGAGCGGTTGAAGGTCTTGGTCAAGGAGAAGATCGGCGACTCCGGCATCGACCTGCTGCGCGAGCACTTCGACGTCGACCTTGGCGTCGACTGGACCGATGAGCAGCTCCTAGAGCGGATCGGCGCCTACGACGGCATCCTGATTCGCTCCGCGACGAAGTTGACCGCCGAGCTGATCGAGCGGGCCACGAATCTGCGCGTGATCGGGCGTGCGGGGGTGGGGGTGGACAACGTCGACGTCGAGGCGGCCACCAAGCGCGGGATCATCGTCGCCAACGCGCCGCAGTCGAACGTCGTGACCGCGGCCGAGCACACGATGGCGCTGCTGCTGGCGCTCGCGCGCAATATCCCGCAGGCGTACGTGTCGCTGACGAGCGGCAAGTGGGAGCGCTCGAAATTCTCCGGTGTGGAGCTGTATGAGAAGACGCTCGGGATCCTCGGCTTCGGACGTATCGGCCAGCTGGTGGCGGCGCGGGCGCGCGCGTTCGGGATGCGCGTGATCGCCTTCGATCCGTTCGTCAGCGCCGAGCGCTACCGCGAGCTGGGCGTGGAGAAGGCCGAGAACAGCGAGGAGATCTATGCGCAGGCCGACTTCATCACGGTCCATCTGCCAAAGACGCCGGACACCCACAACTGGCTGAACGCCGAGGCGTTCGCGCAGATGCGCGACGGCGTGCGCATCCTCAACGTCGCCCGCGGCGGGCTGATCGACGACGCGGCGCTAAAGGATGCGCTGGACTCGGGCAAGGTGGGTGGCGCGGCGTTGGACGTCTTCCCCTCGGAGCCGATCACCGACTATCCCTTGTTCCAGGGCTATCCAAATGTCGTCGTCACCCCTCACCTGGGGGCCTCGACGGCGGAGGCGACCGACCGCGCCGGCTACCAGAGCGCCGAGCAGGTCGTGGCGGCGCTCACCGGGGGCGTGGTCTCCACGGCCGTCAACATCCCCTCGGTCGGCGCCGAGGACATGGAGGTGCTCGGGCCGTTTCTGCCGCTGGCCGGCCAGCTCGGGCGCCTGGCGATGGCGCTGGCGGAGGGCAGCTCGGTCGAGCGCATCGAGGCGGCGTTCATGGGCCGGATTGCGGACTTCGACACGCGGCTGCTGACGCTCGCGGTGATCGGCGGCGCGCTGCAAGGCCGTACCGAGGAGCAGGTAAACCTCGTCAACGCGCCCGCGATCGCCGAGGAGCGGGGGATTGTGGTCGAGGCGAAGTCCGTCTCCGAGGCGCAGGACTTCAACGAGCTGATCCGCGTGACGGTCGTCGCCGGTGGGGAGAAGGTCGCGGTCGCGGGCACCGTGATCGGTCCCAACCGCGTGCCGCACCTGGTCGAGGTCCAGGGCCGGCGCTTCACGGTCGAGCTCGAGCCCTACGTGACGGTTTTCCGCTACCAGGATCTGCCTGGCATGATCGGTCGTGTCGGCACGATCTTCGGCGCTCACGGGGTCAACATCTCCTCGGCCGCCGTCGGTCACACCCCCGACGGGGACTCCAGTGGTGATGAGCATCGTCTTGCCGCGATGGTCGTCACCACCGACGCCGCTGTGCCCGCCCAGGTCGTGCAGGAGATCGTCGCCTCCGACGGCTTCGTTGGCGGCTGGGCCGTCGTTCTCAGCTGAGCCGGCCGGACTATTAGCAGTCACTAACCAAATCGAGTAGGGTGTCGCGAATGCGGGCGGTCGTCATCACCAAGCACGGTGGGCCGGGCGTGCTCCAGGTTCAGGAGCGCCCGGACCCGACGCTTGGGCCGGGGGAGGTGCGCATCGATGTCGCGGCGGCGGGCATCAACTTCGCCGACATCATGGCCCGCCTGGGTTTTTACCCCGACGCGCCGAAGACCCCGTGCGTCGTCGGCTACGAGGTCGCGGGCACGATCCTCGAGCTGGGCGAGGGGGTCGAGGATCTCAGTCACGGCCAGCGTGTCATAGCTGGGACGGAGTTTGGCGGCTACGCGTCGCAGGTGGTCGTGCCCGCCGACGGCGTGCTGGCGCTGCCGGACGGGCTCACATTCGAGCAGGGCGCGGCAATACCTGTCAACTACGGGACGGCGTGGATGGGTCTCGTCGGCTTTGGCAGCCTGCGGCCCGGCGAACGCGTGCTGATCCACGCCGCTGCCGGCGGCGTTGGTATCGCCGCTACCCAGGTCGCCAAGCGTCAGGGCGCCGAGGTCTACGGCACGGCCTCGCCCGGCAAGCACGCGCGGATCTCCGAACTCGGGGTCGACCACCCGCTCGACTACACGACCGCCGGCTGGGAGCGTGGGCTGCCGAAGTTCGACCTGATCATGGACGCGCTCGGCGGCAAGAGCCTGCGGCGCAGCTACGAGTTGCTCGGCCCCGGCGGGCGCCTGATTGCCTTCGGGGCCTCGGGGGTCGTCTCCGGCGAGCGACGCAACCCCGTCGCTGCACTCGGCACCGCCCTGCGCATGCCTCGCTTCAGCCTGATCAAGCAGATGTCCGCATCCAAGGCCGTGATCGGCCTGAACATGTACACGCTCTCCCAGGACGAGCGCCGCCGCGCCCAGACGACCGCGGCGCTACGGGAGTTGCTCGTCGACGGCACCGTACAGCCCGTCGTCGCCGGCTCGTTCTCCTTCGAGGAAGCCGGCGCCGCGCAGAACATGATCACCGAGCGGCGTAATGTGGGCAAGGTCGTCTTGACGCCGTAGGCCCGTTTGCCGCTCTGCGACGCGGGTGCTACCCTGCGCTTGAGATGTCGTTCCAACTGTTTCTTTCACCTCTTCTCCTGCTCCCCCCTCGGGGGGAATAGCGCGTGGCGGCCGCGTAGCCGCATACCCAGCCGAGAGGAAGTCCGAAAGAGACCTAGAAGGAGAACGAACGACATGAGCGATTCAGCGGCAGCACGCGCAGCATCGGCAGCGACGGTGGGACCGGAACGGGACGAGCGCAACCGTGTGAGGGTCTTTGACACGACCCTGCGCGACGGTGAGCAGTCGCCCGGCATCGCGCTCAACCAGCAGGAGAAGTTGGAGATCGCCCAGCAGCTGACAAGGCTGGGGGTGGACATCATCGAGGCGGGCTTTCCGATCAGCTCGCCGGGCGACTTCGAGGCCGTGCAGGCGATTGCCCGCGAGGTCGAAGGTCCGGTGATCTGCGGCCTGGCGCGCACGAGCAGCCAGGACATCGACGCGGCGTGGGAGGCGGTGAAGGATTCCGAGCGCCCCCGGATTCACACGTTCATCGCGACGAGCGACATTCACATCGAGCGCAAGCTGCAGACCACGCGCGCGGATGTGCTCGGTCAGGTGCGCGCATCGGTGGCGCACGCCAAGGGGTACACCGACGACGTGGAGTTCTCACCCGAGGATGGCTCGCGCTCGGAAATCGAGTACATGGCGGAGGTGATCCAGGTCGCACTTGACGAGGGCGCCACGACGATCAACGTGCCGGACACCGTCGGCTACACGATGCCGGCGGAGTACGCGGCGATGTTCACGGACCTCTACCGGCTGGTGCCCGGGCTGCGCGATGTGGTGGTGTCGGCGCACTGTCACGACGACCTCGGTCTGGCGGTCGCCAACTCGCTGGCGGGCATCGAGGCCGGCTGCCGGCAGGTGGAGTGCGCGATCAACGGGATCGGCGAGCGCGCGGGCAACGCGTCGCTCGAGGAGATCGTGATGCTGCTGCACACGCGCGAGTCGAGCCTCGGCCTGTGGACCGGGGTGCAGACGACCGAGATCGCGCGCACCAGTCGCATGGTCTCGCGCCTGACCGGCTACTCGGTGCAGCCGAACAAGGCGATCGTCGGGCGCAATGCGTTCGCGCACGAGGCCGGCATCCACCAGGACGGCGTGCTGAAGGAGCGCACCACATACGAGATCATGGACGCCACGACGATCGGGCTGAAGAGCAACTCGCTGGTCCTGGGCAAGCACTCCGGGCGCCACGCGCTGCGCGACGCGCTGGAGGAGATGGGCTTTCAGTTGGACGGCCACGCGTTGAACACGGCGTTCAAGCGCTTCAAGGAGATCGCCGATCGCAAGAAGCAGATCACGGCGATGGACTTGGAGGCGCTCGTCACCGACGAGCTGCGCGGCGAGGACGTCGCCGGGTACGCGCTGGAGTGGTTTGAGGTGGAGGCCTCCTCGCGCCGTCCGCCGCACGCGCGCGTCGCGGTGACGCTGCCCGCGGGCGGTACCGCCGAGGGCTCGTTCACCGGCGATGGTCCGATCGACGCCGTGTTCGCGGCGATCGACGCGGCCACCGGCGTTGAGGTGAAGCTGCTCGAGTTCACGATCGGCGCGGTCACCGAGGGTCAGGACGCGCTCGGCGAGGTCTCGGTCGTGGTCGAAGTCGACGGACAGACCGGATCGGGACAGGGCGTCTCGACCGACATCATCGACGCGGCCGCGCGCGCGTACGTGCGTGCGCTGTCGGTTGCCCGCGCCCGCGCCTCGGCGGATGTGCTCGGGCTGCCCGAGCCGGCAGGGCCGTGAGCGGAACTGTTCGTGGCCCGGGTGGGTTGGCGCCCTCGGCGGACCTGGCCCGGGACGGCGCCCTGACGCGGCGGCGTGCTCAGGCGAAGAAGTCGGCGACCGCGACGTGCCAGCCGGGCACCGCGTCGCTGAGGTCGAGCGTGCCCTCGGTGTAGGACTGGACATCGCCGCCCGGCCTGTAGACGGTCGCCGAACGCGTCCGGGGGTGGAGCACTACCACTGCGCTGGCGCCCGCCTCGAGCCAGTTCAGTGCCTTCGCGCGCACGTACGGACGGCTGTCTTCGGGCGAGACCACCTCGATCGCCAGATCCGGCGCGCCGCCGGGCCAGAAACCCATGGTCGTGCCGACTGCGTCCGCGCGGGCCTGAGAGACGAACGCGGCGTCGGGCGCGCGCACGGTGTCGGGGTCCTTCGCCAGGACGAAGCCGGTCTCGGCGCCGAGCGTCAGGCCAAGGCCGGTCGTGTGTACATGGTTGCCCAGCATGCGGGCGGCGGTTGCGGCGATGCGACCGTGCTCGAAGCTGGCGGCGCACATCACCCGCAGCCGTCCTTCGACGAGCTCGTAGCGCTTGCCCTCGCCATTGGGCAGTTTGAGCAGTTCCTCGGCACTGATGGTCGCAAGTGCATGTGTGCTCATGCCAAGAAGGCTAGCGCCACACGTCGTGGGACGCCAGCGGTGCGCTGGTCGTTGTTTGCATTGATCGAGTTGTCCATTGATCGTCAGTCTTGCGCTCGCTTGGGATGGGACGCGCGATTTGGACCTGGCGTCTGTGATAACGTACGCTCGTATGGCAGCTGTCAAGGATAAGCCGAAGCGAGCGAAACGGCGTTTGGGCGGTGAGGAAGCAGTGGATGCGGTCGGCGCTTCGGCACCAACCGCGTTGCCGTCAGATCCGCTCGATCCCGCGGTGATCGGCGCGCGCGTGAAGGCTTTGCGCGAATCCTCGGGGCTCTCGCTGCGCGACCTCACGGATCGCAGCGGCGTCAGCGCGCCGATGCTCTCGCAGGTCGAGCGGGGGGAGACGAGCCCCACGCTGACCGTCGCCGCGCGGATCGCCGCCGGCCTGGAACTGCGGCTTTCACAGCTGCTGCGCCTGGACGAGTCGGGCGCCGTCACGGTCGTGCGGGCCGCCCAGCGCCAGCGCGGGGGCAACAAGCGACGTGGTCACAGCTTCGAGGTGATGACATCTTCCCAGCCCGGCCAGCGCGCCGAGCTCTCGCGTCACACGCTCGCTCCTGGGGGCGCGACCGGCGCGGCGGATGGGGCGGATGGGGAGGGTGGGGGTCCATTACATGAGCCCGGCAGCCGCGAGACCGCGCTCGTCGAGCGTGGGTCGGTCGTGCTTGTGTGCGACGGCCAGCGCCACAAGCTGGGCGAGGGCGATTGCGTGACCTTCGATGCGGACCTGCCGCACCATTTCGAGAACCCGACCGCCGTGGAGGCCGCCTTCCTGGCGGTTGTCTCCGCGGGCCTGCGACGGAGCTGACGTTCCTGTCTTGTCCAGCACTACTCACAACGACGCCACATTCGCATAGGTTCGCATGCGGCAACCACAGACCGATCCAATTAATTAAAAAGAATATCCCGCACCCGTAACGAGAGAGACAAAGACATGCCAAAGACGCTGTTCGACAAGATCTGGTCGGCCCACGAGGTCGATGGGGGCCTCTTGTATATCGACCTGCATCTCGTCCACGAGGTCACCAGCCCGCAGGCGTTTGACGGGCTGCGCCTGGCCGGGCGTACGGTGCGCCGGCCCGATCGCACGCTCGCGACGGCCGACCACAACACGCCGACCGACGGCACTCCGATTGCCGCGCGGATCAAGGATGAGCTTTCGCGTGTGCAAGTGGAAACACTGGAGCGCAACTGCGCCGAGTTCGGTGTGCCCGTTTACTCATTGGGGTCCGACCGGCAGGGGATCGTCCACGTGATCGGCCCCGAGCTGGGCGTCACTCAGCCGGGCATGACGATCGTCTGCGGCGACTCGCACACCTCCACGCATGGGGCATTTGGCGCGCTCGCCTTCGGCATCGGCACGAGCGAGGTCGAGCACGTGCTCGCCACGCAGTGCATGGTCCAGGGCAAGCCCCGCTCGATGCGCATCCGCTACGAGGGCGCGCTCGGCTTCGGTGTGAGCGCCAAGGATCTGATTCTCGGCACGCTCGGTCAGCTGGGCGTCGGCGGGATGACCGGACATGTCGTCGAGTACTCAGGTCCCGCGATCGAGGCGCTCTCGATGGAGGGACGCATGACCGTCTGCAATATGACGATCGAGGGCGGTGGCCGCGGGGGGATGATCGCGCCTGACGAGACGACCTTCGCGTGGTTTGTCGACCAGGAGCGTCCGGGCGCGCCAAAGGGCGCTGAGCTGGAGACTGCGATCGAGGGTTGGCGTGGGCTGCGTACCGACGAGGGCTCCGCCTTCGACCGCGAGGTCGTCGTCGATGCCTCGGCGATCTCGCCGCAGGTGACCTGGGGCACGAACCCGGGGATGGTGCGAGCGGTCACCGAACGGGTGCCATCGCCTGAGGAGTTCGACTCCACCGCCGACCGCGAGGCGACTGCGCGCGCGCTCGACTACATGGCGCTCGAGCCGGGCACGCCGATCGAGGAGATCGCGCTCGACCGCGTGTTCATCGGCTCCTGCACGAACTCGCGGATCGGCGACCTGCGCGCCGCCGCCGAGGTCGTGGCCGGGCGCAAGGTCGCCTCGAGTGTCAACGCGATGGTCGTGCCGGGCTCTCAGCAGGTCAAGGCCCAGGCCGAGGCCGAGGGGCTGGACCAGGTGTTCCGCGACGCCGGCTTTGACTGGCGCGTGGCCGGTTGCTCGATGTGCTTGGGAATGAACCCAGACATACTGCAGCCCGGAGAGCGCTGCGCGTCGACCTCGAACCGTAACTTCGAGGGACGTCAGGGCCGGGGAGGACGCACGCACCTGGTCTCTCCGCAGATGGCCGCCGCCGCCGCGATCGAGGGGCATTTCACCGACATCCGCAACTGGTCCTAGGGGGTAGCAATGGAGCCGATCAAAACCATCGCCGGGCCGGTCAGTCACCTCGACCGCGCGAACGTCGACACCGACCAGATCATGCCCAAGCAGTTTCTCAAGCGCGTCGAGCGCACGGGCTTCGGGCAGTTCCTGTTCTACGACTGGGCGAAGGAGCCGGGCTGGGATCTGCCGGCCAACCCGATCCTCGTCGCGGGCGAGAACTTCGGCTGCGGCTCCTCGCGCGAGCACGCGCCGTGGGGCCTGCAGGACTATGGCTTCCAGGCGATCGTCGCGCCGAGCTACGCCGACATCTTCTACTCCAACTGCACGAAGATCGGGCTTTTGCCGGTGGTGATGAGCGAGGAGGACTGCCAGGCGCTGGCGCGCGTGGGGAAGGGCGAGATCGACCTCGACGCCCAGGAGGTCCGCTTCGAGGGGCGCGAGGTCGCGTTCGAGATCGACCACGAGATCCGCCGGCGGCTGCTCGCGGGATTGGACGACATTGGCGTGACGCTCGGCTCAGAGCAGCGGATCAGCGCTTTCGAGAATGATCGCGAGCGCTCCGGACCAGTCACGACGGCGCTGTGAGCACACGCCGCGCGCGAGAATGCAGACGACCATCCGCTCGGCAAGCACGCAGATCACCCGCCCGTCAGAGCCATAGAACAGGAGAGCAATGAGCGCGCACCACATCGTCACGCTGCCCGGTGACGGGATCGGCCCGGAGATCATGGCGCCCGCCCTGGAGGTGCTGCAGGCGGTGGGCGAGTTCGAGTTCGAGGAGCATCTCTTCGGCGGCGCCTCGATCGACGCGCACGGGGTTGCGCTCACCGATGAGGTTCTCGCCGCGTGTCGGAGGTCCGACGCCGTGCTCTTGGCCGCGGTCGGCGGGCCCAAGTGGGACACGACCGATCCGCGGGCGCCGCGCCCGGAGCAGGGGTTGCTTGGGCTGCGCAAGGGGCTGGGGTTGTACGCGAACCTGCGCCCGGTCAAGCCGCTGCCGGCGCTGTACGACGCCTCGCCCCTGAAGCGCGAGCTGATCGAGGGCACCGATCTGCTCGTCGTGCGCGAGCTGACGGGCGGAATCTATTTCGGCGAGAAGACCCGCACCGCCGACTCGGCCTCCGATTTGTGTGTGTACACGACCGCGGAGATCGAGCGCATCGCCCGTGTAGCGTTCAAGGCGGCGCGGGCCAAGGTGACGAGCGTCGACAAGGCCAACGTGCTGGAGACCTCGCGGCTGTGGCGTGAGGTGGTCAGTGGTTTGCACTCGCGCGAGTTCCCCCACATCCAGCTCGAGCACGTGCTCGTCGACAACGCCGCGATGCAGCTCGTCTCGGCGCCGCGTCACTTCGACACGATCCTCACCGAGAACATGTTCGGAGACATCCTCTCCGACGAGGCGGCGATGCTCACCGGCTCGATCGGGATGCTCCCGAGCGCTTCATTGGGGGCCTCGGAGCCGTCGACCCCGGGTCTGTTCGAGCCGGTCCACGGCTCCGCGCCCGACATCGCCGGGCTGGGCGCCGCCAACCCGCTGGCGATGTTCCTCTCGGGCGCGATGCTGTTACGTCACGGTCTTGGTTTGGAAAGCGAGGCGGCGGCTGTAGAATCGGCTGTTGAAGGTGCGCTCTCGGCGGGCCTGCGTACCCCCGACCTGGGAGGGACGGCGGGCACGGCGCAGGCGACGCGGGCAGTGCTCGATCACCTCGCCTAGAGGGTGGCGCGAGCCGGGCCCCTCTATATTTCAAACAAGGAGCGAAATGAACGTGGATCCCACCGACCTGATCTGGATGAACGGAGAATTCGTCGCCTGGGAGGACGCCAAGGTCCACGTCTTGACGCACGGCCTGCACTACGGCACGGGCGTGTTCGAGGGTGTGCGCTGCTACGACACCGAGCTTGGTCCCGCGGTGTTCCGCAACGCCGAGCACGTGCAACGTCTGTTGAAGTCGGCCGAGCTCTACTACATGCCCGTGCCCTACTCCGCCGAGGAGCTGCGCGCGGCGACGGTCGAGCTGGTGGCACGCAACGGGATGGGCTCCTGCTACATCCGCCCGATCATCTACCGAGGCTACGGCCAGATGGGCCTCAACCCGCTGGAGGCGCCGGTCGACGTGACGATCGCCTGCTGGGAGTGGGGCGCCTACCTCGGCGAGGAGGGCAAGCGGCAGGGGATTCGCGCGAAGGTCTCCTCGTGGGAGCGGATCAGCCCGCGTTCGCTGATTCCCCATGCGAAGGCCTCGGGCCAGTACCTCAACAGCGTGCTCGCCAAGGTGGAGTCGCTGAAGGCCGGCTATGAAGAGGCGATCCTGCTAGACGAGCACGGCCACGTGTGCGAGGGCACAGGCGAGAACCTGTACGTTGTGCGCGACGGTGAGATCGCCACGCCCGGGCAGCACAACTCGATCCTCGACGGCATCACCCGCCGCTCGCTGATCCAGATCGCTGGCGATCTCGGCTATCGGATCGTCGAGCGCAGTGTCTCCCGCGCCGAGCTGTACCTCGCGGAGGAGGTCTTCCTGTCCGGGACCGCCGCGGAGCTCGTGCCCGTGCGCGAGATCGACGATCACACGATCGGCTCAGGCCAGCCGGGCGAGGTCACGCGCGTGCTGCAGGCCGCCTACGACGACGCGATCCATGGGCGCACCGAGCGCTACCGCGAGTGGCTCGACGTGGTCTCGCCCTCGGCGCTCCAGACTCCCTCGGGCGAGGTCGTCGCACCAAGCGCGCAGACGACCTCCGCGAGCTAGCAGCCCAATGACCGACATACAGCTCTACGACGCCACCCTGCGCGACGGGATGGGCGGGGGCGGCATGAGCCTGACCGCCGCCGAGAAGCTACGCGTCGTGCATTCGCTCGACGCGCTGGGTGTGCACATGATCGAGGCGGGCTTCCCGTCGTCGAACCCGAAGGAGGAGCAGCTGTTTGGGTTGCTCGCCGAGGAGCATTTCGAGGCCGCTGAGATCGTCGCGTTCGGGATGACGCGCCGTCGCGACGTGGCCGCGGACGCCGACGACGGGCTGCGGATCCTGGCTGAGTCCTTCGCGCCGGTGTGCACGCTCGTCGGCAAGGCCTCGGTTCTGCACGTCGAGAAGGTCGTGCGTGTCTCGCGCGAGGAGAACCTGCGGATGATCGGCGAGTCGGTCGCGTTTCTGGTCGGCGAGGGCAAGCGCGTGCTGCTCGACGCCGAGCACTTCTTCGACGGCTTCGCGCTCGACCCCGGCTACGCCTTGGACTGCGCGCGCGCCGCGGCCGACGCGGGGGCCGAGCGGATCGTGCTGTGCGACACCAACGGCGGCTCGCTGCCGCCGCAGATTCGCGTCGCGCTCGCGGTCATCGGCGAAGCGCTGCCGGATGTCCCGCTCGGCATCCACACTCACGACGACTCGGGCTGTGCGGTCGCCAACACGCTCGTCGCGGTCGAAGGCGGCGCCACGCAGGTGCAGGGGACGATCAACGGCATCGGCGAGCGCACGGGCAACGCGAACCTCGTGACGATCATCGCCGACCTGCAGCTGAAGCTGGGGTACGAGCTGCTGGAGCCTGAGCGTTTGGCGCGCTTGACCGAGACCGCGCACCTGGTGGACGAGCTGCTCAACCGCGCGCCGAACCCCGCCCAACCGTATGTCGGCAAGCACGCCTTCGCCCACAAGGCCGGCCTTCACGCGGCCGGCGTGCGCGCCGACGCGCAGACTTTCGAGCACATCGATCCCGCGGTTGTGGGCAACGATCGCGATCTGCTCGTCTCCGAGCTCTCCGGGCGTGGCACCGTGATCGAGAAGGCGCGCGAGGCCGGCATCGAGCTCGACGACGCTGCCGCCAAGCGCACGGTCGAGCGCGTCAAGTCGCTCGAGCACGAGGGCTTCCAGTTCGAGGCCGCCGACGGCTCGTTCGAGCTGCTGATGCGCCGCGAGAGCGGGGATTACGAGCCGCTGTTTCAGTTGGAGTCGTGGCGCGTGACGGTCGAGCAGCGCGCCGATGGCAAGGTCGAGACCGAGGCGACGATCAAGATCCTGCTCGGAGGGGAGCGCTACGTTCGCACCGCCGAGGGGAACGGGCCGGTCAACGCTCTCGATACGGCACTCCGCGACGCGATCGGCGAGATCCATCCCCATCTGCGCGACATCGACCTGGTCAATTTCAAGGTCCGCATTCTCGATGAGACCCGGGGTACCGGTGCGGTCACTCGCGTGTTGATCGATGCCTCCGACGGGCACGACGTGTGGGGCTCGATCGGGGTCTCCGAGAATGTGATCGCCGCCTCTTGGGATGCCTTGGTGGATTCGTTGGAGTATGGGATGCAAAGTGGCAAGTCCTCGTCGGTTTCGAGCCTCCCAACCTCTCCGGGATCGAGCCTCCGAACAACCGGGAAGGTGTAGTGCAGGGCGCCGACGCTGTTCAGGGCCTGGACCCGGTCGTTCGGATCTCGACCCTCCGAATAGCTGAATATGACCTGGTGATGCGGACGCCCTACATCTGTCCGCGCGGCACGTTGGCCATCCACGATCCCGCCACCTCGATTTAGAAACTGCTGAGGTGAGGTCGATCACAGAGGAGACGATTCCACTGGCTCGGCCTGTGCTTGGAGAGGCCGAGGAGCGCGCGGTCTTGGACGTGCTGCGTTCAGGGCAACTGTCGCTTGGGCCTCGCGTGCCGGCATTTGAGCAGGCATTTGCCGCGCGCGTGGGAGCGCCGTTTGCCTGTGCGGTGTCGAGCGGGACCGCTGGGTTGCACCTTGCGCTACGCGCGGTGGGGGTAGGGGACGGCGACGAGGTTGTGACGAGCCCGTTCTCGTTTGTCGCCTCGGCGAACGCCGCGCTATATGAGCGGGCTCGACCGGTGTTTGCCGATATCGACCCTGTCACGCTCAACCTCGACCCTGAGGCCGCCGCCGCCGCTGTGACGGAGCGCACGCGGGCACTGCTGCCGGTGCACATCTTTGGGTATCCCGCTGATCTGCCCGCGTTCGAGCGGATTGCGGACAGGCATGGGCTGGGGATTGTCGAGGACGCTTGCGAGGCCCTCGGTGCGGTGCACGCCGACGGGAATGCGGTGGGGGGGCGCGGGCATCCTGCCGTGTTTGGGTTCTATGCCAATAAGCAGCTGACCACCGGCGAGGGGGGGATGGTCACCCTCGGTGATGGGGCCCTGAAGGGACAGATCGACTGCGAGCGCAACCAGGGGCGCGCGCCGGACATGGGCTGGTTGGATCACGACCGGCTTGGTTTTAACTACCGCCTGTCGGACATCGCCTGTGCGCTCGGGCTCGCCCAGCTGGAGCGATTGGACGCGATGCTCGCGGCGCGCGGACGGGTGGCGGGGTCCTACCGGGAGGCGCTCGCGGGAATTGAGGGTCTCGGTCTGCCGTGTCCCGACAGCGGCGGCGAGCGGCGGGGGTGGTTCGTGTTCGTCGTGCAGTTACCCCACGGCGTCGACCGCGACGCGACGATTCACGCTCTGGCCGCGTTGGGGATCCAGAGTAAGCCCTATCTGCCGGCGATCCATCTGATGAGCTTCTACCGCGAGCGCTTCGGCCACCACGAGGGGGAGTTCCCCGTCTGTGAGGAGGTCGCCGCGCGCTCGCTGGCGCTGCCGTTCTTCCCCCAGATGAGCGAGGAGCAGGTGGCCCGCGTGGGGGAGGGGCTGCGCGCGGTGTTGAGGCAATAGCCGGAGCGACGTAGCTCGGAGGTCAGGCGCCTTCAGTGGCCACTCGCGCGGCTTGCTTGGCGCCGATGAAGGGCGCGAGCGAGATATAGGTGGTGTCGATCGCGATCTCCGGTAGCTCGCGGATGCGTCCCTGGACGGCGTAGTGGAAGCACAGCTCCGACACGCCCCCCGCGATCGCTTCGATCGTGATCGGAGGTGGTATGCGGTTCTTGGGGGCTTGCTCGAATCCGGGGAGCAGCATCTGTGCATAGAGCGTGACGCCCTGCTGGGAGCGCTCAGCCGAGACGGGTGTGGCGATGAGGGCGTCGAGCAGCGCCAGCTGCGCGAAGGAGGGCTCCGAGGCGAGATAGCCCAGTAGCGCGGAGATCGCTTCTCGCACGCCGCTGCGCCAGTCGGCCTCGGCGCCGAAGGCTCGCTCGACGATGCCCAGGCCCTTGATGTGGCCGAGCTCGTAGGCGACGAGGAAGGCGTCCTCCTTGCTTTTGAAGTGCTCGTAAAAGGCCTCCAGCGAGACGGCGGCCTCGCCGACGATCTCCTCGATCGTGAGCGTCGCATAGCCGACCGCTGCCGACAGGTTCGCGACGGCATCGAGGATCCGCTCGCGCTGGCTGTGCACGACGAAGCTGCGCGACACATGGCCCGCGCCGGGCAGAAGTCGGCGGCGGCCATTCGACAGCGTCTGGGGGAACAGCGTCCCCGGCGCGCGGCCACCGATCAGGCCGGCAGCTGTCTGCGCTTGTCCCGGGCTGCCGGCTTGGTGGCTCGCGAGCAGCGCCGCGGGCGCCGGATAGTAGGCGGTGGCCCAGCTCACCAGGTCGGGGATCAGCTTGAGCAGCTTTGCGTGCTGGCCGTTGAGCACATGCGTATACAGAACCTTGTTCAGCCCTCCCACGACCGCCCTCGGCACCGTGTCCGGAACCGTCCCCGACCCCGGCGCCAGCTCCAAGCCATCGCGGATGAAGTGCTCGAACTGGGTCATCGCCTGCTCCCGACGCTCGATGCCCGCCGCCCCGGCGGCGCCGATCTCGATCAACCCCAGGCGAACGGCGGCTGGACTCTCGATCGCCGACTCGAAAAACACCCGGATCGCCGCCTCGACGCGACCGGGCCAGCCCTCGGCGTCGCGGTAGGCGCGCGTGACCCTGCTCATCCCCACCGCCGTGATCGCATCGTAGGCGGCCAGGAAGCACTCCTGCTTGTTGGCGAAGTGCACATAGAACGTCTTGCGCGAGACCCCGGCGCGCCTGATCACATTCGCGATCGTCGTCGTTCGGTAGCCGTCCTCGCCGATCGCGTCGACCATCGCTGTCAACAGCCGCACGCGCTGGTCGTTCAGAACCTGCTCGCGCGAAAGCGAGTGCGGGCCGCGCGGGAGGGACGGGGCGGCCGAGGTAGGGGAGCGTTTGGGTGTGGGGGCCATGGACTGCAATTGTCGCGCGATCTGCCTCGCAACGTAGACTCACGGCCAGTTATGTCGCGCTTCCACGAGCCCCAGCATCCAGACTTCCAGCGTCTGAACGCGTCGATCGGCTTTGACAGGCGCCTGTGGCCGCAGGACATCGCTCAGTCGCGGGCGCATGTGCGGATGCTGGCGGCGCGGGGTCTCGTCGCGGGAGAGGATCGTGACGCGATCCTCCAGGGTCTCGATGCGGTTGAGCTCGAGCTGAGCGAGGGGCGTTTTCCCTTCCACGCGGACGACGAGGACATCCACATGGCGATCGAGCGGCGCCTGACCGAACTCGCCGGTCCGGTCGGCGGGCGGCTGCACACCGCTCGCTCGCGCAATGACCAGGTGGTCACGGACCTTGCGCTCTACACGCGCGAGCGCGCAACAAAGGCGCAGGAGGCGATCGACGCCCTGATGGCGGCGCTGCTCGCACGCGCGGAGGAGCACCTGGACTGGCCGCTGCCTGGCTACACCCACCTGCAGCGCGCCCAGCCGGTGTATCTCGGCCATCACCTGCTCGCCTACTTCTGGATGCTCGCGCGCGACCGCTCGCGCTTTGCCTTCGCCGAGCACGAGGCCGGGCGCATGCCGCTCGGCGCCGGCGCGCTGGCGGGGGTCAACTTTGACACTGATCGCGGGCTCCTCGCGCAGGAGCTCGGCTTTCGTGAGGTCGCCCCCAACTCGATCGACGCGGTCTCCGGCCGGGACTTCATCCTCGACTACCTCTCCGCCGCCGCGACCTGTTCGACCCACCTGTCGCGTTTGGGGGCGGAGCTGGTCTTGTGGTCGAGCGAGGAGTTCGGCTTCTGCGAGCTGCCCGACGCGTGGAGCTCGGGCTCCTCGATCATGCCGCAAAAGAAGAACCCCGACGCGGCCGAGCTGCTGCGCGCGAAGGCCCCGCGCGTGGTCGCACACCTGGCGGCGCTGCACGGGGTGATGCACGCGCTGCCCCTGACCTACAACAAGGACCTGCAAGAGGACAAGGAGCACCTGTTCGACGCGGTCGACACGATCGAGCTGACGCTTGCCGCAGCGAGAGGGATGATCGAGGGGGTGCGCTTCTCGCGCGAGCGGATGAGCGCCGCCGCCTCCGATGAGATGCTCGCGGCCACCGATATCGCCGATCTGCTTGTGGCCCAGTACGGGGTTCCCTTCCGCCAGGCCCACGGTGTCGTCGCGGGACTCGTGCGCATGGCACTCGATAGCGGCAGGCAGTTATCTGAGTTGACTGCGGATGAGCTTGCAGAGCACAGCGAGCAGTTGGCGGCTCACAGCGAGCAGTACTTTCAGGCGCTCCAGCAGAGCTCCTGGCTCGAGTCGAAGATATCGGAGGGCGGCACCGCGACCGTTCGTGTCCGCGAGCAGATTGAGGCCGCTCGGGCGCTGCTCGATCAGGGCCTTGCCGGCTGAGGCTCCCGACCGAGCGCGGATCGGCCGGCTGCCCGCCGGCTTCTACGCGCGCCCTGTGCTTGCGGTCGCCCGGGATTTGATCGGCTGCGTTGTCGAGCACGACGGCTCCAGCGGCGTGATCATCGAGACCGAGGCCTACCACGAGTCAGAGCCCGCCTGCCACGCG
>Ga0208849_1001245_pt1 | contig 18737 bp, 16 predicted proteins | sample NGESurdeep072012_10_FD_184470 | JGI IMG/M metagenome (GOLD analysis project Ga0208849, IMG submission 184470) | Arctic peat soil microbial communities from Barrow, Alaska - NGEE Surface sample 53-3 deep-072012 (SPAdes) | ecosystem: Environmental > Terrestrial > Soil > Wetlands > Peat ... | reverse complement strand
CCATAAACCGGCTGCGCGGCATTGACGGTTGGAAAATTCGTCGAGGAAGTGTAGCCGGTGATGATGGCGTCGTCGTTTGTGTCGAGCGCGATGCTGGTGGCCGTATCGCTGTTGCTGCCGCCGAGATAGGTTGAATAGATGAGCGCATTGCCGTCGGGATTTAATTCCGTCACGAAGGCGTTGCGTCCGCTGTAACTCAAGGCACCTTTTTTGGATTGCAACGGATTTTTAGTCGGAAAATTGGTTGCCGTGGTGTAGCCGGTCACAAAAGCATCGCCGTTGCCATCCACCGCGATACCCTGACCGGAGGTCGAGGTGGTGGTTTGGTCATTGAGCACGCCGCCGCCGAGAAAAGTTGAATAAACCACTGCGCCATTGGTGTCGAATTTGACGACGTAAGCCGAATAGGAACCCAGTTTGTTGGTTTGAAACGGATTCATTGTTGGAAAGTCGCCCGAAGTAGTGATGCCAGTGACATATACATTATCCTGCCCATCCACGGCGACGCCCAACCCTTGATTCAACCCGCTGCCGCCAAAAGTCGCGGAAAAAGGCAGCACCGGGTCAATGACGAGCGGTTTGGTCTGGTCGTAATCGGCGATTTCAAAACCCACCTGCATCCCCGAATGAAGGACATAACTGCCCGACAGGATTTTTCGCACGCCGCCGGTCTCTTGATAAACAATCGGTTTGTGCTGGCGAATCGAATCGCCTGCCAGTTGCAACACTAAGTCGCCGGCGGCGGCGAGGCTGATTTTTTCCGCATCGGAAAATTCCAAGCGGATGTTGTTCGGATTTGCACCCGGCTGAACGACCAAGTCGTATTCCAATTGTTGCTGGTTGCCGTAATAAACCAAATCCACGCCCGGATAAACTTCGTGGTATTTGACCGAGGCAAACGTGAACACGTCCATGCGCCAGCGGCTAGGATCGTTGCCAAGAATGTAGTTCGCCTTGCCGGGCAGAGGGTTGAGTCCTTCGACTTTGGGATTGGGATTCGCGCCGGCAAGTTTCAATCGCAGGACGCATTGGGAATTTTCCGTGCCGTTGTTTTGGAGCGCAAGCCAGGCTTCGCCGTGCGTGAGCAAAAGATTTCCGTTTTGTCCGTGCGCAATGAAATCAACCGCCGGATCCGCCTGGCCGAAGTTGGCCTCGAAACTCACCGGCGAACTGGCAAACTCCGCAGCGAAATGACCGTCCGCCTGCAATGTATTAGTAACAAAACAGGCGATGACAACAAGGAATGTGCCGCAATAAAAACACCAAGTTTTCAAAGCAACACCACTATGACAAATAATTAGAAAACCACAAGAAATAGTTAAGATGTAGTTACAAGTCTCTTGGATTGAATAAGAAGAAGGCGTTTATCACTGATGCGGATCGTCTTACCCTGACTGCTTGTTAACTCGGATTTGAGGGCGATGTAAAGCCCCTGCTGCGGGTCGCGCCACCTGCCCATCGCCGCGCCGTAAACGCCCGCGCCCAGAACGATGACCGCGACATGCAACACGAACCTTCGCGCGTTCCAGACCGCGCTCCACGCGGAAATAGGTTCCGCCTCTCCGCGCAGCAGTGTGGCGATTTCACCCGGGTGCGTGTTTAGTTTGGTTGTTTGCGCGTGCATCGAAATTCATTAACCGGCGCGGCGATTTCTGGTTTTATTTGGGTTCGCTTCAAAATTTGACGGACCATCCACAGCCCAGGCGCGGACATCAACATCAGTGCCACAGAAAACATTGGCCAGTTGAATTTTTCGGGCAGCACCGTGCGAATCGCATCCAGTCCGTGCTGCGCGGCGGCGATGGAATCCGCCATGAAAACATAGAGTGCGAGCGCGACTCCGGCCAGATTCAGAATCCACACGCGCCAGTTTGACAGTGCCGGAGCGGGTATTTGTTCAAATTGACTGGCGAGCGTGCCCCAGAAAATCATGAGCAACGCGATCAGCATGGGCGCGATCACCGGCCCCCACCACGGCAGCGGCAGCAAAAACAAAACGTCCCAGTCCAGCAGCGAATGCGGCCAGCCGCAGATGATTTTCAGAAACACGTAGTAAAAAATGTCCCACACGCCGAACGCAATCGTCGCGTAGCCGATCCGCGTCCGCCAATTTTTTCCGGCAAGAAATCCGACGGCGCATAACATAACCAGCGTGGCAAATTCGCGCGGCAATTCCACGGAGGCAAACCCGCCAATGACCGGCAGCGGATTGGGCTGAAACGGTTCGACACGATCAATCATTGAGCGCAGATAAAATACCACGGACGATTCCACCCAGGCCATCGCGACGGCATAAATCACCACCATCCACCAGCGATGCCAGTTTGATTTGCGATCCGGGCTTTTCATTTTGCAAGCTGGAATTGACCCGTTGAGGGTTTCGCCCACAACGCCGGAACACTCGGACGTTTTTCCCGCCGTTGCAGCGAGCGGATGAAGCGCATTATCTGCCGCGTGATTTCCGAATAAAATTCGCCGCGCGTTCCGCCAATCGCCTTCAAACACGCCGCGTGGCTGATCCACAGCACCGTTCCTGCCGCATAGCCGCAGGCGAGAAATTGAATCCGCCAAAACCATCCACGCAAACCGGGCTTGGGGCAACCCGCCGCCATCAGCCGGTCTCGCTGGAACGCCACGTGTCTCGCCTCGTCGCGCAAAATCAATTCGCACATCGCCGAGAGCGGGCCGTCCGGCGAATGTTGCCGCAGCATCCGGTAATAACCCGTGCTAACGAGTTCCGTGAGCGTGAGCACCTGCAATTCAAACCGCACACCGAGCGCGCGACGGCAAAGACAAAACACGGTGAAGCTCCAATGCGAGGCGATGATGCGTCCGCCAAACCGCCGCACCGCGCAGCCGAGCAGTCGCGCGTGTTCGGCTTCTTCCGCAAACCACAAGTCCACGATTTGCCGCATCTCATTGGTGCGACTGCGGAAGCTTTCCCGGTTGAAGGCGATGAGCGACGCCGGTCCGCCGCCATCGCCGAGCCGGAATTGCTCGACCGATTTCAGCACCGGTGCGAGCACGGCGGGCGGAATGTTGAAGGGCGCAGCCCAGTCCGGTTCAGGCCGGTTCTGTTTGTTGCGCGTGAAGTGTTCAATCCATTTTTTGCAGTTCATAATTCTCCTTCGCGCTGGAGGTTTCGTTTGAGATGAAGGCAAGCTGGTGAAGTCGTTGCTCAATGGCTTCAATCACCGTGTCCGGCGTGGAAGTTCCGGCGGTGATTCCGACAACGTCGTTCGCGCACAACCATTCTTCGCGCAAATCGTCCGCGGTTTGAATGTGATGAACGCGTGAACAATATTTTGAACAGGTCTTGACCAGTTCATGCGTGTTGTTGCTGTGCGCGCCGCCAATGACGACAACCACGTCGCATTTTTGGGCGAGTTCATTGGCCGCTCTCTGCCGCTGCTTGGTCGGCTGGCAAACAGTGTCAATGAAACGCACTTCGGATTTGGAAAAGCGTTCGCGGAGCAGGCGCACAAGCTGCCGCGCCTTTTCAACCGGTTGTGTGGTCTGGGCAACGACGCCAAAGCGCAACCGTTCACGAAGCCCGGCCACGTCTGCCGCCGAAAGCACCACGTCGAATTCGTCCAAATCTTCCGTCATGCCGCGCACCTCAACATGGTCGCTCCTGCCGATGATGACCGGATGAAATCCTTCCGCCACCAGCTTGCGCAGGCTGCGATGCGCGACGTGAACCAGCGGGCAGGTCGCTTCCAGCACAATTAACCCCTGCGATTTCGCACGGGCCAGCACCTTGCCGGAAGCGCCGTGCGCCGTGATCATCACCGTCGGCGTCGTCACGTCGGCGGCTTCGCGTTCAATATGGATTCGCCGTGCGCGCAATTCGGCCAGCACGGTTTCGTTGTGGACCAGATCGCCCAGAATCGTCAGCGGCCCGCGTTCTGCGGTTTCAAACGCCAGCGCAACGGCGTCCTTGACCCCGAAACACATTCCCAGATGTTCAGCACGGATGATTTTCATATTAGCTTTGTGTCACAAAGTAAAAGACCGGCAGCTTTCATTTTTGTTCAAAGAATTTTATTTTGGTTTATTTTGCCGGACGATTTGTTCCAGCAGGTCCACGTAGCCGGCGAACGCCTTGCGGCCTTCCGGCGTGAGCGAACAGGTCGTGAGCGGACGCCGGTTTTGATACGACTTGGCGACCGCAATGTAGCCTTCCTGCTGCAAGGCGCGAATGTGCGTGGTGAGATTTCCGTCGGTCATGCCGAGCGCGTCGCGCAGTTCGGTGAACGACAAATCCGGCGAGGCGGCGAGCATGGACATGATCGCCAGCCGGCCTTTTTCGTGAATCACGCGGTCGAGCTGAAGAAAGAGTTCCGGGTTCACGCCGCATTCTTTCCTTTCTCGGTCAAATACAAATACGCGCCATAAAACAGATGCAGCGCGCCGAAGAAAAAGCCCATGAAAAGATGCGGGTTAAATTCAAGATGAACTTTATACGAAACCAAGGATAGCGAATAAAGTCCCGCAAAAGAGCAAATTATAAAAACCCAGCCAAGTAATTTAATCCCTCGCGGCGTAAAGAATCCTGCGGCGTGCAAAGCGCAACCATAAAACAACGCCCATAGAAAAGGCATTTGAATTGGAAATTCATCACTTGCTCCCCACAACAAGTATAAAAAACTCAATAAAAAACCCGCTGTTAATGGTGGCAATAATGCCTGCGCGACGCGGCGTGTCGGCGGCGACCAAAGTTTTTCTTTGTCCTTGATTGCTTGACGGCGGGCGATAAAAAATGCGCCAAGGATCACAATGACAGCAGCGCCAAGCCAGAGCGTTCCAAAATCAACCGGTGAATTTAGATGAAATAAAAGCCCGATTCCGGCGGCGATGATGCCAAGCGTGCCGGCAAAAAGCATGATCGGTGCGAGCGCCCGGCGATAGAGCGCGGAGCGTTCCATCAACGTGCGGATGGTTTGCAGATTCTCAACGGCCCAGTGGGGTTCCATGGCAATCACTTTGCCACGCAAAGTTAAAATTGCAAGCAGAAAAAATCAGGACGATATGTTTGATGGAAGTTAAATCGGCAGGGTGCCACGCTGCGGCGGCTTCGTCCGACAGGACGGGCGAGCGTGGCAACAGCTCCGAATTTTCAACCAGCAGACGCTGCGCTCTCATCGCCTGCAACTTTCCATCCGAAGCGTGAACTTCACGCGCAAGGCGTGAAAATTTCACGCAAACCGCTTTTCCGGCCATTGGCAGCGCGCGATTTGCTGGGTTTCTTGAGTTTTTCCGGCTGGCACCGGCAATGCTAAAGAAAATTTAGAAATCCGATTGACAGCGTGTGCGATTCCAGCAAGACTTGCCCCCTGTCCCGGACGAAAACAACAACACAACAAGACTATGAAAACACAAAAACAAAAAAACGCCTTCACGCTGATCGAGCTGCTCGTCGTGATCGCCATCATCGCAATTCTCGCAGCCATGCTGCTCCCGGCGCTCGCCGCCGCCAAGCGCAAGGCACAACAAATCAGCTGCGTCAACAATCTCAAGCAGGTCGGCATCGCCTTCCGCGTTTGGGAAGGTGACAATAACGACAGATATCCCATGGCCGTCGCCGCAGTCATGGGTGGTGCGCAGGACTATATTGCCCCCAGCACCGGCATTGCCCTCCCGGCACTGCCCGGACTTTACAATCCGTCCCAGGTGTTCATGGTCATGTCCAACGAGCTTTCATCACCCAAAATTATATTCTGTCCGTCCGACACGATTCACGACACCTTTGCAACCAATTGGAGCTACCTTGCATTTGGGGGTCCCCTTGGTCTTGCAAGAATATCTGGCCCCTTAAGAATCAGCTATTTCATCGGTGCCGACTGCCAGGAAAGTGATCCACAGATGATCGTGGCTGGCGACTGTAACATTGGCAACGTCAACACGCTCAATGCAGGCCCGTCCAGCTACCGTTTTGGCGCCTCTGCTGCAAGCCCGCTTAGCCCTGGCTGCAATATCGCCGAAGGGGTTACCAGCCAAGCCTTTGCAGGTGGCGCTATCCCGCAGCAGTGGGGTTGGTCGCAGAATGATTTGCACCAAAAAAGAGGCAACATCCTGTTGTCCGATGCCAGCGTCCAGTCGGTCACAGTGGCTGGTTTGCACAGCTTGCTGCAAAACTGCACCAACACGGTGTCTGCACCTTCGATGAACTTCATGAACTGATTTTCATTTTCAAACATCATCAAGGCACCCAGGCGGGTGCCTTTTTTGTTTTTACGCGGAAAATGTTCCAAGAAAAACTGACGACCGTTACGGGAAATTATCCCCGCCCGTTTTTCCTCACCGCCCGTTGTCCGGCAAAGAAACTTTGCAACAGCGCGCAGCATTCCATTTCGCGCACGCCTGGCGTAATTTCACAACGATGGTTGAGCGTCGGAAATTGCAGCAGGTTCAATGCACCGCCCGCCGCGCCACCCTTCGGATCGCCCGCACCAAAAACCACCCGTGCCAGCCGCGTGTGCACGACGGCTCCGGCGCACATGGGACACGGCTCTTTCGTGACGTAAAGCGTGCAATCCGTCAGCCGCCAGTCGCCCACGGCATTTTCCGCCTGGGTGAGCGCGAGCATTTCCGCGTGCGCGGTGGCGTCCTTCAATTCCTCAACTTGATTAAACGCCCGCCCGATGATGCGGCCTGCGCGCACGATGACCGCGCCAACGGGCACTTCGTCCTTTTGATAGGCCTTGGCCGCCTGCCGCAAGGCCTCGCCCATGAAATGATCGTCGCTGTGCAGGTCAATCATAAAAAAACGCAGAGGGAAGAATGCAGAATGCAGAAGTAAAACACAAACGCATCGCTGAAAAATTTCTTACTTCTGCCCTCTTACTTTTGCCTTGCCTGTTCAAGCGTCCACTGATTCCGCCCGTCCGCGTGGCAATGGCAGTGCGCCGCGAAAAATCCGCCGCGAAACTCCCAGAACCACGGCCAGATCCGCTCACGATCCGTCTGCGGAATTTTCAGCGAAGCAATTTTGTCGCGCGGGAAAAATTCAAAACGGCCTTCCGCGTGTGGCGGCGGCAGGGTTTTCAACTTCACCTCCACCTCGAACAAAAACATGAGCCAATGCGTCTGGCCCTGATAACCGTGTTCGCTGATGAGGCCGGTAAAATGCAAATCCGATGGCGTGATTATTAGTCCGATTTCCTCGTGCGCCTCGCGGCAGGCGCAGGCGCAGGGCGATTCGCCGAGATCCATTTTCAATTTGCCGCCGCTGGGACTCCAGAAACCGCGATTCGGCTCCTGTGTGCGTTCGAGCAGCAGGACTTCATCGCGCTCATTGAAGCAATAAAGCAGCGTGGCAATTTTGTAAGGCAACATAAAGTGAATGCAGAGGGAGAATGCTGAATTAAGAAACAAAATTCAAACACGGGCTGCAAGAATCATCTCTTCATTCTTCCTTTCGCGTTGCCTTTCAAATAAACTGTCCGTTCGAGTTCATGAAAACCTACAACATCGCAGCTCTCGCGGGCGACGGCATCGGCCCCGAAGTCATGCGCGAAGCCGTCAAGGTTTTGCGCGCCACGGAAAGAAAATTCGGATTCAAATTGAACCTCACCGAAGCGCCGGTCGGCTGGGCCGGCATTGATGCGGCAGGAAAAGCGCTGCCGGACGCGACGCTCGCGCTCTGCAAAAAATCCGATTCCATTTTGTTCGGCTCCGTCGGCCTGCCGGACCGCGACCCGACGATTCCGAAAGAGGAACGTCCCGAACGCGCCGCACTGCTGCGGCTGCGGAAGGAGTTCGGCCTGTTCGCCAATCTTCGTCCGGTGAAGCTGCCCAAAATTCTTTCGCACGCGTGCCCGCTGGCCAAAGAGCGCCAAGGCGACGGCATTGACATTCTGGTCGTGCGCGAACTGACCGGCGGGATGTATTTCGGCCAGCCGAAAAAAACAGAAAAAATTTCTGAAGAAAATTTTCGCGCAATTGACACGATGGTTTATACGACGCCGGAAATCGAGCGCATCGCGCACGTCGCGTTCAAAGAGGCAAAGAAGATACGTCGAAAGAAGGTCACAAGCATTGACAAGGCGAATGTTTTGGAAAATGGGATTCTTTGGCGCGAAGTTGTGACGCGCGTCGGCAAAAAATATTATCCAGACGTGATTTTGGAACATATGTTTGTGGATAACGCCGCAATGCAACTGGTTTTGAGACCGACGCAATTCGACGTGATACTCTGTGAAAATATGTTCGGCGATATTTTAAGCGACGAAGCTGCCGCGCTAGGCGGTTCGCTCGGAATGTTACCCAGTGCAAGCCTCGGCGCAACAATTGGCGATCCGAGATTCGATTTTGAAAAAACCTTTGGTCTTTACGAGCCGGCAGGCGGCACCGCACCCGACATTGCCGGAAAAGACCTGGCAAATCCCATCGCCCAAATTTTGTCTGGGGCGATGATGTTGAGTCACAGCTTCGGGCAATATCCGGCGGCAATTGCAATTGAAGACGCGGTTGCCAAAGCAATCGAATCCGGCCACCGCACCGGCGATATTTTCAATCCGAACGAAGCCGGGGCGCGCAAAACCGGCACACGCGAAATGGGCGACGCGATTGCGGCGGCGGTTTGAAACTGCAAATTTTTTTGCAAATAAAAGGAGCGGGCATTGCTGGCTCCCCAAGAAAACAGGCCGTTTATCTGTCCCGGTTGGGATTCCACCAGATGTCCGGGTTCATGGCTTCCACGCGGTTGGCATAACCGTTGGTGACGTAGGCGGTCTTGTAATAGGATGCGTGGCCGTCCAAAAAACCAATGACGCCGCCGTTGTTGTGACGCGACGGATAATAATCCGCACGCCCTGCCGGATAGGTGCCGCTGTTACGCCCGCCTTCCAAAGTGGGGCTGAATTTGGCGTCAAAAATAAAGACCTGATATGAAGGCGTCCGGATGGATCCCATTTTGACACCGCTTGGCCAGAAGGGTGCGTTGCCGATCACGCCGTTGTTGATGCTGCTTTTAAGTTTAAGATCCAAATCCATCACATAAGAGAAAATACCGTCGGCTCCACCGGCAAGAAATGGAGTGGAGGAGGATGAGTTTAAATCGTTGGCAGCAAATTGTGCGGCTGGACAAATCCACATTTTACCTTTGCCGTTCCCTGGAAACGGGAAGTTTCTCTGAACATTCCCTCCGACTGCGTTGTCTTTATAATACGACAACGAGTGATCAGCGACCAGCGGTGGCAGAACATTAAACCACGCAACGGGATCATACGGGCAAGCGGGTGCGGGCGTCGATAAACCCGACCAGCCGTTATCTGGAGCATATTGGCCGTAACCTATGGAGTTTGGCATCATGGTTCCATCGCAAGGAATATAGTCACCGCTGTCACCAGCGTAGACTTGTTGCGCGATCCCCCACTGATGAAGATTGGAAATGCAGTTGGTGGTTTGGGCTTTTTTCTTCGCTGCCGCGAGCGCCGGCAGAAGCATCGCGGCCAAAATGGCGATGATGGCGATGACCACCAGCAATTCAATCAGGGTGAAGGCACGATTGAACCTGCCGGCCTTTGGCGGCATTGAATTTGATTGTTTCATGGTGTTTTCCGGCTGTGAACCGGTTGATTTAACTTCCTGTTTCCTTTGTAAAAATCATAGTTTGTGTCAGAATTATTGCAAGGATTATCGGGTGTTCTCCGGTCAAAAGAAAAGTTACGATTTGATGACTTAACGGCGTGAAAAATTCCAGCGATCCAATTCCGCTTTTGCCCCGGCTTCAACTGTTTGAACGGTCGTTTGCCATTGAACTATCGGTTTGGTTCAGCATCATCGTGCCGGCATGAAAGTGCAATCCGACAATCCGAAGCTTCGGGGACTGATCTGTCTGGCCTTGGGACTGGTCACTTTGTTGCTTTACCTGCCGGTGCTTCACCACGGTTTTGTCGAATACGATGACCAGCAGTATGTGACGGACAACCCGCTGGTGCAGGCGGGGCTGACTTGGCGGGGATTCATCTGGGCGTTCGGTTTTCATGCGGGCAACTGGCATCCGCTGGCCTGGTTGTCGCATATGCTGGATTGCCAGATCTACGGTGCCTGGGCGGGCGGCCATCATCTGACCAGCGTGCTGCTGCACGTCGCCAGCACGTTGCTGTTGTTTTCAGTTATTAACCGGATGACACATTCGATGTGGCCCAGCGCGGCGGTGGCGGCGTTGTTTGCCTGGCATCCGCTCCACGTCGAATCGGTGGCGTGGGTGGCCGAACGAAAAGATGTGCTGTGCGCGTTCTTCTGGATGCTGACGCTGTGGACTTATATCCGCTATGCGGCCAAGCCATCAGCCGTCCGTTATGGCTGCACGCTTGGAGCGTTCATGCTTTGTCTGATGTCCAAACCGATGGGCGTGACGCTGCCGTTTGTGTTGTTGCTGCTGGACTGCTGGCCGCTCGGAAGAATGACGGGCGACTGGTGCCAAGTGAAGCGGATCGGGCGGCTGGTCGGGGAGAAAATTCCGTTTTTCGTGTTGTCTGCCATTGTCTGTGTGCTGACCCTGCGGGCGCAGGAAATTGCGATTGTCTCCACTGCCGGGCTGTCTGTTTCCCAGCGCATTCCCCATGTGCTGGCGGCCTATAATCACTATCTGGTCGCGATGTTTGTCCCGCGTAATCTGGCCGTCTACTACCCGTATCAAAGCCATTTGCCGACGCCAACCGTCGTCTGTGCGGTCGTCGTTCTGGGACTGATAACCGTTCTGGCGATCAGAAATTTTCGTCAACGGCCATACTTGATTGTGGGCTGGTTATGGTATCTCGGCACGCTTGTGCCGGTCATCGGTCTGGTGCAGGTCGGCGATCAAGCTTGGGCGGACCGTTACACATATCTACCTTTGATCGGTCCGTTTGTGATGCTGGTCTGGCTGGCCTGCGACCTGATCAAAAGCCGGGTGGTTTTGCAAAGCGCGGCCGTGGCGGCGGCCGTGGCGTTGACGGCGGCCACTTGGGTTCAACTGGGCTACTGGAAAAACACGCGCACGCTGTTTGAACATACGGCCAAAGTCACGCAACAAAACGCCCTGGCCGTGACAATTCTGGGCAGCCTGCTCGCCAAGGACGGCAAGCTGGACGAGGCGATGCAGTATTATCAAACGGCCTTGCGCTACACGCCGAATTTTCCCGAGGCGCATTTTTTCCTGGGGAACGCGCTGGATGAACAGGGCAAACTGGATGAAGCCGTCGCCGAATATCAAAAGTCGCTCTGGTTCCGCCCCACGCAGGAGCAGACGCACATTTTCATGGGCATCGCCCTGGCCAAGCAAAAAAAATATGACGAGGCGATTGCGCATTATTACGCCGCACTGCGGCTTAATCCCGATTCCGCCGTCACCCACAATAATCTCGCCCGGCTTTATCATTCGCTGGGCCGGTTTGACGAAGCCATTGCGCACTACAACACCGCGCTGGAGATTGACCCGAAACTGGCGCTGGCGCACAACAACCTCGGCATTCTGCTGATTCAACAAGGCCAGTTGGCGAAAGGCATTGAACATTTGCGCGAAGCCTTGCGGCTGAAACCCGGCAACGCTGAAACCGAATTCAACCTCGCCCTAGCGTTGAATCAAGAGGAGCAATGGAGCGAAGCCGCCGGGCTTTTTGCAAAAACCATCAGTGCCCATCCCAATGATGCAAATGCGCATTATGAGTTTGCCTCGGCCTTGGCGCATTTGCAGCAGACACACGAAGCCATGAGCGAATACGCCAGCGCTTTGCTGATCCAGCCGGATTTCCCGAACGCCCTGGACGGTCTTGCCTGGATATTGAGCACCGATCCCCGGCAGGATTTCCGCAACGGGCCGGAAGCGGTCAAAATGGCCGAACGCGCCTGTGAACTGACCGGCCAGAACGACCCGGTGAAATTGAAAACGCTCGCCGCCGCTTATGCCGAAACCGGCAGGTTTGATGCGGCCATAAAGACTTTGCAAACGGCGAAAAACCTGGCGGACAAAGCCAGTCGTCAGGCACTTGTCAAGGAGTGCGCGCTCATGCTGGAGCATTTTCAGCGTTCCGAAAGCTGGCGCGGTTCGTGATGGCTCTTGCGTTTCGCCAGCTTCGCCTGCTCATTCAATCCCTCAACTGACTCTTTTTGACGGCGGTCAAGGTTTGGTGTGCTGGCCGAAGAATGCAAACACATCCGGCATCCCGCCCATGATGATCCCGCCGTGATCCTTGCCCGGCACGACGATGTATTCATGCGGGATGTTCAGCGACTTCATTCTTTCGTCCAGGCGTTGCACGCTGCCGATCAAGGTGTCTTTGTCGCCGACCACGAGCAGAACCGGCACATCCTTGAACTTCGCGCTCGCATCCAGTTGAAAGCCGGGTGCGCCCGGAGACAAGCCGGCAACGGCGGCCCAGGTTGATGAATACTTGTCGGCGATGTGCAGCGCGCCCGCGCCGCCCTGCGAATGGCCCATGAGATAAATGCGGTGATCATCAATGTTGAATTCCTTGCGAACCATCGCCAGGACGTTCATCACGTCTTGCTCGCTGTATTCGCTGGCCTTGGACTGGTCGGCTCCGCCCCGTCCAGCCTGCGAACCACGCGTCGGCGGATTGGTTCCTTGCATTTGAGGCGACATTCCGGGCGCATTGGCGGGCGCGCCGCCGCGCCGGCCAAATCCGCCCATGCCCATGGCTGGATTGCCAAAATTGGCCATGGCCGAATAGCCCATGGGCGCAACCATGATATAGCCTCCCGCTTCCGCGAGTTTCAGCGCGGGTTCATGCATGAAAACGCCGGGATTCCCGCCCGCGCCGCGCAGCGCCACGATGAGCGGAGCCGGCTTGTCCTTGGTGACTTTGGTGGAGACAAACACCGCATACGGCAGGGCCTCGCCCGTGTTGGTGAAGATGTAAGTCCGGCTTTGAACGCGCGGATCATTCGACCAGGAGCGGGCTGCGGGCTGCGGGCCGCCGGCCGGTTGAGCCTGCGTCAGGCCGGCCGTCAGGCAAAAGGCAAAAGCGAGACCGATGCTGGCAATTGGGGAGCGGTTGAATTTCATGGTGATGCCAAGTATAGAACCAAGTCCCAGCACCTGACAACAAAACATGACATCGCGGCAGCGGCGCATAAAAGGGAAGTCGATGCAATGCTTTGCGAGTTTCCGTTTTTTGAACCGGGGCGGGAACTGGCGGAGCAATGCTCCGCGCGCCGAGTTCACTCGCTGCGCTCTTTGATGCTCGCCAGAATGTCCGCCACGACTTCCGCCTTCGGCTTCGCGCCGGGATTGCCTTCGCGGTAAAATGCGCGCAAGGCCAATGTTTCGTCAACACCTATTGTTCAGTCGAGAGCAGGCGGTAGAATCGGCGCGGACGTGAAGTGGTCGAATCGGGCACGAGAATGTTGGAGCCGGTGCCAGCCTGCACGTCCCCGACCGTCGTCCAGCTCAAGGGCGACACCTCGTCCGAACCTTGCAGCAGATACCAGGCGTTGGTTTGCGAAGGCCAGAACAACTGCACATTGCCCGGCGAGACATTCAGGATTCTCAATTTGCCTGCCGGCACCGTGCAGAAATCGAGGTTCGTCGTGACCGCATCCACCGGCACGCAATTAGTCATGATGTTTGTGCTGATGATGGGCGGCTCGCCGTTGTAAACGAGCTGGATTTCATTGGTGGCCAGTGCGCGGGTGTAGAGGCGAAAATCGTCAATGGCCGCCGCCGATCCCCCGTATCGCGCTAAACTGCCATCGGTGTCCGCCACGAAATCCCACACGCCCAGTTCCGCCGACAAAGCCGTGCCGGTGGGACTGCGTTGCGCGGCGGTCGGAAGAGTCTTGCCCAGGCCTGCGCTGGTGGTGCCATCCAGCACTCCGTTGCGATATATTTGCAACAAACCGGAAGCGCTGCTCCACGTCACCGCCAGATGAATCCACTGGTTGTCTGGAAAGGGCGTGCTGCTTCCGACATTGGCCTCGGTGCCATCCTGAAAACCAATCGTATAAACCGGCCGGCGCGATGGCGTGGAAACGGAGGGGGAAATGAACAGGCCATAACCCACGTCGTTGGTGACGTTCGGATTGAGCAACCGGGCCGGATGGGTGAACAGATAAGTCCAGTTGTTGGTGGAACTCGGATTGGCTGCCGTTGGAATTTTCACCCATGCAGACAGGGTGAATTCCGTCGCGGAATAAAGCTGTGACACCGGCCCAAGATCAACCCGGCGCGCGTTGTCGTTTCCCGCATACGGCAGTTCGCTGAAGGAAAAAGCCTGGCCGGATTGTCCAGTTTCATAGGTTATGCTGATCGCGTTTGCATTGTTGCCATTGCCGCTGGAGTCATTGGCGTTGCCGTCGGCCTTCCATAAACCGATGATGTTGTTCAATACCACCGTGGAATTTGTCAGGTAATTTGTGCTGACGGTGCAATTGGTGTAAGCCGCCGCCAGCGTGACAGTCAGGTTCGTGCAGTATTGTTGATAAGGCACCAAAGAAACATTGTCAATCAGCGTGTCGCTCGAACTCCCTGTTGCTTGGAACACCAAAGTATTCGTGCCCGCGTTGAGCGACACGGTGAGCGATCGTGAAATCCATAGCCCGGTCGAAACGCTGTCGTAGCTGGCCGTCGTGTTTCCGGTAACTGAAACCGTATAGGTATGTTCGAAGCCAGCATGTTCATTTTCAAACCAGGTGAGCGAGTATTGGCCTGTCATCGGGACGTTGAAGGTCTGGGACATCGGGCCCGAACTCGCGTTCCCAATATCATCCCACTGGGCGCCATCCTCCGGAGCTGGCCAGCCAGATACGCTCCCGTTATCAATGACGACGCCACCACTCCATCCACTTGGCGTGGCCCTTGTAAATGCGTTGGTAGGTTCCATGGGGCTTTCAAAACTGCCGTTGGTGATAAGGTTTTGAGCGCGGCCTTGTAAAGCAAGCGCCCCCATAATGGTGAGAATTCCTACCGCTGATTTAATTTTCATTGTTGTCCTTTCCTTTTCGTGCTGTTGTTTGTGATGCGCGAATGCCGCCTAGCGTCTGAATCCGCACCAAGATTTAGAAAATGAATTCATACAAAAAGCCAGACTAATTGCAATCGAAAAGTCTCCAGACAAAAATGAAAGTTTTTACGCCCGCCGCTCTTTGATGCTCGCCAGAATGTCCGCCACGACTTCCGCCTTCGGCTTCGCGCCTTGCGGGCCGCCGTGGTGGAGACGGACGCTCACTGCGCCGGCTTCCATGTCGCGACCGCCGATGACCAGCATCGTATGGACGCGCAATTGTTCCGCGTTGGCAATCTTCGCCTTGAACGGCGTCGCGCTGAAATCCGCATCCACGCGCACCATGTTGGCGCGCAGTTCGGCCACGATGGGCTGGGCGTAGGCGATCAACGCTTCGTCGTCGTTAAGCGTGATGACGCGCACCTGATCCGGCGCGAGCCAGAGCGGGAAGTTGCCCGCGTAATGCTCGATGAGGAAGCCGATGAACCGCTCATGCGTGCCGAGCGGCGCGCGATGGATGCACAACGGCGTCTTATTCGAGTTGTCCTTGTCGCGATAGGTCAGGCCGAACTTGGCGGGCACGGCGAAGTCCACCTGGTTGGTGGCGATGGTGAATTCGCGGCCGATGGCGCTCCACACCTGCACGTCAATCTTCGGCCCGTAAAACGCCGCCTCGTTGGCGACCTCCACGTAGTTGATGCCGGATTCGATCAACACCTTGCGCACCATGTCCTCGGTCTTCTTCCACAACTCCGGTTCGTTGACGTATTTCTTGCCCAGCCCTTCCGCCGTGTGCGTGCTGAAGCGCATCTGATATTTTTCGAGGCCGAAAATTTTGAAATACTTCAGATACATGTCGTTCACGGCGCGGAACTCGTCGGCGAACTGCTCCTCGGTGCAATAGATGTGCGCGTCGTTCATGTTGAGCGAACGCACGCGCATGAGGCCGAACAACTCGCCGCTCTGCTCGTAGCGGTAGCAAGTGCCGTATTCCGCGAGGCGCAACGGCAAGTCACGGTAACTGTGCGGCTCAGCCGCAAAGATGCGGTGATGATGCGGACAGTTCATGGCTTTAAGAAAATAGCGATCAGCTTCTAAATCTCGTTTAGCTGCGTCCACTTCGTCTTTTGCTTTGCTAGTCTCGCGGCCAAGTTCCACAAGTTTTCTAATCGCTTCTATTTCTGAATAGCCTTCGGCTTTGAAGCTATCTGGATTAAAAGCAATTTGTATATCCAATGCTTTATCGTAGGCAGCGTTTGCATTTTTCAACCGCAATTCCGCATCTGCTTTGTCTTTTCCTTCAAGCCCTAGGCTCATCGGCGGAAACATTGACTCCGCGTAATACGGCAAATGCCCGGAAGTTTTATACATTTTCTCCCGCGCGATATGTGGCGTTTTAACTCGCACATAACCGGCGGCGAATTCAGTTTCTTTCGCCAGCTTTTCCAGTTCTTCCAGAATCGCCGTGCCCTTCGGCAGCCACAGCGCCAGTCCCGGCCCGACGTATTCAGTATCCAGCGCGAACAGCCCCATCTCCGCGCCGATCTTGCGATGGTCGCGGCGCTTCGCCTCCTCGATCATCTTGAAATACTCGTCCATCGCGGTCTTGTTCTTGAACGCCGTGCCGTAGATGCGCTGAAGCTGCGGGCCTTTTTCGTCGCCCTTGTAATACGCGGCGGCCACGTGGGTGAGCTTGAACGCCCCGATGTTGCCCGTGCGCATCACATGCGGCCCGGCGCATAGGTCAACGAAATCGCCGTTCTGGAAATACGAAATCGGCTCGCCCTCGGGAATGGCTTCGAGGTTGCCGAGCTTGAATTTGCTCACGTTGCCGGGCCGTTCGGCGAGTCCGCCCAGCCGTCCGCTTTGCGAATCGGCGATGGCCTGCTCACGCGTGACGACGATTTTCTCGAACGGATGGTTCGCCTTGATTTCCTTTTTCATCTCGGCCTCGATCTTCTCAAAATCCTCCGGCGAGATGCGGTGCGGCAAATCCACGTCGTAGTAAAAGCCGTTTTCGACCGGCGGCCCGGCGGCGAATTGCGCTTCGGGCCAGAGCCGGAGAATGGCGGTGGCCATGACGTGCGCGGCGGAATGGCGGATGCGTTCCAGCTCGGTCATCTTCGCGCGGTCGTCTAAAGTTTTGCGTTCCGGGTTCGGCGGCGGTTGCTGTTGATTTTCTTCGGCCATAAAATTCTAACGTTTGTTGTCAGCGTGGCAGACCATGTCAATGACCACGGTGCTGGCGAGGATGAGCACGTCATCTTCACCATTCCGAATGTCCACGCCGTAACTGTCGGCAAAGGTGAACCAGCGTTTGGAAACTTCGGCAACGGCCTGGCCGCTACGCGCAAAAGAGTATTCCATGTCGAGAAAACTACCCTGCGCCTCGATGTCGTCCGGCCCGGGCACATCCACGGTGAAAGCGCAGCGAAAAAAGGTGAACAGATGTTTTTTAACCACGGCAGCCAGTTGGCCGTCACGGTAAACTTCGTAAGTCGGCCCCCACGACAGGAGTTTTTGCTGGATGAAAGCGAGTTCCCGGCCGTTCATGTCCTGAAACGAAAGCTTCTTGCCAATGGTGAACACCTTGCCATCCACGAAAAACGCGTCGCCACCTGCTTCATTTTTGATGACAAAGTCGTCACCAAAACAAAACAGCTTTTGTTTCATCACATAGCGCATGGAAAAAATTTAACCACAAAGGCACGAAGAAACAAAGCGGAAGAAGACGAATGTTGACCGGTGACGAACGGAAAACGGCGAATGAGCTTGCCCCGAACCCGGATTCGTGAGAAATAAATGCCCGATGGCGCTTGACGAACCCAGTTTACAGACGGCGTTTTAAGCCCGAGGTCTTTTGGTGCGGCCATGCCGGCTTTCACAACGACAGCATTAAATTGCCAGGTTCAAAAGCCGCAAGGAGCCAAAATAAACGGCGGGAGAGATGGCTGAGTGGTTTAAGGCACACGCCTGGAAAGTGTAAAACGTCCTTTTGTCATGATTTGACCTAACGTGACATAATGACAATAACCGCGTCTTTATTGACTGAAACGCATTTTTGCTTTTGTCTTGCTAGGTTGTGGAATGACCTAAAAAAGGCAAACAGTATCAGATTGCAGTATCAGATTTGTCCCTTGATTTGTCGGACACGTTTTGCGTGCGGAAATAGCAAAGTGAAATAGACGTGGACTTCGTGACGGGTTAATCTTCGTGAATGACGTGGAGTGAATTAAGCAATTTTCTGAATTCGCAACGGCTGGCTCTTGTTCCTCGGCCAATCTCCGCGTTCGCCCAGATTGGAGAAAAGGTGGAGGACACTTTCAAGCGCCTTGAAAAGACAACTCGTGAATCGCTTGGCGAAGCTGTGCGCGGTTTTGCAATAACAAAAACTTGGCCCGCGCTCACAGACGAGCAGGTATTGATGTTGTATTTCCGTCTGGGTTACGGTGTTGATTTGGCATTGGCGTTGAGCACCTGCACGACGGGGCTTTTTCCCACTTTGGAGAATCGGGATTTAGAAATGATCCAGTGGGCGCTAAACGAAGCATGGGATTATCCGGGGATTCCACACACCCTTCGCTCATTTTCTGAAAAACGACGCGATTTTGGCAACGACCCGATGCGGAATTAAGAAACTCAAAACCTGCTCAATCAATCTGCTTTTATTGATTCCGTTTGTGAAGACGTTTGGGAATTGACGGGCTGAAAAATGTGTTCCCTTTGTGAACTTCCCGAATCGCGGAGCAAACAAAGTTGGCGGCGGTATATTTAATCAGATAGCCC
>Ga0208849_1001244_pt1 | contig 18737 bp, 8 predicted proteins | sample NGESurdeep072012_10_FD_184470 | JGI IMG/M metagenome (GOLD analysis project Ga0208849, IMG submission 184470) | Arctic peat soil microbial communities from Barrow, Alaska - NGEE Surface sample 53-3 deep-072012 (SPAdes) | ecosystem: Environmental > Terrestrial > Soil > Wetlands > Peat ... | reverse complement strand
TTTTGTGTCGAAGCCCCTGCCATTGTCCGAAATCACAATTTCAAGCTGGTCCTCGGTAACGGCCATTCGAAACTCCACCTCAGTGGCCTGCGCATGGCGTTCGGCGTTATTCAACGTCTCTTTGACGGCCAGCAGCAAACCATGCCGCAACCGGCCTTCCAACATGATCGGCGGCAATGCGACAGGTATGTCGAAGCGACAGGCGATTCCACAATGCGACAGATATTCATTCGCAAAGTCGCCCAAATAATCCGCCACGGACTCAAGGAAATTATCCTTGGGATCCACCGCCCACACGATGACATCGAGCGCGGTCACCAACCCGCGCGCCTTGTCGGCAATGCCGCGAAACAAAGCCATCAACTCACCCTGCGTTCGCAGTCGCTGCCCCTTGCTCGCCAGCACGCTGATTTCGGTGAGGCTGGAACCCAGATCGTCGTGGAGGTCACGGGCGATGCGTGAACGTTCGGCTTCCAATGCCTGTTCCCGTTCGGCGACTTCGCGCTCGCGGGTTTCCTGCCGGAGCAGCCGGGTGCGCTGTTCCACCCGCCGTTGCAACTGTGAAATCCAAACGGCGGCCAGAGTCAGAATGACGAACAACAATCCAACCATGACGAACAACCGCCGGGGCGTCCACCAGGGAGGTTGTGACAGGACGGTCAATTGTGATGGAGAACTCAACAGCAACTCGAATCCGCTCGATTCGCTGCCATCCGACCAGGTCATGGGTTTTGCAACAAGCACACCGGTAAGCGCCAACTGACTTCCAATCCGCAGTGAAACTGGTTCCGCCGTGTCCGGCATGCGCGCGAGAAACAAATGTCCGCGGGCATTCATTTCCAGAACCCGCGAATCCGGTTCAGCATGAATTCCCATCAGCGTTGCCGGAATCCGCACCAGCATCGAATCAACTTTGTCCAGTATGGATTCGCTTCCGTCCAGCGTCAGCGGAGTGGGCTCAACCGTCTGGCCGGTTTTGCGCAGGACGGCCTCCCGCAGAAGCGGGGCGGGGCCGCTGATGTCCAGATAACCGACGGCCTCGACCACTTCTCCAAAATGCGCGTTGGACGGTTCGACGGGTGAAACACGGATGCCCCGCACGTTATCCATCAGGAAAACGCGCCTTGAATCCGCGTAGCTCACCGTTCCATGCACTTTCACCCGCTGGAATGGCGTTGCGCGGGAATCGAACTCATAAAGCTGGCTCCAAGTTTTCAAAGGAACATCAAACGGATCACGCGGAGCCGGGACATCCACGTTCATGTTCACATTGCGCATCAACAGATGACCAACCTGAACCGTGCGGTTGGTGTTCCATGCCGCGAAGAGCACGCCGCGAATCCGGATCACCGCTTTCTCGAAGACTTTCAGTTGCGACTCGGAACGCGCCTCGGCTTCGATGTTGAGTTGCCCTTCCGGGAGCAGAAGCGACAGATTATTGCTCTGCACCGCCGTAACCAGACCTTGCAGCTCCACCCATTGCGCATCCATGCTGCCGTTAATTAACTCTTTCCGAGTTGGCCGCGCTGGCGTGGGCATCCGTCCCCGCCCGATGACATTGACTTTCCCGGCAACCACAATCGGAGCGAAATCTCCGGCATCAGTGTAACCAACCACCTCGCAAAACTGCCCAAAAAAGTCAGCCACTTCAACGGACGGGGACAGCCGCACAAAAGTGCCGCGCGTTTCATCCTGAACGGACATGAAGCCAAACAAAGAAGGTGCGATGCTGGTCACGACACCCTGAATTCTGACCGGCAGATGGCGGGCCGCCTCTTCCTTGGACAGGCTCTGAATCTGTCCGATGGCCACAAGCTGGGGAGCGGCTCCTGAAGCCGCCATCGCTCCTCCCGGATTTCCCAAAATCGTCATATTGTCCGATGTGGCCACCGATAATTCTCCGAGGACCAAATCCCGGTTTGGCGTCATTGCCGCCCGGCCGATTCCGGCAACGCGAATTCGAGAATTCAAGAGGCGCATCGGATCCAGTTCTTTGGCATCTGCCACCGTGACCCTGATGGAGTCCGGCGAGGAGCGAAGCTCGAACCGCAATCCGCGTCCTGATCTGGAAACGAAATCCACCCGGCCTTCGACGCTCACCCATTGGGGCGCTTCTGAATCAGTCTTTGGCGCGGGCAATGATGAGATGATTGGGGACGGAACATCCTCATGGCCGATTGTGGTTAATGGAATTTCCGGCGCATCCAAAAACAGCAGGCTGCCGTCGTCCGATTTCAGGTGGAACACATACTCCCCAGCCACCGGAGCTGAAAAGAAGCCTTTGAAACGAATTCCAAACAGTGATTTCTGCGGCCCCAAATTTGGATTGAGATTGGTCGTTGTCACCGTTTTGACCGGTTGAAGCAGCGCAAAGTCCGGCACATGTAACCAACTGCCCTCGTAATAAGCCGCATTCACCCCGGCCACCAGGCTGGATTCGTTTGTTCCACCGCCGCCGGGTCTGATCAAAAAATGATCCGCCGTCTGAACCGAGCCATCCGGCAAACGACAGGTCAATTCCAAACCAGACGGGCCAAAAAGATTAAAGTAATCCAATTGAAAAGGGTGGAGGCCTGCGTTGAAGTTCACCGCCGCCGAGACCTCACGGATTGCATGGGTGCCGTCGTTGTCCAAGTCCGGCGCTTTGGTGATCTCAATTCCAATTTCCCGTCTGCGCAAAAAGCAGCGCCGGCCTTCGAGGTGGATGACATCACCGGCCACAATGGGAACACTGCGAGGTCCCAATTCCAAAATCTCACTTCCGGTCTCATCCTTGACCGCAACCACCCCAATCTCCGGCCGGCTTGCCGAGCAAACCAGCACATCCAGACGAACCTCGGCAATGATTCGCGAGGATGAACCGAGCAGTTTTGACATCTGCACGAGATTGGTAACCACAGTTGACACTCCGGAGGCCGGCCCGGACGGGACGGCCGGCTGCGCCCGAATGCCAGGATCAAATACAAATATTGCAGTGGAGAGGAACCCGGCCACCAGCACAAGCCGGAGGCTGGCCGCAGTTCGTGTTAAACTAGCACGGAACATTCGGAACAATTTAGCGCAAAAGAAAACGGGCGGCAACGCCTCGTTGACGCCCGTCCGCAATGAAATGGTTTTCCAGATAAACTCTTTGATGAGGTTTTAAGAATTATTTCTTTCAAGCATGAACTGGCGGCGCAATTCATTCCGTTTGATTCAAAAACCCGCAGCCGTCCGCTGAATTCACGCTGACGGGAATCCTGACCTTAACGTCTGGTGGACGGCCTGCTTACAAGCCGCCGACGCTTCTGGTCAGCTCGAAGAGGGAATCGGCCGTTTGCTGAAGCCGCCGAAGTATGCCAAAATCTGGTCGCGCCATTTCGCCGAGTCGGCGACTTGAATTACCAGGCGGTCGGCCACTTCCTTGTGCCGGCGCGGATCAATTTCACCGGCGAGCGTTTGCCACGCCGTTTGCAACGCAGCCGCCTGTCGCGCTCCGTCGTAATACTTCGCGCACAGCGCATCCCACAAAATCTTCCCCGATTTCGTCTTGTAATCCCATGCACAACGATGAAACCAAAGAAGAAATTTCTCCGGGCAACTCGCGAGGTCGTCGAACATATCGCAGACCGGTGGGAAGTATTGCTCCACCGCGCGATCGCCCTTTTTCGTTCGATCCAAGCCGATGCCCTCCGTTGAAGCGCGATGATAATAAGTCGCCGTCCAGTCGGTTTCCGGCGCGCTATTATTCCAAGGCTGCGGCGCGTAATGATCACCGCCGATCAGGTTGTTCAACCCCAGCGGCATCGTGTAACTCACATAGGTTTCGCGCGAACCCATCATCATGTCGCGGATGACCGCCACGATTTTGTCGTCGTTGGTGAAAGTCATGCGCGTCCATTCGTCGGCGATTTTTTCGGCGGACAATTCCGGATTCCATGCCAGCCGGCCGAACGCATACCAATTCGACTGCGAGAAATGATGCCCGCACCAGTTGGTGTCCAATCCGGGATTCGTCACAGAAACCATTCCCGTGAGGCGACCGGGATAAATTTTTCCCGCCAGAACTTTGGCGACGGTTGAGCCGCCGCCTTTCGCGTATGTGTCCGAGTCCAGAAACTCCGTCCACATCGTGCCAAGATAAACAAGATGCTTCGCGTGGCCGGTGTATTCCTGCGTCGCCTGAATTTCGGCTATGACGGAAGTTTGCTTCATCCCGCCGAACAGCGGATGAAACGGCTCGCGCGGCTGAAAATCAACCGGGCCGTTCTTGACCTGCACGACTACGTTTGGTCGGAATTGTCCGTCCAGCCGCGTGAACTCGATGTAGGCGCGTTTGGCGCGATCCGGGTCAACATCCTGGTCATAAACAAACGCACGCCACATGACGTTGCCGTTGTGCGGGGCGAGCGCGTCGGCCAGCACGTTCGCGCCTTCGGCATGACTGCGGCCATAGGTTTTGGGGCCGGGCTGCCCTTCGGAATCCGCCTTGACCAGAAAACCGCCGAAGTCGGGAATAAGCCCGTAAATTTCATCGGCCTTGGCCTTCCACCAATCGGCCACGCCCTTGTTCAGCGGATCGGCGGTCTTCAACCCGCCCAACCGCATCGGCGCGCCAAAGTTGGCACTCAGATACATCCGCACGCCGTAAGGCCGCCACACGTCCGCGAGCGCGGCGACTTTGCGAAGCCACTCCGGCGAAAGCATACGCGGGTCGGCATTCACGTTGTTGATGACCGCGCCGTTGATTCCCAGGGAAGCGCAGGCACGCGCATAATCGGCGTAGCGCGGACTCAATTTTCCCGGCAAATCATTCCATTGCCACAGCGAGCGCCCGGCGTAACCGCGTTCAATTGTTCCGTTGGGATTGTCCCAATGGTTCATCAGCCGAAGCTGAAGCGCGGGCCGCTCGGCGATGTCGAGTTTGTCAATCGGCTGGCCGGTTTGCATTAGGCGAAGCAAATGGAAAGTGCCATACAATGCGCCAATGTCGGTATTGGCGGCAATCACCGTCACTGGTTCGTTTTTTTCATTGCGCGTTGATCTGATGATGAAACCTTCGTCACCGACAGCGTTCAAATCCGACGCCCAATTCAAATTGCGGATCAACGCCGAATTCTTCGCCGTGCCGACAATGACCGCACCATCCACCAATTCAGATTCATTGAGCGGAACATCGTTGCCGAGCATGGCGCTGGTGGCCGAACGTAATTCGTCACGGATGATCCCGCTCGTGGTGGACATGCCATCCACGCGAATTTGTTTCACGAGCGGACGATATTTTTTTGTCGCATCACCCGGTGGCGCGTAGCGCAGCCATAGTTTATAACCGTCTTCTTCCGGCAATGTTGCTGGCGGCTCGGCGGCATGGCTGCTGAACGCGGAACTCCCGACACAGAGGCCGGCAGCGCCCGCCACGCTGATCCCCACAAATTCACGACGATTTATTTTCATAGTTCAATCAACGGTTAGTTTTTTAGACACAAAAAACAGTTCACCAAATTCGAAATTCGCCGCTGCAATGCAGCAGCGACATCATATACAGCAACCCTTCGTAATATCGCTCGATGCCATCGGGCGTCGGCGTGTTCCAAAGTTCTTCTACAAATTTTTTCGCGCGAACGGAATCGGTCGCGGCCAGACTCGCGACGGCGTTTTCCGCCACCAATCCCTGTGCGTGGCGGTCTTCAAATTGTTTTCCGTCGAGCGTGAACTGGCAGCCGTAGTTCGTTCCCTGTGACTCAAAAAACGCCTGCAGCTTGTCGCTCAATTCACGTTCGCGCGAATCCTTGCCCCACCACGACCAGTCCACCGACCAGTTGCCGGCGGTGCGGAAGGCATCGTAACTGAAGTTAGAGCCGTATCTGCCTGATCCCGGGATGACGGACCCGTCGAAATTTGCATAACACGGATTCAGCCCGGTTTTCGGATCAGTCGCTTTGACGAAATAATCCCGGCTCACGTCGGCCACCTGCTTCCAGAATTCCGCGTCTTCCTTCGGCCCCCAGCGTGACCACAACTCATAAAACGCCGGCAGATGATAGGAAGGATCGGAGTAGCGATTGCGTTCGGAACTCGGAGAAAACAAAACCATTTTATGCTCCGCGTCGAAGAGCGGGCCTGCGGTGACGGTCATGCTTCTACCACGCCCCGGCACCGGGCCGGTGATTTCAGCCCGATGCCGCATGTTTGTGAGCAGTTCATCGGCTTGCGCCTTGTAGTTGTAAATGCCGGTTCCGTTTTTCCAGCGATGCGCGGCGAGATACAACGCCGTGACGTAATATTCCTCGCCGTCCGGCGCGACAAACTGGCTCATCGGCACGCCGTTGGTCCGCGCCTGCCAGCGGAAAAATCCGAATGAAGGGTGATTCGTTTCGGAAACGTAGAGAAAGGTATTCGCCCAGTTCCACAGCGCGTCGAACTCTGCCTGCTTGTTCATCTGCACGCAAATCATCATGCCGTAGGAAAGCCCCTCGGTGCGCACGTCGCGGTGCTTGATGTCGGTAATGAAGGCGAGCGGGCCGTTGGTGTTTGTCCCCGCTTCGAAATAAACCGCTTCATTGGTCGGGTTGCCGTGAAACAACTGTTGAAACGCCGAATCAATCTTCTGTTGAATCTCCTTTTGTGAATGGCCCGCCTCGGCAAAAAGATTCCGATAATGACCGGTCGCATAAGCGCCGTTGCCGTCCGCATTTGGCGGATTTTCCGCGCCGCGCGCGGAAACCAGCGCCAAAAGGTTCAAGACGACGAGAGATTTGAGGATAGAATTGAATGATTTCATAAAGATGCCGAGGTGGTTTTGATCCTGACCGTTTCCGTCTTGAGACCTGCTGATTTTCGTCCGCGCGGCACTTCCGCCGCAGGAGCCGCTCCTGTGACAACGGCAAACAAACAGCCTGTGACGAGCAGATTCATTGTCAGGCGTCATCAGGGAACGAACAGGTTCAAATCAATCGCATCCGCCATTGCCTTGTAGCCAGTCGGGTTCATGTGCAACCAGTCATTCGCGTAAAGTCCGGGATGAAATGCCGCCTTGAATTTTATCAAATTCTCCGGGTCGCGAACCGCAGCGTCAAAGTCAATCACACCGTCAAACACGTTGTTCGTGCGAATCCATGCGTTGACATATTGACGTTCAGCTTCGTGGAGATCGGAATAATATCCATTCCCGCCAAACGGCGTGATGGTCGCGCCATAAACCTTGATGTTCCGGGGCTTCGCCTTGGCGGCAAATTCCTTGAAGGCGTCCACGATGTTGGTCGCAGTCGTCATGCTGCTGCGCCGTCCGCCGATGTCGTTCACGCTTTCAAACACGATCAGATAACGCGCACCGGCCTGCTCCAGCATATCGCGGTCAAACCGCCTGACCGCCGCCGGGCCGAGTCCGCCGAAAATGGCGTTGCCGCCGATGCCCATGTTGGCCACCGCAACTTTTGCCGTGAGCGCGTTGGTGATGAGACGCTCCGCCAGAGCGTCCGGCCAGCGATTGTTGCCGTCGTCCGTCGAACCGCGTCCGTCCGTGATCGAGTCGCCCAGCACAACGATGGTTCTGCTTGAATTATCCGCCTGAACTTCAATGCCCGTGACAATATACCAATGCTTGGTCTTGACCGCCGCGGGCAGGCTGACTTCTGAAACGGCGTTGGTTGGAACGATGAACGATGTGGTGCGCGACCCGGGATGGCCTGTAACCGTCGTCGCTGAAATGTCTCCGAAATAAGTGCTGATCGCGACATCCGCGAGCGCGGGCAAATCGAAATCCACCGGATCGGAATAGACCGATTCACCGCGCGGAATCACGACTTCGGCTGCACCGTTAAATGTCAGTGTTTTGTCCGTGGCGGGATTGATTTCTCCGCTGCCCGCGCTGCCTTTGCCGGCGGCCAGCGCGATGTGCGCGGAGTGGATGGTGACGGCGTCCGTTCCAAAGACATTGCAGAAACGAACTCGAAGATTTTTTCCGCCAATGCTCGGGCGGACAAACTGGCGCAGCGTCGAGTTCGCCAGCGGCGCGGGCGGCAGGTTGTTCGGCTCCGTCAACTGCGGCGCGCAGCCCCAGGTCGTGACCCAATGGGCGTCGGCGGCAAAAATGTTGGATGCGGAACACGCCAGCGTGACGAGCATTCCGGCGATCAACCCGAACATCGTAATGCGACGGTTGGGAAATTGTCCGAATTGATTTCCTTGGTTGTTTCTTGCGGCGGATTTCATAATTGTAAAATGGCGGCCGAGCACACTGCGCCCGCCGAAGGAGGTGTGTTTGCTGCCGACACCGGCACAGGCTGGACATGGATGAAGCTGTCGCCAAAAACAATGCGGCTCGTGCTGGTTTTGATGATGGCTTTCATGCCGGCAGTCTTTCACTTTTTTGGCATTTCAGAAATAGAAATTTCCATTGCCCGGCCTTGGACCGGCGGATCATCAGCCCAGTTTCCACGGGGCGCGATATTCGCGGGCGAGCAGTTTGCTGGCGTCGGCGTCGCCGATGATTTCTTCCTTTGCGGCGTCCCAGCGGATTTTCCGGCCGGTGACCATCGCAATCTGCCCAAGGTGTCCGGGGATGGTGGAATGATGACCGGTCTCCACCGGTGCGACGGTCGGCTGGCGGGATTTGACGCAATCGAGAAAATTGCGGACGTGGCCGGGGGACTTGTAAAGCTTCACTTTGCGCAATTCATCGGGCAGGTCCTTGCTCGCCTTCCATTCCGGATTCGAGCTTTGAAATCCCCTGTCGTCCACCAGCAGCCAGCCGTCGGTGCCGATCCACTTGGTGCTTTCCTGCTCGATGTCGGGATCGCCGCCGGCGATGGTCATGGCGATGTCTTGAGGATACTTCAGTTCGATGCGGAAGGTTGTTGCGGTGTTGAACACGGCGTCAGCGGAGGGAAAATCGCCATGCCCTTCGAGTTCGGACGGACCGGAACGATCACAGTCCATCCCCCAATGCGCGATGTCGCAGAAGTGACCGATCCAGTCCATCAACATGCCGCCGCCGGTGTTGTAGTTCCAGCGCCAGTTCGTGTGGACACGCGCTTGAATGTAAGGCTGCATTTTGGACGGACCAATCCATGTTTCGTAGTCGAGTTCGGGCGGCGGCTGCGAAACTTGATAATTCGGTTCCATGCCGGCATTCATGGCAATGAAATCAATGTAGCCGTCGAGCAGCCCCACCTCGACACGTTTCAGCTTGCCGAGAAGTCCGTTGCGGACGATTTCACAGGCCCGGCGATAGGATGCCTGCGAGCGCCGCCAGGATCCGGTCTGCCAGATGACGTTGTTCTGTTCAACGGCCCGGACGATGGCCTGCTGTTCGGCGATGGTTTTGGCCAATGGTTTCTCGCCGTAAATGTCCTTCTTTTGCCGCGCGGCTTCAGTGTAAGCGAGGGCGTGCCAGTGATCCGGCACGGCAATCATCACGGCATCAATGTCTTTGCGCGCGAGCAGTTCGCGGTAGTCGTGATGCGCGGCGCAATCCTTGTTCTGGTAATTCTCGTTGATGGTGTCCACCGCGTCCTTCAAATGATTTTTGTCCAGGTCGCAAGCGGCAATCACTCGGCAATCCGCCTCGGCAAGGAAGTTCCTGGTATCATCCGGCCCCTGCATGCCCCAGCCGATGACGCCCACGGTGATGCGGTTGGACGGGCGGTTCTGGCCGAAGATCGAACTCGGCACGATGGTGGGCAGGGCGATGGCGGCGGCCGTGGTGGTGATAAAACGGCGGCGGCTGATGCTGGCTGGTTTTTTGTTCATTTTGGCGCGTGTTGGTTGTCGCTTGGTGGAAAAATTTTTCGCTGCGATTATTATTCAGGATATTATTCGTTTTACAGGCAATTCAGCCGCAAGGAAAGGAAGAAATCAATTTTCGCATATTGAACGCCCGTTCTCCGTTTCCAAACTAAACGCTGCCATCGAAAAAGAGCGCCGCCCCGGAGCCGGGTGGCAGTTCGAGTTTCACTTGACCCTGGTTGCTGACGAGACGTTCCTGGTCGGACGGTTGCCATGATTTCCCGGGGGTGATTTCCGTTCCGGCCAGCGTCACGCCGGAAGTGGCGGTCAATCCCGGAGCTTTCAAGCGCCACAATTTCGCATCGCGGGCGGATGGCATTGAGACTGGCAATGGTTGTTTGGCGTCCTTGTTGATCAGAACCAGCCGCGTTTTGCCGTCCGGCATTTCCGCCGCCCAGGCCGAGGCGTTTGCCGGAGATTGATCAAAAGTCACCGGACGCATTTTTCCTCCCGCCAAAACTCCCGCCAACTTCATTCCGTAGAAAATCGGACGGGCTTTGAAACCGTTCTCGCGGCTGCCGGCAATGGGCGTGTAAAAACTGCCCTCGGCAGCAATGGCCGGGCCATCGGGCGTGAGATTTTCTCCCGGCAGATGTCCGCCGAGGGACAGGCGGATGACGCTGGCACCGCCGCCATGAAGATTCACGCCAGCGCAACCGAAGCTCGCCAATTTGAGCAGATAATCCGCCGCCCAGAGCGCCGAGCAAAACGCGTTGCTGACTCCCGGTTTGCCGCCGCGATAACAAGAGTTGCCCTCGGTCATCCGATAAACCAAGTTGTTTTCCCTGGCAGTGTTGACAATGCGCGGCACGTCCCGATTCAAATTGCGGTCTGGCGCGAGCAATCGTTGGGCGGTGACGCTGGGATTGTCCGGCGGTCCCATGACGTAGTAATGTCCGCTCAAGGCCACAACTCGTCCGGGCAATTGCTGCGGCGCTTGTCGTGCGAATTGAGTGATCCATTGCGTGTTGTTGCCAATGTCCGGGCCGCCAAATTTCGCGTCCGGCACGCGCTGGATGACCGCTTGGGCGAAGGCCAGCCATTGCGCCAGATATTTGTCAAAGTTCCAATCCTGGCCGCGCAACCGGTTGTCGGAATTGCGGTAAAATTCCGGTTCATTGCCGATTTGAAAAAAAAGCAGCCGCTTGCCCAATTTTCTGGCGACATAAGCCGCTTCCTCGGCATCGCGCTCCGGCGTTCCCGTGCCGAGATTCAAGCCGTAAATCGCGTTCCAACCTGTCGCCTTCAAAAATTCTGCCAAGCGATCCACGGCGACCGGCTCAATGGCGGTGAACTGGTGCGGCATCCAGTTGTTTTCAATCCGGGCAGACGCGGGCAATTCCGGCGGCTGGTCGGTGTCTTTCGTCTTCCACCAGCAGAACTCGCTGGAATTGCCGCCCAGACGCAAAATGCCTTTTGGCGTGAGTGCCTTAAACAACGAAACCAGTTCGTGATTGTCAGCGGCGAAAAAAATCGGGTCCGCCAATTGAACGGTCTCACAACTGAAACCGAGATAATCAACGGGCACTGGATTGGCCGCAATTGTTCCAAGGAATAAACGAAATTTTGCCGCACTTTCCTGCCCGAAGGCGGGAAGACTCGCCAAAGCGCCGGTTGCCAACACGGCCGTCTTAAGAAATCGCCGCCGGTTCATAACACCTGCCGGGTGAAGATGCTCACCGCCAAATTTCTCCTGGTTCCAAATCGCGGGCTTGTTCGCCATGTTTTTGAGAGTGGTCGGGCTGGTTTGGGAATCAAATGGGAAATGTCCTTTGCCAAAACCTGAATTGTGATTACTCAAATTTCCACCAGTCCAAGTTCATCACTGGCGTTCCGTTGCCGAAGAATGTCAGATACAGATCGTGGACGCCCCGGGCACCCCTGATGTTGCATGACTGGGTTTCCCATTTGTCAAGGCCGCCCGTGGACTTGACCTTGAGCGTGCCAATGGCGGTTCCCACTTCGCTGTCGAGCCGCAACGTGATGGTCGTGCCGTCGGTGACGGCAGTCACGCTGGCGAGGAATTTGGGCGCCCCTTGGCCGCCAAAATCCACGCCTTTGATTTTGATGTAAGCGCCATTTTCAGTGGCACTCGCATAGACACCCTGATTCTCGCCGCTGCGGGGTTTTGTTTTAATGCCCTTTTCGTAGCAGATGGTGGCCGCGTCAACTTGTGCATACGGATTGAACGTGCCGACCTGGGCCACGCCTGCATCGTTCCACCACGGCAGCTTCTGAATCGTCCCGTCAGGATTGTAGGTCATTTCCGCGACGCAGACGGAACGCCGTTCCCGATGCACGTCCGTCAGTTCCCAGTTGAGCTTGTAATTGAAGCCGAAGACATACGATTTGCCCTTGTAATCAATGATGCCCGGATGGTTGCCGGATGACAGATCATTGCCGTCCATGATGTTGCCCTTGAACTCCCACGGCCCGGTGGCGTTCGTGCTCATGGCGTAGCCGATGCCTTCGGGACAGCAGGTGGAGGCATAGGCCAGATAGTAATGGCCGTTGCGCTTGTAGAACCACGGGCCTTCCTGGTAGTTCCTCGGCTTGCCTTCCGCCTTCACGATGTCGCCCGAATAGGAAATCATGTCCTTGTTGAGCTTCACATACCAGGCATTCGGGTTTCCGAAGTAAAGGTAGCCCTGGCCGTCGTCGTCCGCAAAAACCGTCGGGTCAATGTAGCCGCCGCCCTTGTTGATGAGCGGATGGCCAAGCGCATCTTTGAAAGGGCCGAGCGGATTGTCCGCCACGGCCACGGCGATGACATTATTGGGCCATCCCGGCACGGTGATTGGGACGTATAGGTAAAACTTGCCATCCCGCTGAATGCACTGTGGCGCCCACGCGCCATTGTTCTGCACCGCCCACGGGAATACCCCGAGGGAAGCGATCGAACCATGATCCGTCCAGTTCACCATATCGGTGGTGGAGTAGCACTTCCAGTCGAGCATGTGAAAACCCCTGCCATCGTCCTCGTCATGGCTGGTGTAGAGATAGACCGTGTTGCTAATCACCACCGGCGCGGGATCGGCGGTGAAACTCGTTTGCACCACCGGATTGTCGGCGAAGCATGTCCTCGCCCAAATGGCCATGCCAGCCGTCATAACACTCACAAGCAGTTTTTTAATCCAGAATCTTTTTTTCATTTGCATAAAACCAGCTTCATTCGCTCAAATTTGCAGGACCCCGCTTTCATCAGCAAGCCATCTCCATCCATGAGATTCGGGGGGTTGTCCAGCAAGTTTCGGATGAAACCCGCCTTTCAAACAATATGATACCTGTCATATGGCACTCTGGCATCCGCTTCAAGCAAACTTGAGAAATTTCAAACAGTGGTTTCAGCCCGCATAAATGGCTCACATCTTTGCCGGTCCGTTGCAGATGTGTTATAGTTTCAGAAATCATTGGTCTGACGCAACCAATGAAATCTGCCAGATGGTGGAATTGCCATTTGCAACTGCAACTTGACGCTTGACGTCACCTATGAAAAACAGAATTTCACATCCCCGCCTGCTACTTCTGCCTGTCCTGACATTCCTGACCGTCTTCTGCCAGGCCACCCGCAGCTTTGCTGATTCCGAAAGCATTGCGATTCTCAACAATAGCCCGGCGGTTTTTTACGAGTTAAATGAAACGAGTAACCCTGGTTCCGGCGCGGGATCGGCGGTAGACTCTGCCGGCACATACAACGGCACTTACGGGCCGAACTGCCAGAATGGTTACAACAATATTGCCGGCCCGCGGCCTTCGGCTTTCTCCGGTTTCGCATCCAACAACTGGGCGGCGTTGACTTCTCCCAGCAGTGCAGGCTCCTTCGTGACGTGCCCGGCTTGGAACCTCAATACCAACACCATCACCATCATGGCCTGGATCAATCCGGTTGCCGTCGTGCAGTGGGCTGGCATCGTCTTCTGCCGCGACGGCACGACGGCCGCCGGCTTGAGCCTTAACGCCACCACCAGCGGGGGCAGCCCTGAACTGGCATACAACTGGGCCAATGACCCGAACAATTGGGGCTGGCATTCCACCCTGTATGCGCCCTTGAACCAGTGGTCTCTCGTGGCCTTGGTGGTGACGCCCACCAACGCCACGATTTATCTGAACACCCCAAGCGGAACGGCCTCGGCGACGCACACCTACGCCCATCCCGTTCAGAACTTCGATGGAATCACTCATATTGGACAGGACAGTCTTTCAAATCCTGGCCGCACCTTTAACGGCAGCGTTGATGAAGTGGCCGTGTTCAACCATGCCCTTTCTCAAGCTCAATTGCAGGCCATCTACAGCACCGCCGCACCGCCGATGGCAACAATTGACACGACTAAGACGTATCAAACAATTGAAGGCCTCGGCGGCGCGACGGCGTTTTACGCGGGCTGGATCACGACGCATCCTTACAAACAGGAGATTTACACGAACGCCTTCGCCGGGCTGAACCTCTCAATGCTGCGATTGGGGGATTGGTATCGTTACCAGACGCCTTTGTCGGGTTTCGATTCGGCCGCCACGGAGATTGTTGCGAATGCCAATCGTGTCTTGGGGCATCCGGTTCCAGTCTATATGAGTTCGTGGGCGCCGCCGGCGTTTTTGAAGAGCAACGGACAAGTTGGCAACGGCGGGACGCTGATCACCAACGGCAACGGCGGCTTTGACTACGCGGGTTTTGCACAATATTGGTATGACTCAATTCAGGCGTATCAGTCCAATGGCGTCAATCTCACCTGGGCCAGCATCCAGAACGAACCCGACTGGTCCGCCAGTTATGATTCGTGCATTTTCCATCCGACCGAAGACAGGGTGAACGGCACGAACTACGCGAGCTACTCCAAGGCGCTCGACGCGGTCTATGACAAGCTTACGAATCTGCCGTCGCCGCCCAAGCTGCTCGCGCCCGAACCCGTCCACATTTCCTACGACGACCTGAACAATTACGGCGCGACGTTGAATCCGAACAGTTTCTACGGTGTGGCGCACCATCTTTACGGCGACGGTGGCGCGACGGGGGATTCATTCATAAGCGCCCTAAGTTCGGCGGCCAATGTTTTTCCCGCCAAGCCGCATTTCATGACTGAATATGGGTCTGTTACAGACATGATCGAATGTGCGAATTTGATTTACAACGAGCTGACCGTCGAACAAGTCAGCGGCTACAACCACTGGAGCTTGGTCTGGCCGGGCACCTCTGGCGGGCTGATTCAGATCGAAAATCCGTTTGCCTCCCAGTCCGCCTGGACCAACGCGCCGCCCGGCACGCCCACGCAGTCGCATGGCTGGTGGTATTCACCCAGTTACTGGTCCATGAAACATTTTTCCTATTTCATCAATCCGGGTTACCAGCACGTGAGCGCCACGGACAACGCCGGCAACGTCCGGACTGCGGCCTTCCTTTCGCCGGACGGCCTGCGGCTCGTGGTGGTTTTGATCAACACAAGTGCCAGCGCCGCGTCGGCGATGAATTTCGACTTCGGCACCTTCAATGTTGGCAAATCCTGCGTGTATCAAACCGCCAATCCGAATTATTATTTCCAACCGCAAGGGTCGTTGACGAATGGACAAATGCTGCCGCCGCGTTCATTGACAACAGTTGTGCTGGATCAAATCGTGAACGTGGGCGCGGCAACCAATCCGTCGCCCGTCAGCGGCGCAACCGGCGTCGCGCTAAATTCCTCGTTAAGCTGGACGCCGGGCAGCAATGCCGTGACACACGCGGTTTATCTGGGCGTCAATTCCAACGCTGTCGCGCAAGCCACGCCCGCCTCGCCTCAATTTCAGGGAGCCTTCACCACGACCAATTTCTCTCCAGTGCTGCTCCCCGGCTCGAACTATTTCTGGCGCGTGGATGAAATCATCGGCGCCAACACGAACACGGGAGCCGTCTGGTTCTTCGGCACCCCGGCACCGCTGCCATTGCTTTCGCCGTGGCAGTCGCAAAACATCGGGTCCGTGGGGGTTGCAGGCAGCGCCTCTTACAACAACGGAGTTTTTGTTCTGACAGGATCCGGGGCGGACATCTGGAATTCGTCCGACGCATTCCGCTATGCCTGGAAACCTGTGACCGGGGATTGCACCATCGTCGCCCGCGTCACCAGCGTGCAAAACACCGATCCGTGGTCAAAAGCCGGTGTCATGATCCGCGAAAGCCTAAACGCCAACGCGGCCAACGCCTTCATCGCTGTGACGCCGGGAAACGGTGTGACCTGGCAATACCGTTCGAGCACCGGCGGCAACAGCAGCTACAACAACATGGCCGGCCCGAACGCGCCTTACTGGGTCAAACTCGTGCGGACTGGAAACACATTCACGGGATACCTTTCCCCGGATGGCGTGACTTGGTCTCAACTTGGAACCGCGACATTCACCATGGCCTCCACTGTTTATCTCGGTCTGGCGGTGACCAGCCACAACAATTCCAGCCTTTGCCTGGTCACGTTCGACAACGTGACCGCGCCGAACTGGCCGCTCTTGCCGGGCGCGCCACGCAACCTGACCGCGACTGCCGATGTCGCGAAAGTCGCTTTGACCTGGGCGGCAACGAACGGTGTCATCAGCTATAATATAAAACGCTCCACCTTCAGCGGCGGGCCTTATGCCCCGCTTACGAATGTGACCACGACCGCCTACACCGACGACGGCCTGGTCAACGGCACGACATATTTCTACGTGGTCTCGGCGGTGAACGTCGCCGGCGAAAGCGGCAACGGCGCGGAGGCCAGCGCCACGCCACTGGCCCCGCCCAGTCTGGCTGTCTCCCTAACCGGCACGAACCTGGTGTTCTCCTGGCCGGTTGCAAATGACGGTTTCACGTTGCTGTCATGCACCAATCTGGAGTCGGGGAATTGGGTTCCGATTTCCTCGCCCGCGCCGCAGATTGTCGGCAACCAATGGCAGGTGACGCTTCCACTGTCAGGCGACGTTGGCTCGATGTTTTACCATTTGTCCAAATGAACTTGCATCTGAATGAAAAAAACAAAAGTGCTCATTGCAAATTCTTTGAAATCCGATCCTGCTTGCACACGGAATAAAGCAACTGCTACAAATTAACCAATCAATCTATGCAAACATCATTCCTGGGACGTTTCGTCATTTCATTCTCAATGTTGATTGCGGGCGGCACGCTGTTGAGCCGCGCAGCCCCGTCGGATTCTCCCGGCGTGCCTCCGGCGGCGGCGAAACATTGGACCGCCGACAACGGCAATGGCACCTATTCCAACCCGTTGTTCTACGGGGAATTTGAAGACCCGGATCCCATCCGTGTGGGAAATGACTATTACCTGGCCGGCACCACCATGCACATGATGCCGGCGGTGGAGCTTTTGCATTCCAAGGATTTGGCGAACTGGGAGCTTGCCGGCTATTGCACCAACAAGCTGGATCTCGGTCCGGCCTATCGCATGGAAGATGGCCAGAACATTTATGGCCGAGGCATCTGGGCGCCCTGCATCCGTTATCACAATGGAATGTTTTATGTGTTCTGCAATGTCAACGGCGCTGGCTTGATGGTTTATCGCTCCAAATCCATTTCGGGACCTTGGGAGTGGAACCAGCTTCCCGGAAGGCACGATATGTCGGTGCTCTTCGATGACGACCTCAATAAAATTTTTATCATCTCCGGCGGCGGCAGTCCCTATCCGATTGATGAATTGGCGCCAGACCTCAAGTCCTTCGTCACCGGCGTTCACCACCAACTGGTTGTCCCGCCCGGCGGCCCGCGTATGGGTGAAGGCCATCACCTTTACAAGATCAACGGGAAGTATTACGACGTTTCCGCGATGCCAGGCGGGCCGGTGAATCAGATGGTTGCCAAAGCAGATTCCATTGATGGTCCGTGGACTGTCACCGCCATGGTCGAGGGCGAATCACTCGGTATCAGCGCGACGCCAGCGCGCACAAACCCCAATGACCGCGGCGTGTGGTTGCACCAGGGCGGCATGTGCGATACCCCTTCGGGCCAATGGTGGAGCATCATCATGTCGGACCACGGCAGCGGTGGTCGCATGGTTTCACTGGTGCCGATCACCTGGGACGGCGGCTTCCCGCTGATCGGACTGCCCGGCAATTTGCGCAAAGCACCCAACACCTGGCTCAAGCCCGACACCGGTTACACCCAGGAACCCATGCCGGCCTACGTCCCCGATGACAATTTTGACAACGGAAAAATGAATCCGCACTGGCAGTGGAATCACGTTCCCGACGATTCCAAATGGTCGCTGACCGAGAAGCCCGGCGTGCTGCGTCTCCATTCCCTTCCCGCACCTGACTTTTACCACGCCCGCGACAGCCTCTGCCAGCGTCCGCCCGGACCGGAGTCCATCATGACAGTCGAATTGGACACGGCTGGAATGACTGATGGCGATGTCGCCGGTTTGGCCCTGCTGGCCAATCCTCCAGCTTGGATCGGGCTGGTCAAATCAACCAACGGCCTGACGCTACAGACGGAAGAGGATAGCGGGAGTAGCGGCGGACGTGGTGCCCGACGCGGGGGTGGTGGCGCTCCCATCATCACCAAAAGCCCGGACAATGCTCCCAATCACCTCTGGTTGCGCGTTCACTGCAACTTTGACACGGACGAGGGCATATTCAGTTGGAGTGCGGACGGCAAGGAGTTCAAGCAACTCGGCAGAGCAATCACAACGCGCTTCACGTTGATGCAAACCTTCCAAGGTGTGCGCCCATCTCTGTTCAACTTCAACACCACCGGCCAGCCCGGCGGCTATGCCGACTTTGACAACTACTCTGTCGTCGAACCGCGTGCGCGCGGCATTGAACGTGAGATTCCTTTGGGAAAAACCATCATACTCACCAGTGGCGCGGACGGCAGTTATTTGTGGGCGGACACTAAAAGCAATACGTTGGTCAATGCCGCAGTCGTCATGGGCGAAAACGCTAGGTTCCAGGTTGTTGATTTGGGCTTGGGCCGTGTCGCGTTCAAGGCCAGCAATGGCCGGTTTGTTTCCGCTTCGGAAGTC
>Ga0208849_1001243_pt1 | contig 18752 bp, 17 predicted proteins | sample NGESurdeep072012_10_FD_184470 | JGI IMG/M metagenome (GOLD analysis project Ga0208849, IMG submission 184470) | Arctic peat soil microbial communities from Barrow, Alaska - NGEE Surface sample 53-3 deep-072012 (SPAdes) | ecosystem: Environmental > Terrestrial > Soil > Wetlands > Peat ... | reverse complement strand
CGGGACCTGCACCGGGGCGAGCTGCACGGCGAGCGTGCCGGGCGACTACACGGTGACCGGCACCGACGGGAGCGCGAGCGGGACGGCGACACTGCACGTGGTGGCCGGGGCCATTCTGATCACGCTGCAGCCAGCCAACACCGTGACAACGGCCGGTCAGACGGCCTCATTCTCCGCCGCGGCGACCGGCACGCCGACACCAACAGTGCGGTGGCAGGTGTCGTCCAACGGAGGCACTTCCTTTACGAATGTGGCCGGCGCGACCGCCACAACACTGACCATGACCAACCTCACCGTCGCGCAGAGTGGCTACCTCTATCGTGCGGTGTTCACGAACACCGGGGGTTCCGTGACTACCTCTGCGGCCAAGCTCACGGTCAATCCCATGCCGGTGCAGGTGACTGGAGTGACCGTCACCCCGATCACGCCGGCAACGTCAAGCAGATTCGGTGACACGGTCAATGTCCGGGCGACGGTGACTGTGGCGAAGGCCTGCTGCGGCGCCGTGTCTGGCGTGTTGAGCTTCCAGTTCCAGAACCAACCGGCGTCCGGAATCAGCGCCCCCGTGAGCATCTCGGCTCCGGCGACGAATCAGACCGTGACCGTGATGATGCCGCTCACCGCCTCGCTGCTACCAAACGGTGCGGGCACCTACAGCCTGATCGCATCGTTCACGAGCACCAACACGAACTATGCCGCCGGGAGCGCGAGCACCTCGGTGCTCGTCGGGCCACCCACACTGTTCGCGGTCGGTGCGAACGGCGGTATCGCGACGTCCTCGGACGGTGGCGCGACCTGGCGTGCGCAGCACTCGCCCACAGGGCGGGATCTCTTGGCTGTCGCAACCGCAAACAACTCCTTCGCTGTCGCCGTCGGCCAGAACGGCACGATTCTTCGGAGCGTCAACGGAGGCGTCACCTGGACGGTGCAGAAGTCACCGGTCAGCTCGGACCTCACGAGCGTGTCGTTCGTCAGCTCGACGACCGGCTTCGCGGTGGGTGACAACGGGACGATCCTCGCCACCAGCGATGGCGGAGCCACGTGGAAGGTGCAGAAGTCCGGTACGTCGCAGGCTCTGACCGGCGTCGATTTCGTGAGCCCGTCGCTCGGCTTCGCCGTGGGTGATCACGGCACCATTCTCTCGACGGCTAACCGCGGCAGCACGTGGAAGTCGCAGAAGTCGGGCACGCAACAGGAGCTCACCGCCGTATCCTTCGCAAGTCCGTTGATTGGCTATGCGGTGGGGCACAACGGGGTCATCGTCGCGACCACCAACGGCGGTTCGACCTGGAAGGCGCAAGCGTCGCGAACCGGCCAGGACCTGACGGCAGTGTCGTTTGTCACGTCGACCGCTGGGTACGCCGTCGGCGATAACGGCATGATGCTCGTCACGTCCAACGGTGGAGCAACGTGGACATCGAAGAGCCTGCCAACCCATCGGAATTGCTACTCGATCGTCGATGTTGATGCGGGGGATGCCACGGCCGTTGGCTCAGGCGGAGCGATCTACTCGACCACCAACGGCGGCACAACTTGGCTCTCACGTGCGAGCCACCTGTCCACCAATGTCTACGCCGTAGCCGCCGGCTGATCCTTGACCGGCAGTTTGACGGCGGTATTCGGCGTCGGCGACTTGACCGTCGATCCTTCAGTGCGGCGGGCGACCCCGTCAGGCAACGCGGCATGATTTGAATCAAGCCAGGAGGTTGTGATGTCCTCAATCACGGCGCGGGTCGAGGCAGGGTTCAAGCGTCTCGAGAGCAGGCTCGGGATTGACCGCGAGGGACGAACCGTGTGGGTGTGGCTTTTGCCCCCGGGAATGGGCCTCGTCACCGCGGTGATGGTGCTGTTCATGCCGGGATTATCGAGCGGGATGGGCTTGTTCGGTACGCTGACGCTCGCCATCTTTGGGCTACTGGCCGTGACGGCGATCGCCTCGATCTACCTCATCGCGTTCGACAACGACCACAACCAGCAGGCTCCCATCGAGGATCCGCCGGCTCCCGGCCACGAAGACGGTCGCGAGATGCCACCGGCACCGTCAGGCGCACCTCCGCTGCTCGGGATGAACGCCCTCGCTGCGGTCAGCTCAACCGAAGACGACTGGCACGAACACGCCGACGACGGGGTACAGCACAAGGTACGCTCGATGTCCGGAACTCCGCGCTAGGTGGAGGTTCAAGGCCGTCGCCGTGCTGCCACGTGAGGAAGCCCTCGCACACCCCAGCGTGCAATTAACACACCAGAGCCAACTCCGTAGTGCTCGGCAATCTGGCGGGGTAGCCCGCCCCCATGACCTCCTTCGCACCAGCGGATGCCGCGCCGACGGGTCTCGTCGGTAAGCTGCTGCCCCGGCAAATCGCCGATCTGAAGCAGTGTCCGTGAACGTATGGAGGTCACATGGCGGCGTCTGTGTATCCCGCGATCGAGCCGTTTGAGCACGGGATGCTTGATGTGGGTGACGGGAACCGCGTGTACTGGGAGATATGTGGCAATCCACACGGCAAGCCAGCAGTCGTGTTGCATGGTGGCCCAGGATCAGGGTGCACGCCGGCGTGGCGGCGAGACTTCAACCCTGACATCTATCGGATCGTGCTCTTCGACCAACGCGGTTGTGGTCGGAGTACGCCGCACGCGAGTGATCCAGGGACTGATCTACGCAGCAACACGACGCACCACCTGATCGCCGATCTCGAGCTGCTGAGGGCGCACCTCGCCATTGATCGTTGGCTGCTCTATGGCGGGTCGTGGGGCAGCGTTCTTGGTCTCGTATATGCCGAGCGATACCCCAATCGGGTCTCGGAGATGGTCTTGCTAAGTTTGGCCACAGGCCGACGGGTCGAGACGGATCTGCTCACCCGCGGGCTCGGTCAACTCTTTCCGGAAGCCTGGGCACGCTTTCGTGATGGCGTCCCTGCCGCGGAACGCGACGCGGATCTCGCCGACGCCTACCATCGCCGTTTGAGCAATGTCGACCCTGTGGTGCGCGAAGAGGCTGCACGGGCCTGGTGCGACTGGGAGGAAGCCATTGTGCCGACGAGTCGGCGCCCGAACCCGCGGTTCGAGGATCCTGCGTTCCGAATGGCGTTTGCGCGCATCGTGACGCACTACTGGCGAAACGGGTCCTGGCTGGAGGAGGGGATCGTGTTGAAAGAGGCTGGGCGCCTTGCGGACATACCTGGCGTTATCGTCCAGGGAAGCCTCGACCTGAGCAACCTGCTGGGCACCCCATGGGACCTCGCGCACGCCTGGCCGGGATGCCAGCTGGTCATCATCGACAACACGGGACACGGGGGTAGCGCCGACATGAACAGCGCTCTTGTCGCAGCAACCGACCGATTCGCTCCGCACCTCGGTCGACGTGGCCACTGACGTTAGCTTGTGGAACAGCGGGCTGTCGAGTTGCCCCAGGGTTTGGATATCTTCTAAATAGTGCCGCCCAGACCGGGCGCCGGGATATCACGAATGCGCCAGGTAAGTCGATGGTGGGTCATACGAGCGTCCTGTCACCTGACGCTGGACGTTTGGCGAGCGGAGTCTCGAAAGGGCCGCTCGTGCGGGAAATCCACCGTCTTCCTGTGCCCCAAGGGAGACCGACGTCGGTTCCTTCGCCTGCCTCGTATGTAATCAGGGGCGGCACCGCCGGTTCACCGAGAGAGTGCAGCGGACCGTCCAACCGGGGCCCTCGGGTGATGCCAACGCTGATGCCAATTGGGAGTCAGAACCAGTCGGTTGGTGTCGGTCCGATGGGCCGGCGCGTATTCAGGAGACGGTCCCAGACGGGGCCAGTCAGGCTCCGTACGCTTTCTGGAAATCCGATACCGGGAAACTGGTATCGAGGGTTCGAATCCCTCTCGCTCCGCGGTTGTGATGTCTCAAGACATCGTGGACACATGTCTCACGACATCGTGGACATTTTGAGGCGACCGGGCCGGACTCCGCGGGGCTGATAGTCCCGGTTGGGGTCGAGAGTGACAGTTCTTGCCGTGAATCGGGTACTGATCCTGCCTGACAACGCCATCGGTGGCGACGTAGGTCATCGGATTACCCAAGTTGTCCACAGCGACTACAACATGGTCGCCGGGGTTGAAGCTCGACCACGAGGCCGGATTCCTCGGGTCGTTCTCGTTGACAAGTATCCGGGCTGCGCTGGGGCCAGCGTAGACAGCGGCGCGGATGCAGTTGGTCTTGTCGGCGAAGATCAAACCCGTTCCGGCGCTACGTTCGTTGGTATATGTCCGCTCCCACGTCTTACGCGGAATGTATGCCGGAAGTCCCTCACCGATAAATTGCCCGTTGGCTTCTTGGCGCCAGGCGCCCCACACAATGAAATGGTCCGCTGGCATGACCACTACAACGCCATCTGTGCGGGAATACTGCCGGGCCTCGGCAACGTGTTGAGCCAGGCGCACTCGTTTGTCCGCTGGCAGTCGATACATGGGAGCGTCGGCCAGAGCCCAGTCGTGGTCAGCCATGACCTTGACGCTACGGGGATCGAAGGGACAACGGCGGGACGATGGAGATACACAAAAATGTTGGGTTCTAATCCCTCTCGCTGAGCATTGCCACCCGCCTCGCTAAGTCCGCTACTTCGGCCACGCGGTCGGCCCGAGGTTGGTAGCTGTCGCTGCTGCCTATCGACTATCAGAAGATTCGGAACCTTCTGCTTGTAGTCACAGCCGGTTCCCTCCTGAGTGCGCTCCTGCGTCATGATTCGGGGATGGTGGAAGACATTGTTGACCCGCGGCGTCAAGAGCCCTCGTACGATCTCGGCGAGCGAGCGATGCTCGAGGCCTGGCTCGACTTTCATCGAACGACCCTCATGCTCAAGTGCGAAGGCCTGGACGAAGAAACGCGCAAGCGTCGGCCCGTCCCGACTTCGGCGCTGTCGCTGCATGGGCTGGTCCGGCACATGGCGGAGGTCGAGCGGGGCTGGTTCCGCCGCTGCCTGCTGCGCGAGGACGTCCCCTTCATCTTCTACGACCCGGAGATCGGCGAGGACAGCGACTTCATGCCACTAGACACCGCCGAGTGGGAATCCGATCTCGCTGCCTGGCTGGCCGCATGCGAGGCGGCCCGGGATGCTGCGGCGTCCAAGTCGCTCGAGGACACGGGCGAGCGGCGCGGCGAACCTGTCTCATTACGGTGGATCTACACCCACATGATCGAGGAATACGCGCGCCATAACGGGCACGCCGACCTGATCAGAGAGCTGCTCGACGGGAGCGTCGGCTGGTAGTCCTTGCTTGTCACGCCTAGCGATTGGCATCCGCCATGTGGATACCCGGTTGGTCGAAATCCATCCCCCTCAAACACGACCCCACGTGTGGTGAGTGGCGGGTTGTACCCCTCTCGCTCCGCGTTTCGCGTATCGAGTAGCGGTGGGGCGGCGTGCCGGTCGCCCGAACCACGCTGACCGAGGCTATTGCACTGCGAGGACTGCAAGGCGGGCGCGGCGTTCAGTCAAGAGGAGACAATGCGACAGCGACACGCGCGGCCGGCAGAGCAGACTGATGGTTCGCCAGCCAATGGCGGTGACGGCTCCATAGAAGCCGTCCTATCCCGACTGCAGCGTGCGGTGAGGAGCGTCCCGATGTGTGACAAGTCTTCGCGCGCGGAGCGACAGGCGTCGTAGATCCTTGACTCCCGGCTGGCTCCGCCGCGGGTGCGCGGTATCGCCTCACGAGCACCAAGTTGGCACGTGGGCCGGGATGCGGCCAAAGCGAGTTGTGGTCAGGAGCGCGCAGCGTCGCGCTGGCGCTCCTGCCGGAGTCAGTTGGAGGCGGCGACGGACCCCAGCTGCTTCAGAGCGGCGATCCCAAACTCGTACTGCCACTCGACGAACTTGGTCATGACGTCGAAGTTGCGATTCACCACGGTGTCGATGGCCGGAATGAGCTTCTCAGAGTTGGGAAGCGCGAACACGCTGAGCGGAACCAACACGGAGGTGATGCTCTTGAGGACCTCGGTGGCTGCCAGCTTGATCTCCGTCGTCTGTTGGAGGCCTTCCGCAACTGCAGCATTGGCGGTACGGGTGTAGTCGGCGTAGTCGGTCATGACTGTTTCCTCGTGACCTCCGGGTCCCGTTGGGGTCCTGTTTGAGAGGCTTCGCTAAGTATACCAAGCAGACGCTAGATTGTCAACCCAAGGGCTGACCTTATCTCCAGCGATACGACCAACGCCGGTGCTCTGTGGGTTCGAAGTGACAGCTCAGAGGCGTCCTCGGGGTTGTTGCTGCAATTCTTATGGCGGACAGACGAGCCTCAGTCCGTGGCATTGGTGGACATTCTCGAGCCCCTGCAAGCAACCTCGGCCAGGGAAGCCGTCCGGCTGATCAAGAGCGGAGACCGTGTCTATCTCCACGCCGGCAGCGCTGTCCCCGGCGCGCTCCTCGGCGCCCTCCTGGACCGCAGTTCGGAACTTCATGACGTGGAGCTGATCCATCTCCACGTCAACGGTGACGTGGCCAAGGCGGCTTCCGCTGCGGCTCCGAACATCCGTCGGTGCGCTCTGTTCGTCGATTCGAGCACGCGCGATGCGGTCGCGACCGGGGCGGCGACGTATCTGCCGGTGTTTCTCTCCGACGTGCCTCGCCTGTTCAGCACCGGCCGACTGCCGCTCGATGTCGCGTTGCTCCATGTCTCGCCTCCGGACGCCCACGGCTACTGCTCTCTCGGCGTCTCGGTGGACTGCACGCTCGCAGCCGCACGCGCGGCTCCGGTGCGCATCGCCCAAATCAACCCAAGGATGCCGCGGACGCACGGCGATTCCTTCATCCATGTCAATGACTTCGACGCCGTGGTCGAGGTGGACGAACCGCTGCCTGAAGCCTCCGCCCCCGTCATCACTGCGGAGCACCTCGCCGTCGCTCGAAACGTCGCAGAGCTGATTGAGGATGGGGCCACACTCCAGCTTGGGATTGGCGCGATCCCCAACGCCGTGCTGGGGCTACTCGGCGACCGCCGCGAGCTTGGAGTGCACAGCGAGGTGGTGTCGGACGGCGTGCTCGAACTGGTCAGCGCGGGTGTGATCACCGGAAGTCGCAAGACGATCAACCGAGGGAAGCTTGTCGTGGCTTTCCTCAATGGCAGCCGACGCCTCTACGACTTCGCGGACGACAACCCGATGCTGGAGATGCGGTCCTTCGAGTACACGAATGACACACGCACCATCCTTCGTCTCGACAACATGGTGGCGATCAACTCCGCACTGGAGATCGACCTCACTGGGCAGGTCTGTGCGGAGTCGATTGGTGCCCGCATGTACAGCGGGGTGGGTGGGCAGATGGACTTCATGCGGGGAGCGGCGCTGTCACGCGGTGGCCGTCCGGTGATTGCCCTGCTATCGACCGCGCGCGGCGGCCAGCTATCGCGAATCGTCGATACGCTCGCGGATGGCGCTGGTGTGACGACGTCGCGAGCGCACATGCACTGGGTGGTCACGGAACACGGCCGCGTCGACCTCCACGGAATGGACTTGGCTCATCGCGCCCGTGCTCTGATTTCCCTCGCGGCACCACGCTTTCGGGACGAGTTGACGGCGGCGGCGCTGAACCGCGGGTTGTTCCGAGACGGCTGACCGCGTCCGGTGACTTGCAAGTAGTCGCCCGACGAAGTCGGCGGGGCCGGCCCTGGGAATCGCCGTCCACGATGTGCCGTTCCAATGCTCAACGAGGCTGGCGAGGCATAGGTGTTCGGCTCCCGCGATACCACCGCCCAGACATCGTTACGCGACTTGCCTGATATGGCGCCGAGCCCGTCGCCGACCGATGTGGAGGCGTCACCGTCGGCGCTCACATGTTCATGTGCGTCAATGCCCACAGCCCGCTGATGAGCCAGAACAATGAGAAGAAGGCGAACACCGAGCACGGTCCAATGGACGGCCAGCGCCTCGCCGCCACCCAGGCTCTGGGGACAGTTTCGTGGCTGGAGCGAGTTGGCTTGCGCGCAGATCCGGAAACTGGCGGTGGCTCACTGCTCACGAACCCAGTCGGCGCTCGATCTGGCAAGCATCCAGCTCGCGGCCGCAGCAAATACTGTCACGACCAAGGCGATAGCAAGAGGATAAGCAATGAGTGCGTGGAGGACCAGCGTGGCGCCGATCACTGCACCGAGCAGCATGGCGGCAATGGCAATGAGCCGTCGGGCCGCCTTGGACCCCTGACCCCCAGCGACATGGCTGTCCGCGGCGACGCCCGTGATCGTCATGGTGAGAACGGTGGTGGTCAGGTCGGGCACGGCGAGTTTGCGCGCGCCGGCGTTCTGGATCCCCATCGCGATGGTGAGGACCACAATCACGGAGTATCGGACTCCGGCGGTCAGCGGATTGGTGCTGAGTGCAGCGAGGACAACCCCAGACACAAGGAACACAGCCTGGATCGCAGCGGCAGTGCTGAAGAGCTGACCTCGGTTTCGGGCGAATCGCGATCCTACTTTCCCACCGACGAGGGCCCCGACTCCGAAGGCGGCTATGGCCGCAAGCGATGCCGCGATGGAGAATCCAGGCGCTCCCACCAGCGCAAATCCCAAGAGCACGACGTTGCCTGTCATGTTGGCGACGAAGAGTGACCGAGCACCAGATAGCTGAAGGCATCGACGAGGCCGGTGACAAGGGTCATCAAGACCAGCAGGGGCGGCAATGGACCCTGCTTGGTGTTGCGACCGGGAACCATGGTCTGTCGGAGCTCACTGACGAACTGACTCATGTGATTTCGTGTCCGATCTGGTCAGCGTCGATGTGTCTCGACTGCTCGATGACCGCAGAGATGTCGAGATCGGCGGACCCGCGCATCGCCTCCTCATACAGATCGCGAGCCTGGCGCGTGAGTGGAGTGGGGGCGCCGCTGCCGTCAAAGGCCTGAACACCAAGATCGAGGTCTTTGACGAGGTCACGCACCGCGAACATGGTCGGCGTGTGCTGGCGATGCAGGAAGCCGCGCTCGCGTGCAGCGAGACCTGGGGCGAAACGTACCAAGATCGAGAAGACCTGTTCCGGATCGAGTCCCATGGCCGTCCCCGCGGTGAGCAGCTCAGCCGCGGCGGCGCTCGTGATGCCCAACATGCTGTTGGCGATGAGCTTCAACCGCTGCGCACTGCCTCGCTCGCCGACGTAGTGGACGTCGCCGAGGTTCCCGAGAACCGGCAGCGCTTGCTCGAGGTCGGCCCGATCTCCACCGGCGAGGATCAGGAGCTTTCCGGCCTCAACGGCGGGCACGCTGCCGACCACCGGAGCTGAGAGCAAGCGAGCCTTCCGTTTGTCCGCTTCGCGACCGAGCTCATCGATGATCTCTGGTCCAGCAGTGCTCGTGTCGATGAACAGTCTGTGCTCGGGAGCCTCGAGCGCGCCGTGCTCACCGAGATACACGTCGCGAACCGCTGCATCGTTGGTGAGGCTGCTGATGACGATGTCTGCATTGCGAGCCGCCTCAACTGGGGTGGCAGCGACGATGCCGATGTGCAACTCCGCCGCTCTCGCAGTGGTGCGATTCCATACGGTCATGTCGAAACCACAGCTTGCGAGGCGACGCGCCATCGCACCGCCCATCTTGCCGGTGCCGAGGATCGCAATCTTCATTCCATTACCTCCGATCAGGCCGGCTGCGGGTGCAGCACCGCCTTCATCTCGCCCGCCTCACGCTGACGTGGTCCTGGGTGCGCTTGGACCGCTGGACGCTGGTCCGAAGCATAACGATCACGACGAGCGGGATAACCAACCAGGCTGGGAACTGAGTCGCGTTGAGCAACGCACTCACCAGGAGTCCGATTGCGACCGACGCCGCCACCGTCCAGTCGTCGCCGATGATGAACCGATACCAGAATCGGCCAAACCCCACCAGCCACGATATGAGTCGCATCATCTCGCCACCTCGCTCAGATTCAGGGTTAGTCTGCTTTGGCGCGCTCCACGGCGCTCGACGGCGATATTGATCGCTGCGGTCAGCAAATAGACCGCCAGCAGCCCGAGTATTGCGACGTCACCTCCGGGCCAGCTCACGCCGAGACCCTCGGTCGCCCAGAACGAGCCGAAGGTGGTGAGGAGGATGCCGACGACGAGCTGCAGGAAGCTGCGCGGAATGCGTGCCACGAAACGTGAGAGGACCGCTCCGACCGCACCAACCACCAGGAGCGCGGCCGCACCACCGTACACGGCGACTCCCAGCTGGCCAGCCGTGGCACCAACCGAGACGACGATGAACGCGACCTCCAGTCCCTCCAGTAACACGCCCTTGAAGGACAGCACGAATGCGGTCCAGTCGACACCCGTCCCGGTCCAGACATCGGTGTCCTGATTCGCCTCGACTTGCATCCCCGCGAATCCACGAGCCGCGACCCGAACGACGCCCTTTCGAAGCCACTGCAACCCGAAGACCAGCAGCAGCGCGCCGATAACCAGCCTGAGCGGACCGATCGGAATCGCGCTGACTGCCAGGCCAAAGAAAGCGACGACGACCGCCAGCACGACGAAACCGGCTGCCGCCCCCAACAGGGTGGAGCGCCAGCCGCGGGTTGCGCCGACTCCCACCACGATGGTGACCATCTCGATCACCTCGACCGATGACGCCAGGAACGCCGTGATCAGAACGGGCACGATGCCGGTCATGCCGGCACCCCCGCGCCGTGCCATGCATGCACACTGGAGACGACTGCGGGTTCGACCAGTCCTGACCCCGCCCTGATCCTCGCCAGTGCCCTGACGATCTCGCCGCGGCTAGGGCGTTCACGCGATGCGGCCCGCCGATCTTTGCGGCTATTTGTCACCATGCGGCGATGTCCGCTGCCCGAACCGACAACGCTAGGTTGGCGGCCGAGCCGTCTCGACCGCAAGTGGGTGAGACACGATGGCCCTGACAGCCAACCAGGTGGCGCAGTTTGTCGAGGAGGGATTTGTCAAACTCGAACGGGCGTTTCCCGAAGACGTCGGTGAGCAGTGTCGACAGGAGATCTGGGACGCCATCGGGTGTGACCCATACGACCGATCGACTTGGAGTCAGCCGTTCATTCGCATTGACGGCTTCGGCACACCTGCTTTCCGAGCGGCCGCCAACACGCCGTCGCTTCTTGAGGCGTTCGATCAACTTGTCGGATCCGGGCGCTGGATCGCATTGACTGGTCTCGGAACCTTTCCTCTTCGCTTTCCCAGTACAGATGCGCCACTGGAGGCCGGGTGGCACGTCGAAGCCGGCTTTGCGGGGGCTCAAGGGGAAATGCGCGTCGATCTGCGCTCCCGCGGTCGCGCGCTGCTCCTGCTGTTCCTCTTCTCTGAGGTAGGTTCCGATGATGCCCCGACACAGGTGCGCGTCGGCTCACACCTCGACGTTCCGCAGTTCTTGAAGGCGACCGGTGACGACGGGGTGGCATGGATGACGCTGTGCGAAGAGGTAGTTCCCGCCTCGGCAGGCCGTCCTGTCGAGCTGGCCACGGGCTCCCTCGGAGACGTCTATCTCTGCCATCCGTTTCTCGTGCACACGGGGACTGCTCATCGTGGCCACGTGCCACGCTTCATGGCCCAACCGCCGCTCAGATCCATCGAGCCACTTGACCTGGAATCGCCAAGTCCGACTCCGGTAGAGCGAGCGGTCATCATCGGTCGGGACCGCTGACGCGGCAACGGTTCATAGGGCCCTGAAATTTGCGGGGATGCAGTGGCCAAAGTGGTCTCCACTCGACCGGCCCCCGGCCTCTGAAGGCTAGCCGCCTGGCGGTTCTAACCGGACCTTATCGACTTGCTCGTCCACTTCGAGGACCTGAACCCAGAGGTGTTCCGCTCTACCTAGCTCGCCGCCACGACGTCGGCCGACACCGGCACCGTCGCGCGGAGCGTCGTGCCGCTGCCGGGGGTCGATGCAACTTGCAGACTGCCCCCGAGTGCATCGATCCGGTCTTCCATGTTTGTCAAACCGGCGCCTCGCCGGACCGCCGCTACGTCGAACCCGCGACCATCATCGATGACGTCGACATGCACCCGCCCGCTGTCCTCGCGCAAACGCACCTGCACCGCTACGCCGCAGCGTGCTTCTGCACATTCTGGAGTGCTTCCAGCGTGCAGAAGTAGAGCGCCGCCTCAATCTCCTGCGGGTATCGGCCGATGCCGTCGGCGTCGATATGGACTGGCACCGTCGCTGTGCGCGCCTGCGATTCCAATGCCACCAAGTGCTGCTGGGCACCATCATGGAGGTTACGCTCCACGCGCCGCCGCGAGGGCTTCGCCACGCCGCGTGCTGACGCTCAAGGCCCAGAGGATAGCCGCCTCCCGCTAGTGTCGTCCGTGGCACTCGGCGCGCCGGCGACCACCATTCCTTGCGACATTGCCTTGTGCGATTGCGGGCGCAATAGGCCGTGCTACTCGAGGCCTCGCCAGGGTGACGGTCACGGTCGAGGCGGACATCGCCAACGGCCTGCCCACTTTCAGCGCTGCTTCGTCGCCCGCATTCTCAATCGCCGCGATTCGCTACTGGTCCGAGGGGCTCTGAAACGTCACAGCGCTCCCGGTATCACCCCAAAGAACTGCCACCGGACACTGTAGGGATTTGGACTTTTCGCCAGCGAAACGGGGATCCGCTTGCCTGTCACGATGTTTTCCACCGCCAGCCCCCCAAGGCTGCCACCACCGATAATGCTGCCACCCGTGGTGACCACGACGTCATTCCCATCTAACCAACCGATGAGTTGGAAGTCGAGAGGATTGGGGATCTTCTGCACCACCCCGCCGGCGCGGAAGGCTTGGGCGGGAATGGTGTGCACGGTTGCGTCAGCGACAAGGTCTGAAGCACAAGCGATCACGGCTCCGTGGGGCGATAACATGCAAGTTCCGGGGATGTTCGAACCGAAGGATGTGATCACCCCGGACCAGGAAACTGCTGTCAACTCCGGGGTAGTGATCTCCCAGGGCTTGCCGAGGCCCGAACAGGATATTCCAGCTGCGGTCGGACTTCCGTCCATTACTTCAGTATCCAGCGGACAGAGTGGGGGACCGAATGTCCGATCGACTGGGTTGAACACGCGCAGTTGTGACGCACAAAACACTGCCGCCGAGGGGGAGCCCCCCCACGCTGAGCAGGGGCCTGTCCCGGGATCATAGCCGGAAAAGTAGGCCGTGAGAGACTGAGCCACCACCAGATTGGCGCCATCCCAGCCCACCGGCCAGGTCAAGGGAGCCGTGCTGCTTTTACTGTTCCCATCAAAGAGAGTCTGCTGGATCCCCCCACCCATGGCCATCAGGTACATGTGAGAGGTGTAGGGCGGTGCCTCTCCGTTGAAGTTGGTCAGCACCGCCACCGCCACTCTGGAATCGTCGGGGCTCACCGCAAACACCACCAACGCTCCGCTGGGTCGATTGACGGTGAAGGCGACCCCGTGCTGTCCAGTCGAGGTCAGGTAGTCAATGTTGGTGTTCCCGTCTTCGTAGTAAAGGCGGCTGTCGGACGTACTGGTAATGGCCGGATCACCACCTGAGTAGTAATCGGAAGGGGTGTTGGCAGTCACGGCGGCCACCACGATCCCCTGGGCGTTCACCAATCCGAGCGTGTAAGGCCCGATACCGGCGTTTTCGGATCCGACCACGGCTAGTGGATTTGCAACGACAGTTGCCGACGGGGTGGGACTGGGCGTGGGAGTGGTCGCAGGCACGCTGGGGGTCGGGACCAGGGTTGGGACCGGAGTGGGGGTTGGGGTGGAGCGGGAAGGGGAGCTTGGCGATGCGCCGGCTCCACAAGCGGCCAAGAGTAAGGCCAGGGGCAAGGTGGCAATCAACCCATGACGGTGGTTGTGGCTTCGGGGTTGCATCTCACCTGGACTAACCCCACCCTTGCTCACCGGAGGTTTCGTCAAGGTCGCCACAGCAGGTACCTCCTATCGCAGGCTTCCTGATCGCAGTTTTCGCCCTGTCCATCACTGCGAACAGGGCCAGAGGCCACCTCTTGTACCGCCAAAGGTCCTGCGATCTGTGGGGAGGGCAACGAGCGTAATCGTGAACGGGAGCACCGCCCGAAGCGGTTCAGGTCTTACAAGAGACGACAAACGAAACGCCCCGGAATCGACGCCCCCCGGAGCAGGATTACAACCCTGGGCAGAAAGTCGGCCTGCCCGGATTCACCATCGTGGGCCTCGGTTCAGGCAGGACATTTGGCCCAGCGGGATCCGGGTCCGTGGCCTCTAGGCACTGGACGGCTCAGGCTCGACACTGTAGAGCAAACCCTGTGTCGGCTTTATGGAATGAACCAAGCACAAACAATTCAGCGATCGATAGAGCGCGCGCTCGGTAGCCTGGAGCCTATCGGACTGACGCCATGTCTCTGATTCGCCTGATGCGCTCCCATCTGCAGCCATACCGGCGGCAGGTCGCGGCCGTCGTCGTTCTCATTACGTTCCAGACCATCCTCAGCCTCTATCTGCCCAACCTCACGGCCGACATCATCAATAACGGCGTCTCCAAGGGAGACATCCCCTACATCTGGCGAATCGGCGGCGTGATGCTCGGCGTCACCGTGATCCAGGGCATCATCGCGATCATCGCGGTGTACTGGGCGTCGCGGACGTCGATGGGAGTGGGTCGAGATCTTCGCCGGTCGATCTTCGCTCGCGTCCTGCACCTCTCATCGCGCGAGATGAACACGTTCGGAACACCGTCGCTGATCACGCGCAACACCAACGACGTCCAGCAGATCCAACTCTTCCTGCAAATGGCGCTGACCGTCATCGTCGGCGCGCCGATCATGATGATCGGCGGCATCATCATGGCGCTTCGGGAGGACGTGAGCCTGTCGCTGCTCCTGGTCGTGGTGGTCCCGCTCATGGCCGCGCTGATCCTGGCGATGCTCTATGTCGCGGTCCCACTGTTCCAGAGGATGCAGGTCAAGATCGACCGCATCAACCAGGTGCTGCGCGAACAGATCACCGGCGTTCGCGTCATCCGCGCATTCGTGCGCTCCGACTCCGAGGAGCACCGGTTTGCGACGGCGAACGCCGATCTCACCGCCACCGCGCTGCGTGTCAACAGGATCTTTGTGCTCGCGATGCCGGCGCTCATGGGTGTCATGAACCTCTCGAGCGTCGCGGTGCTCTGGTTCGGCGGTCACCTGGTCGACAGCGGGAGCATGCCGATCGGGAATCTCACCGCCTTCCTGGCGTACATCCTGCAGATCCTGTTGTCGGTGCTGATGGCCGTGATGATGGTGATCCTCGTCCCCCGCGCAGAGGCGAGCGCCGAGCGCATCGAGGAAGTGATCCGTCTGCAATCGTCGATCGCGGATCCGGCTCACGCTACGGCGCCGGCACACCGCAAGGGGATCGTTGAGTTTCGCGACGTGACCTTCGGGTACCCCCGAGGCGAGCAACCGGTGCTCCGCGAGCTGTCCTTCACGCTGCAGCCGGGCGAGACCACCGCCATCATCGGCGGCACCGGCGCTGGCAAAACCACGCTGCTCCAACTCCTCCCACGATTCTTCGACGCCAGTACGGGCGCTGTCCTCATCGATGGTGTCGACGTCCGAGAACGCACGCTTGAGAGTCTGTGGGCGGACATCGGTCTGGTTCCACAGCAGGCCTACTTGTTCAGCGGAACGGTGGCCACCAACCTCCGCTTTGCCGCCGGGAAGGCCACCGACGAAGAGCTCTGGAGCGCCCTCGATGTGGCTCAGGCCCGCGAGTTCGTCGCCTCGATGCCCGGAGGGCTCGATGCTCCGATCGACCAGGGCGGGACCAACGTGTCCGGCGGCCAGCGCCAGCGCCTGGCAATCGCGCGCGCGCTCCTCAAGCGGCCGCTCATCTATCTCTTCGACGACTGCTTCTCGGCGCTCGACGCCACCACGGACGCGCGGCTCCGCGCGGCGATGCTCGACCGGACACGTGGCAACACCGTGGTCATCGTCGCGCAGCGGGTGAGCACGATTCTCCAGGCCGACCGGATCATCGTCCTCGACGGCGGGCGGATCGTCGGCCTGGGCACCCACCAGGAGCTGCTGGCTTCGTGCTCCGCGTATCAGGAGATCGTCGAGTCGCAGCTCGGCGACGCAGCCGCATGATGGCGCACGGCCCGATGGGTGGACGCCCGGGCGGACCGTTCCGGGGGCCGGCCGGCCCGCCGCAGACCACGAGGCATCCAGGTCAGACGCTCCGTCAACTGGTGGGCCGTCTCCGTCCCGAGGTCCCGCGTATCACCCTGGCGGCAGTGCTCGCGTCGACGGGCATCGCCTTCACGGTGATCGCGCCACGGATCATCGGCAACGCGACCGACGTCATCTTCAACGGCGTCGTCGGCAAGACGCTGCCGGCGGGGATGAGCAAGGCGCAAGTGATTGCTGGGCTCCGCCTCCAGGGCCGGGGACAGCTGAGCCAGCTCCTCTCCGGGATGAACGTGACCCCGGGGAAGGGCATCGACTTCTCTCAGCTCGGCGTGATCCTCGGCGTCGTCGCATTGCTCTATCTCCTCGGCGCCGCCTTCAGCTGGATGCAGGGCTATCTCATGGCAGGCGTTGCCCAACGCACGGTGTTCGCCATGCGCAGTGACGTCGAGGCGAAGCTTCGGCGCCTGCCCCTCCAATACTTCGATAGCCATCCACACGGTGACCTGTTGAGCCGGGTCACCAACGACATCGACAATGTGACCACAACACTCCAGCAGGGGCTCAGTCAGCTGCTCACCTCGGTGCTCACGGTCGTTGGTGTCCTGGCCATGATGGTCTGGATCAGCCCGCTGCTGGCACTCATATCGCTCGTCACCGTGCCCCTCTCCATCGGGGTGACGCTGGTTATCGCTCGCCGCGCCCAGAAGCAGTTCGCCGCGCAGTGGGAATGGACCGGCACCGTCAACGCCCACGTCGAGCAGACCCACACGGGCCATGCCCTGGTTCAGGTCTACGGTCGAACGGACAGCACGATCGACGACTTCGACAGCAAGAACCAGAAGCTCTATGAGGCGAGCTTTCGAGCTCAATTCCTCTCCGGCACGATGCAACCGGCGATGCAGCTGCTGGCGAACCTCAACTACGTGGCCATCGCAGTCATCGGCGGCTACCGGGTGGTGTCCGGCACGATGACCCTCGGCGACATCCAGGCGTTCATTCAGTACTCGCGCCAGTTCACGATGCCGATCACGCAGATCGCCAGCCAGATGAATCTTCTCCAGTCGGGGCTTGCGTCGGCTGAACGCGTCTTCGAGTTCCTCGCGGCCGACGAGGAGGAACCCGACGTTGCTGAGACGCAGCCCGCCTCGCCACCGGCCGGACACGTAACTCTCGCGCACGTGGCCTTCCGCTATGTGGCGGAAAAGCCGCTCATCCAGGACTTCAACCTCGACGTGCGACCAGGCGAGACGGTTGCGATCGTGGGGCCGACCGGTGCCGGCAAGACGACCATCGTCAATCTGCTGATGCGCTTTTACCAGATCAACTCAGGACACATCATCGTCGACGGCGTCGATATCAGCCTGCTACCCCGTGAGCGCCTGCGCAGCATGTTCGGCATGGTGTTGCAGGACACGTGGTTGTTTGCGGGCAGCATCCGCGACAACATCGCCTACGGCAAGGAGGGCGCCACCATCGGGGACGTGGTCGCCGCAGCTAAGGCGGCTTACGTCGACCAGTTCGTGCGGACCCTCCCGGATGGCTATGACACCGTCCTGGATGAGGATGCGTCGAACATCTCCGCAGGGCAGCAGCAGCTGATCACCATCGCCCGGGCATTTCTCGCCAGGCCGGCGATTCTCATCCTGGACGAAGCAACGAGCAACGTCGACACCCGAACCGAGGTGTTGATCCAGGAGGCGATGGCGCGCCTCCGATCCGGCCGGACGAGCTTCGTCATCGCCCACCGCCTGTCGACAATCCGCAATGCCGACTCGATCGTGGTCATGGATGCCGGTCGGATTGTCGAGGTCGGCAGTCACACCGACCTGCTGGCGCGCCGCGGCTTCTACTACAACCTGTACTCGAGTCAGTTCTCCTCGACGCCCGCAGCCGACGCCGCCGTCGTGCTTCCCATCTAGTTCTCGTTCACACAGCCGCGAGTGGCTGGAGTCCTGGCATCCAGGTCACGACGGCATGTGCGCTCCACCGATGGTCAAGAGCACGGCACTCTCGTCGACGCCCGTCACGTGATGCGGCGTGCCAGCCGCAACGGTCAGCAGGCGGCCGGGCATCAACGCGACCACGCGGTCGGCCACCTTGAATTCCACGTGGCCGTGGACTCCCTGCACGGTGATTGCCCATTCAGCGTGGTGCTCGTGCATCTGCCCCCCGGCTTTGAAGGCGATCAGCACCACGCGCACGCCAGGTTGCTTGGCGATCGTCTTGGCGGCGTGGTCTGCCGCTTGGTACGAGTCACTGGCCCGAAGGGCCGCTAGTTCTGTGGCCAGGTCGACCTCGACCAGCGAATCAGCGACATGGTGAGCCTGCGCTCTTGGTGTCTCGCCACTGTCCGTTCCCACGGTGAAGTCTCCTGTGTTGAGCTCGCGGCCTCTTGTCGTCAAACATTCGAGAAGAGGGGAACATTGGCGCCGCTGGCGATGCTGAAGGGGCTGTCGAGCAAGGTGACGATCATCGCCGCAACCTGAGCAGCGGTCACCCCCGCGCGGAGCGACGGATTGGCTCGGCGGAGCATGTCGGTGTCCACGGCCCCCGGACTCAGAGAGATGGCCGTCACGCCAAATCTCTTGCCCTCGACTGCGATAGCCTCAGTGAGCCCGATAACGCCGTATTTCGTTGTGTTGTATGCGGCAAGGCCGGGAAATTTCTCGGTCGCGTACACGCCTGAGAGCGA
>Ga0208849_1001242_pt1 | contig 18794 bp, 19 predicted proteins | sample NGESurdeep072012_10_FD_184470 | JGI IMG/M metagenome (GOLD analysis project Ga0208849, IMG submission 184470) | Arctic peat soil microbial communities from Barrow, Alaska - NGEE Surface sample 53-3 deep-072012 (SPAdes) | ecosystem: Environmental > Terrestrial > Soil > Wetlands > Peat ... | reverse complement strand
AACCCGCCGCTAAAGCGCAGCCAAGCATCAGGACCATCTGAGCCGTCCGCTGCCGCGCCAGAAGAAAACTACGCATTTGATTCATCGATCCCTCCGAGTGCCCTCCGGCACGGTTAAGCGAAAGGCAACTTTCTCTTGCACCTTCCACGGTTGAAACCAAGCTCTGCCAACACCGCGCAGAGCCACGACAATCAAACCTGCGTCATGAGGTAGCGCCCACCTTCATACCCGGTGACAACAGCCACCTCTTGAACCTTCCGACCCGCAACGGGATCGTTGACTACTGAAATCACGAGATCGACGGCGCTTCCGATCATGCGCTGCTGCGGGGCGTCCGTCGCCTCCCGAACCAAAGCCTCAAGCCGGTCAAGCGCCTCCGTCGCGCTATTTGCGTGGAGCGTCGAGACACCGCCCGGATGCCCGGTATTCCAACTCTTGAGCAACGGCAGAGCCGCGGCACCGTCTCTGACCTCTCCGACCACAATCCTGTCCGGCTTCAGTCGCAGCGCCACCTTCAGGCACTTCAACTGGTCGAACTCAGTTGTCGCCAACATGCTCAGGCTGTTTGCCGAGTCGAGTAGAAGTTCCTGCGTATCTTCGATCACGAGCACGCGGTCACCCGGCGTCAGCGCGCCGATCTCTTCGAGGATGGCGTTGGCAATCGTCGTTTTGCCCGCGCCCGTCCCGCCGACGATCAGGATGTTCTTGTGGGCAACGATCGCCTGTTGAATGACCTCAAGGTGATCGAGCTCCTTGACCGATGCAATAAAGTCTTCCTGCTGTGAGCGGCGGTTTCGCGGGTCATCCTTGGTCGTCAGGATGCCTTGCCGCTGAAGGTCTTTGAGACTTCGCTTCTTGTCCGACTTGACGCGGATTGCAAACGACGGCGATGGAACGACCGGCTCGATCAAACCGGCAAAGCGGTACTTCCAGATAGGGAGCTGCGTCTCCAGGACTGGCCGCATCTCCGTCACCGTCGTTTTTTGCATGGAGGCAATCGTCATCATTGCCCCGCGTGCCTGGCGGCTGGAAAGCTCGCCAACCTGCTCGAACGGCGCCCCGGTCCGCTTTACCCAGATGCGGGAATCCTCGTTAACGAGGATGTCCTCAAGGCCACTCGACCTGTCGAGCAAGCCGACAATCACTGGCCCCAGCTCATCGCGCAGCTTCTCTTTGAGCCGTTCCTGCTTTTCATCCGAGTGCGAGTCCTGGTTCATCGGCTCCTCACATCCACCATCAATCCGGGCTTGCTTTCGTCTTGTACTGCGATGTACATTGCAGTAGACGTATCGTAACACCATTCCGATAGAGTTTGGCAAATCATCGTTTTTGGTTGGGGGAATCGGAACATGGACAGAACGCTCGTTGCAGTCCAAAGAATGCTTGCCGCGCTTGACGCGCCGGCCTACGACATCGGCGTCTTGAGCGACCGGGGAATGCTCCCCGGTCTATCCAATCTGCCTGGGGAGGGCGTTCTCTCCCGGCTCCCACTTCTCAAGGCCCACAATGCGCGAGGGGCACACATCTACATTCGGCCAGCAGGAGAGCACCGCTTCAGCGTCCTCGACGACCTGAATTCGGATTCTGTTGCCCAGCTCACCGGCGACGGCCTTGAGCCGTGCGCCGTGATCGAGACCAGCCTCGGCAACTTCCAAGCATGGCTGAAGCACGACGATGTGTACCCGGCGCCTCTGTCCACGTTCATTGCACAGACCCTTGCCAAGCGGTACGGTGCGGACCCCAGCGCGGCGGACTGGCGGCGCTTTGGCCGTCTCCCCGGTTTCACAAACTGCAAACCAAAATACCGCAGGGACAACGGCCTTTTTCCGTACGTTTTGCTTCGTAACGCGACCGGAGTGCGATTCCGGCAGGCCGCCTACGTGCGGCTGGAAATGACGAAGCTCTACCAGCTCCAGGAACAGGAGCGTGAAGCGCGAGCAGCTCAGTACATTGCCAACTCCGCTGCCACAGCGGGAAGGCCGTCTCACTCCTGGCTCTCCCTTGAGCGTTTTCGCAACGCACCCAAATTCCACGACCGCCCCGCCGCCGCCGACCTCGCCTTCTGCGTCGCCGCATTGTCGCTGCGGATGCCGGACGATGCGATTACCACAACCCTCGACAGCCTCTACCTTTCCCGCGACCCCAACCCCTCCAGGAAGGCTGCCTACATCAAGCGCACGATGGCGAAGGCGAGATCATGGGCACAACGCTAGGTTCAATGCGGGTATCGACAGGCCGCGCCCGTCATCCAGCTCTGCCCGCCGCCAGTGTCTCCATTGGGCCAGCCCCTTCCCGCCGCGGCGAGACCTCTGCAATCCCGACGGCTGAATCCGAGGAGTTTGAACAGGCCGCTCCAATTCAGTTTGCCTTTCTGTTTGCGTTCAGCGTGCCGCGCTCAAAGCACCCACGCCCTGCGGACGCGCGCTCTCCCTCCAGAGATTCGAGCCTTTCAGGTGTGGACTCCTCCCCCGAGGCAAGCTCTGGTCCCCTTCCACAAATCTCTGCCACTCGCCTTGGGAGTGGGCCGCGACGGCACACCCTCCGGGCAAGCATGTACCGCATCCAGCGGACAAACTTCAGAAAAGGAGCTACAAACCATGTTCAACAAAGTCATCCTCATCGGCCGTCTCGGAAAGAATGCAGAAGTCAAAACCGCGCAGAACAAGAAGGACTACGCCGTCCTCAGCATCGCCACCAGCGAGAGATGGAAGAACGACAAAGGCGAGTACGAAACCCGCACCGAATGGCACCGCGTCTACGCCTGGGGCAATCTCTCCAACTTCGCCAAGGCGCTTCTGAAAGGGCAGCTCGTCAGCCTGGAGGGGAAGGTCAAGTACCGGACGGTCGAGGAAGATGTCGAGGGCAAGCCGTTCAAGCACACCATCGCCGAGATCCACGCTTCCAGCATGAGGCGCCTCTCGAAGGTCGAAGCCGCCGACGATCCAGCCGACGGCGCGGACGAGGAGTAAGCCTCGCCGCACAGCCCGGAGGCGATCGCCTCGCCTCTGGGCGCTATTCTGCACAAATCAGCCGACCGCTACCCAAATGCAAACAGGCCGTACCGGGCGACTAGCGACATTAAATACACTGATTCGAGACCCCGTACCAACATTTCAGTACCAATTAACCTGACCTTTGCTTTTGCACGGCAGAGGTCTCACGTGGACCTCCCTCGTTAATTGCGGTCGAAGGTGCTGGAAAGGGTGCTGAAATGGCCCAAACCAGCGATAATACTCAGAGGACAACAACGACCATGATCGTGATTCTGCATCGACTACCGTGCCAAATGATTGCAGAGGCTGCGAAAACCGACCTTCTGACGGCATTCGTAGGGCATGTAGAAGTGGTGCAGGTCAGTGCGGAGACTGCTGCCGCCTGGCCGGGATCGTCACTCGCCTGGGACGATTTGCTCATCGTAATCTTTGATACGTCACCATTCCCGGATGCAGGGATTCGATTCATCTCTGAATACCAGAACCAGCGCGGAGAAGACGCAATGGTCCTTCCAGTCGCAATCGATCCCGCGAGCCAAAAGCCACCGAAGCCCGCTGAAGGCATCAAGGCGCTGCTCTACGATACGACAGCAGCTGGTGAGCGCGGGCGACTCGCGAACCGCACAGGCGGAATGCTCGGCCTCAGAGTGCAAGGGCGGAATACGAAGATTTTTGTCTCATACCGAGGTGTGGATGGAAGCGAGATCGCGGAACAAGTGAATTCGCACCTGCGGACACTGGGGCACCATACCTTTCTGGATCAGGCCAAGGAATTTGATGGAGAACCGACGATTCTTCCGGGCAACCCAGTGCAAAAGGAAATTGACGACGCACTGGATACAGCGAATCTTATTTTGTTGATCGACACACCTAGAGCTCCTGAGTCACCTTGGATAAAGCATGAGATTGATACTGCCGACGGTCTCCTGCTTCCAATCCTGCCAATCTGCTTCCGCAACAGCACGGACCCAAAGAAAGGCACGCGGTTCCGCGAGCTTCTCGCTCTGCAGCGGTGGGTAATGCTTCCGACTCCGCCTGCCGGACCGGCTCCTCTCAGTTCGGCTCAATTGGATCAGATCGTCGATGAAGCTGAGACTTATCTATGTGAAATCTTCAGACGCAAATGCCGAGTTCCATTCATTGTAAAAAAGGAGTTCGTCTCGCGTGGGTTCGCGTGGGCGGTTCTTAACCAGAAGCTGCTCATGTTTACATCATCCAAAACCGGGGGAAGACTCACCACTAAGATTCTCAATCATTGTTCGATCTTCGATGAAATTTACGAACCTGCCATTCGGCGGTTTCACGGCTTCTTACGTGAAGCTGGGCACGTTAACCACTCACTGTTTATCTATGACGGTGAATTATTGCCCAATCACGAAGTGCTGGAGTTGGCAAAAGAATCTCCGGATTCTGTCGTTATCCTGCATCATCAAGAGCTTGCCGCTCTAATCGACTCGCAGTTTACGATGTTGGGTGCCGCATGAGCATTACGCGGCTAAACGTTTCGTTGGAGCAGTATGAGATTGGCTTGTCAGGGGCAATCCCCAATCGCACGGATTGGTCAGAACCAGCCATGGATCGCGGCATACTGGAATTTGTGTCCTTGTTTAGCGGCATCGTAATGAAATACGGCGGACGAATTGTACACGGCTGCCATCCAACATTTACACCCATCATCTTGCGTCAAGCTCGATTGCAGGCGAAGGATCGGTTCCGCAAGCCGCTGACTCTGGTCATGTCCGAGTTGTGGGTTAAAGAATATAGCGATCAAAGCATTGAAGCGATGACCGAAGTAGCGGAATTCGTTGTGACAAAGAAGATTGGTGATAAGGACGCGTCCGATGCGGATACAAGAAATCGCAGCCTTTCGGCAATGCGGAGGGTTCTTATCGATGCACAAAACATTACTGTTGCTGTTGGAGGCTTATTGCACAGTGGCGATGGCCTCGTACCGGGAGTTTCAGAGGAACTCGCCTTGGCGGAGCAAAAAGGAATTCCCAGATTTCTTGTCGGCGGATTGGGCGGATTGACTGAAAAGCTCGCTGCTGAGATCGCGCCCTCGCGATTGAAGAATTCGTTGTCGGACGATGCGAACCTGACGTTGTTTACTACTGACGACGTAGCCGCAAGTATAAACGTACTCTTTGAGCACCTGGCACTCTCAGCGCCTCTTGCTGAATCCGCCTTCCAGCCAGTTAAATGGAATCCAGGCCTTTCAGCAATTGTGGATCACCGGGACGGCACGGTCGATTCGAAAGCCACGGAATACATCCTTCACGCAATAGCGGTGTGATCCGAGCCCATTGAAAGGTAGAAGGTATGGCCCGCAGAGTCTTCTTCAGTTTTCATTACGCCCGAGACATCTGGCGCGTAAATGTAATTCGAAACAACGTTGCCATTGAGGGCATAGCGGCAGCTGGGTTTCACGATGCATCGCTCTGGGATGAAACGAAGCGGCGGGGTGATGACGCCGTCAGAAGGCTCATCGACACCGGTCTCGAAGGCACCAGTGTCACGGTAGTTCTCATCGGGGCGCAGACCGCTCAGCGCCAATATGTTTCGTACGAAATAGCGAGAAGTATCTCCCGAGGCAATGGGCTTTTCGGAATCTTCATCCACAACATCAAAGATAGATCGGGCAGATATGACGCACCGGGGGACGTGCCGGATGCGCTCCGAAAAGCTGGAGCGCCGGTTTATACCTGGGAGTACGGGAAACTGGGCCAGTGGGTTGAAGCAGCGTATAATGCCGCCCACCCGCAGGTCTAATCTCAATTCGGCTAGTAGCCGTTTCGGATAGTGATGGCTTCCTCGACCCAGCCTGCGATGTTGTCCTTGATGTTCTCGTAAACTCCTGCGCTCGACCAACCGAACGGATTATAGAGCTTCACCACTGACGACAGTTTCTTGGCACCATTTTGTATGGTGAGCTTATCGAAAGGACTTTCTCCGGAGGCCCCGGAATTGCCATTCCTGTTCTTGAGATTGTGAATCCTGATGCCTACCACGCCTTTCTTGGCGTTCCAGGACTCCTCGATTTCGTGAATCACCCACTTGCGTTTGGCGGTCTCTTCACCAACAAGAACGACGGTGCAAGATCTGCCGACGAGCTGCTCGGCAATCCATTTTTCGATTGCCTTAGCGCCGCCTTTCTTAACCTGTTCCCAATCATTGTCCGAACATGGCGCATTTCCATCGAGAGCCCCTATGTTGCGGACCTGCGATGCTCTCCAGCCATCGCCCTTATAGTAGAAACTGAAAAAAACCCTTCTTGCCACAGTTGCCTCCGGCTCAACTATTAAAGGCTATCGCCCACTCTTTTGACCTTGATGCCACGTATCGTGTCCACCGGCTGGCCCGTTTGAACACGGATGTCTCTCATCAGCTCCAGCCGTTTCGGATGCGCTCCGTCGTAGGTATAAGCGGATTGCGAAGCCGGACCGGGAGGCGGTCCACTGTCAGGCCCATAGACAACCCATAGGTAATAGACGCCGACACGCTCGCGCTCTTCGGTAACCTGAAAATGCGCTTCACCGTTTGTTGGATTAAATCCGACGAATCGCACAGCAACATGACCATCGGTCCAATCCTGATGATGGTCATGAAGCGGCATTTCATTCATGCTAATCTGAGATTCATCACTCATGGCGCCCCCTTTACTTCAGCCAAGTCGCAAAATTGTCGAAGCCGTTATCACTATTCCAATCGTAGGTCTTATACCAGTTTCCGAGGTGGTAACCTTGACTACGGTACGGCTCGCTTACATTTGTAGAATAGTCGGCAGTTCCATCGATCTTGTCATATTTGATCCAAGTGCCATTGACCTTCTCCCAAAGGGTGGCGGTTTGCCCGTCGGCCGAATAGGTGACTCCGACATATTCCAGTGGATTAGGACCAGATGTCTTGGTTAATTGGTCCTTCGCTTTGATGGAATTGATGTGAACTCCGAAGAGGTGATTACCGCGGCGGAAACTTTTCAGGATCTCATACCTGACCCAGGGGCGCGCATAGGTGCTCGACCCAATCAGGACGCAAGTATTCGATGTCTTATCCAAGCCGCCATTGATAAGGCGCTTGAGTGCTATATCGCCCTTCTTCTTTGCCTCTTCCCAAATGGATGCGTCATAGAAGCCAGCGTCTTCGCGATCAGGCTTCATACACCAATGATTTCTGACCACATTGGCTCTGAAATCGATCACATCTTGATAATGGAAAGCGAAATAGACACGTTTTGCCATGTTCATGCCTCCTGCAAGCGATCAATCAATCGTTGAATGGTAGCCCTAAGATCATTCGGCGAGATGGAAGTATCGCCGAGCCGTTGAAACTCCTGACGAAATGCAGCAGTGGCGTGTGGATAGAAGGAGTCGACTTTCCCATTCATCTCCGCCCATAGCTCTGCCGCCATGAATCCAGTTGCTCCAACGGGTAAAGGATGGACACCTGTGCTGATACAAAGGTCGAATTCCTGTTTCATGCCATTCGACAAAATCACTTTCCCTTTGGCATCGCGCTTGTTGCCAAAGAGAAAGAGGGCGATGCCGGCATAGTCAATCATTGCTTTTCTGTATTCCGTCCATTGATCGTCGAGGCTTACTCCTCCGGTTGCCACCTGCGGGAACGGGCGCATTACAATGTCTGCGTCGGAGATGGTCTTTCCGGCATCATCGAGATACGCGAGCGCACCATTTACGACAGCACTCCCAACTCCCACGCCAAATCCTGTGACGATCCGGTTTTTCTTAGAAGCGATCTGATGGCTCAGCTGGTGTACGAAGTCTTCTGCATCGGTGCGGGACCAAGTGCCGTACGCCTCAGCGGCGCCGGAAATAAATATGGAGCTGCGCTTGTAGTTCGCAGCAACGCTGGCGAGGAGTTCAGTAATTTGTGCATATTCATCAACAAGAACGGTGTAGATGCTGAATCTCTTCAGATCCCGGATGAAATAACATTGCTTCAATTCCCGGTACTTGAATTCCTCATCAGATTCGCCGTCCTTTTTCGATACCTTCCTCTGTATACAGTAGTGGTGGCGAGCATGTTGTTCGTATTGCACCCGGACCCTGCTTAGGATGTAGTCGATGTTTGGATCAGTGAAGCTAAATCCAAGGAAGAGAAACGTCTTTTCGACGAGGTCTCCGCGCAGCGCCGACACAAAGGCACCCATCTTCAGCGGATAGGCTTCGTAGTCATCTTTGCTTATGATGGCGTCTGCTGGGTTATCGATATCACCGTGCATCTTGTATACGACCACATCACGGTCCGGTCGCGTAACGGAGAGCTGCTTCAGCGCGTATTTGACATCTGGAACTTTTTTGGCTTCTTCGAGAGCCTTCTCGATCAATTTGTCGTAGTTCGTCGTCCAGTAGGTGTAGATGGGCAGGCTGGCCAGAATCTGATGATTCTTTGTGGGCGTCCTGGTCGGTGCGAAGTGATTGAATATGGCTTGCGTGAGCCGCGTCTTGCTGCCGCCGGCCTGGTTACAGTGATATTGCGCAAGCGTGACTAGGTCATGCTCCTTTTCTGGATCGAGCCCGAGATCTTGGATGAGTTCCTTGAGAAGACCGGCCCAGTCAACATATCCCGAAGCCATTGACAACCCCGCGCCCGCGAAGATCGCCGCGTTCTTGTTGTGAAGTTCGCGGGTATATTCGCGTATAAAGGTAGAGGCGGAAATGGCTTCGGAACTCATAACGCTTTCTCCAGTCTTTGACCCAGGCATCGCTGCAGAGCGGCTTAGCCTTGGGGGTGAGCCTTCTTGTATGCCGCCTCCACCCAGTCTCCAAACTTGTCGCGATCCCAGGTATAGCTGGGTGCGCCAGCATTAGTTAGGCGCGCCGGCACCGCGCCCTGTACGTCAGTCTTACCGTCCCTATCCCTTATCGCGCTGATCTTGATGCCCAGCAATCCGTTACCTCGGGCAATGCTTTGCTCTATTTCGTAATCCACGAATTTCCGTGTGGATGTCTCAGCGCCAATGAGGACGACAGTGACACTTGTTCCGATCAGCCCCTTATCGATCAGTTTCTTGACCTCCGCGTCACCCTTTCTCTTTGCCTCTTCCCAGAGGGAAGCATCATGGAATCCGGCAGCTGCCGAACCTTCGACAACACCGCTGTTCCGAACAACATTTGTGCGCCAGATGTCCCGTTCATAGTGAAAGCTGAAAAACACTTTGCGAGCCATACATTCCTTTCCTTGGTTGGTTGTTAATAAGCGCTGTTTAGGTCAAGCTGATAAGCTTGGTGGGCCGGGTTGTTCCGGCCCGCCTCGCGCGCGCCTTACCGGCCGGATTTGTGCTTTGCAGGGTCCACGAGTTTGTATGTGGTTCCCTTTACGGGTGCAGGAGGCAACGGTTCTCCCTTCACGGAAGTCACCTCCGAACCCTTTCCGCCACGGGGTCCGATCTGCTGGTACAGGCCGGACACTGGGACGGTTTCACCGGGTCTCAATCCACTCGGTCTCTTCGACATTGTTTTTCACCTCCCTTCTGTTTTGAAAAAACTCATGTGCGCGCCTTCACCCGCGCCGCCGCGCGAACAGTGAGGTTCTGCGATTGGAAGCGATTGCGGACGAGTTGCGCCATCTCGTCGTAAACGCGCACCTTTTTCTGCGGATCGGAAATCGTCACGATCAACGAGAAGGGTTGCGGCTTGAAGGCGTCCTCGTCTTCTATTCCGTGCCGTGTTAGCAGGCGGAGCATCATGCGCCAGCGCTCGCCGCGCTCGCCGCCTTCCATGTTGCCGTAATAGGTGCGCACGGGAGCCCACTTGCGCAGCTTTTCCACCTGATAGGACTCGTAAAGCTCGCCAACGTTTTTGTGCTCGGGAGGCACCAGGCCGACGAACTTCAGCATTGGCTTGACAAGACCCGTCTCTCGCGATTTCTCCTTGCGGTAGACCCCGAAGTGGGCGTCGATATGTGTCTCGCAATACTCCGTGCCCCACCGGGCGCCTCGTGCCGGAGCGAAGGCGACGGTCATCCAGACCTCGCCGTAGTATTTACCGTCGCGCTTAAGCGACGGCGGGTAAGGAAAGTCATTCCATTCGAGAAAGTAGCCGGGGCGCAGTACGTCGTCGAAGACGAGTGTTGACGTATGCAGAGTGCATTCGAGGCAATAGGGCACGGGCGCCGGCAAGCCAAAGCCGAAAAAATTCTCTTCGCCGTCGGGCACGCGCTGAGATGTCCGCGGATCGCGTGCATGGTGAGTCAGGAGCGCCCGCGCAAGCACGGGTGACGGGGTGGGCGTCACCTGATGGTAGATTTGCGCCAGCGTCCGCGCAACAAGCGGCGTCGCGAAGCTCGTGCCGAGATTCTCAGCCGAACCATTTCCATTGACGGAGCGGATCCCAGAAATATGTGAGGCGTCAGTCGCGCAGGCTCCCCCATAATGGACCAAATCAGGCTTGATGACGTAGTTCGGTCCCGCGCCGTGCCGAGAGAACGCGGACGGCTGATGCTCCTTTGGGCCTTTGGCTTTGTAATCCACGTGGGATACCGCTCCCACCGTGATGCCGAGGACGCTGTCTGCCGGCGTCGTAATCCGTCCGGCGCTCAACTGCTTGCCAGTGCGTGGATAATCCAGAAGCGGCGGCGTATCGTAGTTCCCGGCGCTGATAACGAAGGAGACTTGATATTTTTCCTGAAGGTTGTCGAGTTCTTCGGCCAGCTCAGAAAACTTATCGAGCGAGCAAACGGCGCTAGTGCCGAGCGAAAGATTCCAGACCTTGTATTTGTTGGCGTGCTGCTTCAGTGCCTCGTCCAGCGTCTGAAGGAACTCGGATTCAAACAAGGGCAGCGTGCTTCCTTTTGCCGGATCGTCGTTAGGAATAACTTGCAGGTCATAAACGCCGCATGGACCGTCATCCAGGCCCGCAATCGTCGGATTGAGCTGGCTCCCCCAACAGATCAGTCCTGCGACGAAGGTGCCGTGATCGGTGTTCCGGTACGCGGGCGCGACCTCTGAGTCGCGGCCTGCCACCCAGCTTTCAAGGCCAGGAATATTGCTTGCGATCCCACTGTCCACGACAACGACAACAGGGAAGTCCCCGGTCACGTCTGCCGCAGTTGGCAGCGCCGACAACGGCTTTGTGGCGAACATGCGCGGACGGATGGTACGGATGAGCGGCATCGGTGCAATCGAACGTACGCCGATCACGCGAGAAAGCGCTTCGACATCGTCCACCGTTCTGCATTCAGCTTCGTACGTGAAGCTCGAAGGCGAATATCCCCGCGTGCTCAACGTGATGTCGCGCCGCTTGCACACCGCCTGCAAGTCCGCAACAAGGTTCGACTGGTCGCGATCCGAGCCGAAATTGAACAGCCCAACACGCGTGATGAAGCCATTCTTTCCGCGCGGGCAGTTGCGAAGCACATCAGCCGCGTCAAGTCCGCTACGCCGATACGAAGGCGTGACCGGCTCAATCGTCTCGACGCACGACAACTCCTTCGTCATTTGGTCCGACGTGTTGTGCTCGATGATCAACGTCAGGCGGTCCAGCCCCTCGGGCGTCGCCTTGACGAACAGCTCGCCAAGGCTTCCTCCGCTCACGATGGGGCAGGACTGCGCCGAAAAGAGATGCTCCGGTCGATGACTCTTGGCAGCTGCCTGCGAGACCAACTTGACCCTCACCGGCGCAGCGCCTGCCGTCCTGATCTGTGGAACAATCGCGGTGCGGATCGCCGCGACCTGACTTGACAGGGACGCTCGGTATTTCTGATCGACCAGCCGAAATGGCTTCGGCGGCGTTCCGCCGCCGGGCACCTTGCGCTCCGTGTATTGCTTGGGCATGATCACCTTGATCAGAAGGCGTTCTTGTCGCGGCAGTCTGGTTGTCTCAGCCATTGATTTCTATCTCCGTTCCTGTGGCCCAGCGATGCGCCGTAGCTTTTGAAACACCCAACAGATCGGCGAGTGCAGCGTGGCTATACAGCTTGGCGTTTCTGTTGCGCAACAAGGTCGCAATCGTCTGGACATCCTTGCCGCGCAAGTGCGACAAAAAACGGCGGTCCTCGCCCTCCCCGATACCCATGTTTTGAAGAACCTGGAAGGCATCCTTCAGCCCCGGGTGTTGTTGCTTCGTGAGCTGACGGCGGCGGAGCCGCACATAAACTTCCCGAATGTCCGAACCGGAAAAACCTTCGGACAGATCAACGAGGAGCGCAATTTCCCGGTCCGTGAATTCCAATCCCCCGCTGAGGGCCGTCCACATCTTCTCTCGTAAATCTGCCGTCGGGAAATCCAGCGCGAGCCGGTAGCTAAAGCGCCGCCAGATGGCGGAGTCTAGCAGCTCCTGGTGGTTCGTCGCTGCGATCACGATGGAGTGACTGCCCAGCGAGTCGAGATTCTGGATGAAGCTGTTCACAACCCGCTTCAGTTCGCCGAGTTCCTGACTGTCGCCGCGCAGCTTTGCGATTGCATCGAACTCGTCGAGAAACAGCACGCACGGTGTCCTGGCCGCAAAATCAAAAAGGGCACGGATGTTTTTAGAGGTGCTTCCGAGAAACGACGAGATCAGGCCGTCAAGGCGTGCAATGTACAAGTCGAGACCGAGTTCCTTTGCGATATACCGCGCGAGACGGCTCTTCCCGGTTCCCGGAGGACCGTACATCAAGAAACTGAGCGAGGTTGTCAGGACGTCGCCGTCAGCCAGCGCGTAACTTTTCGCGATACTCAAGAACTCGTTGACGGTGTCCCATTGCTCCTGCCCAAGGATCACCGGGGCCTCGGACAAGGTCTTGAGATTGACCTGTTCGATCAGTGGAAACCTGCTATCTTCGTCCACGGGAAGCACTTTCGCAAACGCGGCACCTGCTGGTCGCAACTGCTGATCGTTCTCTTCAAGCATCTTGCGCAGCCGTGCCGCCGATGACACATCGCCAGCCTTCTCCAATTTTTCCGCAAGGAACGCCGTATAGTTGCGCACCTTGTCTATATCGAGACGAAGCGCACCGTTTACGATACGAAAAAGCTCACTCATGAAACTATTATCCGACTTCATGAGACGATAATGGCATTGTGTGAGACGATTGTCAATACCCAGGGTTGCCAAACCTGCGATTCGCGGGATTTGAACTTAGGGCGAAGTTTCATCACCCTCGAAAACACAATCTGACAACGAGCATTGAGGCGTCTCTCCTATCACTCGAGGCCCTTCCGTAATATGGTGGGCGCATTTTGTCAGGATGACGGATCCGATCAGGGCTGGTTTTGCTGCGAAATGGGCTAACTTACGAACAAAAGGCGAACGCTCAACACCCAACCACCCTCGTTGTTCGCAGGGTAAGTATCTTATTTCCAAAGAGATGCCATCCATAACCAAGGTCGATTTGCAAGAAGAACGAGATGGTTTTTTGCTGCGCAGGGTTTTCCCAGGAAACGGACATACCCCGGAAAAGGCCCAGTGTCGGGTCAAACCTGCGTATTGGCCGAAATCTGGTCGAGGATAGACTAGAAGTCTGATCTTGGTTCAGGCTCAGACTACCAATTCCGGCCAAGCCAGAACCCTCCAGCCAAGAGGAGCCCCCCAGCGATCAGACCACCCCCGAGGCAGGCCCAGAGTAGCCGTCCCCATGCACCACCGAGCTTGAGACGGAAATCCGCCGTGGCCGAAGTCAGCGCAGCTTGTGCCTCGCGAACTGATTGCTCCAACGTCTTTTTCACCCAATCGCTCATCCGCTCCTGGGAAAGCGTAAGCGCCCGCGCCAGTGTATCCTCAATAATCGCCTTGACGACAGCTCCGAATTGCTGCCGGGTCTCCTCGGTGTAGCACTTGAGAATGGCTTCCCCGGCAATGGCATCATGGAGGCTGGCCTGGACATCCTCCAGAACTTGCCGGGTCGTCACCCCGGCCTCTTCGATGGTCTCCTTCATCTGAGTAGCCGCGAAATCGGCGATCTCACGGGTCACGCCGCGGAGTCTGGCCTGTTCCGCCGCCGCATCGTTTAGTCCCCGCGCCACATTTTCGAGTGCGCGGCACTCCACCACGCTCAACTTGTACCGCAGCCATTCGGGATCTTCTGGGTCCATCTTCGAGAACTGCTTGACAAGATCGAAGAGAACCCGTTCTCTCGCCTCCCCCTCCGGGAAGGCGAGATATACGAGATCACGAATCCAAGCGGATTTGTCCTTTGCGGCCAAAATGGCTGTGCTCATGGGAGGAGTACCTTTCTCGCTTCGGTGAACTGGCTGAAGGCGCGGAAGCGGTAGGTTCTTGCCCGTAGGGTCATGTCCGGCGCTCTCAATTCCGGCACATTGGTTTTCCGCTCACCCACGTCGCCGAGGGTGACGTTCATTGTCCGCATCATCCGCTGCAAGTCCGGCCGTCTGGCGTCCATCCGAATTTCGACAGGCGAGAACGCCTCCCGAAAGGCCGTCACGTCCGGTTCCAACTTTGGATTTTCCCAGGACGACGCGACACCATCCTGAAAATGGTTGTGGACAATCACATAGTCCACCGTGTTCTGCAACTCGGCTCCCCATTCAATTACCGACCGGGCAGAAGCAATATCGGCATCGACGACGCCAAGCGCCGTCCACCGGAGATCGAGCCCAGACTCCTGCATCACCTTATAGAAGTCCCGAAACCAGGGAATCATCCGATGCCCCTGTGCGGCGCCGAGATCGGCCAGGATGACATCGGCACTCGACTCCAGGGAGATTCCCAACAGTCTGTCGTAGGTCCAGCTCTCCAGTGCTGGCAGTTTGTGCGCCTTTGCGAAGAGCGCCTTGAAGCACCCCTCCGCTTTGTTGTCCGGGTCCATATCGAAAAGTTCGGCGGTATAGGCAGTGCTCGCATACCACTCCGCCAAAGTTGCCATGACGGTCGTCTTTCCCACTCCACCTTTGCCGGCGATGGGAAAGACCACCCGCTTCGGTTTCATTCCCAGGGCCGCGCTCAATCCTCGCTCCGCCCCACAAAAACGCTCGGCTTGAAGACCTTCCTCGGTTTCAACTGCGCTTCCCGTTGGCGATTCAGTTCCGCTTCGCGATCCAGTCTCGCCATTTCCTCTTCTCTCCGTAATTGCCATTCCGGTTTCTCCTTTGTCTCTGTGTTCTGGCTGTTCAGGCCGCTCTCGCGGACTATAGGTTGATGAACGTCTTTCTCCACCACAGGGGGTTGGAGGTTCTTGGGTTTTCTTGCGAACTGCGGCTGAGTCCCTTCAATGACCCGGTTTGCCGCTTTGCAAAACTGCTGATACCCACCTGGATAACCTTCTTCCCGAAGCGTTCCCCAGATCACGCGCCAGGTTAGTCCGCTTTCCTTAGCCGCGCGCAACTCGGAGCGCACCGCTTTAAGGAGCCTTCCCTTGAGCTGAAAGACACCCTTGCGAAGTGTCAACGCTTCGACCAAGACGACCAGTTCAGGCGGGCGATCTGTTGCAATGCACATTGCACTAAAGAATGCCAGAGCTTCCGGTCAGATTGCAAGCGAACAAAGACGATTCCGGAGGAATAAAGGCGAACAAGCACGACAAAGGACGAACAAGCACGAATAAAGACGAATCGCCGCTCTGCGATGTATCAGTCGTGGATAATCGTCTTTGTTCGTCTCTCATCGTGCTTTTGTTGCAGCCGGAGGCTGCGCTTTATGAAGGTCGAAGACCGCGGCGGGATAGGCTGTCTTGTAGCCGTCTTCCCTGGGTATTGCAGTAGTGGAACATAAAGCGCAGACGCGCTTTGAAGGTTTACTCGTTACATCTCTTTTGCTACCAACACCAATGTGTGACGCACCAATGTACTTTAGAGAGGGCCGCGTGCGCCACCTTGCTACCGCAATGTACAGTGCGGTATAGTGCTCCAATGTCGAGACCGAAGCCGCCCCACATCGTCCGATACACGATTCGCCTCAATCGCGCTCAGGGGGAGCGCGTTGCTGCTTTGAAGGCGCAACTTCATGCCAGCAGCGACAACGAGGTTTTCGACTACCTCGTCACGGTGGGCACCAACCAGCGCGACGATCTTGAGCAGCTCGTCTACGCGCTGTTTGGGAATCTTGCGGACAGCCTAGCCCGGAGGTTCCAGAGTTTGGAGACGGTCAGCCAGCTCCATCTCGCCTTGACCGACAGTTTCATCAAATACGCGCTCACAGCTCTCCCCGAAGTTCCCCCGTCGTTAATGGCAGGAGCCAGGGCGCGGGCAACCAAAATCTACGAGCAGGTAAACCTGACCGCCGCCCGTGAATTCCAGCGCCGGAGGGAGTCGGATGCCTATTCCGCCGCGGAGCTTGGACTTGAGGAAGAGCCTACTTCTCTGTCATGAGCTGTATCGGAGGTGAGTGTCCATGCCCCGCGCATCGATTCAGCAACGCGAGTCCAAGGAAGAGGGCGAGCGTTCGAGCCGGATTCGGCCCGGCAGAGTTCGCCGAGCTAATACTCCGCCGCCGCGTGTCTCAGGCACGGCAAAGAACTTGTTCCGACTTGTCAGACTTATCAGTAGGTCCTCTTCCAGTAGTGGTAATGCCGCTCCGTCAGCTAGCCGGTTGCCAGCCTCCGCAAAGTCATCCCCCTTTCAGCGCCGCGCCATCGTGAACGTCCGCTATTCGTCCGCACGGACTCCAGGGGGATGGAAGGCGCATGGAACGTATATCGAACGAGAGAGCGCCAAGGGAGACCGCCTGCCGGCCGAGAAACAAACGGACGCAGCAATCGACAACCAGGTTCCCAATCCAGACCGGCTTGGTTTAGCGCAGGAGCACTCGCTCGGGCGGCTGGCTGAAAGCTGGCAACAGGCTGGAGACAAACGCATCTTCAAAATCATTGTTTCACCTGAAGACGCAACTGCGGATTTCCAGCGGATAGCGGCAGACCTAATGGCCCGGATCGAACAGCACACCGGAGCGCCGGTCGAATGGGGAGGCGTGGTCCACCACAACACCGACCACCCACACGCGCACATCGTTGTGCGGGGTCGTCTGCCATCCGGGGAGCCGCTCAAACTTCCACCGGCCCTGATTCGCAGGGGGCTCAGAGAGACCGTCCAAAGCTCGCTGACACGGCAACTCGGCCCCCGAACTATTGCGGACATTGAGCACCAGAAGCAGATCGAACTTACCGCCAACCGGGTTACGTCTTTGGACCGCAGTCTGGCCAGGCGAACGATCCCGTGGGCCGCCGACCCAGCATACAAAGAGGCCGGGGCCGCAGTAAGCGCGGCAGAGGGGACCCGGCTCCGGCACTTGAAAGAACTGGGCCTCTCGAAGCCATACGACGGTGACCGATGGCTCATTCGGTCTGATTTCGTCACTCAGCTCCAACAGATGAAAGATATTCAGGACCGGGCGCGGACGCTCTTTCGGAGTGGCGTTGCGATCAGCGATCCCCACGCGCCGATGGAGTATTCCACATTCTCGAAAAAGCTGATCGGGCGCGTTCTCCTCAACAGCGAAGACGAGCGCACCGGGGCTCTTCAAACCATCTTCGAGACCACCGAAGGCAAGATCGAGATTATCCGCCATGACGCGACACTCCGCGCCGCATGGGCGCGGGGAGACCTCGAACCAGGAAATGTCGTGACGATCGATAGCCTGAGAAGCGCTCCAGACAACCTCTACGCCTCCACGCTCGGCAAGGATAAGGACGTTCTCGCCAACGAGACGGCGCTTGGCTCCATCTTGCGCCGGATGCGTTCGATGAATCTGGCAACCGGGGAATCGGATAGAGGATGGATGGGGCAACTGAATAGCGCCCTCCGCTCCCGGATGACGGAGAGGACACGCGACCGGGGGTACTGATTTTGCAATCGCCGGTAGTGGAATGTACTCTTCTATACCAGGAGGCATTCCATGAGAAATGGAACAACAACGCCGCCAGGCTATGTTCTCCCTAACCGCCCGCAATGGCAGGGAGGCTGGAATCTTCGATCCGTCGTCGGAGCGTTGGTGGCATTTGTTTTGGCCGCTAGTGCCGCAACCGAGTGGCTTGCGATACAACTCAACAATCCAGTCGAGATGGGCAACCCCATCTTGTGGGTGCGCGACACGGCGGTCTTCCAGCCTTTTGCGGCTCTCGTACTTTGGAGACACTATGCCGGCAACCGCCTCATCGGCTCCGCCGTTCGCAAAGACATCTGGATCGCATTTGGGGCGACCATCGTAGGCGGTCTCTTTCTGGCCTATTTGACCTACTGGTTTCTCTCCCTCATTCGTGATCGCAAAAGCACGGACAGCCTGATGAACCTGCATGGCTCCGCAACCTGGGCCAAACGCGAAGAAATCCAAAAACTTGGGCTTCTCGACGCAACGGACGGGGTTTACATTGGCGGTTGGCGAGATCCCGGCACAGAACAAATCCACTATTTGTTGCATTCCGGCGCGGAGCCAGTTCTCTTGTTCGCTCCCAGTCGAAGCGGCAAGGGCGTCTCTGCCATCATCCCGACACTCTGCCAATGGCGGCAGAGCGTCTTTGTCTACGACTTGAAGGGAGAGAACTGGGACCACTCTGCGGGGTTTCGCCACGCCATTGGGCAGCGTGTTTTGAAATTTGCCCCAACCCTGCCGCATGAGAGTTGCTGCTACAACCCCTTGGCCGAGATTCGCTGGGAGACCGATTACGAGATTGCCGACGCCCAGACGATTGCGAACGCCGTCATCCGCCACGGCGACGACGAAAGCCTCTACAAACACTTTGAAGACGCAGCCGTTGACCTGGTATCGGCGGGCATCATTCATCTCGGCTACGTTCTTCGCAATCTCGATAAACCGCGACAGCCTACGCTACCGGACGTGCTTGCTCATTACTCACAGCCGGGCATGGATTTCACCGACGTGCTAACCGAGATGCAGAAAACCGTTCACATGCCCG